>Ga0207806_1000016_pt1 | contig 35109 bp, 35 predicted proteins | sample LuqExpMetageno72_FD_187829 | JGI IMG/M metagenome (GOLD analysis project Ga0207806, IMG submission 187829) | Tropical forest soil microbial communities from Luquillo Experimental Forest, Puerto Rico - Sample 72 (SPAdes) | ecosystem: Environmental > Terrestrial > Soil > Tropical forest ...
CACCCAGCCGGCCAGCGGCGCGCGCACCCCAAAGCGGGTGTGGCCGCCCGCCACGCTGGCGCCGGGGGGAATATCGTGCATTGTCAGGTGATCACATCGGGGCCGGTGCGGCCGGTGTGGCGCACAATGCCGGCAATCGCATCGGCCGCGGCCACCAGATCGGCCAGCATCGCCGGCGTTTCCTCCGCCAGCCGGCCGGTGGCAGGCTCATACCGCTCCAGATAGACGCGCAAGGTGGCCCCTTCCGTGCCCGTGCCCGAGAGGCGGAAGACAATGCGGCTGCCCCCTTCGAACAGCACCCTGAGGCCCTGATTACGGCTGACCGAGCCATCGACCGGATCGGTGTAGGCAAAGCTGTCGGCCTCTGCCACCACCAGCGGGCCAAAGCTTTGGCCCGGCAGGCTGCCGAGGCTGGCGGTCAGTTCGGCGATGAGGGCATTGGCCGCCTCTGTCGGCAGCGCCTCGTAATCGTGGCGGGCATAATAGTTGCGGCCATAGGTGGCCCAGTGTTCCGCCGCCAAAGCGGCCACCGGCTGGCGCCGCACAGCGAGGATGTTCAGCCACAGCAGCACCGCCCACAGCCCATCCTTCTCGCGCACATGATCGGAACTGGTGCCCGCGCTTTCCTCGCCGCAGATCGTGGCAAGGCCGGCATCCAGCAGCGTGCCGAAGAACTTCCACCCCGTCGGCGTTTCGTAGAGGGGGATGCCCAGCCGCGCGGCCACCCGATCAGCAGCGCCGCTGGTGGGCATGGAGCGGGCAATGCCCTTCAGGCCCGTGGCATAGGCCGGCGCCAGATGGGCATTGGCCGCCAGCATCGCCAGGCTGTCCGACGGCGTCACGAAGATGCCGCGCCCCAGGATCAAGTTGCGATCGCCATCGCCATCGCTGGCGGCGCCAAAATCGGGCGCCCCCTCGCCGAACAGGGCGGCGAACAGATCGGCCGCATGCACCATGTTGGGATCGGGGTGATGGCCGCCAAAATCCTCCAGCGGCACGCCATTCTTCACCGTGCCCGGGGCAAAGCCCAGCCGCTTTTCCAGGATCTCGCGCGCATAGGGGCCGGTAACGGCATGCATGGCATCGAAGGTCATGGCAAAGCCATCGGCCACCAGCGCGCGAATGGCGCCAAAATCGAACAATCGCTCCATCAGCGCGGCGTAATCGGCCACCGGGTCGATCACCTCCACGGCGAGGCCCGCCACCTGCTGCGTGCCGATCGCATCAAGGTCGATGTCGGGCGCCTCCACGGTGAGATAGCGGGCGATCTCCTGCGTGCGCGCATAGATCGCCTCGGTCACGCTTTCGGGCGCGGGGCCGCCATTGGCGATGTTGTACTTGATGCCGAAATCTTCCTCCGGCCCGCCGGGGTTGTGGCTGGCCGACAGCACCAGCCCGCCGCTGGCGCCATATTGGCGGATGATGTGGCTGGCCGCCGGAGTGGACAGGATGCCCCCCTGCCCCACCAGTACCCGGCCATAGCCATTGGCCGCGGCCATGCGGATCGCCGTCTGGATCACCTGGCGGTTATGGTAGCGCCCGTCGCCGCCGATCACCAGCGTGGCGCCGGCGGGCCGTTCCACCACGTCGAACACGCTCTGGATGAAATTCTCGGCGTAATGGGGTTGCGCAAACACCTTCACCTTCTTGCGCAGGCCCGATGTGCCCGGCTTCTGCCCGGCAAAGGGCGTGGTGGCGATGGCCGTGGCGGCATCGGTGGCGGTCATGGTCATGCTGTCTCCGGTGCGATTTCGCGATAAAGGCTGGCATAGGCGCCGCCGCTGCTGGCCCAGCTGAAATCGGCGCGCAGGCCGTTTTTCTGCAGGCTGCGCCAGGCGTCGGCTTGGCGGTAAAGGTGTATGGCGCGGGCAATGGCGCCGGCAAGCCCGGAATAATCCACCCTGTCGAACTGGATGCCGGTGGCCACCTTCGCCTTCAGCGCGGCAAGGTTGGCATCCACCACCGTATCGGCAAGGCCGCCGGTGCGCGCCACCACCGGCACGCAGCCATAGGCCAGCGCATACAGCTGGGTGAGGCCGCAAGGCTCGAACCGGCTGGGCACAAGGATGGCATCGCCGCCAGCCTGCATGCGGTGCGAGAGGCCCTCGTCATAGCCGATGCGCACCGCCACCCGCCCGGGGTGGCGCGCGGCCGCCGCATGCAGCTGGCCCACGATCGCCGCATCGCCGCTGCCCAGCAGCGCCAGCCGCCCGCCCATCTGCACCAGCTGGTCGACACATTCGGCCAGCACATCCATGCCCTTTTGCCAGGTGAGCCGCGAGATGGCGATGAACAGCGGGCCATCCTCGTGCTCCAGCCCGAACTCCGCCTCCAGCGCCCGCTTGTTCAGCACCCGGCGGTTGAAATTGCGGGCCGAAAAGCCGGCTGCCAGCGCCGGATCGGCAGCCGGGTTCCATTCGCGCGTGTCGATCCCGTTGATAAGGCCGCGCACCGCATCGCCGCGGCTGAGGATCAGCCCTTCCAGCCCCATGCCGAACTGCGGCGAGCGGATCTCCAGCGCATAGGTGGGCGAGACGGTGGTGATGCGCGCGGCCGCCTCCAGCCCCGCCTTCAAAAAGCCCACGCCGCCATGATATTCCACCCCATCCATCGCCCAGGCCGCCTGCGGCAGGCCCAGCTGCGGGAACACATCGCCGCCGAAATGGCCCTGGAAGGCCATGTTGTGGATGGTCATCACGCCGGGCGGCACATGGGCGCCGGGGCGCGCCGACACCGGCGGGGCAAAGCGGAGATAGGCCAGCGCCATCCCCGCCTGCCAATCATGCGCATGCACCACATCGAAGGCAAGGCCGGTTACCGCGCCGCCGGCGATATCGGCCGCGGCCCGGCCAAAGGCGGCAAAGCGCAGGGCATTATCCGCCCAGTCGCGCCCGGCGGTATCGACATAGGGGCCGCCATCGCGGACAAACAGCGCCGGGGCATCGAGCACCAGCAAGGGGCCAGCCAGCCCCTCTTCCGCCGGCTCTGCCAGCAGCAGGCGGGCCGGTATCGGAGGGGCTGGCGCGCTCATCAGCGCGGGCCATTCATGCAGCACCCGAAACGCCCCGGCCGACAGCCGCGCCATCACCTGCGGATAACCCGGCAACAGGGTGCTCATCGCCACGCCATGGGGCGCCACCGCCGCCGGCAGGGCGCCTGCCACATCGGCCAGCCCCCCGGTCTTGATGAAAGGCACCGCCTCGGAGGCCACCGACAGAACCCTGAGCACCACGCGCTCTCCCTATTTCAGCCGGTCGATCATCGGCTTGGTGATGAGGCATACGCCATTTTCGGTGCGGCGGAAGCGTTTTGCGTCCAGCTCGGGATCTTCGCCCACCACCAGCCCTTCGGGAATGCGCACGCCCGAATCGACGATCACCCGCGACAGGCGCGCCCCCCGCCCGATGTTGCAATAGGGCAGGATCACGCCCTCCTGCACGCTCGACCAGCTGCCCATCTTCACGCCCGTGAACAGCAGCGAGCGGCGCGCCACCGCGCCCGAGACAATGCAATCCTGGCTGATGAGGGAAGAGATCGCCATGCCCCGGCGCCCCTCCTCGTCGTGGACGAACTTGGCCGGGCTCGCCACCACCTGATCGGTCCAGATGCGCCATTCGCGGTCATACATGTTGAGCGCGGGCACAACATCGATGAGATCGAGATTGGCCTCGAAATAGGCATCCAGCGTGCCCACATCGCGCCAGTATTCCTCGCTTTCCTCGGCCGCGCGCACGCAGCTTTCGGAAAAGCGATGGGCCACCGCCTTGCCGTGCTTGACGATGCGCGGGATGATGTCCTTGCCGAAATCGCGGCTGGAGGCAGGATCGGCCGCATCCTCGCGCAGGCGCTCGAAGAGGAATTGCGTTTCGAACACATAGATGCCCATGCTGGCCAGGCAAAAGCCGGGCTGGCCGGGGATTTCGGGCGGATGTGCCGGCTTTTCCACGAAGTCGGTGATCACGCTGTTGGTATCCACCGCCATCACGCCAAAGCCGCTGGCATCCTTTTTGGGCACCACCAGGCAGCCGATCGTCACATCCGCGCCGCTGTTCACATGCTGGCGCAGCATGTGCTCGTAATCCATCTTGTAGATATGGTCGCCCGCCAGGATGACCATATAGCGCACGCCATGCGCCTCGATGATGTCGATGTTCTGGTAGACGGCATCGGCGGTGCCCTCATACCATTGCGTTTCCGACACACGCTGGCTGGCGGGCAGGATGTCGAAGCTCTCGTTGCGTTCAGGCCGCAGGAAGTTCCACGCCCGGTTCATGTGGCGGATCAGGCTGTGGGCCTTGTATTGGGTGGCAACGCCAATGCGGCGGATGCCCGAATTGATCGCATTCGACAGGGCAAAATCGATGATCCGGCTCATGCCGCCAAAATAGACGGCCGGCTTGGCGCGATTGTCGGTCAGCTCCTTCAGGCGGCTGCCCCTGCCGCCCGCCAACACATAGGCCATCGCTTCTCGTGCCAGCGGTGACCCGAACGAATCCCTCATCCGCTACTCCTTTGCCCTTCAGCCCGCATATTCCAGCATGATCGTGGCCAGCGGCGGCAGGGTGACATGCGCCCCCCCGTCCGTTGCCCACACCTCTCCGCCATTGCCCATGCCAGAGCCGCCATAGGCCGTGGCATCGGTGTTGACGATTTCCACCCAGCGCCCATCGGCCGGCAGCGGCACCCTGTAGCCGGTGCGCGGCGCCGGCGTGCAATTGGCGATCACCGCCACCGGCCGCGCGCCCGGCGCCCGCCGCGCCCAGGCAAACACGCTGTTGTGCCGATCATCGACGATCAGCCAGGCAAACCCCTCGCCCTCGCAATCGCGCGCATGGAGCGCCGGCGTCTCGCGATAGATCCGGTTGAGATCGCGCACCAGCATGCGCACCCCCTCATGGGCAGGGGCTGCCAGCAGGTCCCAATCCAGCCCGCGCGCCTCGCTCCATTCATTGCGCTGGGCAAATTCCTGGCCCATGAACAACAGCTTCTTGCCCGGATAGCCCCACATCAGCCCATAGAGCGCGCGCAGGCTGGCAAATTGCTGCCAATCATCGCCGGCCATCTTGGCCAGCAGGCTGCCCTTGCCATGCACCACCTCGTCATGGCTGAGCGCCAGCACGAAATTCTCGGCAAAGGCATACATGAGGCCAAAGGTGACATCCTCGTGATGCCAGGCCCTGTGCACCGGATCGCGCCCGAAATAGCGCAGCACATCGTGCATGAAGCCCATGTTCCACTTGAAGCCGAAGCCCAGCGCTGCCGGGCGGCCGGGGGCTTCATAGGCGGGCTGGGTAACGCCGGGCCAGGCGGTCGATTCCTCGGCGATGGTGAGGATGCCGGGCTGGGCTGCATGCACCGCGCGGTTCACGCTGCGCAGGAAATCCACCGCTTCCCAATTCTCGCGCCCGCCGCTTTCGTTGGGCACCCATTCGCCGTTCTCGCGCGAATAGTCGCGGTAGAGCATCGAGGCCACCGCATCGACGCGCAAGCCATCGACATGATAGCGCTCGGCCCAGAACAGCGCGTTGTTGACGAGGAAGCTGGCCACTTCGCGCCGGCCGAAATTGTAGATCGCGGTGTGCCAATCCGGGTGGAAGCCCTGGCGCGGATCCTCATGCTCATAAAGAGCGGTGCCATCGAAGCGGGCCAGGCCATGGGCATCGGTGGGGAAATGCGCCGGCACCCAATCGAGGATCACCCCGATCCCGGCCCGGTGCGCGCCATCGACAAAGCGGGCAAAGCCCTCCGGCGGGCCGAAGCGGGCGCTGGGGGCATAAAGGCCGGTGGTCTGATAGCCCCAGCTGGGATCGAAGGGATGCTCGGACACGGGCAGGAACTCGATATGGGTGAAGCCCATATCGGCGACATAGGGGATCAGCCGCTCGGCCAATTTGTCCCAGTTCAAGAACCAGCCATTTTCATCGCGTTGCCAGCTGCCGGCATGCACTTCATAGATGCTGACCGGCACCCGCCGCGGATCGACCGAGGCCCAGTGGGCGCGGTGCCCGGCATCGCCCCAATCCTGCTTCACCGGGTGCGCGGTGAGGCTGGCGGTAGCCGGGCGCAGCTCGCTGGCCAGGGCAAACGGGTCTGCCTTCAGCGGCAGCAGCGTGCCATCGGCGCCAAGGATGCGGTATTTATAGGCCCGCCCGGCGCCGATATCAGGCAGGAAGATCTCCCACACGCCAATGTCTGCCCGGCGGCGCATGGGATGGCGGCAGGGATCCCAGTCGTTGAAATCACCCACCAGGCTGACCAGCCGCGCATTGGGCGCCCAGACGGCGAAATGCACGCCCTGCGCCCCCTCATGGGTGATGAGATGCGCGCCCAGCTTGTCGAACAGGCGCAGATGGCTGCCCTCGGCGATCAGGTAATCGTCGAGCGGGCCCAGCACCGGGCCGAAGGAATAGGGGTCTGTCACCCACCATTGCGTGCCCTTCGCCCCGGCGCGATATTTCACCGGCCCCGGCGGCCCGGCGATCGCCCCTTCAAACAGGCCCCGCCCATCCGTCAGCGCCAGCGCGCCCAGCGGCTCGCCCGCCAGCGAGAAGGCCTCGGCCACCTCGGCGCCGGGCAGCAGCACGCGGGCAAATGTGCCATGGGGCCCGGCATGGCACCCCAGAAGGGCGAAAGGATCGGCGTGGGTGCCTTCCAGCAGGGCGGTAATGGCCTCTTCAGGTGGTTTCACGAAACGCCCCAGATATCCTTTGCATATTCGCCAATGGTGCGATCGGAGGAGAACCAGCCGACATTGGCGATGTTGCGAATGGCCGCCGAACGCCAGCTGGCCTGATCTTCCCAGCGCGCATCCACCGCGCGCTGCGTGGCGGCATAGGCTTCGAAATCGGCCGCCACCATGAACCAGTCGTGATCGTAAAGGCCGCCCATCAGGTCGCGGTAGCGATCGGGATCGTCGGGGCTGAACACGCCCGAGGCAATCGCGTTCACCGCCTGGCGCAGCTCGCGGTTCTGCTCGATCAGCGCGCGCGGGTGATAGCCATCGGCGCGCTTGGCGGCCACTTCATCGGCGGTGAGGCCGAAGATGAAGATGTTCTCGTCGCCCACGCAATCCTTGATCTCGATATTGGCGCCATCCAGCGTGCCGATGGTGAGCGCGCCATTGAGCGCGAATTTCATGTTGCCAGTGCCCGAGGCTTCCATGCCGGCGGTGGAAATCTGCTCCGACAGGTCGGCCGCCGGGATGATCCGCTCGGCCAGGCTGACATTGTAGTTCGGCACGAAGACCACCTTCAGCAGCCCGCCCACCGACGGATCGGAATTGACCCTGCGGGCGATATCATTCGCCAGTTTGATCACCAGCTTGGCGTTGTGATAGCTGGCCGCCGCCTTGCCGCCGATGATCTTGACGCGCGGCACCCAGTCCTTCTCGGGATGGCTGCGGATCTGGTCGTAGAGCGCTACCGTTTCCACCAGATTGAGCAGCTGGCGCTTGTATTCGTGGATGCGCTTGATCTGCACGTCGAACAGCGCATCGGGGTTCAGCCGCACGCCCATCAGCGCCTTCAGGTGGTTGGACAGCGCCACCTTGTTGGCCCGCTTCACCTCGGCGATGCGCTCGCCAAAATCGCTGTCCTCGGCCAGCGCATTGAGGTCGGCAAGGCGCGTGGTATCGTCGAGGAAGGCCTCGCCTATGCCATCGCGGATCAGCGCGGTGAGGCCCGGGTTGCACTGCTGCAGCCAGCGGCGCGGGGTGACGCCATTGGTCTTGTTGTTGATGCGGGCGGGATAGAGCCTGTGCAGATCGGCAAAGACGGTGGATTTCATCAGCTCTGTGTGCAGCGCTGCCACGCCGTTCACCGAATGGGCGCCCACAAAGGCCAGGTTGGCCATGCGCACGCGCCGCTCGCCGCCCTCGTCGATCAGGCTGATGGCGGCGATCTGGGCGCCATCCATGCCGGCCTTGCGCGCCTCGCGCAGCACCCGGCTGTTGATCGCATAGACGATCTGCATGTGGCGCGGCAGCAACCGCTCGAACAAGGGCAGCGGCCAGCTTTCCAGCGCTTCGGGCAGCAGCGTGTGGTTGGTGTAGGCGATGGTCTGCTTGGTGATCTCCCAGGCCTCGTCGAATTCCAGCCCGTGCACATCGATCAACAGGCGCATCAGCTCGGCCACCGCCACCGAGGGGTGGGTGTCGTTCAGCTGGATGGCGGCCTTTTCCGGCAGCGAGCGCACATCGCCATGATATTGCACATGGCGGCGCAAGATGTCCTGGATGGAGGCGGAAGTGAAGAAATACTCCTGCCTGAGGCGCAGTTCCTGGCCGGCCGGATTGGAATCGGCCGGATAGAGCACGCGCACCAGGCTGGTGGCCTTCACCTGCTCGGCCATGGCGCCGAAATGATCGCCCGCGTTGAAGGCATCGAGCCGCAGCGGATCGAGCGCCCAGGCCGTCCACAGGCGCAAGGTGTTCACCCGCTTGCCGCGCCAGCCCACCACCGGCGTGTCGATCGCGCTGGCCTCGATCTGCTCATGCGGATGCCAGGTGACGCCGCCGGAATTGTCTTCCACCACCTCGCCGCCAAAGCCGATGCGATAGGCACTCTCGCGCCGGTCGAACTCCCACGGGTTGCCATGGGCCAGCCAGGTCTCGGGCAGTTCCACCTGCCAGCCATCGTCGATCCGCTGGCGGAACATGCCGTTCACATAGCGGATGCCATAGCCATAGGCGGGGATATCGAGGCTGGCCAGGCTTTCCATGAAGCAGGCGGCCAGGCGGCCCAGGCCGCCATTGCCCAGCGCCGCATCCGGCTCCAGCTCTTCCAGCTGGGCCAGTTCGAAGCCATGCTCGCGCAGCGCCCCTTCCATCTCGCGCGTGAGGCCCATGTTCGACAGGCAATCGCGCATCAGCCGGCCGATGAGAAATTCCAGGCTGAGATAATAGACCCGCTTGCCGCCGCTTTCATAAGTGCGGCGGGTGGATTCCATCCAGCGGTCGATCACCTTGTCGCGCAGGGCCAGGGCAGCGGCGGAAAACCAGTCATGCGCCTTGGCCGCGCGCTCGTCCTTGCCCACGCGGTGGCGCAGCACATCAAGGATCAGCGCACGGATGGGCGGCGCGGCCAGCTCCACCAGCGCGCCGCTGGCGCCTGGCTCGTCAGTGGCGGGCCCGGGGTGGGCGGGAAAGGGATTGGCTTCGCTCACGAACAGAACTCCCTTGGCTGCAAGGTTGCGCGCACCCGGCTGCCGGACGCGCGACCGGCATCATCCTGTTCCTCCCGCCGAGGCGCCGCCTTGCCGTCCGGCCAGGGCCGGACCGGCGAAGCACCCCCTCGCCAATTCCTCCGGAACCGAGGCTAGGACCACATCGCCCGGCCCGCAAGCGCGCAATCGGCCGCCCCGTTCTTTTCCGCAAAAAGCCGGCCCGCCCGCTACAGCCGCTCTGCCTGGGCGACCGCCTCGCTCGCCCGCAAGGCACTGACAAGGCGCGAGACATGCGCCAGATCATGCACCTCCAGATCCACCTCATAGGTGCCGAAAAGCTCGTCGCGCCCGGCCATCTTCAGGCTGACGATATTGGCATGGTTGCGCGCGAAAATGCCGGTCACCTCGGCCAGCGTGCCGGGCCGGTTGTAGAGCAGCACGCGCAGCCGGCTGACCGCCCCCTTGCTCGCCTCGCCCCACGACAGGTCGAGCCATTCGCGGTCCTCGCCGCCGGCCAGCGTCTCGCAGGAAATGGCATGCACTTCCACGCCCACGCCCGGCTTGCGCAGCCCCACGATGCGGTCGCCCGGCACCGGGTGGCAGCATTCGGCCAACTGGAAGGCGATGCCGGGCGTGAGGCCGCGGATCGAGATAGTGCGATCGTGGCGCGGCCAGTGATCGGCCGGCGGCAGGGCGCTGGTGCTGCCCGGCACCAGCGCTTCCATCACCTGCCGGTCGTCCAGCTTGGCGGTGCCGATCGCCGCCATCAGCTCGTCCTCGCTCTTCAGGTTCAGCCGCTTCAGCGCATCGCCGATCGCCTTCTTGCCCACCTTGGTGGGCAGATGCGCGGCGATATCATCAAACAGCTTGCGGCCGATGGCGGCGATCTCGGCGCGTTCCTTGGCGCGCACCGCCCGGCGGATGGCCGCCCGCGCCTTGCCGGTGATGGCAAAGCCCAGCCACGACAGCTGCGGCGAGGCACTGCGGCTCTTGATGATCTCCACCACATCGCCATTGCCCAGCGGCGTGCGCAGCGGCATGTGCCGCCCGTTGATCTTGGCGCCCACCGCCATGCTGCCAAGGTCCGTATGCACGGCATAGGCAAAGTCGATCGGCGTTGCCCCCTTGGGCAGCTGGAACAGCGCCCCCTTGGGCGTGAAGGCGAAGATGCGATCCTGATAGATCGCCATCTTGGTGTTTTCCAGCAGCTCTTCAGGGTCGTGGCTGGAATCGAGCACTTCGAGCAGGTCGCGCAGCCAGCCCACCTGGCCATCGGGCTTGATGCCGCCCTGCTTGTAGCTCCAGTGGGCGGCCAGGCCATATTCGTTGGTCTCGTGCATGTCCCAGGTGCGGATCTGCACTTCCATGCGCATCGCCTTCTCATAGATCAGCGAGGTGTGGAGCGACTTGTAGCCATTGGCCTTGGGGGTGGAGATATAATCCTTGAAGCGGCCGGGAATGGCCTGCCAGGCGGTGTGCAGCGTGCCGATCGCGCGATAGCAATCCTCCACATTGTCCACCAGCACGCGGAAGGCCATGATATCGGTGATCGCCTCGAAATTGACGTGGCGCTCGGCCATCTTGCGCCAGATCGAATAGGGGTGCTTCTCGCGCCCCCACACCTTGCACCTGAGGCCGGCGTTGGTCAGCGTCTGGCTGATGGCGAGGGCAATCGCATCCACCTGCCCGCCATCGCTCTCGCGGATCTGGGCAAGGCGGCCGGTGATCGTCGCATAGCCTTCCGGCTCCAGCTGCTGGAAAGCCAGCAGCTGCATCTCGCGCATATATTCATACATGCCCACCCGCTCTGCCAGCGGGGCATAGATATCCATGGTCTCGCGGGCGATGCGGCGGCGCTTGTCCTCGCTCTTGATGAAATGCAGCGTGCGCATGTTGTGCAGCCGGTCGGCCAGCTTGACCAGCAGCACGCGCAGATCCTCGCTCATCGCCAGCAGGAACTTGCGCAGGTTTTCCGCCGCGCGCTCCTTCTCGCTCATCGCCTCGATCTTGGAGAGCTTGGTGACGCCATCGACCATGCGCGCCACATCGGGGCCAAAGAGCTTCTCGATCTCCTCGGTGGTGGCCAGCGTGTCTTCCACCGTATCGTGCAGCAGCGCGGTGATGATCGTGTCCTGGTCGAGCTTCAGCTCGGTCATCAGGCCGGCCACTTCCACCGGATGGCTGAAATAAGGATCGCCACTGGCGCGTTTTTGCGTGCCATGCTTCTGCACGGTATAGACATAGGCGCGGTTGAGCATCGCTTCATCCGCGTCGGGTGCATAGGCCAGCACCCTTTCAACAAGTTCGTATTGGCGCAACATCGTGTCGGCACTGTGGGCGATAGGCCGCCCCCAGGGCAAGGGGGAAAGGGCGCAAAAAGGCCGATCAGCCCGATCGGTGCTGCCGATTGCCGCCTAGGAGGCCTGCGGGCCCCGCCATTGCCGGCGTTCCTCTGCCGCGCGCAGCACTTCATAGGCCAGCTGCAGCGCCTGGAAGGCCTTGGCCGCCTCGGCATCATTGGGGCGCACATCGGGGTGCACTTCCTTGGCGCGGCTGCGCCAGGCCTTCTTCACCGCATCGAAATCGGCATCATTGTCCAGCCCCAGCACTTCAAGCGCGCGCATCTCGTCGCGGCTGCGGGTGCCATCGCCGCTGCCGGCCCATTCGTAATAGGCCGATTCGCGATAGCCGGCGCTGGTCTGCTCCTCGGCCTTGCGGCGGCTGGCGGCTTCCTCGGCATCGAGGCCGGCGAAATAATCCCAGCCGGCGTTGTATTCGGCCGCATGGGCCTGGCAGAAATACCAGCGTTCCGGGCTGTTGGGCGATTTGGGCGCGGGGCAATTGCCGGGTTCCGTGCAGCCGGCCCTGTCGCACAGGCGCACCTTGGCCGCCTCGCGCGCGCTCTCATAGCCGCGCCAGCGTGGAAACCCCCAGTCACTTGATCGTCTCGCCCGGCTCATGGCCGGGATGATTGGCGCGGAATGGCCGGCCATGCAAGCCTTGCGATGCACGCCTGCACGCACCCCGGCGGCCATGCCGCCGGCATGCAAAAAGCCCGCCACCTTGCGGCAGCGGGCCTTTCGTGGCGCAGCCGGCCGGCCGATCAGTCGATCGTCACGGTCACCGCCCGGCGGTTCTTCGCCCAGGCTTCCTCGGTGGAAGCCGGATCCACCGGGCGTTCCTTGCCATAGGAAATCGTCGTCAGGCGGCTGGCATCAACGCCCAGGCTGACGAGATAGTTCTTGGCGGCAGTGGCCCGGCGCTCACCCAGGGCGATGTTGTATTCGCGGGTGCCGCGCTCGTCGGCATGGCCCTCGATGGTGGCCTTCTTCGCCGGATACTTGAGCAGCCAGGCGGCCTGCGTCTTCAGGATCTCCACCGAGAGATCATCGACATTATACTTGTCGAAGGCGAAGTGGATGGTGTCGCGCCCGCCGATGGAGGCGAGGAAATCGGCCTGGCTGCCGGGCGTGGGGCCGCTGGGCACAGGGGCCGGGGCGGGCGCTGCGGCCACGGTCGGGCCCGGCTCGGGCGGCAGCTGCTTGGGCGGCTTGGGCGCGCAGGCGGCCAGCGCCGTGGCGCTGACAGCCAGGAGGATCAGGGTACGGTTACGCGGAAAACGGGAGAGCATGGCTAACTCCTTTGTTGCTGGAGAGAGGGGGATGCGATCCTCTCCGGATCGTTTGTTATACACGAGGGTAAAACAAGACGTTACGGCCGCACCGGCCCCCAGGAGGGGTCGGATGCGTCGACAGGGGTGGGCAGGCGGCGCTCGTTGCGCCCGGTCAGGTCCACCTGCCAGATGCTGGTGTGGCCCGCACCCTTCTCGGTGCGGAAGAACTGGATGATGCGGCCGTTGGGCGCCCAGGTGGGGGCCTCATCCTGCCAGCTGTCGGTCAGATAGCGCAGGCCCTGCCCGCCCGGGCTGGTGACCGCGATGCGCAGGTTGCCGCCAATGTGGGTGAAGGCGATCTGGTCGCCGCGCGGGCTCCATTCCGGCGTTGCCGATTTGCCGCCGAAGAAGCTGATGCGGTGCTGGTCGGTGCCGTCGGCGTTCATCACATAGATCTGCTGGCTGCCCGAACGGTCGCTCTCGAACACCACCTTGCCGCCATCGGGCGAGAAGCTGCCGCCGACATTGATGCCGGGCGTGTCGGTCAGCTGCTGGCTGCGGCCGCCTTCGGCAGGCACGCGATAGATGTTGGTGTTGCCGGCAATCGACATCGAATAGAGGATCCATTTGCCATCGGGCGACCAGCGCGGGGCGATCACCGGATTGGTGGTGGAAACCACCAGCCGCTGGGTGTTCTGCGCCACATCGTAGACATAGATGCGCGGCGCCCCGTTGAGATAGCTCAAATAGACGATCTTCTTGTAATCGGGCGAGAAGCGCGGCGTCAGCGCCATCGCCTGGCCGCTGGTGATGAAGCGGTGGTTGGCGCCATCGGAATCCATGATGGCCAGCCGCTTCATGCGGTGTTCCTTGGGGCCGGTCTCGGCGATATAGGCGATGCGGCTGTCGAAGAAGGGGCTTTCGCCGGAAAGCCGCGCATAGATCGCATCGGCGCATTTGTGGGCCGCGCGGCGCCAGTCGGCCGCCACGAAGTTCCAGATATCGCCCACGCGCTGCTGCTTCAGCGCCACGTCATAAAGGTAGCAGCCCACCTGCAGCTGGCCATCGGCCCCGGCGCTCACCGCGCCATGCACCAGCATTTCGGCGCCGCGCGCGCTCCAGGCGGCAAAATCGGGGGCCTGCACCTGCTCCATCGGCACGCCGGGCAATTGCCCCGGGCCCACCGGCTTGAACAGGCCATTGTTCTTGAGATCGGCGGTGATCACCTCGGCGATCGCCCGGCCCAGCTGGGCAGTGCTGCCGGCGCTGGCGGCGGTGGGCACATCGGCCGGCGTGGCAAAGGCGGGGATGTCGATGCCCAGGCTCTGCCAGGCGCTGTCGTCCGACACGGTGACAGAGAGGCCCTGATCGCCCGCCGCCGGGGCGGGAGCTGGCGGGGCCGCAGCAGGCGCGGGCGGCAGATCCTGCGCGCCGGCCGGCACCGGGGCCAGCAGGGGAGCCAGCAGCAACATGGCCGCAGCCAGGGGAGAGGTCAGCCTGTCAAATTTCCACGTCATTGCGACAAATTCCTGTCGAACCGCACGGCGGTCAGATGTTTCCACGTATCGTAATATTCCGGAGGCAGCTGAAACGGAACCGCCAGTTGCACCGCGCGGATAGCATTATCGCGATGGAGCCCGGCCTGCGGCCGATTGCTGTCGGTGATGCCTTCCTGGCGCACCACGCGCACGGGGCCGGCCAGCGTGCCATCGCGGTTCAGATCGAAGGCCAGCACGGTGACGAGCTGGTCTGTATCCACGCCCTGCGGCACGCGCCAGTGCTGCTTCAGCTGGCGGGCAATGGCGCCGCCGATCGCCGCGCGCACGGCAGGGCCGGCCGCCTGCGCCGGGGCGCCCTGGCCGCGGGTGCTGCTCTGGCTGCTGGTCACGCCTTTCAGGAAATCGGCGCCGATGCGGCTGCCGCCCACCGGGCGATTGGCCTTGTGGGGCTCTTCTGCGGTTTTGGCGAAGGCATCGCGGAAGGCATCGGGCCGGGGCCGGGCCTCAGCCCGGGGCGCCGGCTGGGGTTTGGGCTGAGGCTGGGGATGCGGCTGGGGCCGGGGCACGGGCGCCGGCCTGGGCTGGGGTTGAGGCACCGGCTGCGGTTTGGGCTGGGGTTGGGGTTCCGGCGCAGGCTGGGGCGGCGGCGTGGTCTCGCCCAGCGTGGGGGCCAGATCCTCGGCCGCGGGCTGCTCCGGGTGGGGCGAGGTGGACACCGGCCCCACATCATCGGCCAGCGTTACCGCCATGCGCTGAGGGGTGGGCGGCGCCTTGCGCGCGGGCGCCAGCACCAGTGCCGCCAGCAGCGCCACATGCGCCACCACCGCCACTGTGAGCGCAATCCGCTCATCCCCGCGCGAGAGAAGTCTGGCCATCGGTTCGTCGCTAAATTGTATCAGCTTAACGCGCGCTGACCGGCCGGGCGCCGACCGGTCGGGCCTGGCCCGCCCCGCCGCCCGCGGCCACCGTTACCAGCGAGATCTGGCTGATGCCGGCAGCGTTCAGCTCGCCCATCAGCGAGACCACCTGGCCATAATCCAGCGCCTTGTCGGCCCGGAGCGTGACCAGCGGGGCCTGCCCCTGCGCATCGCGCGGCAGATTCGCCAGCCGGTCTTCCAGCTCGCCCGGCGCCAGCGGCGCATCGTCGAGGAAGACATTGCCATCGCGCGTCATGGTGATGGTGATCTCCTTGGGCTGGTGATCCAGCGAGTGGGCCTTGCTGTCGGGCAGGCTGATCGGGATGCCGGCCTTCAGCAGCGGCGCTGTCACCATGAAGATGATCAGCAGCACCAGCATCACATCGACCAGCGGCGTGACGTTGATCTCGGCCATCGGCGCGCGGCGGCTGCCCCGCCCGCGCTGGCCCTGGCGATGCAGCCCCATCGCCATCAGAGCTGATCCAGCTCGCGGCTGAGGCTGGTGTGGAACTTGTCGGCAAAGCGCTGGAGGGCGGCCTCGAACAGGTTCACGCCGGCCGAGAAGCGGTTGTAGGCGATCACCGCCGGAATGGCGGCGAAGAGGCCCGTGGCCGTGGCGAACAGCGCTTCGGAAATGCCCGGCGCCACTACCGCCAGCGAGGAATTCTGCGCCTGGCCGATCTGGAAGAAGCTGTTCATGATGCCCCACACCGTGCCGAACAGGCCGACAAACGGCGCCACGCTGCCCACTGTGGCCAGAAAGGTGAGGCGGCCGGCCAGCTCGTCGGCTTCCTGCGCCACCACCACGCCCATGGCCGTGGCCAGGCGCTGGCGGGCGCCTTCCCTGTCCACCTTGCCATTGGCCGAGCGGCGCCATTCACCCAGCGCCGCCGACACCACCTTGCCGATCGGCAGATCGCGCCCGCCGCTCTTTTCGGCCTGGAACCGGTCGATATCCTGCGCCTGCCAGAAATCGCGCTCATAGGCGGCCGTGCGGCGGCGCAGCGCGCCCATCCGCCAGCTGAAGGAGAAGATGATCGTCCACACGCCGATGCTGGCCAGCACCAGCCCCGCCATCACCACCTGCACCACGATATCGGCATCGCGAAACAGCTTGATCGGATCGAGATGCGCCGGCGCGGCGCTGCCGGCGGCCAAAAGGAGAAGATCGGTCATTGCGGCCCTGTTGTGGAGGAAGAAGAGGAGGAGAGGAGAGACGAGAAGGCAGCGCGCCAGCCATCGGGTTGCCGGCGGGCGCGCCCATCCGGCCCGACAAAGCCGATGCGCACGCGCGCGTCAGCCAATAGGGTGCCGTTCCTGAACGCCAGCTGATGCATCCGGCAGCTGGCCGCGCGCATGTCCACCACCCGGCTTTCGATCAGCACGGCATCATCCAGCCGCGCCGGCGCCAGATAGCGCAGATGCATCTCTGCCACCGCATAGGCCCCCTCGCCCGCCTGCCAGGCGGCGCGCTGGTCGATCTCCAGCAGGCGCAGCATGTCGGAACGGGCGCGCTCGAACCAGCGCAGATAATTGGCGTGATAGACCACGCCCGACAGGTCCGTGTCCTCGAAATAGGCGCGCACGGCATAGCGGTGGACCGGCCCGTCGAACAGGCCGGCAGGGGGATCGGGAAACATGCTCATCGGCGCCAGACTAGCCATGGCGCCGGGCCCGCGGCAAGATCCAAGACGCAAAAGCTCAACGCGCCAGCATCGGCCCCAGCGGCTGGCCGCCAAACAGATGCACATGCAGATGCGGCACTTCCTGCCCGCCATCGCCGCCGACATTGGCCAGCAGCCGATAGCCCGGCCAGGCAGACCCTTCGCCCGCCAGCCCCAGCTGGCGCGCCACCTGGCCCACCGCGCGCACGAAATGGCCGATCTCTTCAGCCGGCGCCCGGGCAGAAAAATCCTCCCAGCTGACATAGGCCGCCTTGGGGATCACCAGCACATGCACCGGCGCCTGCGGGGCGATATCGTGGAAGGCCAGCGCGTGATCGTCCTCATAGACCTTCTTGCAGGGGATCTCGCCGCGCAGGATCCTGGCGAAGATATTGTTCGGGTCATAAGGCTGGCTGGGGTCGATCGGCATGGTCGGCTCCTTGGGGGGGTAAACGAGGCTGGCGGCAGGTTCAGGCGGAACGGCTGGCCTTTTCGGCAATGCCGCTGGTGCCCTCGCGCTGCTCCAGCAGGGCGCACACCTCGGCCAGGGGGATCTGCCTGGCGCCCAGCAGCACCAGCAGGTGGAAGAGGAGATCGGCCGCCTCGCCCACCAGTTCGGCGCGGTCGTCGGCGACGGCGGCAATGGCGGCCTCCACCGCTTCCTCGCCCACTTTCTGGGCGATTTTCTTCACCCCCTTGGCATGCAGCCGGGCCACATAGGAGGTTTCGGGGCTGGCGGCGCGGCGCTGGGCAATGAGGCCCTCCAGCCGGGCGAGAATGGCAAGATCGGTATCGCTCATGGCCGCTTGCGATGCGCCCAAGCGCCGCTGCGGTCAAGCGCGCAAGCGCTGCTGCGACTACGCGCGCAAGCGCTAGTGCGACTAAGCGCCCAGGCGCTCCTGCAATGAAGCGCCCGGGCGCCCGGTCAGTGCTGGCGGGCAGGCAGGCCCGATGCGCGCAGCGCGGCATGGGCCTCGGCGATGGTGTGCTTGCCGAAATGGAAGATGCTGGCCGCCAGCACGGCGCTGGCATGGCCCTCGATCACGCCGGCCACCAGATGATCGAGATTGCCAACGCCGCCGCTGGCGATCACCGGCACCGACACCGCATCGGCGATCGCCCGCGTCAGCGCCAGATCATAGCCGGCCTGGGTGCCATCGCCATCCATGCTGGTAACCAGCAGCTCGCCCGCGCCCAGCCGGGCCAGCTTCTGCGCATGTTCCAGCGCATCTATCCCGGTGGGCCGGCGGCCACCATGGGTGAAGATCTCCCAGCGCCCCTCGGCCACCCGGCGGGCATCCACGCTGGCCACGATGCACTGGCTGCCGAATTTCTCGGCGATGTCGCTCACCACCTCGGGCCGGGAAACGGCGGCGGAATTGACCGCCACCTTGTCGGCGCCGGCCAGCAGCAGGGCGCGGGCATCTTCGGCGCTGCGCACGCCGCCGCCCACCGTCAGCGGCATGAAGCACACCTCGGCGGTGCGCCGCACCACATCCAGCAGCGTGCCGCGCCCTTCATGGCTGGCGGAAATGTCGAGGAAGCACAATTCGTCGGCGCCGGCCGCATCATAGGCACGGGCCTGCTCCACCGGATCGCCGGCATCCACCAGATCGACGAAATTGACGCCCTTCACCACGCGGCCATCGCGCACATCAAGGCAGGGGATGACGCGAATGCGCACCGACATGGATCAGCCTTCCTTTGCCGCCAGCGCGATCGCCGCGGCCAGATCCAGCCGCCCCTCGAACAGCGCGCGGCCGGTGATCACCCCCTCGATCCCCTCATGCGCGTGGAGCGAGAGCAAGCGGATATCATCCAGCCCCTTCACCCCGCCCGAGGCGATCACCGGGATCGCCACCGCGCGGGCCAGATCCACTGTCGCCTCGATATTGGCGCCCTTCAGCAGGCCATCGCGGCCAATGTCGGTGAACAGCAGGCTGGCAACGCCGGCATCCTCGAAGCGGCGGGCCAGATCCACCACCGCCACATCCGACACATCCGCCCAGCCTTCTGTCGCCACAAAGCCATCGCGCGCATCCACCGCCACGACAATGCCGCCGGGAAAGGCCCGGGCCATGTCCTTCACGAATTGCGGGTCTTTCAGCGCGGCAGTGCCCATCACCACCCGGCTGACGCCCAGATCGAACCAGCCTTCCACCGCCGCTGCCGTGCGAATGCCGCCGCCCAGCTGCACATGGCCGGGAAATTCCTGAAGGATCGCTTCCACCGCCGCGCGGTTCTCGGCCCGGCCGGCAAACGAGCCATCAAGGTCCACCACATGGAGATACTGGCTGCCCGCCTGGGCAAACAGCATCGCCTGATGGGCGGGGTTGTCGCCATACACGGTGGCGCGGGCCATATCGCCCTCGGCCAGACGGACAACCTGACCCCCCTTGAGGTCAATGGCAGGAAAGACGATCACGGCATCCACTCCAGAAAACGGCCCAGCAGGCCCAGCCCATAGGCCTGGCTCTTTTCGGGGTGGAACTGCACCCCCACGATATTGCCCCGGGCCACGGCCGCCACCAGCGGGGCGCCATGGGCAGTGGTGGCAGCGATATGGCCGGCCTCTTCCGGCACGAAATGATAGGAATGGAGGAAATAGGCCTCGCCCGGCACGATCAGGCCGCCGGCGGGCGCGCCTTGCGCCACCACCACATCGTTCCAGCCCATGTGCGGCACCTTGATCGCCGGGTCTTCAGGCGCGATCAGCCGCACTTCGCCGGGGATCCAGCCCAGCCCCCGGGTGATGCCATGTTCCACCCCGCGCGTGGCCAGCAGCTGCATGCCCACGCAAATGCCCAGAAACGGCACGCCATCGCCGCGCACCCGCGCGTCCATCGCTTCCACCAGCCCGGGGATCGCCCGCAGCCCTTCGGCACAGGCGCGAAAACTGCCCACCCCCGGCAGCACGATGCGATCGGCGCTGCGCACCACATCGGGATCGGCGGTGATGGCGACATGATCCGCCCCCGCCGCTGCCAGCGCATTGGCCACCGAATGGAGGTTGCCCGCGCCATAATCGATCAACGCCAGCCGGTCAGCCATGGAGCGAGCCATCGCCCAGCAGGCCCTTGGTGGAGGGGATCGCCCCGCCCTTCCGCGGATCCAGCTCCACCGCGCTGCGCATCGCCCGCGCCAGCCCCTTGTAGACGCCCTCGATGATATGGTGGTTGTTCTGCCCGTAGAGCAGCTCAATATGGAGGGTGATGCCGGCGGCCTGGGCAAAGCTCTGGAACCAGTGCTCGAACAGTTCGGTGTCCATCTCGCCCAGCCGCGCCTGGCTGAAGGGCACCTTCCACACCAGCCAGGGGCGGCCGGAAATATCCAGCGCCACGCGGGCCAGCGCCTCGTCCATCGGTGAATAGACCTGGCCATAGCGGCCGATGCCGGCCTTGTCGCCCAGCGCCTGCACCACGCACTGGCCCAGCGCAATGGCGCAATCCTCCACCGTGTGGTGCTGGTCCACATGCAGGTCGCCCTTGATGTGCACCTTCATGTCGATCAGCGAATGGCGCGAGAACTGCTCGATCATATGGTCGAGAAAGCCGATGCCGGTGGCGACATCATAGGCCCCCGTGCCATCGAGGTTCAGCTCGACGAGGATATCGGTTTCGTGGGTCTTGCGGGCAATACGGGCTGTGCGCATGGGCCTAGCCCTATAGGCCAGGGGGCGCGCCAATCAATCCCTTCGTTAACTGGCCCCTCGTTAACCCGGCCCCTCGTTAACCCGGCGGGGCACGCCATAAGGCCCCTACGGCGAATCCCCCCTTGACCGGGGCGCGCGCCGGCGTCACTTGGAACACACAATGAGCAACGACACGCCCGATAGCCTGATCCCTTATGACGAAATCGTGCAGGATGCCCTGCGCGCCGTGGTCGGCCGCGTGCTGGGCCAGGTGGAAACCACCGGCGGCAGCCTGCCGGGCAACCACCATTTCTACATCACCTTCAAGACCCATGCGCCGGGCGTGGACATTCCCGCCCATCTGAAGGCGCGCTTCCCCGACGAGATGACGATCGTGCTCCAGAACAAGTTCTGGGAGCTGAAAGTGGCGGCCGATCATTTCTCGGTGGGCCTCTCGTTCAACCAGGTGCCGGCCAAGCTGGTGATCCCCTTTGCCGCGATCACCGCCTTTGTCGATCCGGCGGTGGATTTTGGCCTGCAGTTCCAGGCCTCGGCCGGCGAGCTGGAGCCAGAGCCGCACGAAGAGGCGGAAAATGATTCGCCCGAGGCCGATGCCCCCCGGACAGAACCGGCCGGCGACGGCTCCAATGTCGTCACCGTCGATTTCGGCCGCAAGAAATGAGCGGCGCGGGGCGAGGCAAGGATGCAGCGCCCCCGGCGCCAGACAGCGCCCGCCTGCTGGCCGATGTGCTGAAGGAACAGGGCCACAAGCTGATCGACCGCACGGTGGGCCGGGTGCTGCCCGGCGCCGCTGCTGCAACACCCCCGCCGGAAGCGCCCACCAAGCCCTCCTCGCCGGCCGAACGGCTGGCCCGCCGCGTGGCAGGGGCCGCGCTGATGCGCATCGCCTCGGCCTCGGTGCCCGGCGCGATACTGGTGGGCGGCGGCCTGGTGGCGGCCCATCTGCACCGGCGCCAGCGCGCCCGCCGCGCCCGCGAGGCCGATCAGGGCTGATTGGCCGGCGCTGATCTTGCGCTTTTTGCCAAGGCCCGGCTTGATTGGCGCGCCCGGCTGGCGCAAAAGCGCGCATGGCACACACCGATCCCACCCTTTCCGGCAAACCTGCCGACACGCTGCACCGGCGCGGCCTGATGCTGATCCTCTCCAGCCCCTCGGGCGCGGGCAAGACGACGATCGCCCGCCGCCTGCTGGACGTGGACACCGAAATCGCCCCTTCGATCTCGGCCACCACCCGCCCCCCGCGCCCCGGCGAAGTGGACGGCAAGGACTATTACTTCATCGACCAGGCCGAATTCGACCGCATGGCCGAAGCCAGCGAATTCTACGAATGGGCCACCGTTTTCGGCAAAAGCTATGGCACCCCCAAGGCGCATATCCGCGAAGGGCTGAAGCAGGGCCGCGATTTCCTTTTTGACATCGACTGGCAGGGCACCCAGCAATTGTCGCAGAAGGCGGGCACGGATGTGGTGCGCGTGTTCATCCTGCCGCCCAGCCTTGGCGAACTGCGCCGCCGCCTCACCGGCCGCGGCACCGACAGCGCCGAGGTGATCGCCCAGCGCATGGCCCGCGCCCAGGCCGAGATCAGCCACTGGGACGCCTATGACTATGTCGTGATCAACGAGGATGTGGATGCCTGTTTCGAGCAGGTGCGCCAGATCCTCGCGGCCGAGCGCATGAAGCGCGTGCGCCAGACCGGCCTCATCCCCTTCGTGCGCGCCTTGCTGCACGGCGAAGGCTGAAGGCGGGGCGCCAGCGCACAGCACCCTGCCAAAACCACCACGCAAAAAGGCCGGGGCATGCCCCCCGGCCTTTTCGTTTGAGCAAGCCGGGCTGGCACGCAGCCAGCCCCGGCAGGCCCGCCTTGCCGCCCGGTGGCGGCCCGGCAGGCTCAGTCCTCGTAGTTGTTGCCCAGCGAGCGCAGCTCCTGGAAGGTGGTGTCAACAGCATCGAGGCCGGCGCCGTTGCGATCACGCTCCTCGAGGCTGACATGCTTGCCCAGGTGCACCTTCACACCCACCAGCACGCGCGAGGCGTGGTAGGGGTAGTTATAGCGCCACGTGTAAGAGCCATTGCTCTCCGTATAGGTGTCCGAGCTGACGAAGCCGTAGTAGTCGTAGCGGGCCAGCAGGCTGACGTTGGAGTGGCCCAGCTGGTGCTCGGCCTTCACGCCCACGTTCCAGGCATGCGAGGGATAGGTTTCGATATCGCTGTAGCTGTAATACTGATACCAGCGGCCAAAATAGTCCGAATATTCGTAGCCGGCCTTGGCGGTCAGCGCGAAATGCGGGTTGACGTAGTAGGTCAGGCGGCCGGCGGTCTGGATGCCGCGGTCCTTGTAGTACTGATAGTCGGTGTGGTGCGCCGACACCTGGCCGCTGATGGTCAGCTTGCCGACATAGAGCTGGGCTTCGCCGCCGAAGTAGTAGGTGGCGCCTGCATAGCCGCTGTAGTTGGTGTTGGTGGTCGAGGTGCGCTGGGCGAACACGCCCACCAGGCCCAGGCTGGGCTTGCGGGTGAACAGGTGCACGGCCACATCGGTGGCATCCAGCTTGGTGGCGCCGCACTCATAGGCGTAGGTGCACCAGTGGCCGGTGGGGTGGGCGATGTTGTGATCAAGGCCGAGGTCGATCTGGGCGCCGATGCTCTTGGTGATCGGCAGGGCCACGCTGCCGTTCAGATCGACAGACACGCCGCCGTAACGGTAGCCATTGTTCCAGCTATTGGAATAGCCGCCGGTCTCGGTGTAAGTGAAAGTTTCCTGGCCAACAGTGTTGTAGCCCGCTTCAACCGAAATATCGCCGCTGATGCCCGAAACAGCATTGGCATGCGCAGCAGCAGGAAGGCCGGCGGCCAGAGCCACCGACGCCATAATGGCGGTCTTTTTCATAAATTCCGTCGCCCCTCTGAATGACGAATATTGAGCATTCAGGCTCGATGTACTTTATGCACAGAGCCCGGAAAGCGGGGCTCGCCTAGAATCCAGACCGCCCCGAGGCAACAGCTAACTAGGTATAATTGCGGCACACCCCATCGATTTGAAGTCTTTTCAGGCCGCATGTGCCATAAATGCCACATAGTGTAGTATTTTACTTACAGTGCTGCAAACAGTCGCGATTCTGACAAAAAGCCGCCGCCCGCGCGCCGCAAACGCCCCTTCCCGCCAGCCCCCTGTGCGGTTAGAGACAGCCCATGGAACGCCCCGCCCCAACGCCTGCCGCCCCCCGCACGATCCCGCTTTCGCTGTTTGCCGCCAGCCTGCTGTATGGCGGGCTGTGCGTGCTCGCAGGGGTGCTGGGCACCAAGATCGCCGATCTGGGGCAATGGCCGGTGGTGGGCCATCTGGCAGTGGAATCGGGCATATTCGCCTTCCTCACGCTGGTGGTGCTGGCCAGCGCCACGGCCGAACTGCATGGCACGGCCACCGCCAACCGGCTGGTGCGGCTGGGCTTTGTGCCGCTGATCGTGTCGATGCTGCTGCTGATGCTGGTGATCCATGTGGTGCCGCCGGCCCCCTTCTGGCACGATCAGGAAGCGTTTGCCCGCCTGCTGGGCCAGGGCGCGCGCATGCAGCTGGCAGGGCTTGTCTCCTATGGCACTTCGCAGACGCTGAACGTGGCGGTGTTTGCGCGCCTGGCCGGGCGCGGCGGCCATGGCAGCGCGCTGTGGCTGCGGGCGTGGATCGCCTCGCTGCTCAGCCAGGCGGTGGATACGATGCTGTTCATCACCATCAGCTTTGCCGGCGTGCATGATGCCGCCACCGGCCAGCCCATTCCCATCCTCACGCTGATGACCGGGCAGATCATCGCCAAGATGCTGCTCTCCACGCTGATGGTGCCGGTGCTGATCCAGCTGGCGGTGCTGCTGGGCCGCAAGCTTGATGCGCCCTGCGAGAACGTCTAAAGCGCGCGCCATGGCACATCCGCAAGAACCCGCCCTCTCGCTCGACAGCCTGCTGGCCAAGGCCGAAACGCTGATCGAGGCCCTGCCCTATCTGAAGCGCTATGAAGGCCGCACCTTCGTGGTGAAATATGGCGGCCATGCCATGGGCGATCCGGCGCTGGCGCAGGATTTTGCCGAGGATATCGTGCTGCTGAAGGCAGTAGGCATCAATCCGGTGGTGGTGCATGGCGGCGGGCCGCAGATCGGCCGCATGCTGAAGGCGCTGGGCATCGAATCGCAATTCGTGAACGGCCTGCGGGTGACCGACAAGGCCACCGCCGAAGTGGCCGAGATGGTGCTGTCGGGCGCCATCAACAAGGAACTCGTCAGCTGGATCGCCAAGGCCGGCGGCCGGGCGGTGGGCATTTCCGGCAAGGATGGCGCGCTGGTAACCGCGCGCAAGGTGTCCGCCCAGAAGCTGGGCAAGGCCGTGCCCGATCCGGAAAGCGGCGAGGCGATCGTCGTGGATCTGGGCTATGTGGGCGAGCCCGACCGGATCGACACCTCGATGCTCGACACGCTGTCGGGCGCCGGGCTGATCCCGGTGATCGCCCCCATCGCGGTGGGCAATGATGGCGAGACCTACAACATCAACGCCGACACCATGGCCGGCGGCATTGCCGCGGCGCTGGGCGCGGCGCGCCTGTTCCTGCTGACCGACGTGCCGGGCGTGCTCGACAAGAACAAGACCCTGCTGACCGACCTGACCCCGGCCGATATCGCCACCCTGGCCGAAGACGGCACGATTTCGGGCGGCATGATCCCCAAGCTGGAAACCTGCGTGCATGCGGTGGAAGCGGGCTGCGAGGCGGCGGTGGTGCTGGATGGCCGGGTGCCCCATGCCATGCTGCTGGAATTCTTCACCAGCCGGGGCGCGGGCACGCTGATCCGCAAGGGTTGACGGGAAAAAGGGGCCGGGCAGGCCCCCAAGCCTGCTGATATTTCGGATAAGAGAATTTTATTTCACGGGTGCAGGCCGGCCGGGCGGCAAGCCTGCGGTTGCCCTGCGCCGGCCCGCAGGCTAGGCAACAGCGCGAAGACCTCCGACAGACCGGGCTTCCCCCCGGCCAGCAAAGGATGCGCCTGCCGTGCTTTATACGCTGATCGACATACTGAACTATCTGATCGAGCTGCTGCGCGGCATTGTCATCGTGCAATTCGTGCTCAGCCTGCTGATCAGCTTCAACGTGGTGAACCTGCACAATGATCTGGTGCAGGCGATCTGGCGCGCGGTGAACGTGCTGCTGGAGCCTTTCCTGCGCCCCTTGCGCCGGATCATGCCCGATACGCGGCCGATCGATTTCTCGCCGATGGCGCTGATCGTGCTTCTCTCGATCGTGCAGATCGTGCTGGGCCACCTGGCTTTTTCCGCCCTCTGACCTCCCCTTTTCCCGAGCAGGCTTCATGACCGACACACACGTTGCCCCCACCGCCGGCGCCCTCATCGATGGCAAGGCTTTCGCCGCCGGCCTGCGCGCCCGGGTGGGCGATCTGGCCGCCCGTTTCACCGCCGAGGCCGGCCGCAAGGCGGGGCTGGCGGTGGTGCTGGTGGGCGCGGATCCGGCCAGCCAGGTCTATGTGGGGGCCAAGCACAAGGCCACCGTTGCCGCCGGCATGGAAAGCTTCGAGCACCGCCTGCCGGCCGACACCAGCCAGGCCGATCTGCTGGCGCTGATCGAGCAGCTCAACACCGATCCTGCCGTCGATGGCATTCTGGTGCAGCTGCCGCTGCCCCGCCACCTCGATGAGCAGCAGGTGATCGCCACCATCAGCCCCGACAAGGATGTCGATGGCTTCCATGTCACCAATGCCGGGCGGCTGGCGGTGGGCCAGCCGGGCTTTGTGCCCTGCACGCCGCTGGGCTGCCTGATGCTGCTGCAGGACCGGCTGGGCGATCTGGCCGGCAAGGAAGCGCTGGTGATCGGCCGCTCGAACATCGTCGGCAAGCCGATGGCCCAGCTGCTGCTGCAGGCCGATTGCACCGTGACCATCGCCCACCGCCACACCGAGGCGCTGGCCGAGGTGTGCCGCCGCGCCGATATTCTGGTAGTGGCCGTGGGCCGCGCGGAAATGGTGAAGGCCGACTGGGTGAAGCCCGGCGCCACGGTGATCGATGTCGGCATCAACCGCATCCACACCGCAGATGGCAAGACCCGGCTGGTGGGCGATGTCGATTATGCCGGCGTGGCGCAGGTGGCCGGCGCCATCACCCCGGTGCCCGGCGGCGTCGGGCCGATGACCATCGCCGTGCTGCTGCGCAACACGCTGGTGGCCGCCTTCCGCAACGCCGGCCTGCCGCTGGACGAAAGCGCGATCTGATGGGCAGCCTCGGCGGGCGCGGGCAGCAGCCGGGGCGGGCCCCGGCAGCACTGGGGCTGGCGGCACTACTGCTGCTGGCGCCCCCGGCGCTGGCCGCCCCGCCGCTGGCGCTGCCGCCGCAGGAAGAACCGCATGCCACCGGCCAGCTGGTGGAAGGGCTGGCCGCGGGCGAGCCCAGCGAGGTGTTCTCGGCCGAATTGCAGATGAAGCTGCGGGCCCGCGCCAAGGGCGATCGCGATGCGATCAAGCGCTTTGCCAGCCCGGAGGCGCAAGTGGCAGACGCGCGCCAGCCCGGCCACGCCCCGCTGGCCGGCCGCCAGCCACCGGCGCTGAGCCAGCGCTCGGCCTTCCTCGCCTGGGTCAGCTGCGACGGCACTGTGGCGCTGACGCAAGGCCGCCTGCCGGCCGCCGGCGTGGGCGAGGCCCATTCCCGCAGCTATCTCACCGTGTGGCAGCGCCAGCGCAAGGGCACGCCCTATCGCTTCGTGCTCGATCTGGTGAGCCAGCAGGGCCAAAGCCCGGCCGACCCCGATTTCGCCGAGGGCCATGTCGCCCAGTGCCCGCTGCACCGGCGGGGCGATGCGGGCCCTGTCGGCAAGCCCGGCAAGCCTTCCAAGGTGCAGCCCCCCGCCTTCACCGCCGACACGCCCGAGCGCCTGACCGGCGAGGCGCAGGACCACACGCTGCGCTGGGAACTGACGACGCCGGCCGATGGCGCCCCCTTCTTCGCGCTTTACGAGAAGATCGCCAGCGCCCCCAAGGAGGCGCCCGCCTATCGCCCGGTGCTGGCGCTGGGCAGCTTGCGGGCTGCCGCCCCCCTCCTGCCGCCAACGCCCGCCCCCACGCTTTAAGCCGCCTTTTCGCCGGCGGGGGCAGCGGCTAGGCTGGGGGCATGGTGGATCTCTTCGTCTCGGCCTTCTTCACCCTGTTCGTGGTGATCGATCCGATCGGCTGCGCGCCGATCTTCGCCGGCCTCACTGCCGGCACGCCTGCGGCCCATGCGCGCGGCGTGGCCCTGCGCGCCAGCCTGATCGCCAGCCTTATCCTGCTGGCCTTCGCGCTGGGGGGCAAGCCGCTGCTGGCCGCGCTCAACATCGGGCTGGATGCCTTCCGCATTGCCGGCGGCATCATGCTGTTCCTCATCGCGCTGGAGATGGTGTTCGAGAAACGCACCCAGAAGCGCGAGGAACGCGCCGAAAAGGCCCTGCACACGCCGCCGGCAGAGGATATCAGCGTGTTTCCCATGGCCATGCCGATGATCGCCGGGCCCGGCTCCATCGCCACGGTGATGCTGATGATGGGCCGCGCGCAAGGGCTGGCTGGCGGCGCGGTGGTGCTGGCGGCGCTGGCCTGTGTGCTGGCGATCACGCTGGTGGCCCTGCTGGCGGCGCGGCCGATCATGGCGCTGCTGGGCAGCCGGGTGGAAGCGGTGATCACCCGCGTGCTGGGCGTGCTGCTGGGGGCGCTGGCGGTGCAATATGCGATAGACGGGCTGCGCGGGGTGTTCGGCGGCTAGGGGCCTTTCCCGCGCCCTATTGCAGGGTGGCCTGGTTGTCGTCGCTGTCGCGCTTGCCGTAGAACTGCATCAGCTGCACCAGCAATTCGCAGCGCTCGGCCAGTTTGGGCGCTTCCAGCAGCACCTGTTTGGAAGCGGCATCGAACGGGGCGATCTGCGCCACGCCGTTGATCAGCGCGGCATCGTCCAGCCGCTGCACCTGTTCCCAATCGACGCGATAGCCATGGGCATCGGCAAAGCGATGCGCCTCGCGCTCGAACAGGGCGCGCTCCACCGCGGCCAGCGCCTCGGCCTCGGGCTCGTCGAACAGCTCGGCCTCCACCTGGCGGAAGGGAGTGGAGACGACCAGCTCGCGCCCCACGCGAAAGCGCGCGAGGCCCTCCAGCACGATGTTGAAGCGCCCGTCGGGCAGCGCCTCCACATCCTCGATATGGCCCAGGCAGCCCACGTGATAGAGCGGCGCCCCCTCCTCGCCCGATTGCGGCTGGATCATGCCGATGCGCCGGTCACGCGCCAGCGAATCCGAGATCAGCGCCCGGTAGCGCGGCTCGAAGATATGCAGCGGCAGGCGCAGCCCCGGATAGAGCACCGCGCCAGCCAGCGGAAAGATCGAGATCCGCGCCATCGCCTGCCCGCTCAGCCGAACAGGATGGTGGAAAGCTTGCGCCGCTGGGCGGCCACCCACGGGTCTTCCAGGCCGATCACCTCGAAGATCTGCAGCAGGCGGCTGCGCGCGGCGCCCTCGTTCCACGCCCGGTCGGCCGCGATCAGGCGCAGCAGGGTGGCCGCCGCCGCATCGCGCTCGCCAGCGGCAAAGGCGGCATTGGCATAGGCAAAGCCGGCTTCCTGATCGGCAGGGGCGGCTTCTGCCGCGGCCTTCAGCTGGGCCAGCTCGCCGGCTTCGGGCGCATCCTTGGCCAGCGCCAGGGCGGCGCGCGCACGCTCGATCGCGGGATCGGCGCCGGCGCCCTCGGGCAGTTCGGCAAGGGCGGCCTCGGCCTCTTCCAGATGGCCCATGACGATCAGCGCGCGAATCAGCCCGGCATGGGCAGCCGGCGATTCGGGCGCCATTTCCAGGATCTGGGCAAAGATGCTGACGGCCCGCTCGGCATCGCCGCCATCCAGCACTTCCTCGCCCATCGCCAGCAGCGGCTCGATATCGGGAGCGCCCGCCCCCGCCTTCACCGGCAATTGCTTGAGCAGCTGATCGAGCAGCCCCTTCAGCTGCGATTCGCTGCGGGCATTGGTCAGGTCTGCCACCGGCTGGCCCTGGAACAGCGCATAGACCGTGGGGATCGAGCGCACCTGGAACTGGCTGGCAATGAACTTTTCCTCGTCCACATTGATCTTGGCCAGGATCACGCCCTTGTCGGCATAATCGGCCGCCACCTTTTCCAGCACCGGGGTGAGCGCCTTGCACGGCCCGCACCATTCCGCCCAGAAATCGAGGATGACCAGCGATTCCATCGAAGGCTCGACGACCGTCTGGCGGAAGCGCTCCACCGCCTTGCGTTCATCGAGATTGAGGCCGAGACTTGCCACCCTGTTATGCTCCATACCTTGCCTGCCAGCATGCGCTGCGCCTGTTGCCTATTTGGACCTTGCGGCGGATTTGTGAAGAGGCGTTGCGCAAAGGGGCTGGGGGGGCGCCGGCATCAGCCGCTTGGGCAGGCAGGCGGAAATGGCGCTTTTCCGCAAGCTGCACGGGCTATCGCAAGGTTTATCTGCATTTGCGGCGATTTCCCTCTTGGCAAGGTGGATAAGGGCAGCTAAAGGCCCGCCTCACCCCCGCAGCGGCGCCCACAAGCGCCACTGCCGAAACGCCAGAGCGGGCGTAGCTCAGGGGTAGAGCACAACCTTGCCAAGGTTGGGGTCGAGGGTTCGAATCCCTTCGCCCGCTCCACGTTTCACCCGGCCATGCACCCGCATGGCCAAGCCCGAGCGGGCGTAGCTCAGGGGTAGAGCACAACCTTGCCAAGGTTGGGGTCGAGGGTTCGAATCCCTTCGCCCGCTCCAGTTTTTCCCTTTTATCACAAGATACGCGGCAGCAAGCATGCTGCCCGGCGCTTAGCGCAGGGCAATCGCATTCGCCGGGGAGCCGACACCGCCGACCAGCGGCATGGGCGACACCGTGAGCAGGAAGTCATAACGACGATCCCTGGCGCAGGCCTCGGCAAGAGCATCAACATCCCAGAGTTCACCGATGGGCAGGCCCAGCAGCGGCAGGATCGCCCGATGCATGATCCCGGCATGGGCGCCATGAACGCCGGTCTCGCGCTCTTCGCGTGTGAAAAACGGGCTGTCAGGCACGGCCGGCCAGCATTCCAGGGCAAAATTATCCGAGGCGATCAAGCTGATGCGCTTGTCCCAAAGCCAGGCCACGGTGTCGTGCGACTGAAGCAGGCCGGGATGGAACTGGTTCTGCACGAGGTTGGCGCGGATCTCCTCCGGGGCCTGGTGCCGATAATAGTCGAGCCATCCGAAGCGAAGGATCACGATATCGCCCGGGCAGATCTCGGCGCCCTGCGCCGCGCAGGCCTCATCGACGAGCGCAACCGGAATGGCCTGCCCCTTCAGGTGATCGATCGGGGCCCCCAGAACCTCTGCGCAGTAACGGGCCAGATCGATCAGCACACCGCGCCCGGCAATGGGCGCGGCGGCGAAGTGATGGATCCCGAGCAATTCGGTGCCCGGCTTGAATTCGGCCGGATCATAGCCGTTGTAGAAACCGTGATCAGGATGGCCGATATGGCGCAGGCCGTCGATCTGCGAGCCATATTGGGTGTAAAGCTTGTCGATCCATTCATCGTGATGAAAATCGTTGCGCTGGAAGATGTGATGCTCGAGCGGCTGGCGGGTGGGTGCCAGTGACGGGCTGATTGCATCAGAGCGCAGGTCGAGCGAAAAGGCTTCGCCCGACCGAACCGCCAAGACCCCGCCAAGAACGCTGTCGCGAGACAGGAAGTTAAGCGTGCCCAGCTGATCTGCCGGACCGAAAAGGCCCCAGGATGACCCGGCCGGCGCATCGGCGCGGGCAAGCAGTTGCGCGTAGGATGGCATGGCCAGGATTTCGTCTCGAAGCATGGCTGTTTCCCGATTGGGCGCGATGGCAGACCCCCATCGGGCATGCTTCGATCGCGCAAAGACTAGCGCGAAGAAGGCCGGCCCAATCCTTCGCTGATGCGCTGGGCGGCGCTGACGAGCCGTGGAACCACCTGCTCCACCATATAGGCCATCGTTGCTTCCAGCGTGGAGCATGACAACGACAGCGCGGCAACGATATGGCCGTCGGCATCGCGGATTGGCGCGGCGGCCGAGCGCCGTTCGATTTCAAGCTCCTGATCGACGGTTGCCCATCCCTGCTCCCTCACCTGTCGCAGCCGGGCGCGCAGCGCCGCAGGATCGGCAATCGTCGCAAAGGTGAGAGGTTCGAGCCGTGCGTGCCCGAGGTAGTCCTCAAGGCGCTCGTCGTTGAGACCAGCCAGAAGCACCCTGCCGCTTGCCGTCACATAGGCCGGCAGGCGCGCGCCCAGCGGCAGGCTGATGCTGCTGATCCGGTGGCGATGGACACGGCTCATGTAAACCACATCATCGCCGTCCAGCGCGACAAGCGCCGTGCTGGCCTTCAGCTCTTCGGTCAGTTCTTCCATCAGCGGCTGGGCGATCGCGGGCAGGTCGACCGAGGACAGATAGGCGTAGCCCAGGTCAAGCATCCTGGCCGTCAGGGCAAACTTCGCATCCGCAGCCGTAACGAAGCCCAGTTGCTTCAAGGTCAGCAGCATCCGGCGCACAGTCGGCTTGGAAAGGCCCGTCTTGGCGGCCAGCTCGGGCAGGCCGAGGAAGCGGGGCCCATCCGCAAAGGCCTGCATGACACGCAGGCACCGTTCCACTGACTGGACATAGTCGCGATCTTTCCCGTCATCCATCTTGACGCAATGCCTCCTTACGCATAACCGAATACGTACGCAATACGGATTATCCGTACGAATTGCGTACAACAACCAGAACAGAGTGGCAAGCCGGTTTCAGGCGTCTCCCTGCGATCGGCGCAAGGCTGCAACGAACATGATGGAGAGGATAATGGAACCCGATCGCCTCAAGCTGATCCTGCTTGATCTCGAACAGACCCTGCTCGCTTTCATCCGCAAACATGGCATCAACCACGCGGAATACCGCCGCGCCACCGACCTCCTGATCGCAACGATCAAGGAAGGCGAGGAATCGCTGCTGCCCGACGTCTTCTTCGAAGCCGAGACGACGAACATCGGCAATCTGCAGCGGGCCGGCAGCGGCGAAGCGATCGAGGGGCCCTTCTATTTTCCGGGCGCGCCGCTGCTCACCAGCCCGGCAAGGCTGCCCCAGCGCGATAACGAGGCTGGCGACATCCTGTTCTTCAGCGGCCGGGTCACGACGCCTGCGGGAGATCCGGTGCCTGGGGCGGAGATCGATGTCTGGCAGGCCGATGCGCGCGGGCTTTATTCGCAAATCCATCCCGGCATTCCGGACTGGAACCTGCGCGGAAGGCTGCGGACCGACGAAGAGGGCCGCTACGCGCTGCAGACGATTATGCCGCCGCCCTACGAGATCCCCAAGAACGGTCCGACCGGGCGCGTGCTTGCCGCGCTGGGCCGGCATTTCTTCCGCCCTGCCCATCTGCACGTCAAGCTGCGCCATGCCAACCTGGGCGAGATGACCTCCCAGCTCTATTTCCACGGCGACCCATATCTTGAAAGCGATGTCGCCAACGCGGTGCGCGACGATCTCATCGTGGATCTTGTGCGGCACGCCTCGCAACAGGCCCTGGCGGACAGGAAGCTCGACCAGCCGTTCTTCGAGGCCTCCTACGATTTCGTGCTAGGCTGACCGGCGCGCTCTTGCCGCCGCATGGCCGCCCCTGCGCCGCATCCGCGACGGACAGCCGCCACAGGCATGAGGCCAGCACCAGGCCACACCCCCCTTGATAACCGGGTTCAGACCATGTCCAGGATCGACAGCATCACCACCCAGCGCCTCGATATCGCGCTGCGCCAGCCTATCACCATGTCGACCGGCACCGTCTCCAGGCAGAACATCCTGTTGGTACGGCTACGCGACACCGATGGCGCCGAAGGTGTCGGGGAAGCGCTGGTGATGGGCGGCCCCTATTGGGGGCAGGAGACGATCGAGGGCGTGAGGGCCGTCGTCGAGCGCCATCTGGCACCACTGCTGATCGGCCAGTCGACATCCTCGGTCGGCGCGATCAGCCGGCAACTGCCGCGATGGGTGCGAGGGAACGCGGCGGCCCGTTCGGCGGTGGAGATGGCCATGCTCGACCTTGTCGGCCATCGCTCCGGCCTGCCCGTCTCGGCCTTGCTGGGCGGCGCGGTTCGCAGCCGCATTCCCGTGGCCTGGACGCTTTCCACCGGTAGCGTGGAGACCGATATTGCCGAAGGCGAAAGGGCCGCTGCGGCCCATGGCTTCACGCGCTTCAAACTCAAATTCGGGCACGAGGCGCCCCGGGCCGACGTTTCGCGGGCCCATGCCATCGCAAGACATTTCGCAGGACGCGCGACCATCATCGCCGACGTCAACCAGGGATGGGATGAGCAGACCGCCATTCAGATGCTGCCGCGCCTGGTCGACGCGGGACTGGAAGCCCTGGAGCAACCGCTCCCCGCGCACGCCCTGGCCGCTGCGGCTGAACTGCAACGCCGTTTCGGGCTTCGCTTCATCGCCGATGAGGCGGTCGATGGTCCAGCCTCGGTCCTTCGACTCGCCCAGGCAAAGGCGGCGGCAGCCCTGTCGCTCAAGCCCAATCGCGACGGCGGGCTGATCGCAACGCGCGATGCCGCCATCATCGCAGCCGCGGCCGGGATACAGCTCTACGGCGGTTCAATGCTGGAAACCTCGCTGGGAACCGCGGCCAATCTGCACTGCTACGCGACCGCCCCCGACCTGTCGCTGGGCTGCGAGCTCTTCGGCCCGATGCGACTGGGCGAGGACATCGCAACCACTCCTGTGTCCATCGAACAAGGCCATCTCACGCTGGAAGACACATTGCCCGGTCTCGGCGTCAGCCTCGATGAAGAGAAGATCGCATTCCTCGCCGCGCGCAGTGGCTGATTTGGCAAAAGAGGTGCAGGACGCCTGCATCATGAGACAGGGGCACCCGAGGGCCGGAAACAGGCTTCCCCTGAGCGCCCCCGCACAGGCGCCGGCTCACCCCTTCATGCGCTGCGCATGCCATTCGACATGTTCTGCCATGAAGGTGGAGATGAAATAGTAGCTGTGGTCGTAGCCCTGTTGCAGGCGGATGGTGGCGGGGATACCGGCCGCCTGGCAGGCCGCTTCCAGCAGAGGCGTCTTCAGCTGGCCGTCCAGGAAGCCATCGGCCGCGCCCTGGTCCACCAGCAGATCGGGCAGGCGGGCGCCATCGGCGATCAGCGCGCAGGCGTCATAGGCGCGCCAGGCGGCACGGTCCTCGCCCAGATAGCCGGCCAGCGCCTTCTCGCCCCAGGGGCACTGCATGGGCGCCACGATCGGCGCAAAGGCGCTGACCGAGCGGAACCGCCCGGGATTGCGCAGCGCCACCGTCAACGCGCCATGGCCGCCCATGGAATGGCCGGTGATGCCCTGCCGGCTCATATCCGCCATGGGGAACTGCGCGGCGATCAGCGCGGGCAGTTCCGCCTCGATATAGTCGCGCATGCGGTAATGGGCTGCCCAGGGCGCTTCTGTGGCGTTGACATAAAAGCCCGCGCCCTTGCCGAAATCATAGGCCTCGTCATCGGCCACATCCTCGCCGCGCGGAGACGTGTCGGGCGCCACGAAAATAACGCCCTGTTCGGC
>Ga0207806_1000018_pt1 | contig 32857 bp, 26 predicted proteins | sample LuqExpMetageno72_FD_187829 | JGI IMG/M metagenome (GOLD analysis project Ga0207806, IMG submission 187829) | Tropical forest soil microbial communities from Luquillo Experimental Forest, Puerto Rico - Sample 72 (SPAdes) | ecosystem: Environmental > Terrestrial > Soil > Tropical forest ...
GCTTTGCAATCTCCTTCTACATCGCCGCCTGCGCGGTTGTCAGCTTCGTCGCGACGGCACTGATGCCCGACTACACGGGACGGGATATCTCGTCCGAATATGACGCTTGACGGTTTGGCAAAAAAACGAGGCGGCGTTTCGCGATCAGCGCAACGTCCGCGATCGCTTACGTAATGCGGTCGACGGAATGCTTGTCCCAAATATCTAATTTTGACTGCGGGAACTTAGGTGCGAAACTCGACGCCGCTACGACGCGCGGCTCTCGTCGAGGGCGACAGGCGTGAGTTGCACGGACTCGCCGCAGCCGCACACGCTGGTCTGATTCGGATTGTTGAACACGAATTGCGCCGAGAGCTTCTCGGTCTTGAAGTCCATTTCGGTGCCGAGCAGGAACAGCACCGCCTTGGGATCGATCAGAACCTTCACGCCCTTGTCCTCAACCACCTCGTCGGTCGGCCTGATCTCGTCGGCATACTCCATCGTGTATTCCATGCCGGCACAACCGCCGTTCTTGACGCCTACGCGAACGCCGACGATCGGCCTCTCCGCGCGCGCGATCGCGTCCTTGATGCGGGCAGCAGCCGCATCGGTCAGGCGCATGGCCTGAGGTCTGGGTCGTGCAGTCGCCATTCTCGTCCTCTTCGATTCCTATCTGGCGAACGTCACCACATATTCAACACGAGTCGCGCCTCGTCCGACATCCGGCTCGGATCCCAGGGCGGCTCCCAGATCACGTCGACCTTGGTGTCCTTCACGCCCGGTACACTGGACACGGCGTTTTCCACCATGATCGGCAGCTCCTGCGCCGACGGGCAGTTCGGTGATGTCAGCGACATGTCGATCTTAACCGCCCGATCGTCGCCGATGTCGACCTTGTAAATGAGGCCGAGCTCATAGATGTCCGCCGGGATTTCCGGATCATAGACTGTCTTCAGCGCGGCGATGATGCCGTCGGTGAGCTGATCGAGCTCCTCCTGCGGCATCGCCGACGGTCGGCTGATCGCCGCGTTCTCCGGCTGCTTGTCGGCCACCGGCGCGGCGGTCGGCGTCGTGGTGAAGGTAGGGGCATCCTCGGTCATGCGAAGAAGTCCTGTGCCTTGGCGAGCGCCTCGACGAGGGCATCCACCTCGGCTTTCGTGTTGTACATCCCAAACGAAGCGCGGCAGGTCGCCGTCACGCCGTAGCGCGCGAGCAGCGGCATCACGCAATGCGTGCCGGCACGCACGGCGATGCCGGCACGATCGATGATCGTGGCGACGTCATGCGGATGTGCGCCTTTCATTTCGAAGGAGACGATCGGCCCCTTCTCCGCCGCATTGCCGATGATCCGAAGCGAATTGAGTGCGCCGAGCCGCTCGTGCGCATAGCGCACCAGTTCGCGTTCATGCGCGCGGATGCGCGCCTTTCCGACGGAACTGACGTAATCGATCGCGGCGCCCAAGCCCACCGCCTGCACGATCGCCGGCGTGCCCGCCTCGAACTTGTAGGGCGGATCGCCGTAGGTGATGCGGTCCTGCGATACTTCCTGGATCATCTCGCCACCGCCATTGAACGGCGGCATCGCGGCGAGGTGCGCATACTTGCCGTAAAGCGCGCCGATGCCGGTCGGCCCGTACAATTTGTGCCCCGTAACGGCGTAAAAGTCGCAATCGAGGTCGCGCACGTCGACGTCGAGATGCACCGCGCCCTGCGCGCCGTCGACCAGCACCGGAATGCCGCGCGCATGCGCAAGCCGGATCACCTCTTTCACCGGAACCTGCGTGCCGAGCGCATTCGACATCTGCGTGATCGCGACCATCTTGGTGCGCGGCGACAACAGCTTCTCGAACTCGTCGAGGAGAAAATTGCCATCCTCGTCGATCGGCGCCCATTTGATGACAGCGCCCTGCCGCTCGCGCAGAAAATGCCACGGCACAATGTTGGAATGGTGCTCCATAATCGAGAGCACGATCTCGTCGCCCTCTCGCACGCGTTCACGCGCGAAAGTATAGGCAACGAGGTTGATCGCTTCGGTCGCATTGCGCGTGAAGATGATCTCTTCCGTGCGCTCGGCGTTCAGGAATGCGCGCACCTTCTCGCGCGCGCCCTCGTAAGCCTCCGTCGCCGCATTGGCGAGGAAATGTAGTCCGCGATGCACGTTGGCGTATTCTTTGGTGTAGGCCTTCTGCAGCCGGTCGAGCACGACCGTCGGCTTCTGCGCCGAGGCTGCGTTATCGAGGTAGACCAGCGGCTTGCCATAGACCGACATCGCCAATGCCGGAAAATCGGCGCGGATGCGCGCGACGTCATAGGAGCCGTTGGCGACCGCTGGATGCATGACTAGCCGCGCCCCCTCAGCCATTCGATGGCCGCGCTCATCAGCGCCGCGCGAATGCCTTCATGCGCGATCTCTTCGACCGTCTCGCCGATGAAGGCCTGGATCAATAGCGCTTCCGCTTCGGCTTCCGGGATGCCGCGCGACAGCAAGTAGAATTTGAGGCCCTTGTCGAGCGCACCGGCGGTCGCGCCGTGGCCGCAGACGACGTCGTCGGCAAAAATCTCCAGTTCCGGCTTGTTGTCGGCCTCCGCCTCCTGCGAGAGCAGCAGGGCACGCGTAAGCATCTTGGCGTCGGTCTTCTGCGCGTGCGGCTGCACAATGATCTTGCCCTGGAAGACGCCGTGACTCTCGTTGTCGAGCACCATCTTGAACTGCTCGCGGCTCCGGCAATGGCCTTTCGCGTGCTCGACCAGCAGCGTCGTGTCGACGTGCTCCTTGCCCTTCAAGAGGCTCACGCCGCGCATCCCGGATTCCGTGTGCTCACCGGCGAAGCGGATGAAACTCTGATTGCGCACCAGCGACGAATGGCGCGTGAAGGCGAACGTGTTGAAGCTTGCTTTGGCACCGATCGAGGCCAGTAGGCTCGCGACGTGCGGCGCCCTCGCCTGTGTGATCTTGAAGTAGTCGATCTGCGATTCGGCGGCCGCGACAAGGTCGAGCGCGGCATTGACTTGCACCGCGCCGCTGTCGTGATCCTCGATCAGAATGACGCGTGCGCCTTTCTCGACGACCACCAGGGAGCGGACGAATACCGAAGCCGGCGTCTCGCTACCCGCAAACACGAGATGAATCGGCCGTGCGATCTGCACACCGGCCGCGACATGGATCACCGCGCCGTCACCCATCAGCGCGGTATTGAGCGCGACGGCTACGTCATCGGTCGCAAACACCTTGCCGACACGCCGCGTCGCGAGAGCGTCCCCGCTCGCAAGCGCGTATGCGAGCGAGCCGATCGTCAACCCCGGCTCTGGCGACAGATCCGACAGCTCCGGCGCAAATACGCCGTCGACGAACACGATCCGGCGCGTATCGATTCCGGCAAGAACACCGCGCGCATCCTTCGCGCGTGCCTTGGCGGCCGCATCGGGAGCGCCGGCGAGCGGCGGCATCTCGCGCATCAGCGCGCGAAGGTCCGTGTATTTCCATTCCTCAACGCGCCGGTGCGGCAGCCCGCGCGCTTCGAATTCCCGGAACGCCTGCTCACGCAGACCCGGCAGCCCCGGCAGTTTGCCGCGCGCGCCGGTGTAAGCGGCGCTCAAGGCCTGTTCGGCCGACGTTTTCATATTGCGGATATCGGCAGCCATCGCTTATGCCGCCTCGCCGACGTATTCGGCGTAACCCTTTGCCTCGAGCTCGAGCGCGAGCTCCTTGCCGCCGGTCTTCACAACGCGGCCCTTGGCCAGCACGTGCACGACGTCCGGCACGATGTAGTTCAGCAGGCGCTGGTAATGCGTGATCACGACCATGCCGCGGTCGGGCGAGCGGAGCCGGTTGACGCCGTCGGCGACGATCTTGAGCGCGTCGATATCGAGGCCGGAGTCGGTCTCGTCGAGCACCGCAAGCCGCGGCTGCAGCACCGCCATCTGTAAGATCTCGTTGCGCTTCTTCTCGCCGCCGGAAAAGCCGACATTCACCGCGCGGCGCAGCATCTCCTGCGTGATGCCGAGCTTGCCCGACGTATCGCGCACGAGCTTCATGAACTCCGGCGTCGACAGTTCGCCTTGCCCGCGCGCTTTCCGCTGCGCATTCAACGCGGTGCGCAGGAAGGTCATCGTCGCGACGCCCGGCACCTCGACCGGATACTGGAAGGCGAGAAACACGCCCTTGGCGGCGCGCTCGTCCGGGCTCATCTCGAGCACGCTTTCGCCGTCTAGCAGGACGTCGCCCTCGGTGACCTCGTAGTCCTCCTTGCCGGCAAGGACGTACGCAAGCGTCGATTTGCCGGAGCCGTTCGGCCCCATGATCGCCGCAACCTGGCCCTTCTCGACGGTCAAAGTGAGCCCGTTGAGGATCTTCTTGTCCTCGATCCGAACATGCAGATTTTTGATTTCAAGCAACGACATTTTCAAATCCAATCCTTAACCCACACTGCCTTCGAGCGAAATCGAGATGAGCTTCTGCGCCTCGACCGCGAACTCCATCGGCAATTGCTGCAGCACGTCCTTGACGAAGCCGTTGACCACGAGCGCCGTCGCTTCTTCCGCCGACATGCCGCGGCTCCGGCAGTAGAAGAGCATGTCCTCAGAGATTTTCGATGTCGTCGCCTCGTGCTCGAACACGGCGGACGAATTCTTCGCCTCAATATACGGCACCGTGTGCGCGCCGCAGTCGTGGCCGATCAGAAGCGAGTCGCAGTTGGTGAAGTTGCGCGCCCCTGTGGCCTTGCGGTGCGCGGAGACGAGACCGCGATAGGTGTTCTGCGATTTGCCCGCCGCGATGCCCTTGGAGATGATTCGGCTCACCGTGTTCTTGCCGAGATGCAGCATCTTGGTGCCGCTATCGACCTGCTGGTAGCCGTTCGAGATCGCGATCGAGTAGAACTCGCCGCGCGAATTGTCGCCGCGCAAAATGCAGCTCGGATACTTCCAGGTGATCGCCGAGCCGGTCTCGACCTGCGTCCAGGAAATCTTCGAGCGCGCGCCGCGGCAGTCGCCGCGCTTCGTCACAAAATTGAAGATGCCACCCCTGCCTTCGGCGTCGCCGGGATACCAGTTCTGCACCGTCGAATATTTGATCTCGGCGTCGTCGAGCGCGACCAACTCGACCACCGCCGCATGCAGCTGATTCTCGTCGCGCATCGGCGCGGTGCAGCCTTCCAGATACGAAACGTAGGCGCCCTTGTCGGCGATGATGAGCGTGCGCTCGAACTGGCCGGTGTTCTTCTCGTTGATGCGGAAATAGGTCGACAGCTCCATCGGGCAGCGCACGCCTTCCGGCACGTAGACGAACGAGCCATCGGAGAACACCGCCGAATTTAGCGTTGCGAAGAAATTGTCCGACGTCGGCACAACCGAGCCGAGATACTTCTTCACCAGATCGGGATGCTCGCGGATCGCCTCTGAGATCGGCATGAAGATCACGCCGGCCTTTTTCAATTCCGCCTTGAACGTCGTCGCCACCGAAACCGAGTCGAACACGGCGTCGACCGCGACGCGACCGCGGGCCTCGCCACCCGTCATCTCATCATCGTCGAGTTGGCTCGGCTCGCCCTGCTTGCGCACGCCGGCGAGGATCTCCTGCTCCTTAAGCGGAATGCCGAGCTTCTCGTAGGTGCGCAGAATCTCGGGGTCGACCTCGTCCAGCGAGTTCGGCGCCTTAAACTGCTTCGGCGCGGCGTAGTAGTAGATGTCCTGGTAGTCGATCTTCGGATAGTTCACGCGCGCCCAGGTCGGCTCGCGCATGGTCAGCCAGCGGCGATAAGCCTCGAGCCGCCACTGCAGCATCCATTCAGGCTCGCTCTTCTTGGCCGAAATGAAACGGACGATGTCTTCGGAGAGGCCCTTTGGGGCCTTTTCGGATTCGATCTGAGTCTCGAATCCATATTTGTATTGATCAACGTCGATACGGCGGACCTGTTCGACGGTCTCTTGTACGGCCGGCATTCTTCCCTCCGCTCACGGGGTCAAGGCCCGCGGGTTGGATCTGTCGGTTATGGTCGGTTGGCGCTGCTGGTCGCGACGCACATCCTTCGCTGTGTGAACCCCTCGCAGACGCTGGCTCAGGCCGCGCGCCCGCCTCGCTCCTTACCTAATGATGAAACGACCTGTTTCCAAGCATTTAGACAAAGATCAAGGTCAGTTTCGATTGTTTCCCAGCCGAGGCTGATTCTCAACGCCGCACGGGCGAGAGCCGGTTCGACGCCCATCGCGGCCAACACGTGCGACGGCTGGACCTTACCGGACGAACAGGCGGAACCGGACGACAGTGCTATCCCCTTGAGATCGAAGGCAATCAGGGCGGTTTCCGCCTTGGTGCCAGGAACCGCGACCAGGCTCGTGTTGGGCAGCCGCCCGATGCCGGCGGCAAAGATCACGAGATCAGGCGTCGTGGACCGAAGTTCGGATTCAAGCCGGTCGCGCAGGGCCGCCACGCGAGCCGGTTCGGTCGTTAGGCTGTTCGCCGCCGCCTCGGCGGCGGCGCCGAATCCGGCGATCGCGGCCACGTTTTCGGTTCCGGCGCGAAATCCCCGCTCCTGTCCGCCCCCCTTGATCAGCGGCTCGGGCGACAGTCCAGTGCGGCGAATGAGCGCCCCCGCCCCCTGTGGCCCGCCGATCTTGTGCGAGGACAGACTCAATAGGTCGGCGCCGAGCGCGGCCATATCGACCGGCATACGGCCGGCGCCCTGCACGGCATCGACGTGGAGAATGCCGCCTGCGGCATGCACGAGTTCGGCGACCGCGCGGATCGGCTGAACCACGCCGGTCTCGTTGTTTGCGAGCATGACCGAAACCAGCGGATGCTCGAAGCGTGTCAGCGTCTGCTTAAGCGCGTCCAGATCGATCACGCCCGTGGCCGTGACCGACACCTCTTCAATGACATCAGCCGCAAACCGCCCGCCGCTCCGCACCGACGGATGCTCGATCGCCGAAACGAACAGTCGCTCGCGCCGCGGCACGCCGCCCAGGGCAGGCGTCAGCGCCAGCATGTTCGCTTCGGTTGCGCCGCTGGTAAAGATCACGTTCGACGGCTCGGCGCCGGCCAGCGCCGCGACCTTCCGCCGCGCCTCTTCGACGATTCCGCGCGCCGTCCGGCCCTCTGCGTGGACGGAAGAGGCATTCTGCGGAGCGTCCAAGGCCGCGAGCATGGCCGCGCGCGCCTCCGGCCGCAGCGGCGCAGTCGCGTTCCAGTCGAAATAGACCCGGGCGGTGATCACCTTCGCATCATCTCTCACGTCAAAACCGAATAACCGCCGTCGACCGGAATCGCCGTCCCGGTCACGAAATCCGACGCGGCGGAGGCGAGAAATACCGCTATTCCCGCCAAATCCTGTGGATTACCCCACCGCTGGGCCGGCGTACGCGCGAGCACGCGCTCATGCAAGCCCGGCACCTCGGCCCGAGCGGCACGGGTCAATGCGGTATCGATCCAGCCCGGCAGGATGCAGTTTACTTGGATGTTGTCCTTTGCCCACGCGACCGCCAGCGAGCGCGCCATTTGCACAATGCCGCCCTTGCTCGCCGAATACGCGACCGCGTACGGCGATGCGAAGATCGACATCATCGATCCAACGCACACGATCTTGCCCCCGCCCGCTTTGCGCATGTGCGGGTAAGCCGCCTGCGCGCAGACGAACGCGGCGGTCAGGTTGGTCTCCATCACCAGTTTCCACTCGGCCGCGCTCAGCTCCTCCGGCGGTTTGCGCACAGTGGTGCCGGCATTGTTGAACAGGATGTCGAGACGGCCGAACCGCCCTGCCACCTGCTCCACCGCCCGCCGGCAGGAGCTCTCGTCCCGTGCGTCCATTTGCACGAAATCGGCCTCACCGATGGTGCGCAATTCAGCTAGCGCGATTTCAGCCTTCGCGATATCGCGGCCGCCAATCCCGACTTTGGCCCCAGCGGACGCCAGCCCCTTGGCCATGCCAAGGCCTATCCCGCCATTGCCGCCGGTCACGAATGCAACCTTGCCGGTGAGCTTAAACCGCGCCAAAGCCGGGTTCCTTCCAAGCCGCACGCGCTAGGGCGCGCAAAAAGCTTGCTTTTTGCCCTGCCGCTTGTGGTAGAAGCGCCTCTCGCGCCGCAGCTTATAGCCCCTGCCGTGCGCGAAAACAGCAGGACAGGTCCGCTCCCGCGGCTTCGTTCCGGAGCCCGGGTCTACTGCTGACGGGAAGCGGCACTATGTCTGCTGCGGAAACCGAGGTCGATCGCAATGCCTGAAGTCATTTTCACTGGCCCCGCCGGACGGATCGAGGGCCGGTACCACCCCGCGCGGCAGAAAAACGCGCCCATCGCCATCGTGCTGCACCCGCACCCGCAGTTCGGCGGCACGATGAACCATCCGATCATCTACCAGCTCTACTACCAGTTCGTGCATCGCGGATTCTCGGCGCTCCGTTTCAACTTCCGCGGCGTGGGCCGCAGCCAGGGCTCGTTTGATCACGGCACCGGCGAACTTTCGGACGCGGCCGCCGCGCTCGACTGGGCGCAGACGATCAACCCGGAAGCCAAGAGCTGCTGGATCGCCGGCTTCTCCTTCGGCGCCTGGATCGGCATGCAGCTTCTGATGCGCCGTCCGGAGATTGAAGGCTTCATCTCGATCTGTCCGCCGGCCAACCTCTACGACTTCTCCTTCCTCGCTCCCTGCCCGTCCTCGGGCCTGATCATCCATGGCGACAAGGACGCCGTGGTGCCGCCGAAGGACGTGAATACTCTGGTCGAGAAGCTGAAGACGCAGAAGGGCATCGTCATCGAGCAGAAGATCGTGCCCGGCGCGAACCACTTCTTCGACGGCAAGGTCGAGCCGCTGCTCACGTCGATCAGCCAATATCTCGACAAGCGGCTCAACACGCAACGCAAACCGACGGCGGCGTAGCAGCTCACGCTGCGCCGCTGTATCCTTCTGTAAATTTCCTGATGACGGCGCGTGCATTGAAGAGCAGCCGCTCGCGCCCGAGCCGTTCGTAGAGTGGCGACGAACGGATGCTGGCGAGAACGCTCGGATTGAGCGCCGCGAGCCAGACCGTGACGCCGGCCGCCGTCATCCGCCGCTCGCCTTCGATAAGCATCTGTAGCGCCGTGTATTCGAGATCGGGTACGCGGCTCATATCCAAGGCGAGCACTTTGGGCCGGTGTTTTTCGGTCTGAAGCCGGATTTGTTCTCCAACGAGCTGAGCGTTGGCGAAGAAAATGCGACCCTCGGGACGAAGGATGAGCAGGCCTTCGAATGTTTCATCGTCCGGGTGTTCGGGACTGAGCGGCCGCAGAACGTCGGCGCCTCGCTTGCGGCCGATGACGTAGACCTTCGGATTGGCCGCCTGGCTCGACAGCGCAACCAGCGACAACACGATCGCTACCACGATGCCTTGCAGCGTGCCGAAGACGAGAACGCCTAGCACCGCAGCGAGCGCCCAGGTGAATTCCATCGTGCGAACGCGGCGTATCTCGGCGAACTCCGCCGGATCGATCAGCCCGATCGAATAGACGATGACAACCGCGGCAAGCACCGCCTGCGGCAATAGCCCGATGATCGGGCCGAGCACGAGCATCGTCGCGACGGATGTGGCCGCGGTGACGATCGACGCCTTCTGGGAGACGCCGCCCACCGCGCGCACGACCGCCGTCTGCGACGTGCCGCCGCCGGCCGACATTGCCCCAAACAATCCACCGAGCGCATTGGCGGCGCCGGTCGCCAGAAGCTCGCGATTTGCATCGATCGGCGGATCGGATGGTTTTGTAAATGCGCGTCCCGCGGCCACGGTTTCCGTGAAGCTCATCAGCGCAATGCCGAGCGCTCCGGGGAGCAGGCCCAGCGCCAGATCGAGATCAGGCATTGTGAGCGGCGGCAGCGAGCGCGGGACGATGCCGGTCGTTTTCACCGCCAATTGATCGAGGCCGAACGCCCACGAGAGCGCGATGCCGGCGGCAAGCACGCCGAGCGGCGCGGGCGAGTGCGGCCAAAGCCGTTCGACCAGGATCAGCAGTGCGAGCGCCGACGCACCGACCGCGAATGTCAGAATTGACGTTTCGGGAAGATGCTGGACGATGCTAAAAAGATCGCGAAAGAAGCCAGTTTTCCCGAAATGAATCCCCAGCAGTTTCGGGAGTTGATCGAACACGATCACCAGCCCGATGCCGCATTTGAAGCCGGTCAGGACCGGACTGGAAATGAAATTGGCGACGAAGCCGAGCCGCAGCAGCGATGCGGCGACGAGGCAGACGCCTGTCAGGATCGTGAGCGTCGCGGTCGCGACGATCAATTTCGCCGGATCGCCGTCGGGGACGACCGCTGCCAATTCCGCTGCCGTCAGGATTGCTAGCGTGGTGGTCGAACTCACGCTGAGCACGCGCGACGTGCCGAACAGCGCGTAGACAACCATCGGCACGAACGCGGTGTAGAGCCCGACGCTGACCGGAAGGCCCGCGACCGTGGCATAGGCCATCGCCTTTGGCAGCACGACCGCAGCGGCCGTCAGCCCCGCGACGATGTCGAGGTGCAGACCGGCCGGGTTCGAAGGATCGGGCTTTACCATGATCGGACCGGGGTGTCCGGTCCATCATGGCACATCTTAAGCCGGCTCTACGTCACCTTTCAGCGTGCGCGCAGGCCGGCCGCGCCTACCCGAGCAGCGCGTCGCGCAACGCCGGCGAGGTGTGATAGAGCGGCACGTGGCCGGCAAGCAGGATCTGCGCGCTGCGCTTGTACGCCGCTTTGGCGATCTCCACGCCGAGCGTTGAGATGCGAGCGTCGATCAACGCATCGAGCACGCCAGCCGGATTTTCAATTTCGACCTTCACTTCCGCAAAGTCCGTGCCGAGCCGCGTAACGTTGCGTGCCTCGTCGTATGCGACCGTGCCCGGCACCAGCGTCGCCGCAGCAAGGCAGCAGCCGCCGGAAATGGCGAGCGAGCGATGACCGGCCTGCGGCGTGAAATAACGCACAGTAATGTTGCCATCGCCCTTCGGCGGCCCGATCAGGCAGACTTTCGGAATCGTCTCGCTGTTTGCAAGCTCGTCCGCGGTCATCGGCTCGCCGTTGCGCTTCTTGAGGCCCATGCGCAAGCCCGCCTGCGTCCACACGTGACGCAATTTCTCCATCAGCGCCTTGTCGGTATCGAACGTCTCTATGCGGTCCTGCACGTCGCGGCCGAAATCGGAGGCGCGCGCGATCACCATCGGCACGGCGACGTCGACGCAGGACACGGCGACGCCCTCGATCGTGTCAACCGCATTGCCCGTCGGCAAAAGCCTGCCCGTCTTCGCCCCGACCGGATCGTTGAGGAACAGATCAACCCCAGGCCAGGCGCCATCAACGCCTGGAATCACGGCGTCCTCGGGCAAGCCGTTCACGAAGCTCATGCGCGAGGCGGCCATCACACCAGTATTGGTGTTGCGGATGTCGAGTTCGAAATCGCCGTCGCCCGCGCGCTGCACCAGCCCCGTGTCGAGCGCCCAGACCGGCAGCGCGGCGGACATATTGCCGCAGTTCACGCTCCAGTCGATCGCCGACTTGTCGGCCGCAAGCTGCGCGAGCGTGCTGATCAGGAGCGGCGAGCCGTCGGCGGCGGTCTCGATCTCGCCAAAGAAGACCTTGTTGCCCGTCGGCACGATGCGGCCAAGCCCGGTGATCTGCTTGTTGCCGGGCCGCGTGCCAGTGAGCGGCAGGCCCATGAGATGCCGGAGCAGTTCCTCCTTCAGCGCGACGTCGGCCGGGGCCAGCCGGTCCCAGATGACGAGGCCCGTCGAGGTGCCGCCGCGCACGTGATGCACGGGAAATTCGACGATGCCGTTGCGCACGCGCACCCGCATCTCGGGAAGCGCCGGGAACGCAGCTTTCCCCTGCTTCAGAGGATGCGAGGTTTTGACGGCGATATTCATCGAAATCTCCAGTCTGCCGCGCGCCCACGGCCGCGGAGCGCCGGACTACCATTTCCGGCCGCCGCCGGAAATAGGCCGGGGCTAACGGTCTTGGACCTTCCGCAGCACCTCGAACATCACCGCCGTCGACCAGCCGAACAGCAGCACCCCGTTCATTCCGGCCATCGGCCCGAGCAGGCGCCATTCGGGAACGTGTACGACATCGCCGTACCCGAGCGTGGCGTAAAACACGTCGGCGCCGGGGGGGCGTGACGTGCAGCAAGCGGTAGATGATCGTCCAATGCCGATCTCCGCCAAATGCGCCAACATCAAAACCCAAACGGTGGCCATCATCACCAGCATCATCCGAACGAGCGGCTGGGCACTGAGCGTGCGCTGCCCCATTCGATAGGCGCTTCGCGTCATCGGCGCCATTACGCTCGCATGGATGGCGATGTTCAAAAGACTGACGGCGAGACCGATGGAGAGCTGCCAAAGCATCGACACGCTCCAGGATGCGCTGCGCGCGGCTCAGATGGTGACAATACTCGGCCGTCCACGACTTCCTACAGAGACTATTGCATAAAAATAGCGGGGCCAAATGGGCCCCGCCTTGAGTCGCTGAATGTTTGACGCTTGAGCCTAGGCCGCCTGCTCGTCCCACACGCTCATCTTGCGCGTTTCCGGCATCAGGAAGAGCGACAGGACGAGGCACACCGCCGGCACGGCGATCGGATAGATCAGCGCGACGGCGAGGCTTCCGGTCGCTGTCCAGGCCGCCGTGGTGATGAACGGCACCAGGCCTCCGCCCCAGCCATTGCCGATCATGTAGGGCATCGACACTGCCGTGTAGCGTATGCGGCCGGGGAAGAACTCGGCGAGGAAGGCGCCGATCGGTCCATACACCATCCCCACGTAGCAGACCATGATGGCGACGATTAGAATCGCGATCGGAGCGTTGAGCGCGCCCGGTTGCGTCACCGAGCCAAGCCACAGATACAGCGGGTAATACGTGACCGCCGCGAGGAAGAAACCGCCCAGGATCACCGGCTTGCGGCCGATATGGTCGGACAGCCAGCCGAAGAAGACGAGCGACGGCGTGCCGATCACGAGACCGGCGCCGACAATCCATGATGTGGTCAGCGTGTCGAGCTTCGCCACCGTCTGGAGGTAGAACAGCGCCCAGAACTGGCTCGAGTACCAGACCACGCCTTCGCCCAGCACGACGATCGTCGCGATCACGACGTACTTGAGATTCGCCGGGTTGAGGAAGGCCTCGCGCCAGGGATTCTTGCTGGTCTTGCCCTTCGCCTTGATCTCCTCATAGACCGGCGACTCTTCGAAATTCCTGCGCATGTACATGGTCACGAATAGCAGCAGGAACGAGCACAGGAACGGGATGCGCCAGCCCCATTCGTTGAACACCTTTTCGCCCAAATAGGTGCGCGTCGCGATGATGATGATCAGCGACAGCACGATGCCGAGCGTCGGCGAGGTCTGCAGCCAACCGGTGTAGTAGCCGCGCTTGTCTTCCGGCACGTGCTCGGCGACGTAGGTGATGGCGCCGCCGTACGAGCCGCCCAGGCACAGCCCCTGCACCATGCGCAGGCAGAACAGGATGATGGCCGCGGCCAATCCGATCTGTTCGAAGGTCGGGATCAAGCCGATCGCGCCGGTGCCAAGCGCCATGCCAACCAGCGTCAGGATGAACGTGTACTTGCGCCCGACCCGGTCGCCCAGCCAGCCGAACACGAACGCGCCGAGCGGGCGGACGAGAAAGCCGGCGGTGAACAGCGCGATGGTGCTGAGCAGCGCCGCAACGGGATGGCTCTTTTCGAAGAACTTGACCGACAATATCGTGGCCAAGCTGCCGAAAATGTAGAAGTCGTACCACTCGATCACGTTGCCGCCGGCTGCGGCCATGATGACCTTACGGAAATTCTCTGGAACGCGGGGTGCCATTCGTTGTCGTCCTCTGTTTTACGAGGAGCAAGCCACGGCTAAAAAGCTCCGCTGCACGGAGCGCGTGACCTTGCCCCACCGGCCTTTCCTCATTCGCGCTGCTGCCGCGCCTCAACACGGAGAAGCGTTCTCATATTAAGTTTTTAAATTTAACATGTTCGACACGCACGGCCCATTGCGTACCCGCATATACCTTGACATAAGTCAGTTCGCCTTTAGTTGAACTCTACCGCAGCGCACAATCGCCTTTAGTTGAATTCTACCGCAGCGCACAATTGTAGTTCGATGCGTATTTGATCCAGGTCAATGCGACCTTATTCGCGTGCGCATGTGATTTTCAATTCAGTGCAGCCAACGCGGCAGACTGGATTCGACGACCCGCCACTCGTCGCCGCCTGCGGAGGAAGCCCCATGCATGCAGAGCCAAATTCTCAGGGTGCTCAGTCCGGATTGGGACTCGGCGTTCTCTTCGGCGTCGGGCTGATCGGCGTGGCGATGGTGGTCGCGCTGTTCTACGCGTTCTGGTAACCGCGACTTAGGACCAACCGAGCCTATCCTAATCGTGCAGCGGCACGTTATGCGAACCGCTTTACCGCGAGCACCGCATTGAGCCCGCCGAAAGCGAACGAGTTCGACAGCGCGACGTCGATATCCATCTTGCGCGGTTCGTTCGGCACGTAATCGAGATCGCAGGCCGGGTCGCGGCCGAGCCAGCCGATCGTCGGCGGCGCGAGAGCGTCACGCGCCGCCATCACGGTGGCGACCGCCTCCAACGCGCCGGCGGCGCCGAGCGCGTGACCGACCATTGATTTCGTCGACGACACTGCGAGCTTCTTTGCGTGCGCGCCGAACACCTGATGCAGCGCCTGCGTCTCGGTCTCGTCGTTCGCCGTCGTGCCGGTGCCGTGCGCATTGATGTACTGCACGCGGTTCGCCGCGATGCCCGCATCGTCGAGCGCACCCTGCATCGCACGACTCATTCCATCGACGTCGGGCGCGATCAGGTCGCTCGCATCCGCGCTCATGCCGAAGCCGACCATCTCGGCTAGAACGGTCGCGCCGCGCGCTTTCGCGCGTTCGAGCGGCTCGAGCACGAGCATCGCCGCGCCCTCGCCGAGGACCATGCCCTTGCGGTCAGCCGAGAACGGCCGACACATGTCGGGCGCCATCACGCGCAGCGCTTCCCAGCCGCGCACGGTCCCGTAGGTGAGGCATGCTTCGGTGCCGCCCGTCACCGCGCAGTCGACGGCGCCGGACCGCACCATATGGAAGGCGAGGCCGATCGCGTGCGTCGCCGACGCGCAGGCGCTGGCCACCGCGAAAGCCGGACCCCGCAGTCCGCAGTGCATGGAAATTTGGCTCGCTGGCGCGTTCGCCATCAATTTCGGGATGGTGAGCGGATAGGCACGCGGCCTGTTCTCTTTGTAGATGCGACGGAAGCTGTCGTCGTGCGTCGTCTGCCCACCGACGCCGGTGCCGATGATTGCGGCCGTGCGCACCGACAGCGCCATGTCGAATTTAATGCCGGCTTGCGCGATGGCCTCGCGAGCGGCGACGACGGCGAATTGCGACACGCGGTCGAGCTGCGGAATCACCCGCTCCTCGAAATGCTGCATCGGGTCGAAACCTTTGACCTCTGCGGCGACCTTCTGCGTCAGTGTTTCGGATTCGACTGGAAGCGTGAGCGGACCGAGCCCGCTGACCCCCTCGCTCAGATTCCGCCAGTACTCACGAGCCGTGTGGCCGAGCGGCGTGACGGCACCAAGGCCGGTGATGACGACGCGATTCACTTGTTCTTTTGCTCGTCGACCAGTTGTTGCACGGCCTTGACCACCTGACCGACGGTGTCGAACTCGGTGCGCGGGTTGTTCGCATTAACAGGAATCTGAATGTCGAATTTCTCTTCCAGATCGAAGATCATCTCGACGGCATCGATCGATTCGAGCCCGAGATCTTCGAGCCGGTCGGTCAATTCGACGGTCGGCTTCTCGATTCTCTTTTTCTTGGCAATGATGCCGACGACATCATTCGTGACGTCTGTCATCGCAAATAGCCCCCCTCCAGGATCTACTTCTGGATCGCCTGCTCGACGCTCTTCAGCCGGGCACTGAGTTCGTCGACCTTCCCATGCAGCCGCTTCTGCCGGTTCAGATAAGTGAGTTGCTCGACCGACCTGTGATGCGGCTGCGCGGGATAGCCCGACACGAAGCTGCCCGCCGTCACGTTGCTGCCCACACCCGAGCCGGCCGCAACGACCGCCTCGTCGCCGATCGTCACGTGGTCGGCGATGCCGACGCCGCCGGCGAGCCGCACGCGGTTACCGATCTTCACGCTGCCGGAGATGCCAACCTTGCCGCAGACGATGCAGCTCTCACCGATGCTGACATTGTGGCCGATGTGCACCTGGTTATCGATTTTGGTGCCGGAGCCGATACGGGTCGCCTCGATCGTCGCGCGATCGATCGTCGTGCCCGCGCCGATCTCGACGTCGTTGCCGATCTCGACGGAACCGAGCGAATGGATGCGCGTGAGCACGAGCCCTGGCTTGAAGGCGATGGGAGAGGCCATGTCCGGTGCGAAGCTGAAGCCATCCACACCGATCGCCGTGTTTGCATGGATAATGGCGCGATCGCCAATCCGCACGCGGTCGCCTATGCGCACACCCGGGTGCAGCAGAGCGTTGGCGCCGATGCGCACGCCCGCACCAATCGTTACGTGCGAAAGGATAACCGTGCCCGCCCCGATCTGACTGCGCGGCCCAATGACCACAAAGGCGCCGACGCTGACGTCCAGCGCGAGTTCCGCGTCCGGCGCAATGACCGCGGTCGGATGCACGCCTGCGCTATGGACAGGCCCAGGATCGAACAGCGCGGTCAGGCGCGCCAGCGCAATTCGCGCGTCGGCGACCGTGAGGATTGCCTGGAATGAGCGCTTGAGCGCGGTTTTTCCGTTTGCGACCAGAACAGCGCGCGCCTTAGTCTGCGCCAGCGCCGCAGCCGCGTCGCCGCCCATGGCGAGCGCGAGGTCGGACGGGCGCTCGGCGCGGGCCGGATGCACGACACGGTCGATCTCGATCGCTCCATCGCCATCGAGTCGCGCCTCAAGTTCCCGCGCTATTTCCTTGGTCAGCATAGAAAAATGATGTGGCCCCGAACGGCGATTGTGGGCCAGCCAAACGCTTGCCCCCTACCGAATTTCACCGTGCCCCAAACAGGGACTGGGGTCAATTGCGCGGCGGATTCTTGGTTGCGGCGGCGGTTAGATCGGACCACGGCGCCGACCGATGCTGCGCCCGAATCGTTGAATCCGGACCCGAACCTGCTACACCCCCGCCCACCCTCAAAGCGGCCGGAAAGTCAATCGATGAGCGCCTACAAGTCCGAATTCCTCGATGTGCTCGCGCAACGCGGCTTCATCCACCAGGTATCCGAGCCGGAGGCGCTGGACCAGGCGGCCAAGACGGGGGTGCTCACCGCCTATATCGGCTTCGACTGCACCGCCCAGTCCCTGCACGTCGGCTCGCTTCTCCCAATCATGATGCTCTACTGGCTGCAGCAGACCGGCCACCGCCCGATCGCGCTGATGGGCGGCGGTACGACGCGGGTCGGCGACCCGTCCGGCAAGGACGAGAGCCGCCGCATTCTCACCGACGAGGACATCAACAATAACCTCGCCGGGATCCGGGCGGTGTTCTCCAAATTTCTGAGCTTCGAGGACGAAGGCGGCAACGCCGTCATGGCGAACAATGCCGCCTGGCTAAACACGCTCAACTACATCGATTTCCTGCGCGAGGTCGGCCGGCACTTCTCCGTCAACCGGATGCTCTCCTTTGATTCCGTGAAGTTGAGGCTGGAGCGGCAGCAGGAGCTCTCCTTTCTCGAATTCAATTACATGGTGCTGCAGGCCTACGACTTCGTCGAATTGAACAAACGCTATGGCTGCGTCCTGCAGATGGGCGGTTCCGACCAGTGGGGCAACATCGTCAACGGCATCGATCTCGGCCGCCGCATACGCAACGCACATCTATTCGCGCTGACGGCGCCGCTGATCACCACGGCTTCCGGCGCCAAGATGGGCAAGACCGCTGCCGGCGCGGTGTGGCTCAATTCCGACCTAGTCTCGCCCTATGACTATTGGCAGTACTGGCGCAACACTGAAGACGGCGACGTCGGCCGTTTCTTGAAATTGTTCACGACCCTGCCGCTGGATGAAATCGAGCGCCTGTCCTCGTTGAAGGGCGCCGAATTGAACGAGGCGAAGAAGGTGCTTGCGACCGAGGCGACCGCACTGATGCACGGGCGCGCGGCGGCGGACGAGGCGGCCGAAACGGCGCGCAAGACGTTCGAAGAAGGCGCGCTTGCGGAGACGTTGCCGACTATCGAAATTCCACGCGCGGAATTCGCAAAGGGGCTCGGTGTGCTGACCGCATTCGTCAAAGCGAGTCTCGTCGGTTCGACCAGCGATGCGCGCCGGCAGATCAAGGCAGGCGGACTGAAAGTGAACGATCAGACCGTCAGGGACGAGAAGATGAGCCTGACCGAGACCGCGCTGACCGGCGACGGCGTGGTCAAGCTCTCACTTGGCAGGAAGAAGCACGTGCTTCTGAAGGCAGTGTAAGACTGTCCAACACCGTTGTCGTCCCCGCGAACACAGGAACCCAGCCCTTCTTATCTCAGTTCTGCTACAGAATACTTGGTCCCCGATCCCGCGGCGCCCCGCCTACTGCGGCGGCGGCACGAAATTGGGGTCGGCCATACCGGGCGACGGTACGAATTTGCGCAGCAGCCCCGGCGTGATCGCCGTCACCGGATTGACGCTCACGCGCGGTGCGCTCGGCGGCCCGGTCGCCTCGTACGTGATTCCAACCAAACCCTCGTTGCTGCCACCACCTAAGAACAACCCCACGATCGGAATCTGCCCGAACACGTTGTTGAGTCCGTAGAACGGCACGAAGGTCCCGCGCAGGTGCGTGTCGTTGCGCGTGTAATCGATCTGCCCTTCGACGGTAATGCCGACCGCCGGCCCTCGAACCACGCCGTCGCGGATCGCCATCCTGCCCGGGAATTGGGTGAAGTCGGCGTGCAGTTCGGAAAAATCGATGCCATTGCGGTTATCGGTCGGTCCGCCGGCGAGTACGCGCTGTAGCGCCGGCTCGTTTCGGACGACAAAATCGCGCACGTAAAGCGTGCCGACCTGCGGCGTCTGATCGCCGCCAGGCGGGTCCATGGCCACCCAGAGGCGCCCGCCGAACATGCGCGGGTAGAAATCGGTGAAGCGGAACAGCGCGCCGCCGTCAGCCGTCTCGAAAAACAGCACCGGATGATTGTCGCGTGCGCGCACGCGCATGTCGCCGAGCAGCGAGGAGTCGCGGCCGATCTTGGATTCCAAATTGAAGGCACGGATACGCCCATTGCGGCGCGTCATCTTCAGAGTGAGTCCGCGTAACGTTTCGCCGTTGTGCCCGGCGACAGTGCCCAGCCTGATATCGAGATCAACGTCCGTCTGCTTCTTGCCGTCGTCGCTCGCGCCGAGCGCCGACTTGATGAAATTCCGGCCGTCGTAGACGTCGCCGCGCATCGTTACGTGCAGCATGCCGTCGTTCGCGCGGTCGGCCTTGAGCGACGCCTTGTCGCCTTCCGACAAACTGAAGGTGGGGAAATCGGCGGAGGTGACTTCGCCCGCCGCATCGAGTTCGATCGTGCCTTTCACATTAGCGCCGGCGCCATCGATGGCGAGATCCTCAAATCGCGTCGCTTTTGCATTTTTCACCAGAGTGAACGTCGCACGCGCCACGCGGCCGGGTGGCTTGTCCCAGCCTGGCAACAGATCATCGATCTTGACCTGCGTCAGGTCGGCTTCGACGGCCATGCGGGCGTCAGGCGCATTTTGCACAACGCGCGCGGTCAATCGGATCGGGATGGCGCCGCTCGCCCCACTTCCCAGATCGAAGCCGAAGCGCTTGCGAGCAGCTTCGTCGAGATTGGCGGCCACATGCAGTTCGGTATCCGGCGCACCGGCCGCTTTGCCGAATTCGACTTTCGCCGGCATGCCGTTGATCTTGACGTCGCCCGCGATTTGGTAACCGGCGTTGGAGGCCGTCGCCTTAAGCGCGTTAGCCTCGACCTTCTGGCCGAGCAACAACTTGTCGGCGCCGAAATTGGTTAGGTCGGCATTGATCGCATATTGGACGCTGCCCTCCGGCATTTCCTTCGCGATCGGCACATCGACATTCACTTCCGCGCTGACGGCTCCGCGGATGCCGGCCGGGTCGAGCGACAGCCCGACGTTGTCCCGAAGGCCTTCGCCCGAAAGCAGCGCCGCGGCGGCGGGCAAGGTGCCGTCGATGCGGAACGTCGTATGCGACGGCGAGGGCTTCAAGTGCGTATCAGGGATCCGGAACATGCCACCCGCGATGTTGAGCCTGCGGCCGGAGACATCGATCGTGCCGCGTCCCAGATCGATCGCCGCCGAAGCCCCGGTCACGCGGATGGACAAATCGGCATCGCGGATCGGAGGCAGGTTGTTGACCGGCTTCAGTGTGGTCCCGCTCGTTTCGATTTCGACCGACAGGCCGTCGGCCGACATCGGCTGCCCCTTCGGATCGTAATGGTCCAGCGGCGCGTTGCCCGCGATAACGATACGCTCAACCATGCCGCCTGACATGTGCGCTGCGGTCCATCGCCGTACATCCGAGACGATAAACAGGGGCCACATCCGCATCGTCGCCCACATCGGCATGCGATTGCCGGCAATTCCAAATGTTAGCTGCGGCTCTGCGCCGGAGAAATCGAGGCTGCCGTTCAACGCGACGCCGATATTCTGCTGCGGACGCGTATCGCTGCGCCGGAGATCGGCCTGCTCCAGGTCGATGCGCCGTTTGTCCGGATCGATGCGCAGCCGCAGGTTGGCGCGATTAAGCGCGAGCGTCTCCTCGTCGGAATCGGCCGGCGGCGCGAGCAGGATCGGATCGATCACAGCATCGTCGCGCGCCATCTGCACGACCCAAGCGGTGTCGCCGTTTTTCGGCGGCTCGGCATTGGCGCGCAAAGTGAACTGATTGTTGCCGGAGCGGATCTGGAACGGGACGATCAGGCTGCGACGCTGCGCATTCCAGTTGAAATGCACGACCGCACGGTCAATTTTGAAATCCAAATCGGGGTCGTTCGGAACGGCGATCGAGCCCGTATCGGCAACCAGTTCGCCATTGATGATCTGCGGCATGCCGTCGGGCGCGATCTCCGCGCGGATGCTCGCGGAGACCGGCATGTCGATCGCAACGCCGCCGTCCTTCACACGCATGGCCAGCATCAGATCCCGCGTGGACACTTCGCGCGCTTCAAGCCCAATCGCACGCACGCCGTCCGCGAGCGGCCGGATCGCCGCGTTGACCAGCCATGGCCGCCGCGGATTGTCCGATTCCAGCTTCACCATGACGCCGCCGGTACGCGGTCGCGTCAGGCCGACATTGATGCGGTCGAAGGTCCACTGCTTGCCGCTGCGCTGGTCGTCGACGGTGAGACGCCCGTCCTTCAGGCCGACTTCGCGAAGATCATGGCCGTCGAGGCCGGTTTCGCCGAGATTGTCGATCCAGCCGAGCACCGCGGTGATCTCTTCAAATCCTGTGCGTGACGACGCCGATTCGGCCGGCGCTGCCGGTGCGGTTTCATGCGCCGGAGGCCCATTCGGTCGCGTCGGCACAGCACTGACGATCGGTGTTTTGTCGGCGCCGGCGAAGACCGTGAACTGCCCGTCCTTCTCGATGCGCACCGCCATTTCGGCGCCTACCAGATTAAGGCTCTGCGCGGCGATATGGCCGGATAGCAGGCTCAGGCCGGACAAGCCGATCTCCACCTTCGGCGCGCTTGCCACGACAGTTCCGCCCGCGTCGCGGACGACGACGTCGAGCAGTCGCAAGGACGCGTGGCCCTTCTCGTTGCGCTCGATCTGGGTCCCACCAACGGAGACGCTGTATTTGTCGCCGAAGTTCCGTTCGATCGCAGCCTTCAGCCACGGCGTGGCCACGTCCATTTCAATGGGGCCCTGATTGAGCCGCCACCACAGCCCCAGGATAACGAACGTGGAGAGTACGAGGGTCGCGCCGCCGGCCCAGAGGGCCCGCCTCGCCCAAGGATGCCGAAAGAGGCCGCGCGTCGATCGCTGCAGCTTGCGCAACGGCCGCCGGACCGCCTTCTGGGCGGCGTGCGCAGCACGGCGTCGCGCGTGTGGATGGTGCTCAGCGCTGTCGGTCATGCCCTATGTGCGCCCCTCCCCGGGCGCACAATCGCCCGCCCCCTTCCGCCGATTTCCGGCCGGGACGGCCGCGCCGGTTTGCGTCCCCTCGGCGCAAATGGCATCAGCGACAATGACGGGCCGAAAGCGACGAAAGGAAGGCGCATGCGAAGCCTCGAACTGGGCGATAAGGCCCCCGATTTCACGCTCGAGCGCGACGGCGGAGAGACGGTCTCCCTGAAGGATTTCAGGGGCCGCAAGCTCGTCCTCTACTTCTACCCGAAGGCGGACACGTCCGGCTGCACCAAAGAGGCGATCGCCTTCACCGCCTTGAAGTCAGCCTTTACGAGGCAAGGCGCCGATATTCTCGGGGTCTCGGCGGACCAGGTTCCAGCGTTGGACAAATTCAAGAAGAAGCACAAGCTTTCTGTTTCGCTCGGCTCCGACGAAAGTAAGGCCATGCTGAGCGCCTACGGCGCCTGGGGCGAGAAATCGATGTACGGCCGTACGTTCATGGGCGTGATCCGCAAGACCTTCCTTGTCGATGAGATAGGCCGCATCGTCCGCATCTGGCCCAAAGTGAAGGTCGACGGCCATGCCGAAGAGGTGCTCGAGGCCGTGCGGGCCTTGTGAGTTCTTCAGCCAAAGTCGCAGTTGAGCGAATGGCCTTACCCCTTTCTTAACCATATCGGATTCATATCGGCACTCTGTGTAAGTCCGCCGGAGCGTCGATGCCGCATTCCTCGCCTCTCTCCGAACCTCGCTCCGAGGCGCGTCCGCGTGCGCACACAGCAGCCGCGGTGTCGCATGCACGGCACCATGCCCATCGTGCCGACTACACGCTCGCCCATGCCGGACGCCAGGTCCGCATCGGGCCGGCCGCCTTCTGGATCGTGGTCGGCACGCTGGTCATCATGGGCGTTTGGTCGATCGGGACGGGCACCTATTTCGCGTTTCGCGAAAGCGTGCTGACCGGGTTGATGGCGCGCAAAGCCGAGATGCAATACGCCTACGAAGACCGCATCGCCGAACTGCGCGCGCAGGTCGATCGCATCACCAGCCGGCAATTGCTCGATCAGGAACAGTTCGAGCAGAAGCTCGGCACGTTGCTCAAGCGTCAAGCCATGTTGGAAAGCCGCACGGCCGCCCTTTCGGGTGACGCGCTCCTTACCGGCTCCATCCGGACGGCGCCGGTCGAGCCACCGCTGCGGCGGAAAACGTCTTCGGTCAGCGACACGATCATCTTCTCCGCGCCGCCCGATCGCGAAGCGCGACTGGAATCGCGTGAAGTGCGCACCGCGAGCGCGAACGTGCGCGATCAGGTGCAAGGCTCAGGACTGAGCGGCACGCTTGCGCGCGTCGCGCTTTCGCTCGACAAGATCGAGCAGCGACAGGACAAGGTGCTCGCCGAGACCGAAGAGCGCATCGACTCGCGGACACGCCATGTGCGCAGCGTGCTCGACGATCTCGGTGTCGACGTGAAGGCGGCTCCGCGCGGCGTCGGCGGCCCGTTCGTGCCGCTGAAAGCACCGCAGGCGGGCGCCAGCAACTTCGACCGGCAGCTCTACCGGATCAACATCGCGCGCGCGCAGCTTGACCAATACTCACAGACGCTGGTCACCGTGCCGTTGCGCAAGCCGGTCACGGGCGAGATTGATATGAGTTCGCCCTTCGGCGTGCGTATGGACCCGTTCCTGCATCGCCCGGCCATGCACACCGGGCTCGATATGCGCGGCGATGTCGGCGATCCGGTGCACGCAACCGCGAGCGGCCGCGTCAGCATTGCTGGGCGCGAAGGCGGCTACGGCAATATGGTCGAGATTGAGCACGGGAATGGTCTTGCTACGCGTTACGGCCATCTGTCGGAAATCGACGTAAGGGTCGGTCAGAAGGTGCGCATCGGCGAGGTGATCGGCCGCATCGGATCGACCGGCCGCTCGACCGGTCCGCATTTGCATTATGAGACGCGCGTCGACGGTGACGCGGTTGATCCGCAAAAGTTCTTGCGCGCCGGCGTCCGCCTAGGCGGCCTGATCTAAATCGCTGGCCAATTCGGCCGGACTGTTCCGATGGCGCGAGTCCCGGTACGCGCGGACCGACATCGATACTCCCGCCACGATCAGCAGCAGGCTGGAAAGAAGCAGCATGCCGAGCGGGAACGGATAAGCCCAGGCCGTCACCAGGTTCGTCCAGGCAACCTCAGTCACGTGGTGCAGTGACATGATCGAGCCCCCCCGAGGGTGCTCAAATCATGCCTCAGTTGTGCTGCATCGGATAGAGAGAAATGCGGCAGACAGGTTGCCATATCTTGTGCAGTGCCGCATAAGCCCGCACTCAATTTCAAGGGGGAACGCCGCGGAATGCGGGTCGGACCACGTCATCCGCTGCTCGGGGCTGCCGGTTTCCGGCTCACTCTGCCCTTGTTCGAGCGATTCTTCGCCAGCCGGCGCATTCACCGACCCGACAGCGCCTTCGCGCGCGAGCGCATTGGGGCGATCCGCAGCAAAATCGAGCGCGGCGAACGCGTGCTGCTCGCCGGCGTGTCGGCCGTCGGCATGCACAATTCTGGCGTGGCACTTGTCGAGGTGACGCGCGCGGCGGGGCCGCGGCTCATTCTCAATAACGAAGAAGAACGCTTCACCGCCAACAAGCACACGATGGAGTATCCGCGCGCTTCAATCGCCGCGATGCTCGACGCACTCGCGGGCTTGGGCTTAAGCGCAGTTGATGTCGATGGCTGGTTCTCCGCGTGGGACAGCCCTGCTTTGTTCGCGACGCTGTTGCGCGCAATGCTGGAGGAGTTTCCGGTCGGACTTGGGATGCTGCTGCACAAGCAGCCGATGCCTGTGATCGACCGCAAGGAACTTGACGGCGGCACGCGCGCCGCGCGCCGCATCGCGCACCAGCTCGGTCTCTCCGAGCCGCTGCCTATCATCGCCACGGCGCATCACGACAATCACGCCTGGTTCTCTTATGCCGCATCGCCGTTTGCGGCCGACGGCAAACCCGTCCTCGTTGCCGTCCTCGATGGCGTCGGCGATCTCGGCGCGATCTCTTTTTATCTTTGCCAGAACAGCCGCATGCAGCGGCTCGTCTGCAACGACAGCGTCTTCGACTCGCTTGGCCTTTTCTACGCCGTCATCTCCTCGACGCAGGGCGGCTGGACCTGGCTGTCGAGCGAAGGCCGCTACATGGGCGCGACCGCCTATGGCAATACCAACCGCGCGAGCAATCCGTATTACGAGCCGCTGAAGCCGATCTTGCACTTGGGCCCGAACGGGCAGATTGCGCTGAACCGTAATCTCGCGAATTGGCCGCGCACTATCCGTGAACCCTATACAGCTGATCTGATCCGCATCCTTGGGACTCCGATTCCATACAAGGAGATGTGGAATCCGGATGCGGTGCTGCGCGTCGAGGACATCCAGCACAAAGAGAACACACGCGATCGGTTGGACAAGGCGGCCGCCACGCAAATGGTGTTCGAGGACGCGCTGATGCACGTGCTCGGACACTGGATCAAGACGACCGGCTGCGACCGGCTCGTACTCACCGGCGGCATCGGTCTCAATGCGCTCGGCAACATGCGGCTGCTCGAGCATTTCGACGAAAGCTTCTTCCGCCGTGAAATGAGACGCGACGGACGGCTGCATCTGTGGGTGCCGCCGGTGCCGAACGATGCCGGCGTCACCATCGGCGCGGCATACATGGGCGCCTATCTTGCCGGCTACGGCGTGGGCGCACCGGAAAGGCATGCGTTCTATTGTGGGCTGCCGCCGAAGGCAGGCGAGATGCGCGCCGCTTTCGCCGCACGTAACGATGTTGAATGCCTTGAACTTGCGCCCTGCCGCACGGACGACGACCGCGACCGCTATGCCGACTTCATGGCCTATATCACCGCGCACGACGCGATATTCGCGCTCTATCAGGGTGCGGCGGAGACCGGCCCGCGCGCGCTTGGCCACCGTTCTATCCTCGCCAATCCGTGCAATCCGGCGACGCGGGAAAATTTAAACGCGCGCGTAAAATACCGCGAAGCCATCCGCCCGCTCGCGCCGATGATGACGATTGAGGCGGCGCACGAATTCTTCGAACTTTCGGATGGTGCGTCCGACGACGATTACAATGCCTATAATTACATGGTGCTGGTCGCGCCCGCGAAACCACAGGCGCACGAGCGCATTCCATCCGTCGTGCATGCGGACGGAACCGGCCGCCTGCAGATCGTGCGGCAAGACACCGACCCGCTCACTTATGCTTATCTAAAGGCGCTCGGCCGCCGCATCGGCGTGGAGGTCGCGGTCAACACGTCGTTCAACGTGGCGGGGCCGATTGCACAGACGCCGCTGCAGGCGCTCGACACCTTGCGCCGCTCGCGCGGGCTCGATGCGGTGCTGATGTTCGCAGAGGATGGAACGGTGTTCGCCGCTCTGCACGTCGGCGCCTCCGGCGAAGGCGGTGCACGGTTCAAGGCGTGGCTGAGCGAGTGGGAGAGCGAGACGGGCGCGCCTGACCGCCGGCTAGAACTCGCGTCCGATCAGGCAGTCGAGCGAATGGCGTCCGCCGCCACCCAGAACGAAAGCGAAGGTCAGTAGCATCAGCAGCAGCGCGACTTCGAGTCCGACGCTGGTCCAGAACAGGCCGCGCTTCACCATGATGCCAACGCCGCCACCCGCGCCGAGTTGAGCGCAGCCTTCTGTAAGCGCGCGATCTACTCCACGTCCTCGACCTGCGCCGGGCCGCCGCCGAAGGCCTTCTGCGCCAAGGTGGCCTGCATGAACTCGTCGAGATCGCCGTCGAGCACGCCCGCGGTGTTGGAGGTTGACACGCCGGTGCGCAGGTCTTTGACCATTTGATACGGCTGCAGCACGTAGGAGCGGATCTGGTGCCCCCAGCCGATGTCGGTCTTCGCCGCCTGCTCGGCTTCGGCCTTCGCTTCGCGTTTCTTGACCTCGATCTCGAACATTTTCGCGCGCAGCATGTCCCACGCCATCGCACGGTTGCGATGTTGCGAGCGGTCTTGTTGGCACTTCACTACAATGCCGGTCGGCTCGTGGATCAAGCGGACCGCGGATTCGGTCTTGTTCACGTGCTGGCCGCCAGCTCCGCCCGACCGCATGACTTCCATGCGAACGTCGCTCTCGTTGATCTCGATCTTGATGCGATCGTCGACCACCGGAAACACAACCACACTGGCGAATGACGTGTGCCGGCGCGCATTGGAATCGAACGGCGAGATGCGCACGAGTCGGTGCACGCCGAACTCGCTCTTCAGCCAGCCATAGGCATTGTGGCCTTTGATCTGCACTGTCGCCGACTTGATGCCGGCGCCGTCGCCCTCGCTCTCCTCCAGCCAATCGATTTTGTACCCGTGCTGCTCCGCCCAGCGCACATACATGCGCAGCAGCATCTGAGCCCAGTCCTGGCTTTCGGTGCCGCCCGCGCCGGCATGGACTTCCAGATAGCAGTCGTTGGCGTCCGCCTCGCCGGAGAGCAGAGCTTCGAGCTCGCGCCGCGCGACTTCGGCCTTGAGGCGCTTCAGCGCGGCCTCCGCTTCGGCGACGGTCGCCTCGTCGCCCTCCTCGTCGCCCAACTCGATCAGCGTGAGCTGGTCGTCGAGCTCCTGCTCGATGCGCTTGAGCGCACCGAGCTGGTCCTCCAACGCGTCGCGTTCGCGCATCACGCGCTGCGCGCGAGCCTGGTCGTTCCAGAGATCGGGGTTCTCGGACTCTTTATTTAGTTCGGCGAGGCGCCGTTGCGCGGCATCGACGTCAAAGATGCCTCCTCAGCAGCCGCACCGACTGCTTGATCTCTTCGACAAGGTTCTGAGTTTCTGCGCGCATCGTGTCCTTCGCCGTCAGGCGCCGCCTGGAGTCGATCGTCGGGGATTTAACGTTGCGACCGCGCTTGCGCAACCGCGCTCAATACAGCCCGCCGGTCCCTGAGCGCACGGCGCGATCGGAGTCGACCGGCACGCCGGCGCCCCAAGGCCGCGGCCCATCCGGCGGAGCATATCCGCCACCCGCGTTCGGATCGCTGTAACCGACTAACGCGTAATTATCCGGCGGCGCGGTACCCGGCTTGAACGCTTCTAAGATCACGCGCTGATCGCCCGGACGCGCACGCGCGCCGGTGCTGAGATCGACGCGCACCAACTTGATGCCGGGCGGCACGCGGAATGGCACCGCGGGCTTGTCCTTCAGCGCGACCTTCATGAAATCCTTCACGATCGGCGCGGCAAGGACGCCGCCCGTCTGGCCGCGGCCGAGCGGCTTCGGCTTGTCGTAGCCGATATAGACGCCGACCACGACGTCGGGCGTGAAGCCGATGAACCAGGCATCCTTCTCTTCGTTCGTGGTGCCGGTCTTGCCCGCCACCGGCTTGCCCACTTCGCGCTGGAAGCCCGCACTGCCTGCAGTTCCGCGCAGCACGACACCTTCCATGATCGACGTGATCTGATACGCCGTCATCGGGTCGATCACCTGCTCGTGCCGGTCGATCAGCGACGGCTCGGGTTGGTTCTCCCACTTGCCCGGCTCGCAGCCGATGCATTCGCGCTGGTCGTGCTTGAAGACGGTGTGTCCGTAGCGATCCTGGATGCGATCGATCAACGTCGGTGTGACCTTGCGCCCGCCGTTATCGATCATCGCGTAGGCGCTGACCATGCGCAGCAGGGTCGTCTCGCCCGCGCCAAGCGCAAAGGAAAGATAGGGCGGCAGCTCGTCATAGACGCCGAAGCGCTTGGCGTAGTCGGCGATGAGCGGCATGCCGAGGTCTTGCGCGAGGCGCACCGTCATCGTGTTACGCGAATGCTCGACGCCGTAACGCAGCGTCGACGGGCCGTGGTAGTCGTTCCTTTCGTAGTTTTCGGGCCGCCACACGCCGAGCCCGGGTCCCTGGTCGATTTCCAACGGCGCATCAAGTTCGATCGATGACGGCGTATAGCCGTTGTCGAGCGCGGCGGAATAGACAATCGGCTTGAACGACGAGCCCGGCTGGCGCAGCGCCTGCGTCGCGCGATTGAACTGGCTCTGGTCGTAGGAGAAGCCGCCGACCATCGCCAGAACGCGTCCGGTCTGCGGGTCCTCGACAACCATCGCGCCCGAAACTTCTGGAATCTGCTGCAGACGGTATTGGCCGGGCGTGCTCTCGGGCGAGACATAGATCACGTCGCCGGGCTCCAGCACCTGATTGATCTTGCTCGGCGCCTTACCTTTCACCCTGGCCCACTTCACCCCTTCAAGGGAGACGATCCCGATGTCGCGGTCTTTGCTGGCGAAGCCGCCTGGCTCGCGTGAGGGCTGCAGGCCGATGCGCGCGGACTGATCGCTCACTTCGAGCACGACCGCGAGCCGCCACGGGTCGACATCGTCGAGCGACTTCACGCCGGCGAGGGTCACGCCCCAATCTCCGGTCAGATTGATCTTGGTGATGGCGCCGCGCCAGCCATGCGCTTCGTCGTATCGTTGCAAACCTTCCTGCAAGGTCTTGCGCGCCAACACCTGCAGCTTAGTGTCGAGCGAGGTGCGCACCGACAGGCCGCCCTCGTACAGCTTCTTCTCGCCGTACTTCTCGAACAGCTCGCGGCGGACCTCTTCGGCGAAATACTCGGCGGCGAAGACGTGCGCGGTGACCGCCTTGTTGGTCACGCCGAGTTGCTCGTGCTTGGCCTTCTCAGCGTCGGCGGCCTTGATGAAGCCGGCTTCCGCCATGCGATCGATGACCCAGTTGCGGCGCTCGAGCGCGCGCTCGCGGGCGCGGAACGGATTGTAGTTGTTCGGCGCTTTCGGCAGCGTCGCGAGATAGGCGGCTTGCGGGATGGTCAGCTCGTTGACCGACTTGTCGAAGTAGGTGAGCGAAGCAGCGGCAATGCCGTACGCACCGAGGCCGAGATAGATCTCGTTCAAGTAAAGCTCGAGGATCTTATCCTTCGAATAGGTGCGTTCGATCTTCAGCGCGAGAAGCGCTTCCTTCACCTTGCGCGCCAACGAAACCTCGTTGTTGAGCAGGAAGTTCTTTGCGACCTGTTGCGTGATGGTCGAAGCGCCCTGCGGACGGCGCCCGCTGCCATAGTTCTGCACGTAAGAGAGCGCGGCGCGCGCGATGCCGGTGAAATCGAGGCCGCCGTGCTCGTAGAAATTCTTGTCCTCGGCGGCGAGGAACGCATTGATCACGAGCTTCGGGACCGCCTGGATCGGAATATAGAGCCGGCGCTCGCGCGCATATTCGGCGACTAGCGATCCGTCGGCCGCATGCACCCGCGTGATGACGGGCGGCTCGTAATCTTTCAGCTGCGAGTAGTCGGGCAACTCTTTGGAGAAGTGCCACAAAAGCCCGGCCGTGCCCGCGACGCCGACCACGAACAGAATAGTCCCGGCGGCGAACAGAAAGCCGAGAAATCGCAGGATGAGCTTCATGAGCAGATGGTCCTGCTGTCCCGACAAACGGCCTTCGAGGAGAGCGTGGCGGCAGGGACAAACCCTGCCGCCACCGCTGGCTCGCCGCCCTTACCCCAATGTGCGGCAGATCCCCGTGGTCGCTTGGTTTTATGTTGAAACTGAGGCCGGATCATCGGCGCAACCCCGCTCCGGCAAGCCGCGGACCGAAGAAATCGTCGATTGCCTGCGCCACCGCACCGGCGTTCCGCTCGCGCCAGCCCGGCGAGCTCAGATGTGACAGGTCATCCTTGTCGGACATGTAGCCGAGCTCGATCAGAACTGACGGCACGTCCGGCGCCCGCAGCACGACGAAGCCCGCCGACTTCAACGGATGTTTATGCAGCCGCGCCGTGTGTTTGAGTTCGCCGACGGCGGCCTTAGCGAATTGCAGCGAGAAGGTCTTGGTTTCCCGCTGCGCGAGGTCGACTAAGATGTTCGCCACATCGTTCGGCTCCGCGGTGAGATCGACACCGGCGATGACGTCGGCGCGGTTTTCATTCTCGGCAAGGCGCGCAGCCTCCGCGTCGGAGGCTTTTTCCGAGAGCGTGTAGACGGTTGCGCCGTCCGCCTGACCTTCTCTCTTCGGCAGCGCATCGGCATGGATGGAGACGAACAGCGAGGCGTTGCGCGAGCGCGCGTAGCGCACACGATCGTTCAGCGGGATGAAGGTATCGTCGCTGCGCGTCATGCTGACGCGGTACTTGTCGCCGGCTTCGAGCTTGTCGCGCAGATCCTTGGCGAAGGCGAGCACGACATCCTTCTCCAGCTCGCCGCCAGGCCCATGTGTCCCGGTGTCGATGCCGCCGTGCCCGGCGTCGAGCACGATCAGCGGGCGTGGGTCGGAGTCGGACTTCGGGGCCGGCGGTTCGGGCTTCGAAGCGCGCGCGACGCGATTTTCCGACGCGATCGCGCGCATGAAGCTGTCACGGTCCGTAGGCGAGAGGTCGAGCACGATCTTGGCGGGTTGCCCGTTCTCGGGCGGCATTACGAAGCTCTTGTCCACCTTCACCGGGCCGTTGGTGTCGAGGACGATGCGTGAGCCGCCCTGCATGATCAGCCCGTAGCGAAATGCCTTGATCAGCCCCCGCCCCTGCTCACCCGCATCCTTCGGCAGCCGGAAGTTGACCTGCGGCAGGTCAACGACGACGCGGTAGGGGTCGGCCAACGTGAAGGCGGCAAGATCGACTTTGTGGTCGAAGTCCATAACGAAGCGGGTCTGCTTTTCGTCGCCGCCGACCCGGACGGCTTTCGCGACCGGATATTCGGCCACCGCCACATCCGGCGCGCGTGCTGCCTGTCCCGCCGACGCGGCAATACCCAATAGCGCGCCGCCCCAGGCTGCCCCGATGGCGACGGCCGCAATCGCTGCCCGAATTGCCACGAATCCCGACCCCTTTCGCAGAGGTTCTAACGCATCAGACCCCGCTATGGTTAAGAGAACTTAACCGCCATCCGCACGCCATCCCCGACCTGTTGCCGAGATGCCGCGCCGATTCGGCGTAAAATCAGCCTCTTACGAATGCAAAGGGGTTCCCTGTCCGGATTTCAGGCAATTGGAGCGGCCCTTTAACCCTCCCTTGCAATCGACCCCGGTAGGGCCGTATGTAGAGGCTGCTTACGGTTCTAGAGTTCCGGTTGTGCCGCGTTCGGGCTGCCGGCGCGCCAGGTTCGTATCGCCCCCCTTGAGGAGACAGGGCGAACGGCCGGCGGAAAGCCGAACCCCAAGTCAAGGACATCCGGATCAGCGCGGCGTCTCGCCCCGCAACTGAGACCGTAAGTAACGAGAAACCTGGGCTGGTCCGTTTTCTGGACCCGCCACAGCGCTACGGGTCGCAACAGTTCATGCTGCCAGCGCAGCAAAGGCCATTTCAGCTCCCCCGCTTTCGCGAAGCAGTCGTGACGGCGCGGTTCGCTACGGAGCCATCCGGCCGAGCTCGCGCGACCCATCCCTTCAACATCCATCAAGCCGCCGCCAGTTGCACCCCGCCGCTATCGCGCGGGTGTGCGAGGCCGAGCGGCACAAGCGAGATCCCCAATGGCCGACAAAATGCTCATCGACGCGACCCATCCGGAAGAAACCCGGGTGGTTGTCGTTCGCGGCAACCGCGTCGAGGAATTCGACTTCGAATCCGCCAACCGCAAGCAGCTTCGCGGTAACATCTACCTCGCCAAAGTCACCAGGGTTGAGCCATCGCTGCAGGCGGCTTTCGTCGATTACGGCGGCAACCGGCACGGCTTCCTGGCGTTTTCCGAAATCCACCCGGACTACTATCAAATCCCGGTCGCTGACCGGCAGGCGCTGCTCGCGCAGGAAGAGCAGGATCAGCGGGAGCAGGACGAGGATCAGGACCGGCGCAGCGGACGCCGGCGGCGGCATCGCCAGCGCGGCGCGCATCGCA
>Ga0207806_1000019_pt1 | contig 32421 bp, 27 predicted proteins | sample LuqExpMetageno72_FD_187829 | JGI IMG/M metagenome (GOLD analysis project Ga0207806, IMG submission 187829) | Tropical forest soil microbial communities from Luquillo Experimental Forest, Puerto Rico - Sample 72 (SPAdes) | ecosystem: Environmental > Terrestrial > Soil > Tropical forest ...
GTCAGTCGCTCTCGCCGGGGAACGAGCAGCGTGGCTATTGGGGATCGCAAGCTGCGGACCAGCCGGGATCGCGCAACCTGGTCGGCATCAAGAATCCCGCGGTGGACGAGCTGATCAATCGCGTCATCTTCTCGAAGGACCGCGCGGAGCTGGTCGCCGCCACTCACGCGCTCGACCGCGTGCTGCTGTGGAATTTCTACGTCGTGCCGCAATGGACATCCAGCGTGGTGCGCACGGCGCGTTGGGATCGCTTCGGGCGACCAACCACGCTGCCGAAATATGGGCTGTCGGGATTCCCCACGATCTGGTGGTGGGACGCTGAAAAGGCGGCCAAGCTGCCGCAGCGGTCCTGACGGGATGATCAGCCGCCGCAAGGTTCTCGGCTTGTCGGCCGGCGCTCTCGTCGCGGCAAGGCTGCCAATGTCCACCTTCGCGCAAGCGACCGAGCGCCACGGCATGTCCGCCTTCGGCGATTTGCGCTATCCGCCCGACTTCGCACATTTCAGTTACGTCAACGTCGACGCGCCGAAGGGCGGCACGTATTCGGAAATCGTCAGCCAGCGCGGCTTCAACGGTTCATTCCAGACGTTCAATTCGCTCAACGCCTTCATTCTCAAGGGCGAGGGCGCGCTCGGCATGGAGCTGACCTTCGCGGTGCTGATGGTGCGCTCGGGGGATGAGCCGGACGCCATGTATGGTCTGGCCGCGCGCGGCGTCGTCATCTCCGACGACGGCTTGACTTATCGCTTTACGTTACGGCCGGAGGCCAAATTTCACGATGGCACGCCTATCACTGCGCAGGACGTCGCCTTCTCGTTCAACATGTTGAAGGAGAAGGGGCATCCGATCATCAGCCAGAATCTGCGCGACTTCAAAGGCGCCGAGGCGGCTGATGAGCGAACCGCGGTGGTCCGCTTTTCCGAAAAACGCGGCCGCGACGTGCCGCTGTTCGTTGCTGGTCTGCCGATCTTCTCGCGGGCCTATTACGCCAAGCAGCCGTTCGACCAATCGACGCTGGAAGCGCCGCTCGGCAGCGGCCCCTACAAGGTCGGGCGTTTCGAGCCTGGGCGCTTCATCGAATTTGAGCGGGTGAAGGACTGGTGGGGCGCTGACCTACCGGTGTCTCGCGGCGTGAACAACTTCGATATCATCCGCTACGAATATTATCGCGATCGTGACGTCGGGTTCGAAGGGTTCACCGCGAAAAATTACCTATTCCGTGAAGAGTTCACCTCGCGCACGTGGGCGACGCGCTATACCTTCCCGGCTTTTCAGGACGGCCGCGTCAAGCGCGATCAAATTCCCGACGCCACGCTCTCCGGCGCGCAGGGCTGGTTCATGAACACGCGCCGCACGCAATTCAAAGACCGGCGGCTACGCGAGGCGATGATCGACTCCTTCGACTTCGAATGGACCAACAAGAACATCATGTACGGCGCCTACGAGCGCACAGTGTCGGTGTTCCAGAATTCGCCACTCATGGCGCAAGGCAGACCCGACGCCGCCGAACTCGCGTTGCTTGAGCCGTTTCGCGGCAAGCTACCGGACGAGGTCTTTGGCGAGCCCTATGTGCCACCGGTTACCGACGGCAGTGGTCAGGATCGCCGATGGCTGCGCCGCGCTGCGCAATTACTGGAGGAGGCCGGTATAGTGCTCATGCACGGCAAGCGCGTGCTGCCGGATGGAACGCCTGTCAGCATCGAATTTCTGGTCGACGAACAGACCTTCACACCACACCATCTGCCCTACATCAGAAATCTCGGTACGCTTGGTATTGCCGCCAGTCTGCGGGTCGTCGACCCGGTGCAATATCGCGCGCGCGTCGACGGTTTCGATTTCGACGTTACGGTGGAGCGTTTCAGCTTTCCGTCGACGCCGGGCGATTCGCTGCGTAATTATTTTTCATCGCGAGCCGCCGCAACCAGGGGCTCGCAAAATCTCGCCGGCATCGCCGATCCGGCGGTTGATGCCCTCATCGACATCATTATCGGCGCCAAGACGCGGGACGAACTCACCACTGCCTGTCGCGCGCTCGACCGCGTCATCCGCGCAGGGCGCTACTGGGTCCCGCACTGGTACCTGCCCGCCCATCGGATCGCCTTTTGGGACGTGTTCGGCCGCCCGCCTGCGCAACCGCGCTATTTCCGCGGCATTCCGGATACCTGGTGGTACGACCGCGATAAGGCGACCAAACTGGAAAAGAGCGGCTAGAACCGGCGAACAATCGCCCGTTGGCGGGTTATAGTTATGGAGCCCAGGGCGGAACTTTCGCGTCGCCCCGGAATAACATACTGATAGCTCCATGGCCGCCTACATCATCCGCCGCATCTTGTTCATGGTGCCGACTATGCTCGGCATCATGCTGGTGGCCTTTGTCGTGGTGCAATTCGCACCCGGCGGTCCGGTCGAACAGGTGATTGCAAAGCTCACCGGCAGTGACACGGGCGCCACCTCGCGCATCTCTGGCTCGCCCGGCGGCGATTTCGGCAGTCGCGGAGTTGCGCAGGGCGGCTCCGGTGTCGATGCTGTAAGCTCGAAATATCGCGGCGCGCAAGGGCTCGATCCGGACTTCATAAAGAAGCTGGAGAAACAGTTCGGCTTCGACAAGCCAGCCTACGAGCGCTTTGGCATCATGCTGTGGAATTATGTCCGCTTCGATTTCGGCAAGAGCTACTTCCGGGATGTCAGCGTAATGCAGCTGATCAAGGAAAAGCTGCCGGTGTCGATGTCGCTCGGCATCTGGATGACGCTGCTCACCTACCTGATCTCGATCCCGCTTGGCATCCACAAAGCGGTCGAGGACGGGTCGCGCTTCGACACGTGGACATCGAGCGTCATCGTTATCGGCTACGCCATCCCCGGCTTCCTGTTCGCCATACTGCTCATCATCCTCTTCGCCGGCGGCTCGTTCTTCGATTGGTTTCCGTTGCGCGGCCTCGTATCGGAGAACTGGCATCAGCTGCCGTGGTGGCAGAAGATTCCCGATTATTTCTGGCACCTGACGTTGCCGATCGTGTCGATGGCGCTGTCCGCCTTCGCCACCATGACGCTGCTGACTAAGAATTCGTTCCTCGAGGAGATCCGTAAGCAATACGTCCTCACCGCCCGTGCCAAGGGCTGCACGCGCAATCAGGTGCTGTACGGGCACATATTCCGCAACGCCATGCTGATCGTCATTGCCGGATTTCCCGGTGCCTTCGTGCACGCCTTCTTCACCGGCTCGCTGCTGATCGAGACGATCTTCTCGCTTGACGGACTTGGCCTGCTCGGCTTCGAAAGCGTGCTTAACCGCGACTATCCGGTGGTGTTCGCGACGCTTTACATCTTCTCGCTTATCGGCGTGATCGTGAACCTGATCTCCGACCTGACCTACACCTGGATCGATCCGCGCATCGATTTCGAAACGCGGGAGGTTTGAGGTGGACGCGCCGACCCGCCGCGATCTGACCGAGCTCGCCGCCAATGCCCCGGCGGCCCTTGTGGAGTCGATGGCCGAGCCGCGCTTTGCGCTGTCGCCGCTCAACCGCCGGCGCTGGGACAATTTCAAGGTCAACCGGCGCGGCTTCTGGTCGTTATGGATTTTCCTCGGACTGTTCCTTGTGTCGCTGTTTGCGGAGTTCATCGCCAACGACAAGCCGATCTTCATTCACGTCAACGGCCAATGGTTTTTTCCCGCGATCGTGACCTATCCCGACACGGCTTTCGCCAGGGACAAGGATCCGAATCTGTTCGGCACCGCGGCCGACTATCGCGACGACTATCTTATGGGTCTCATTCAAAAGGAGGGCGGCACCGTGGTCTGGCCGCCGATCCGCTTCTCCTACAACACGCAGGTCAGCAAGCCGCCGTCGCCTTTCCCGTCCAAGCCGACCTGGGCACTGACGCAGCAGGATTGCGAGTTTGCCGCCAGCCATGGCTTCGCCAAATGCGGCGAGCTCGAGTACAACTGGCTCGGCACCGACGATGGTGGGCGCGACGTGTTAGCGCGGCTGATCTACGGTTTCCGTATCTCCGTGTTGTTCGGGCTGTGCCTCACCATCGTGTCGTCCGCGATCGGCGTCGCGGCCGGTGCGGTTCAGGGCTATTTCGGCGGCTGGGTCGATCTCTTGTTTCAGCGCTTCATCGAGATCTGGACGTCGATCCCGTCGCTCTATCTGCTGTTGATCATTTCTTCGGTGCTGGTGCCGGGCTTCTTCGTGCTGCTTGGGATTCTGTTGCTATTCTCGTGGGTGTCGCTGGTAGGGCTCGTGCGCGCGGAATTCTTGCGCGGACGCAATTTTGAATACATTCAGGCGGCGCGGGCGCTTGGCGTGTCGAACGCGGTGATCATTTTCCGCCACCTGTTGCCCAACGCCATGGTGGCAACGATGACGTTCCTGCCGTTCATCTTGTCGTCATCGGTGATGACCCTGACCGCCCTCGACTTCCTTGGCTTCGGCCTGCCGCCGGGCTCGCCCTCGCTCGGCGAATTGCTGTCGCAGGGCAAGGCCAACGTGCAGGCACCGTGGCTCGGTCTTACCGGCTTCTTCTCGATCGCGATCATGCTGTCGCTCTTGATCTTCATCGGCGAAGCGGTGCGCGACGCCTTCGATCCCAGAAAGACGTTCCGATGAGCACAGCAAAAGAAAACCTTCTGTCGGTGGGCGACCTCGCGGTCGCTTTCGGCCGCGGCAAGCGCGAGGTGCTGGCGGTTGACCGCGTCTCGTTCAACATCGGCAAGGGCGAAACTGTCGCGCTGGTCGGTGAGTCTGGGTCAGGGAAATCGGTGACAGCGCTCTCGGTCATGAAACTGCTCCCATATCCAGCCGCGCATCATCCGTCCGGTTCGATCAAGTTTCAGGGCCGCGAGCTGCTGACAATGTCGGAGTCCGAGATTCGCCATGTGCGCGGCAACGACATCACAATCATCTTCCAGGAGCCGATGACCTCGCTCAATCCGCTGCACACGATCGAGAAACAGATCGGCGAGATATTATTGCTGCACCAGGGACTTACGGGGGAGGCGGCGCGCCGGCGGATCGTCGATCTGCTCGGCCAGGTCGGTATTCACGATCCGAGAGGGCGGCTGGCGAGCTATCCGCACCAGCTCTCCGGCGGTCAGCGCCAGCGCGTGATGATCGCAATGGCTTTGGCGAACGAGCCGGACTTGCTGATTGCCGATGAGCCGACCACCGCGCTCGACGTGACGGTTCAAGCACAGATCTTAAAGCTGCTTAAGGACACGCAGACACGCCTTCACATGTCGATGCTGTTTATCACCCACGACCTCGGCATCGTGCGCAAGATTGCCGACCGCGTCTGCGTGATGCAGAAGGGCAAGATCGTCGAGCAGGGCGATGTCGAGCGTGTATTCACAGCGCCGGTACATACCTACACGCGCGCGCTGCTCGCCGCCGAGCCCAAGCCGGATCCGGCACCGCCACAACCAGACGAACCTGTGGTGGTCTCGACGAACGACCTCAAAGTCTGGTTTCCGATCAAGCGCGGCGTGCTGCGCCGGATTGTCGGCCACATCAAGGCGGTGGATGGCATCAGTGTCGAGGTGCGCAAGGGTGAGACGCTGGGCGTGGTTGGCGAGTCCGGCTCCGGCAAGACTACGCTTGGCCTCGCGATCTTGCGGCTGATCTCCTCGAACGGGCCGGTGGTGTTCATGGGTCACACGATCCAGGGACTGAAGTTCAAGGAGATGCGGCCCTATCGTCGCAACATGCAGATTGTTTTTCAGGATCCTTACGGTTCGCTCAGCCCGCGCATGTCGGTGTCCGACATCATCGAGGAGGGCCTCTGGGTGCATCACCCGAATCTAGCGCCCGCGGAGCACGAGCGCCGCGTGGTGGCGGCGCTCACCGACGTTGGGCTTGATCCGCAAACACGCTTCCGTTATCCGCACGAATTCTCTGGCGGCCAGCGCCAGCGCATCGCACTCGCGCGCGCGCTGGTGCTTGAGCCAACCTTCATCGTGCTCGATGAGCCAACCAGCGCGCTTGACATGTTGATCCAGTCGCAGATGGTCGATCTGCTGCGCGACCTACAGAAGCGGCGCGACCTAACCTACATGTTTATCTCGCACGATTTACGCGTGGTAGCGGCGCTAGCGAGTCACCTCTTGGTGCTGCGAAACGGCAAGATGGTGGAAGAGGGCACCGCGGCGGATTTGTTCAAGAATCCGAAGAGCGACTACACCCGTGCACTTTTTGCCGCGGCCTTCAAGCTTGAGACCTCGCCCGAAGGCTTGGTTGCGCAATAAACATGGCCGACGAATACAAGCTGGCTGATCGTTCCGCCGAGGTCGCGGTCTCGGCGCCGGAACTGCTGGCGAAAGGCTTCCTGCCTTATCAACGCTATCGCGTGACGCTTAAGGGGCCGGATGTCACGGTGCTACAGACGCGCGACATTTTACTGGCCGGCAGGGTGGTGGCGGTGTTGCCGGTTGATCTGGCGCGGGGCGAGGTCTTATTGATCCGGCAATTCCGGCTGCCGGCGCATCTTGCTGATGACTGCGGCGATATGGTCGAGACCGTGGCCGGACGAGCGGAGGTGGGCGAATCGCTCGAGCAGACAGCGCGGCGCGAGTGCCAGGAAGAGATCGGCGTCGTCCCGGCGAAGTTGATCGAATTATTCAGTTTCATGACCACGCCGGGGATCACCGACGAGATGGTTACGGTCTTTCTCGCCGCCATCGATGCTGAGCGCGTACCAGCCCGCAGCGGTGCCGCGTCGGAAGGCGAGCAGATCGAGACGATCCGTGTCTCGATTGACGCAGCGCTTGGTGCTCTGGCGCGCGGAACGGTCTGCAATGGCCTGCTGGTCATCGCGCTGCAATGGCTGGCACTCAACCGCGCTCGCCTCACGGAACTGTTGCGCTAGATCCGCTTCACGCTTGTAATTTCGCTCCCCGCCGCCTTGATGCGGGCGATCGCGTCGGCTGCCGGCTCAATCGCCACCGCCATGTGATGGGCATTGGCGTGGATTAACGTTTCAGGATCGCGCGCGATGGCAACATGGCCTCTCCAGAAAACCAAGTTGCCACGCCGCAGTTCGCCGAGAGGGGACGTTTTGCCGAGCGCGAGCTCCTGCATGTCGCTGTCACGCGGGCAGGCAATGCCGGCGGCGTGCAGCGCGACCTGTATCAGCCCGGAGCAATCGATGCCAAGCGAGGTCTTACCACCCCACAGGTAGGGCGTATGCAGAAATTCCTCGGCGACGGCAACGAAATCCAGCCGTCTCGCCTTGATTGGCGCCAGATAGATTGTTGGCACGTGCCAGCCATTGGCGGTGACCGCGAAGCGCTCGTCCTGGTGGGCGACGGCGAGCCGCGCCCCCATCGGCAAGGCCGTCGCTGGCGACAGCTTGATGTCCGGGCCGGCGAAGGCGAGAGCGCGCGGCACCGACACTTTGTGCGTCGGCGCCTTTTCGGGTTTGGCCAACGTATGAGCGGACAGCCAGCCGACATAGCCGTCGGTCTCAAGCTGACCCCAGGCCCAGCCTTTGTCGGTTGTCTCGTAGACAATAAAGCATTCGCCGATCAGCGCCTCGGTAAGGAGCCGCGCCTCCTCCGAGGCAGTCTGGCGAAGCTCGGCGATCGGTTCGATTACCTCGTGGCGCACGCCTTCAACGAAGCGCGCGGCCTCGACCTGTCCTTTAAGATAATCCGCGGCGATCTCTGGGCGGAACGGATTGATGCGGGGGTCGAGCGCCACCATGGATCAGGAATAACGCGCGCAAAGCAGCGCATAAAGCGCACGTGCCGACTGCAGTTCGGCGCCTTCCGGCCGGCCCGGCTTGGCCGCCGGCGTCCACGCGAAAATGTCGAGATGCAACCACGACTTCGCGGTAACGAACTTGCGCAGGAATAGCGCCGCGGTGATAGCGCCGCCCTGGCCACCGCTACCGACATTGTTGGTGTCGGCCACCTTGGAATCGAGCATCGATTCGTAGGGCCGCCACAGCGGCATGCGCCAGAGCGGGTCACTTTCGGCCACCGCGCAGCGCATGAGTTCTTCGGCGAGCGCATCGTCGTCGGTGAAGAACGGCGGCACGTCCGGCCCGAGTGCAACGCGCGCGGCGCCGGTGAGCGTGGCGAAATCGACCACCAGCGCCGGCTGGTCCTCGTCGGCCAGCGTCAGCGCGTCGGCGAGGATAAGCCGGCCCTCGGCATCGGTATTGCCGATCTCGACGCTGATGCCCTTGCGCGACGTGTAGATGTCGCGCGGCCGGAAACTGGTGCCCGAAATCGAATTTTCTACGGCCGGTATGATGACGCGCAGCCGTACCTTAAGCTCGCGTGACATGACCATGTGTGCCAGCGCCAAGGCGGTGGCGCCGCCGGCCATGTCCTTCTTCATGTTGAGCATGCTGGACTCGGGCTTGATGTCGAGTCCGCCGCTATCGAAACAAACGCCTTTCCCGACCAGCGTGACTTTCGGGTCGCTTTCTTTACCCCAGCTGAAATCGAGCAGTCGTGGCGCACGTGTCGATCCCGCACCAACGGCATGCACCAGCGGAAACTTCTTGGCGAGTTCTTCGCCGGTAGTGACCTCGACGCTGGCGCCAAACCGCTTGGCCACTGTGCGCGCGGCGTCTTCCAGCTCGGCCGGACCCATATCGTTCGAAGGCGCGTTGATTAAATCGCGTGCCAGCGAGACGGCCTCGACAATGCGCGTCAATTCGTCACCGTCCACGCTGTCGGGCACGACCAGCCGCACATTGCGGTTATCGCCTTTGCGGTAGCGCGTAAATTGATAGGCGCCGAGCGCAAAGGCGAGCGCCGCCAGGCGCGCATCATGCGGCGGGTTGGCGAAACGGTAGGTGCCCGGCGGCAGCACGCTGGACAATTGGCCTGGCCGGAACAGGTCTTTCACCGGCTCGTCCGCATTTTCGATGGCAAATAGCACGCCGGCCAGTTTGCCGTCCGAGGCGGAAACGATCAGATGGTGTCCGGGCTTCGGCTCATAGCCTGCCGCAACCACGAACGCGCGTTCGCGGTCGTCGATGTTCTCGATCGTCTTTTCGAAGGTGGCGGCGGTGACGAAGAGGATCGGCACTGCTTGCTCGCCGGCGCTGGCGAAGATGGGATGCATGGTTACTCCGCGGCGTCGGGCATTGAGGGTTTGGGGCTATAGCCGTCGCGCGTTTGCGGCAGTTTCCAGCCCAGCATTTTGGAGGCGACCAAGGTGCGCAGTACCTGCGTGGTGCCGCCGCCGATCGAGAACATGCGCACATCGCGCGCCATGCGTTCCAGCGGCAGTTCGCGCGAATAACCGCGCGCGCCGAAGAATTGCAACGCGTCGTTGACGATCTTGAGCGCGGTGTCCGCCGCGAAGATCTTCGCCTGCGCCGCCAGCATCGGATCGGGAAAAGAACTGCCGTCCGGCCCGCGCGAGCGTGCCGCGGCATAGAGAATCAGCCGCGACGCGGTGAGTTGCGTCTGCATGTCGGCGAGCATCCATTGCAAACCCTGGAATTCGCCAATCGGCCGGCCGAACTGCTCGCGAGTTTTCGCCCATTCGACGGCGTGTTCAAGCGCGCCAGCGGCGATGCCCATGGCCACCGTGCCAGCGCCAACCCGCTGGCTGTTGTAGGCATTCATCAGGTCGGCAAAGCCGTGTCGAAGCCCGGAGGGCGGTAGCAGCGCCATGCTGGCCGGCACTTCGAGATTCTCGAAGACCAACTCGCCCTCCGGCATGCCGCGCAAACCCATCGTCTGCTCGCGCCGCGCTAAACGCAGGCCCTTGGTGTCGTCACGCACCGCCAGGAAACCGCCGATGCCGAGGTCTTCGCCGCGCTCGTCGTAAACGCGTGCGAAGATCAGGTGCAGCCGGGAGACCCCAGCTCCGGTGATCCAATGCTTGCGCCCGTTGATGACGTATGTATCGCCGTGCTTGTCGGCGCGTGTTGTCATCGCCAACGCGTCGCTACCAGCGTCCGGCTCGGTGATGCAGATCGCCGGCTTGTCGCCTTCCAGCACGAGACGGGCCGCGAGCTTCTTCTGCGCCTCGTTGCCGTAAGCCATTACCGTGGAGATCGCGCCCAAATTGGTCTCGACCACGATGCGCGCGGTGACGGTGCAGGACTTCGCCATCTCCTCGATCACTAGCACGGCGTCGAAGAAGCTCGCGTCCTTCCCGCCCAGCGTCCGCGGAATGGTCATACCTAGGAAGCCGGCCTCCGCCAGCGCCGTCACGATATCCCACGGGTACTGTTCGTCACGGTCAATGGCTGCAGCACGCGGGCGGACCACGTTTTGCGAAAACGCGCGGGCGCGCGCCCGTAGGGTGGTTTCAGTGGGGGAAAGAATCAGTTCCATGCCGCAATTAAAAGTCCAATAGCCCCATCAGAATACAAGTTAACCAGTCGTTAGGGTTAGTATTTTATTGCTCGCGGGATGCCGCTGGAACGCCAATCTCAATATCGGATACGTCCTGGAACGGCGCGCGCCACACGTAGACTTGTCTCGGCCGTTTTCGTGGCCGCACTCGCCTTAGCCGCCGCTGGCTGCCAAACCACCAACGGCAACGACATCACCGGCTCAATCAGCAACAGTAGCCCCCGCAACGATTCTGATGGGCAAGGATCGGTCGAGACCTGGGGCTCCCGTTATCGCGACAATCCGGCGGATCCCGAAGTGGCAATCAATTATGCGCGGGCATTGCGCGCCACCGAGCAGCGTGCTCAGGCCGTCGCCGTGCTGGAGCAAGCTTCGATCCGCAATCCGCACAACAAGCCTGTGCTCGGTGCCTATGGACGCGCGCTGGCCGACGCTGGCAATTACGACCAGGCGCTCGAGGTCTTGAGCCGCGCGCATACGCCCGATCAACCCGATTGGAAAATCCTCAATGCGCAAGGTGCGGTACTCGATCAACTCGGCCGCTATTCCGAAGCGCAGCAGCATTATGCGGCGGCACTCAAGATCGTGCCAAATGAACCCTCGGTCCTTTCCAATCTCGGCCTATCCTATGCCCTGGCCAAAGACCTGCGGCGCGCCGAGGCGACACTGCGACAGGCGGTGGGACGTCCCGGCGCATCGCCGAAAATGCGGCAGAACCTAGCGCTCGTCGTCGGCCTACAGGGCCGTTTCGCCGAGGCCGAGCAGATCGCCAGCGCCGATTTGCCGCCGAACGAAGTCAAAGCCAATATTGACTATCTGCGGCAAGTGTTGGCGCAGCGCAGCGACCGGAGCAAGAAGGGCCAGCACGCTTATGTGCCGTCGCCTGACGCGGGCACGTGACGGGCAAATTGGGCGTGGTGTTGCTACAGCCGACCGTTGGCCTGCAGGCGGCGTCTCGCTCGACAGCAGCCAACTGTTCGTCAGGAACTACCGATTTGAGTTGGCGAAAATTTTATTATTTTTGTTCATCCAGCCTAAACAGACTAGTGAAATCATTCTTGTAAAGATGCAGGGGAAATGTCTGATACGGGTGACACCATGCCGGCAAAGCAATCACCTTTCCGAATTTTCTTTGGAAAATTCGACCGCGAGCTGATGGGGCTACGCGCGGACCAACGCGGCAATATCGCTGTGATGATGGCATTTCTGCTGCCTGTCCTCGTCGGCTTTTTGGGCTTGGGATTTGAGGCCACCGAATGGTATCTGCAGACGCGGTACATGCAGAATGCTGCTGATGCGGCGGCAATAGCGGCAGCGACGAACGGCAGCTCCAGTTACATCGCTGAGGCTCAGGCAGTGACCCAACAATATGGGTATACCAACGGCACCAACAACGTAACGGTGCAGCCAACGGTGGTGGCGCCGAATACTGGGCTATGCCCTTCATCTTTATACAACGACAATTGCTACCAGGTCCAAATTACCAGCATGGTGCAGCTCTGGTTGTCCCAGGTCGTCGGCTACGCGGGCGACACGACGGTGGGTGGCGTCAAGGAGAAAATTTTAAGTAGTACAGCCGTCGCCCAGCAAAACACCATAAAGCAGGTAATTTGCCTATTGGCGCTCTCCCCTATTGGCACAGCCCTGCGTACCAATGGTGCGCCTAATTCTAACTTCACCGGCTGCACCGTCATGTCGGATGCCGCGGCCGGTTGCAACGGTTCGAACCTCCAGGCCAATTACGGATTAGCCCACACCAACAACAGCGGCTGCGGCAACAAACAAAAATCAAACATACGCATAGTGCCTGATCCTTGGGCTTACATGGCACCAAATATTCCGACGGACACTTGCTCTGGCGCTGTACCATATCCCCAGATAGGCGCGTTGCCGGCCAGCAATCAATGGAAGGGCACTCTGAATATAACCGCAAGCAACACTTTGACGGGCGCCGGGAGCGGTACTTCGTATCCCGGCCTAATGTTCTGTGGAGACGTGCAGCTTACCGGCGATACGGTTATTGACACCCCAGATAATACAACCGGGGCTGTGATCGTTATTGAAAACGGGCAGCTAGACCTCAATAGCTACGACCTGAGGACGTCGAATGGCTCCGCGGTAACGATCCTCTTTTCTGGCACCTCTGGAAGCTACTCGCATATACCAAGCGATAGTTCATCTCATGGCTCGACACTCAACATCCAGGCGCCGAGCTCGAGCAGCACCGCACCGTTTCCGGGCATGGCAATTTATCAAGACCCAAATCTGCCTGCTGGCTCTGGCGTTGACTTACAGTACAACGGCAACAGACCCACCTGGGATATTTCTGGTGCAGTTTACCTGCCAAATTCAAACGTCCGGATCAGTGGAGATGTCGCCCAGTCGAGCAACGGGGCAGACTGCTTTGTCATGGTCGCGAGTACCATCCTGATCAATGGCACAAGCAACATTTACACGCAGAGTCCCGCCGGCGCCGGCTGCAAACAGGGGGGCACGAACATGCCTATCGCGTACATTCCGACCAGAGTGCAATTGGTCTATTGAGCCATGTGTTTGCGCCGAAACAAGTTTATCAAGGCCGTAATAAACGTGGCCGCAAAAATCCCGACGTTTAGGTCGGACAAACGCGGTGCTTCCGCTATAGAACTTTCTTTTTTCTTAGGACTGCTGGCGTTCGGTATGCTCAACGTCGCTGACATCTCAATTTATATTTATCAGCGCATGGAAGTAGAGAACGCGACCCAAATGGGGGTCCAAGCAGCTTGGTCAAACTGCGATCCGACCCAGGGTCAGGTTCCGGCCACGTTCCCGGCAGGAAATTGCCCCAACCTTACAACAAACATTACGACTGCCGTGACGAGCACGTCACTTGGCGCCAATGTGCAATTACAATCCGGCTCTCCGTCGGAAGGATATTATTGCGTAAACAGTTCGGGCACCCTGCAATACGTCAGCAGTGTTAGCATCCCGCCGCCACCTGATTGCACCGTCGCCGGCACCCCCGGTAACCAACCTGGGGATTACATTGAGGTGGCAACCACGTATGCGTATGCCCCTTTGTTTCCGGGTATAACGGTTGCCGGCGCGTTCACGACCCCGATCACCAAGACAGCTTTTATGCGGCTAAATTGATCATGCGCAACTCTCGTATCAATCGTTGGAGTGACGAGCGTGGCACGGAAGCCATAGAATTTGCTTTAGTGTCGCCGATCTTCATTCTGCTCACTATTGGTATTATTTATTTGTGCATGGCCCTATGGGCGGTCGGCAGCCTGCATTACGCAGTCGAGGACGGGGCGCGCTGCGCTTCGGTCAGAAACACGGTCTGCAAGGACCAAGCGACAACCATCTCCTACACTCAGAGCCGGTATTTTGGCCCAAGCAATTCGCCTAACTTCAGCTACACCGCTCCTAATCCTAACCCTCCCCCAGTGAGCTGCGGCTATTCGGTAACTGGAAACGCAAATTACGTGATCGATTTAGGATTGACGCAAGTTACTGTTCCTATTTCGGCGACGGCTTGCTTTCCTTACGTTCCCACCTTGAATAATTGATCCAAGGCGAACTGGAGTCTGGCCCTTGGTGGGCGCTTCCCCTAATAGATTTATTGTGGCGCGATGAATTTCAGAGCGCCGCGCGAGCATTCTGCTTTGGCGGTACAACAGCAACCGTTGGCTGACAAAGATGAATGAAAGCGGCCACGCCGCTTTGGGCTAGCTTCTACCACGACAAGCGGCAACATGGGGCAGCAAAGCCCCTTCCGAGTATTTCGCGGCCGAGCTTCTCGTTTAGAGAAGCTTCAGCTTACATTCCTGAGGGCTGCGAAAAGGGCAATGGCGTAGGAATGCGTGCTCCTAATAAACGATGCATGGCCGCTCACGCGGCACACTCTATGCCCACAACGCGGCAGAGCAGTAATGATCCCAGCGAATCTGATGGCGGCCGTGGTGCCGCCTTCCAAATTAGCGGTTTGTTGGGGTCTGTGCCTGCCCGATACGAGCGCCGCTCTGGCCCAACGCGCCCGCGAAATAGCCCTGCGAATCGCCAAGGGTAATGCGGTGTTCGCAGTTCGGCGCACAACTGTAGGTCTCGCGATCGATGCCTTTGTAAACCACGATCATTTCGTTGCTGGAAGCGCTGAGCACCTGGACAGTCCTGTCCATTACGATGCTGCCGCTGCGGTCGAGCGCCAGCAGATTGGTCGCGCCATAGCTCTTTCCGGTAATAACTAGGACGCCCCCACTTTGCAGTGTGGCGTCGGCAATCAAGGGATTCCCGATGACGATGGTAGCGACGCGCTCGGGCAGTTTCAACACTTGCGCCTGGTCAATATTGACAACCAAGGTATCGGCTCGCGTCGGCGTAGCGCCCAAGGTCGCCGCGAAGATGATTGCCCAGGCCGATAGACGAGAAAGCCGTCTGCGACATCCTAGCATAGCCGACATAAAACTCTCCAGTGTGTTAACAATTGCCGCCTTGGCGGCTGATTCTATTAGAGTTGACTGTAAAAAAAAATGGTGAACGAAGTGCAAAGAATCTAATTTCATCGTCTGAACGGGTAGAGCATTTTGGGCGCCAAAGCCCTCCGGGGAAACTCCTGTTGTTGTGGCCGTAAGCGGTCGTTTCAGGCACCGGACCAGCTTAGACAGCTACGTGTGGATCTTAGAAACTACTTATTAAGAACCTCATCGTGGTTTCCTGAAGAATGAGTCTGACGCAACCGCGATGGAATTCGGCCTCATCGCGGTAGGCATTCGCGATCATCGCTGTCGTGAATGGCTTCGGCGCCCAGCTAGACAACAAGTTCACCACCGTCTCGACCCTGCTCAGATAGTCAAGCACGGGGGACGGGGAAAACCGAGCGTTAGCCAACAGAACGGAAAGAATCTGATGCTAACAGAACCGAAACCTTGCCCAGCTTAATTTGGGCTCGACGGCGCAAGGGGCGAAAGACACATGCTAACCGATGTTACCAGGTTGTTGCTGTTCCCTGTCCTGATGGCCTTCGCGGCATCGAGCGATCTGCTGACCATGACGATATCGAACCGGCTTTCGTTGGCGTTGGCCGGCAGCTTTTTCCTGCTAACCATGGTTATCGGCTTGGGTTTGCCCGCTATCGGCATGCATCTGGCGGCCGCCGCGCTGGTGCTGGCAGTCTGTTTCGGATTCTTTTCGATGGGTTGGATGGGCGGCGGCGACGCCAAGCTGGCGGCCGTCACCACACTTTGGTTCGGTTTCGACTATCTCCTGGATTATCTGATCTATGCGGCGCTGTTCGGCGGCGCGCTAACGCTGCTGCTGATCCAATTCCGCAAGCTGCCGCTGCCTGAAGCGCTGGCGCGCCAGTCCTGGATCCTGCGCCTGCATGAGACCGGCGGCGGCGTGCCCTACGGCATCGCTCTCGCGGCAGCAGCGCTTACGGTCTATCCCAAGACTGCCTGGATGCCCGCGCTCGGGCTCTGAAGCTGCCGGAAACTCATAAATAGAAAAATCTAGTCCTCGATTTGGCGATTTGGTCGTGGACAAAATTAATTTTCCGATAACAGTCCGTACTGGCAAAAAAAGTAAACGCAAAACAATTTTAACTCGATTTAGACACCGCTTCTTAACCATACCTTGACACTTTCAATGTGAAATCCAGTGCAGGCGGTCGCCTTGGCCGTCATGTGGATTACCTGGCCGATTCGGCCGTTACGTGAGAGTGACCGTATGAAAGGCGCGCGCATTGTAGTACTGACCGTCGCGGTCGCAGCCGGTGGCGTTGCTGCTTTGCTGGCTGGCCGTTCCGAGAGGCCTCCGGAGATCAAGGGCGAATCAGCGAACAAGATCGCCACTATTGATATTCTCGTCGCCAAAAACGATGTCGGGCTAGGCCACACGGTTACGCCCGGCGACATGCAATGGCAGGCTTGGCCAGCTGACGTCGCGACCGGAAATTTCATCAGGCGTACAGATCGCCCCGACGCTCTGGAAAATCTAGCAGAGTCGATTGCCCGTGCGCCGTTCGCCGCCGGTGAACCGATTCGTGAAGCAAAGCTGGTAAATGCCAAAGGCTCCGGTTTTATGGCGGCGATTCTACCGTCGGGTATGCGCGCGATATCGACACAGATATCGCCGGAAACCGGGGCTGGCGGGTTCATTCTGCCGAACGATCATGTAGATGTCATTCTAACACGCCGCGAACGCGACGCCGACAAGCACTCCAATGGTGGTGACACCTATAACAGCGGAACCATTCTCAGCAACGTTCGCGTGCTCGCGGTAGATCAGACCGTCGAAGAGAAAAACGGCCAGAAGGTCGTAGTCGGTAAGACCGCGACGCTTGAATTGACACAACCACAAGCCGAATTGCTGGCGGTTTCACAGCAGCTTGGCACGCTATCGCTGGCTTTGCGCAGCATAACGGACGCCATGCGCGACGATCCGAAAAGTGAGGAGAGAGCGGACGACGGCCGCGGCAACCGCGTCAATGTCGTGCGTTTCGGCGTGAGCACGATAGCAGTAACGAAGTGATCGAACAGGGACATCGGGAAATGGCGATATCTACTCTGACCCACGCCGCCGCACTAACGGCACTCGTCGCATGCACCAGCTTGATGCAGGCTACTCCGGCCGCTGCTGCTGACGCGCGCGTAGCGCGCATCCAAGTGGCGGGAGGCGAAACAAGTTCGCGATTCGTCCCACTCGGAGTCGGCAAGTCCGTCGTCATTGATCTTCCGGCCGATATCAAGGACGTTCTGGTGGCCGATCCCAAAATTGCCAACGCGGTGATCCGTTCGTCCCGCCGAGCTTATATGATCGGCGTTGCGGTCGGACAAACGAACATCTTTTTCTTCGACGCCAACGGTAAGCAGATCGCCGGCTTCGACATTGCGGTCACGCGCGACCTCAACGGCGTGCGTGCCGCAATTGGGCGCAGCCACCCCGACGCTAACATCCACGTCGAAGGCGTCGGCGACGGCGTGATGCTATCCGGCACCGCCGCCAACAGCGAGGAATCGCAGCAGGCCTACGATCTTGCTACACGGTTGGTCGGCGACGGAGCCAAGGTAGTCAACAGCATCATCGTGCGCGGGCGCGACCAGGTCCTGCTCAAGGTGACAGTCGCCGAGGTGGCCCGCGATCTCCTCAAGCAACTCGGCGTCAATCTTGCCGGCAATTTCAATTGGGGCGCCACCGTAGTGAACTTCAATACGCAAAATAACTTCCCCGCTAATGGGACAACGCCCAGTAATTTTTTTAACGTTATGGGGACGAATATTAGTGCGACGCTACGAGCAATGGATACTGCCGGTGTAACGCGAGTGCTGGCCGAGCCAAACTTGACCGCGATCTCGGGCGAAACTGCGAACTTCATGGCCGGCGGCGAGATTCCTATCCCCAACGGGGTAACGTGCAACAATAGCGGTTCGGTCTGTCAGCCTCAGATCGTTTTTAAACAGTTTGGCGTGAGCCTGGTCTTTACGCCCGTCGTATTGTCGGAAGGGCGCATCAGCCTCAGGGTGATGACCGAAGTGTCTAACCTGTCGTCGCAAGATTCTATAACTGTTTCAGGCCAAACGGTTCCGTCGATCCAAACTCGGCGTGCCGAGACCACGGTCGAAATCCCATCCGGCGGGTCATTGGCCATGGCCGGTATGATTCAGGAACAGACAAAACAGGCGATTAACGGCGTCCCCGGCCTGATGCAGTTGCCGGTCCTTGGTGCCCTGTTCAGAAGTCGCGACTACATAAACAACCAAACTGAGTTGGTGGTTCTCGTCACTCCCTATGTAGTGCGCGCAGTCGCACGGAAGCAGTTGTCGCGACCCGACGATGGCTTCGCGGACCCCAGTGACCCCCAAGCAGATCTGCTAGGCCGCCTAAATCGCATTTATGGGGGCGCCAAAGAGCTCCACCCCTGTTGTGACTATCGCGGCAAGTACGGATTCATTCTTGATTGAGTGGTAGAGAGACGATCAATGGCAAGCAACCTAACGAACACCAAATTCAGAGGCGCCATGGTGCTGCGCGCCTTCGCAGTGGTCGGCCTCGCCACCTCGTTGGCCGGCTGTTACACAGATCGCACCCCCGAAGGAGCCTACGCGAACGATTACCGCTTACGCCATCCGATTACGCTAAGTAGGCTTCGTAACGGCAAACTTTCCGCGCAGGCCGGTCCATGCGGCCTTTGGCCGTATGATCTGGGTCCGAGTTATGATCCCGGGCTTACTTACCTCGAGAATCGCCCGTATTGGAATTTTGGCTGTGCGAGCCAACGCAATCTCGCGGCTATGGTCGACAACCCCGTCGACCTGGTGCAGCCGCGCAGAGAGACGCCAGCCTATGCACCGCGCCGTTCGGTGGCAATCGACAAGTATCGCAAAGGCGAAAGCCCGTCTGGCAAATATGACGGCTATGCAGCTGGAAAGATCAGTGACCTAAAATGATGAAGCAAGCTCAACAAATCGCGGTCGCCGAAAACCGGTCCATGCCGGCTGTCGACGATCACATCGGTCCGGTACCGCGGATCTCAATCCAGGCCTTTTGCGAGACGGTTGAGATTGCTGCCGCAGTGCAAGCAGCCGGCGAAGACCGTCGATTCGGCAAAGCCCATCTCAAGATACAAATGGGCGGTGTCATCGCCGCGGCCGAGGCTTATCGCAACTCGCCGACGCCAAACGTCATTGTGATCGAGTCGGACGGCCACTCTGATGAGATCCTGCGCGGCCTCGACCAGCTCGCCGAGGTTTGTGATGCGGGCACAAAGGTGATTGTGATTGGCCGCGTTAACGACGTAATTCTGTACCGCGAGCTTGCGCGACGCGGCGTCAGCGAGTACCTGGTCCCGCCGGTTGGCTGCATGGAAATCGTGCGCGCGGTTTGCGGACTGTTCTCGGCGCCGGATGCTAAACCGATCGGACGTGTCATCGCCGTGGTCGGAGCGAAGGGTGGTGTCGGCGCCTCAACCGTGGCTCACAATATCGGCTGGGCAATTGCGCACGAGCTCTCGCTTGATTCTGTTGTCACCGACCTCGATCTGGCCTTCGGTACTGCCGGCCTCGATTACAACCAGGATCCCCCGCAAGGTATTGTCGACGCCGTGTTTTCGCCAGATCGTGTCGATAGCGCGTTCGTCGACCGTCTGCTGTCGAAATGCACCGATCACTTGAGCCTGTTGGCCGCCCCCGCGACGCTTGATCGGGTTTATGATTTCGGTGCCGATGCGTTCGATTCAATCCTTGATGCGCTACGCGCCACGATCCCCTGCGTTTTGCTCGATGTACCGCATTTGTGGAGCGGCTGGGCTAGGCGGTTACTGGTGAGCGCCGACGATATCCTGATGGTCGCTGGTCCGGACCTTGCCAATCTGCGGAATGCCAAGAACGTGGTCGACCTGCTGCGCACGGCGCGTCCGAACGACCGCCGCCCGTACTACTGTCTTAACCAGGTCGGCGTACCAAAACGGCCGGAGATCACCCCGGCAGATTTCGCCAGGGCTTTGGAAGACCAGCCACTCGCGGTGATTCCGTTCGAGCCGCAGATTTTCGGCACTGCTGCCAATAACGGCCAGATGGTCGCCGAAGTTTCCTCTAAACACAAGACAGCCCAGATGTTTCTTCAATTGGCACAGGTGCTGACCGGGCGCGCTGAAGCTAAACGCTCGCGCAGCGGTCTGCTTACGCCCCTGCTCGCCAAGCTGACGAAGCGATTAGGCTAGCTCGGAGATAGTCGTGTTCGGCAAGCGTGGTGGAATTCCTGAAGCGCGCGTTGCAATCCCGGCGGCCCCGGCGCCGGCCGTACAACCGAGCGAACTATCGACGCGGGTTGCCGGTGGTCCGGTAGAGACCGGCCGTGCGCGGATTCTATCGGACGAGCTGACGTCGGCGCCCATACCGGCCCCCACGCCTCAGCCAAATAACACCGTGCTGCCCCCGGTCGATTCGCCGCGCTCCGATAGCTTTTACGAAACTAAAGGCACAATTTTCAACGCGCTGATCGAGGCGATCGATCTGGCTCAGCTCGCAAAGCTTGATACCGATTCCGCCCGGGAGGAAATCCGCGATATCGTCAACGAGATCATCACGATCAAGAACATTGTGATGTCTATTTCCGAGCAGGAAGAGCTGCTCGATGATATCTGTAACGACGTGCTTGGTTTCGGGCCGCTCGAGCCACTGTTGGCGCGGGACGACATCTCCGATATTATGGTAAATGGTTCCCACACCGTTTACATCGAAGTTAAAGGCAAGATCCAGAAGACCGGCACCCGCTTCCGTGACGACCAGCAACTACTCAATGTTTGCCAACGTATCGTCAGTCAGATCGGCCGCCGCGTCGATGAAACCTCGCCGATTTGCGACGCACGCTTGCCGGACGGTTCGCGTGTCAACGCCATCGTGCCTCCTCTCGCGATCGACGGTCCCGCACTGACCATCCGCAAGTTCAAGAAGGACAAGCTTACACTCGATCAACTCGTCAGGATGGGCACCATCACGCCGCAGGGCGCCGAGATTCTGCGCATCATCGGGCGCAGCCGAGTAAATACGGTGATTTCGGGCGGTACGGGTTCGGGGAAAACCACGCTGCTCAACTGCCTGACCAAGTTCATCGACAATGACGAGCGCATTATCACCTGCGAAGACGCCGCCGAATTGCAACTGCAACAGCCGCACGTAGTGCGCCTGGAGACGCGACCGCCCAACCTCGAAGGCGAAGGCCAGATCACCATGCGCGACCTGGTGCGCAACTGCCTGCGCATGCGCCCAGAACGCATTATAGTCGGCGAGGTGCGCGGGCCCGAGGCGTTCGAAATGCTGCAGGCTATGAACACCGGTCACGACGGCTCGCTGAGTACGCTGCACGCCAACAGCCCGCGCGAAGCTCTTTCTCGCCTTGAGTCTATGATCACCATGGGCGGTTTCTCGCTGCCCTCCCGCACTACTCGCGAGATGATTACCTCCTCGATCGACGTAGTGATTCAGGTTGCGCGCCTGCGCGACGGGACCCGCAAGATCACTCACATCACTGAGGTGATGGGCATGGAAGGCGATGTCATCACCACCCAGGACCTGTTTGTCTTTGACATACTGGGCGAGGACGTGCAGGGCGCCATCCTCGGCCGCCATCGCTCCACCGGCATCGGCCGGCCGCGGTTCTGGGAACGTGCCCGCTATTTCGGCGAGGAGCAGCGCTTAGCAGCCGCGCTTGATGCCGCCGAGACCGCGGCCTGAGCCATGCAGAGCTAACCAGGAAATATCATGCAGGCCATCGCATTGTTCTTCCTTGCGGCCGTTGCGGTTGGCGGCGTGGCCTGGGTCTTTCTATACCCGATTCTGTCAGGCGAAAAAAAAGCCGAGCAACGCATGGCGAACGTCGCCAAGTCGGAGCCGGTGAATGTTTCGCGCCGGCAGCCGAAATCCCGTCGCGAAGCTATCGAAATAGCTCTCAAGGAATTCGAGCAACGCCACAAAAAGAGCAAGAGCATGCCGCTCGCGGCGCGCATTTCTCAAGCTGGCTTAACGTGGTCCAAACGGCAATTCTTCCTGATTTCGGCTGGAATTGCTGTGGTAATGTTTTTGCTTGGGATTCTCACTGGCGCCGGACTTTTGGTTGGCGCTGCCCTAGCCTTTACCGGCGCATTTGGCATACCGCGCTGGCTTTTGTCCTATTTGAAGAAGCGCCGCGAAGCAAAATTTCTCAATTCCTTTCCTGACGCGATCGACATCATCGTGCGCGGCGCCAAAGCCGGCCTGCCGTTGCTCGACTGTCTTAAGATAATCTGCATGGAATCGCAGGAACCGGTAAGGTCCGAATTTCGTACCATCGTCGAGACCCAGGCGATCGGCCTGCCGATCGGTGAAGCTTGCGGTAAGCTTTACGAACGCATGCCACTGCCGGAAGCGAATTTCTTTGGCATCGTCGTTACCATTCAGCAGAGGGCGGGCGGCAATCTCTCCGAGGCGCTTGGCAATCTTTCGCGCGTACTGCGCGATCGCAAGAAGATGAAAGCGAAGATCCAGGCGATGTCGCAGGAAGCGAAGACTTCGGCGGCCATCATCAGCGCGCTGCCATTCGCGGTGATAATTCTCGTTTATCTCACCAGCCCGAACTACATCTCGCTGCTTTGGACCGAACCACTCGGCCGCGTGATGCTCGGCGCCTCCGCTTGCTGGATGTTCATGGGCGTGATGGTGATGAAAAAGATGATTAATTTTGACTTCTAAGTCTGGCTGTAAGGACTACTACCAATGCTCGATTTCCTGATCGACTCGATCAACACCAAATCGCTGGCGATGGTCAGCGCCGCCATCGCCGCGGCGGCGACGGTTCTCACCGTCGCCATGCCTTTGTTGGCCGTCGACTCGCTCGGCAAGCGCATGAAGGCGGTGGCATTCGAGCGCGAGAAAATACGGCAGCGCGAACGCGAGCGCCTGGCGCAGTCACAGCAGAGGGCGAGGCATACCTCAGCCAGCCAATCCATTCAGGCGATCGTCGAACGTTTCAACCTGAAAAAATGGTTTGGCCAGGAAGAGGCCCAGCTCAAGCTAGTGCAGGCCGGCTATCGTGGTCAGGCGCCCTACGTCACCTATTTGTTCTTCCGCATGGTGACGCCGGTGTTACTTGCATTGTTAACCGGCCTCTATCTGTTCATCGTAATTGATCTACACCAGCCGGCTTTGGTTAAGATCGGCATCTGCATCGGCGCCGCTTATGCCGGCATGCATTTGCCGCTAGTAATCCTGAGGAACAAGATCCAGCGTCGGCAATTGTCTATTCGGCGCGCGTTCCCGGACTCACTCGACCTGCTGCTGATCTGTGTGGAATCCGGGATGTCGATCGAGGCGGCGTTCAAGAAAGTCAGTGACGAGGTAGGCTCGCAATCGGTAGCGCTGGCGGAGGAACTCATGCTCACCACCGCCGAATTGTCCTACCTACCGGACCGCCGCCAGGCCTATGAAAACCTAGCCAAGCGTACAGATCTGGAAGGTGTGAAGTCGGTCTGCATGGGCTTGCAGCAATCTGAACGCTACGGCACGCCGCTCGCCCAAATGTTGCGTGTAATGGCGCAAGAGAACCGCGACATGCGCATGGCGGAGGCAGAGAAAAAGGCCGCCGGCCTGCCACCCAAGCTGACCGTTCCGATGATCCTGTTCTTCCTGCCGGTGCTGTTCATCGTGATCCTGGGCCCGGCGGCGATCAAGGTAATGGCCCTCCGCTGACCGCGACGTTGAGTCCGACGATTATCAGACCTGCGCGCGCATCGCAGCGTTGACCTACCGCACCAACAGATGCACATGACTTTTATCTTTCTACGGCGATGGGCAGCGCGGTGGTCGACTTGATTCGCTCCATCGCAAAGCGCGAGGTAACGTTTTTCAGCGGCACAGTCGCGATTAGCCGTTTGTAGAAGGCATCGTAGCCGGCGATGTCTGGAACCACTACGCGCAGCATGTAATCGACGTCGCCGGCCATCCGGTAAAATTCCATGACCTCCGGCAAGGCGCCAACCACGTCGGCGAAGCGCTTGAGCCAATCCTGTGAATGGTCGCCGGTCTCGATCGATACAAACACTGTGATGCCAAGGCCGATCTTTTCCGGATCGATCAATGCGACCCGGCGCATGATGACGCCGTCCGCCTCCAGCCGCTGCAGCCGCTTCCAGCACGGGGTTGACGACAGCCCGACGCGCTGCCCAATTTCGGCGACGGAGAGCGAAGCGTTCTCCTGGACGACTGCTAGGATCTTGCGGTCGATGGCGTCCATCTTCATTCCATTTGAATCCGGTGATGCGAGGCCGGTAAAAAAATAAATTTCTATTTCATAATACTTTCGTGTGTTTATATGGAAAAAAATTCCAAAAGCAAGCCCAAAGGGTCAGTCCGCCGTCTTCAGCAGTTGCGCCACCTCGGCGCGGTACGGCGCCCCGGCAGCGCCGCCGAAATGTGTACACTTGAGCGCGGCCGTAGCGCTGGCGAAACGCATGGCCTCCAATAGGCTGCGGCCTTCCGCGAGCGCGAGCGTGAAGGCGCCGTGGAACGCATCGCCGGCGCCGAGTGAATCGACGGCCTCTACCTTGAAGGCCGGCACGTGTTTGAGGACGCCATCGTCGAGCCAATAGACGCCATTCGGCCCATCGGTGACGGCGAGGAAGGCGGGCAGGTGCCTAGCCAGCAGCCGCAAGCTGGCGCCGTGGTCGGCGAGGCCAGTGGTGCCGTGCAGCGCTTCCGCCGACGATATTACGTGGCTGCCGAGTTTGAGCAGCGCGGCGTCGGGTTTGGTCGCCAAGTCGAGATCGATGACGATCGGGATCTTGCGCGCCTGTGCCGCGCGGCAGACTGCGGTGACGAATTCGGGAAAGCGATTATCCACCAACACCGCGTTGGCATCGGCAACGAGCGTTGCGGCATCAGCCGGCAATACGTTGCCGAGATTGACGCCACGCCGCGTTGCGATGCTCTTCTCGCCGGTCGCATCGAGCAGGATCAGCGAAACCGACGCGGTGCCGCCGTCCACGCGCGCCACGCCGCTGCAATCCACGCCTTCCTTGGCGAGCTCGTCGAGAATGCGGTTGCTGGTGGCGTCGTTACTGCCGCCAAGCGGACCGGCGAAGGCTGCCCGTCCATTAAGCCGCGCGACGGCAACCGCCGCGTTCGCCGCGCAACCGCCGCCGGTAATGATGAACTCGGTTGCCGAAACCTTTTTGCCCGGGGTAGGGAAATTCTGCACGCGCATGACGATGTCTTGCACCGCGATGCCGGCACAGAGGATCTTCGGCGCTTTCTCTCGCAGCGCGGTTTCAATCAAAGCTGATCTCGTCCTCCAGCCAGGCGCGGATGATGTGATGTGCAACGGCGACCGGCGGCGGCGTGGTCAGCCCTTCCGGATGCCGGCGCAACATCATCGTTTCGATCTCGCTCTTGCTGAACCAGCGAGCATCCTCGAGTTCTCTGCGATCCACGACAATGTCCCGGGTCAGAGCTTGAGCGTGACAGCCAATCATCAGTGAGCTCGGGAATGGCCAGGGCTGCGAATGAAAATACACCACGCGACCGCAGGTGATGCCGGCTTCCTCATGCGTCTCGCGGCGTACCGCGTCCTCTATGGATTCGCCTGGCTCGATAAATCCGGCGAGGCACGACCACATGGTCGGCACGAACCGTGGCGAACGGCCGAGCAGACAGTGCTCGCCGTCGACCGCGAGCATGATCGCCACCGGGTCGGTGCGCGGGAAATGTTCGGCCTTGCACTTCGGGCAGTCGCGCCGCCAGCCTGCCTGCGTCGCTTGCGTCGACTCGCCGCAATTTGCACAGAAGCGGTGGCGCGCATGCCAGTTCAGTAGCGCCTTTGCCTCAGCGATCGGCGGCAGGTGCTCGGCTGCGGCCAGGCCGTACACCGCGATCGAGCGCAGGTCGGTCACATGAAAATCGCCGCAGGTTTTCAAACTCGCCGCTGTGACCGGCGAAATGCCGTAGCCGAAGCGACCGACGCCCTGCAAAAGGCCAAGGAATACGATTTCACTAGCCGGCGCCAGCGCGCGCGCTTCGTCAAGGCTGAATAAGGGATGGTGAACCCGGTCGCCCTTTTTCATCACGATCAGGTCGCCGCCGATCACATAGGTGCCGACATCAAGCTGCCCGGCCAACTGCGCAATCGCGTCATCGTCGGAACGCAACTCCGCAGCACGTTCGAGGCTGCTATGCGTGTAGCCGAGATGCGGTTTGGGGCCGAGTCTGGAACGAGGGGACATCGGCCGGCAAAATCGCACGCCCGCAGACAGGGCGCAATCGTGACGATTTCATTCACGGGTGCGCGGATACATCGCCTCGCGCCCACGTCGCAGCCGTTGCTGTCCCAGCACGCCCTGTTTGCCCGCGTACTTGCAAGGAAGTGATGGTGTTGGTGGTGGCGTATATTTCGCGCGTGCTCGATGCTGACGTCGACGACGAACAAGTGCATGAAATCAATCGTATCGGCAATGTTCTTCTGATCCGCCTTCGGAGGGTGATCGGCTGTACGACCGCGATGCGGAAGTCCATATGTTACTCCGAATATGTTGCGCGAAGAGTGAAGGCGGTGGCGCGCGAGATTAAGCCAGCGCCTGGTCGACCGCGCGCAGAACAATTTTCGGACTCAGCTCGTCGAGACACACGCTGCGGCTCATGATGTTGCGTTCGCAGCCTTCGAGTTGGCAGGGCATGCAGGGCAGGGGATTTTGCACCAGCCAGACGTTGCCGCGGTTCTGGATGCTGCCGCTTGCGTCCCATGGCGTCGGCAAACCGCCGACGGGCCATGGCCCCCAGAGCCGAGGGTCGGTCGGCCCGAATATCGCGACCGTTCGGCAGCCGGCGGCGGCGGCGAGATGCGTGACGGAAGTATCCGGCCCGATATAGAGTCGAGCGCCCTTGAGCAGCGTCGTTAACTCGGCCCATTCGAACTGATGCACCGGGGTGATGCCTCGCCAGACGTCGTCGCAATATTTGCGTTCGGCTTCGTCAGGTCCGCCAATCGCAGTTACGGCAAGGCCGCGCGTAGCAAGGTGGGCGGCAAGTGCGCGCCAGCCGTCGCGAGTCCATTCTTTGTAGGCGAACATCGGCGAGGCATGAACGACCGCATAGTCTCCGTCGGCAATCGCGCGGGGTGCCGCGGCGGGACAAACCAGCTCGGGAACGCGCGGGATACCGATCGCGTCGGCGAGCCGCAACGTCTGTTCGACACGATGGATACGCTCGTTTGCCTGCACACCGCGATGAAGCATACGAGCCTTGATGCGGTCGCTGAACGTCACATCGGCGGTGATGCCTGCATGCATGCGTCCGGCCACGAGCGCATAAAATGTCGGCCTGTCGCCGCTTTGAGTTGAAACGGCAAGGTCGTAACGCTTGGTCAGCCGCGAAAGCAGCTGCAGCGTTTCCGGCAACGTCGGCCGCTCCGACATGGTGACGACATTGCTGATGTCAGGATTGCCGCCGAGGATACCCGCGGTGCCTTTGAACACCAGCACATCGACGGTCGCGTCCGGCCGGGCGCGCCGCAGGCTGCGAATGAGCGGCGTCGTGAGCAACACGTCACCCAAGCGGCGAAGCGTGATGACGAGGATCTTCGGCCGGACCGGCAATGTGATTTCAAAAGGCAAAGCGCGTCTCCAGGCGGCACCGCGCGGTGGTCGCACAGCCTCGCTTGGCTGCCACGATGGCGCTGCGGCCGTCAACGCCCGCGCCCTATGTGCGCCTTGACTCGGTGCGGCACTCCGCTGGTCGATTATCATGGCGACCAGATCAGCGAATGGGGCCCTTGGGTGCCAGTCGAACGGCGCCGCCTCCTTGGCTATGTCGCCACCGGTGTAATAATGGCTACGAGCGCGCGATCGACTGTAACGTGTCTCCGCCAATCATCTCCGATATGCCGGAATGCGACTTCGCATAATTCTGCAACCCCGTCCCAATCACGCAATCGTCCGCCTCTTCCATCTGGCTTTCCACAGGCAAAATCGCCACATGGATGCGCAGGTCAATCCCCGATTCGTGCTTGCTTGCTTTCCGCCCCTATAGGACCGATATAGTTCAGTGGGAGGTTGGCGGTGGACGAGCCACTCGCCAACCGGGTCAGGTCCGGAAGGAAGCAGCCCTAACGAGCGCGGTTCGGGTCGCTCGTCAGCCTCCCACCTCCTCTTTGAGCCCGCGGGCCCGGATGCGACCGCCAGGCGGATGGCAGGATGAACGAAACCACGAAACCTATAGAACGAGGCCTGGATTTCGGCGCAGCGCCAGAAGGAACCAGCTATTGCGTGCTGGCGCGCAAATACCGGCCGGCGCGCTTCAACGACCTGATCGGCCAGGACGCCATGGTGCGTACTATCTCGAACGCTTTCGAGAGCAGGCGCATCCCGCAGGCGTGGATCCTCACCGGCGTACGCGGCGTGGGCAAGACCACGACCGCCCGCATCCTAGCCCGCGCGCTCAATTACGAACTGCCGGACGGCTCGATCACGGAGCCGACGATCGACATGCCGAAGATGGGTATGCACTGCCAGGCGATCATCGAAAGCCGCCACCCTGACGTGCTGGAGATGGACGCCGCCTCGCACAACAGTGTCGAAGACGTGCGGCAGATCAATGACGCGATCCGCTACGCGCCGATGAGCGCGCGCTACAAGGTCTATATCCTCGACGAAGTACACATGCTTTCGGGCGCGGCCTTCAACGCACTGCTCAAAACACTAGAAGAGCCGCCGCCGCACGCCAAGTTTATCTTCGCCACCACGGAAATCCGCAGGGTGCCGGTGACGGTGCTGTCGCGCTGCCAGCGCTTCGATCTGCGCCGCGTCGATGCCGCACTGCTGGTCAAGCATCTGGAAGGTATCGCCGGCAAAGAAAAGGTTGAAGTCGAACCGGCGGCACTAGCGCTCATCGCGCGCGCGGCGGAAGGCTCGGTGCGCGATTCGCTATCGCTGTTCGATCAAGCCATCGCGCATGCCGCCGGCCCCGTCCATGCGGAAGACGTGCGGCAGATGCTCGGCCTCGCCGACCGCGTGCGCGTCGTCGATCTGTTTGAGGCGCTGATGAAAGGCGACGTCGCCGCGGCGCTCAAGGAATTGCGCGAGCAGTACGAAATCGGTGCCGATCCGACGGTCGTGCTGAGCGATCTCGCCGAGTTCACCCATTTTATCACTCGCGTGAAGGTGGTGCCAGCGGTCGCCGACGACGTCTCGCTGTCGGAAGCCGAACGCGTGCGCGGCCGCACCTTCGCAGCGCAATTGTCGATGCGCGTTCTGTCCCGCACCTGGCAGATGCTGATCAAGGGCATCGGTGAGGTGCAGGCAGCCGGCCGCCCGGTCGCCGCCGCGGAGATGGTGCTGGTGCGCGTCGCGTATGCTGCCGACCTGCCGACGCCGGATGAAGTGATCCGCTTGCTCAGCGAGGAGGGCGGCAGCGTGGCTCGCTCGCAGGGTAATCGCGGCGTGCCCCCGGCGCAGCCGCCGCAACAGACTTTTTCGCCGCCGTCCGAGACGCCACGGGGCTCGCCGCGCTCCTCGGCTGCGGTATCGCCGCGTGCGGCGGAGGATCCGGTGGCCGAAAGTGAGCCGACCGCGTCGATGCTCACGATCGGCTCGTTTGAGGCGCTGATCAGGCTGGCTGCAGAGAAGCGTGACATTTCGGTGAAGATAGCGTTGGAGCGCGATGTGCGGTTAGTCCATTGCGAGGATGGCCGGCTCGAGATTGCGTTAGAGCCGACGGCTGCGAGAACGCTGGTGCACGATCTGCAGCGCAAGCTCAGCGCCTGGACGGGCAAGCGCTGGATGGTCGTGGTTTCCAAGGCGCAAGGCAACGCCACGATGCGCGCGCAGCAGGACGAGCGGCGGGCGGAACTGGAGCGCGGCGTCCAGAGCGATCCGCTCGTGCAGGCAGTGCTAAACTGCTTCCCCGGCGCCAAGGTGGTCGGAGTGACGCAGAGTGCACCGACCGTCGACGTCGTACCGGACGCGCCACCTGATGAGATCGAGGAATAGCATATGGCCGATTTCATGGGTCTGATGAAGCAGGCCGCGCAACTGCAGTCCAAGATGCAGGCGCTGCAGGCCGAGCTCGACACCATCGAGGTGGAAGGCACGGCCGGCGGCGGAATGGTGAGCGTGCGGCTGACGGCCAAGGGTGACCTCAAGGGCATCAAGCTCGACGATTCGCTGATGAAGCCGTCGGAAAAGGAAATCGTCGAGGATCTCCTGGTCGCGGCGCATGCCGACGCTCGCCGCAAGGCCGAGGCCGTTATGCAGGAGAAGATGAAGAGCCTCACCGGCGGCCTGCCGCTGCCGCCCGGATTGAACCTGACTTAATGCCCACCGCTGTAGCCGGACCAGAAATCGAGCGCTTGATCCAACTCCTCGCGCGACTGCCGGGCTTGGGCCCGCGTTCGGCGCGGCGCGCAGCGCTGCATCTGATCAAGAAGCGCGAATTGCTGATGGCGCCGCTCGGTTCCGCCTTGCAGGCAGCGATGGAAAAGATCGTGATCTGCAAGACCTGCGGCAACATCGACACGCAAAATCCCTGCACCGTCTGTGTCGACCCCGAGCGCGATGCTTCGATAATTGTGGTGGTGGCGGACGTCGCTGACCTGTGGGCGCTGGAGCGCGCGCACGCCGTCAACTGCCGCTATCACGTGCTGGGCGGCACGTTGTCGCCGCTCGACGGCGTGGGTCCGCAGGATCTGGCCATCGACTCGCTGATCTCGCGTGTGCATGAGGCGCAGGTGAAAGAACTAATCCTAGCGCTCAACGCCACGGTCGACGGCCAAACTACCGCGCACTACATCACCGAACTGTTACAGGATGCCAACGTCAAGGTGACGCGGCTGGCGCATGGCGTGCCGGTCGGCGGTGAGTTGGATTATCTCGACGAGGGCACGCTGTCGGCGGCGATCAAGCAGCGGACGGCCTTCTGATACGTCCCTTTGCCCTCTCGCTTCTCGCCTTTCATCGCCATGCCCTCACTGGCGCAGAAATCGCTCAGGCAAAGCGACCCAATCAGCGGGAAGTTGCTCTTTTTCCACGCGCAACATCAACGGCACCGGGTTCAACATCTATCAGATTACGGCCGACGATCCGCGTCTCTTTGCCCACAAGGACGAATTCTGCCCCGACCACTCGCCGGTGACATTCCACATCATCGTGTTCAAGGATAAGCAGACTAAAACGGCTCAGGCGTTCTTTCGGAAAGAAAGCTGCGGTGATCGGGGACCAGTTTCTTTTGTTCACAGGCCGCCTCGCACGTCGGCGACGCTGTCGTGACCAAGGGGCATTCCTCGAGTGCATTAGCTTTTATTCGGCACCAGCCGTTTGAAATGTCCGCGCCGCTGAAGCCAGGCGAGCAGCAGCAGGCTGGGCAAACCGGCGAGCGCGCAGATCACGAAGAACCACACCCAGCCGGTCGATTCGGCAACAAAACCGGCGCCCGATGACAAATACGTGCGGCCGACCGCAGCGAGCGCCGTAAGTAGCGCGTATTGCGTCGCCGTGTGCATCGGGTTCTGGCAGAGCGCCGAGAGGTAGGCAACGAACATCACGGTGCCGATAGCGCTGGTAAAATTCTCCAGCGTGATGGCGACGGTCAGCGCCGTGAGATTGTGGCCGGTGAGCGCGACCCAGCAGAAGCCCAGATTGGCAATAGCCTGCACGATGGCGCCGAACCAAAGGCTGGTGGCAAGCGGCAGCGCGCGGGCCACGAAGCCGCCGGCGAAACCGCCGGCGAGAAGGGCCGCGAGACCCACGCCTTTGACGATGGCCGCGTATTCGTTGCGGGAAAAACCAAGGTCGATCACGAAGGGTGCGGTCATTGCGCCGCTTAGCGCATCGGTGAACTTGAATAGCACCACGAAGGCCAGCATCACGAAGGCCAATTCGTAGCCAAGGAAATCCTTGAACGCGCCGACTGCCGCTTCGGCGACGCGCGTGAACGGCTTCTCGCGCGCATGCGCAGCCTCGGCGTCGCGCGAGCGCTCGGGCTCCGCTGCGACGAGGGTGGTCGCCGTGCCGATCAGCACCATCGCCGCCATCGCCACATAGCCCCAGTGCCAGGCCGATTGCTTGTCTAAGCCGTGGGCTTCGATGCCGCTGACCAGGAACAGCGCGCCGGCAGTCGAGACCAGCATGGCGACGCGGTAGGCGGCGACGTAGGAAGCCATGCCGGCTGCCTGCTCGTTTTCCGGCAGACTCTCAATGCGGAAGGCATCGACCACAATGTCCTGTGTTGCCGAGGCGGCCGCCACCAAGAGCGCGCCAAAGGCCACCAGGCCGGGCGCCGCGGCCGGATTACTCGAGCCGAGAAAGATAATCGCGGCCATCAGCAGGATCTGCGTGAACACCAGCCAGCCGCGGCGGCGGCCGAGCCAATGCGACAGCAACGGCACGTCGAGCGCGTCGGTCAGCGGCGCCCATAGGAATTTTACCGTGTAAGGCGTGCCCACCAACGCGAACAGGCCGATGGTGCCGAGATCGACGCCGGATTCGCGCATCCACACCAGCAGCGTCGTGCCGGACAGCGCCAGCGGCAGCCCGGAGGAGAAGCCGAGGAACATCACGATTAGCACGCGCGGCTTCAGATATACCGCCAGCGCGTCAA
>Ga0207806_1000021_pt1 | contig 32390 bp, 32 predicted proteins | sample LuqExpMetageno72_FD_187829 | JGI IMG/M metagenome (GOLD analysis project Ga0207806, IMG submission 187829) | Tropical forest soil microbial communities from Luquillo Experimental Forest, Puerto Rico - Sample 72 (SPAdes) | ecosystem: Environmental > Terrestrial > Soil > Tropical forest ...
ACTCGGCCTGCAGGCGCAGCGCTACCCGCTTGGCGGTGGACGCGATCTCGTTAGCGCTCTTGTTTTGTTTGGCGATGCCATCTTCCATGCGCTCTGAGGCCATGACAATAACCTTGAACGGTCCGAACCGCCTGTGCAGATCCATTAGCTCCCAGCGCTGCTCGGTAATGGAATTGACCAAAGCCGGCCCACTGCGTGCACGGTCATAGGCTTTGAAGCAGACCTCCTGCACCTGCAGGCTCGGCGAGTCGAAGCAAAGCGGCACCGTCACGGCTTTCTGGATCGCGCGCACGACCTTGGAGAGGAAGTCGAAATCGGTCGAGCCACGCGGCCCGATGGTGACGTCGAGAGCGCTCGCCCCGGCCTGGACCTGCTTGAGTGCGAGCGCTTGCAAACCGTCGAGGTCATCATTGTCGACCAGCGTCTTGGTGCTCTTGAATCCCGGGTTGATACGATCGCCTATCATGGCGATGTTAAAGGCCGTCACGACGCTCTCCGTAAGTTGGGCCGCAATTTGAAGCCTATATTGTTCAGGAAGGTCTTCTGAAAATTGCCGCGCGTGCTGAGTTCGATGTAGTTGCAGCGCCGCGCGAGCTCGCGCGCCTGCGCCCGCGCTTTAAGCGAGGCCAGGATCTGGCGTACGCCCAGGCCGGCGGCGTTGCCGACCTGCTTAAATCGCTCGGGCGGCAGCGCCGGCAGCAGTCCGATCGCGATAGCACTATCGATGTTGAGGTAGGCGCCAAAGGCGCCGGCTATCACGACCCGCTCGATATCGTCCTCACGCAATCCGCGGTCGCTCAGCAGCAGCTCGATGCCCGTACGGATGGCGGCTTTGGCTAGCTGCACCGCGCGCACGTCGTGCTGGGTGAAATAGACCTCCGGCGCCAACGCGGCGACACGCTTGCCATCGACCTCGATGACGGCGGGATGGTAGCCTGCGATGCGGCCGCCATCGTCGAGGATGTGCGCCTGCCGCAGGGTGGCGAGCGCGTCGATCACTCCCGAGCCGCACAACCCGACCGGCTTGCCGTTGCCGATGACGTTGACCTCGATATGGCCGCGCGCGATCATCACGCGTTCGATCGCACCTTCGGCCGCGCGCATGCCGCAGGAGATGTGGCCACCCTCGAGCGCAGGACCCGAGGGACACGAGGCGGAGCGGATGTCGCCCCGATGGATCAAGGAAATCTCTGTATTGGTACCGATATCCATCACCAGTGTGGTCGTATCACCACGCCAATGGCTTTCCGTGGCGAGCAGCGCGGTCACATGATCGCTACCGACGAAGCCCCCGATATTCGGCGCGACGTGCACGTAGGCGCCGGAACAGACCGTCAGGCCGAGTTCTCGCGCCTTGAGATCCATGGCGTCACGCGTGGCGGCGACGAACGGAGCGCGGCCGAGCTGGCGCACCGGCAGGCCGAGCAACAAGTGTTGCATAGCGGTGTTGCCACAGATCGCCACGTCGACGATGTCGGCGGCCGTACCGCCAACGGACGTGCAAAGATCGTGGGCGAGTGAATTTATCGCGGTCGTCGCCGCCATGCGCAATTCGGTAGCTTGGGTCGCGCCGTGGATGGCGTAATTCATGCGGCTGATGACGTCGGCGCCCCAGGCTACCTGCGGGTTCTCGAGGCCCAGGCTGGCGACTCGCGCACCGCTTTCCAGATCGACCAGGAAGCCAGCAACATTGGTGGTGCCGAGATCAACCGCAAGACCGAACCGCCGCTGGCCCGGCGGCGCAAAACCGATCAATTCGCCCCCGCGCAGATGGGCGCGCAGCGACCATTTGCCGCGGCGCAAGACGGCTGACAATTGGCGCGCGGCCTCAAGATCGATCTCTGACGTCGTGGTCGGGAGCGCACGGATGACGCGATCGAAGTCGGACACATTATCGGTCAGCGTCGCTTCCGAAAGGCTGACGTCATGGCTTATCACCACCGGATCGATCGGCAGTATTTCGATCGTGCCGGGGTGATCGAGCTCGGTCCGTACCACCCGCGCGAGCGAGCGTTCGGCGATCTCGAGCACGCAGTCGGCGAGCGGCGTGACCTGACAGGCACGCAACCAGGTGCCGCGCTTGCCGAGATGCGCCTTTTCGCGCGAGGCGTCGACTTCACCTTTAGTCACTTTCACGCGGCAGGTACCGCAAGTGCCGCGGCCGCCGCAGGCGCCGATAATGCGTATGCCCCCGCGCCGCGCGGTCTCATAGATCGTTTCCCCAGCCTGGCTTGCCAACTCCCGTCCGACTTGCGGGAAGCCGAGCGTGATGGCCTGTACCGCCCGTTTGCGGTGGGGCATAGCGCTACTCAAGCCATGGCCGGCACCGCGGCGCGGCCGGACATGCGACATTTCGCCAACGACGGACAGGCGTCGCATCGCGACCACAGCGCCGGTGGCAGACCGATGCCGATGCCGAGGACCATCGACATCGATTTGAGCGGCTGCAGCAACTGGCCGCGGCTGACGCTGACACCAATACTGTCGGCCTCGGCGAGGCGCAGCACCGCCGCTTGCGCAGCCAGCGGCAGCCCGGGATCGCCGGCACGCAGCTCACCGGCCGCGCTCAGTTGGCGCTTGCGCGCTTCCGCAAGAATACGGTCCTGCAGGAGGCGCGACAGCACAAACGCCAATTCATTGCCCACGCCATCGAGCGCCAGCGCCAGCGAGGTGCGCCGTTCGGCAAACAGCGCAGTCGTGCGCCGTTCCAGCGCCGGCCCGAGCGTGCAGACGGCAGCAGCGATGGCGGTCAGTTGTCCGCTCTCCGGCACCAGTCGCATTGCGTCTAGCACCTCGCCACCGACGCGCAGCCGGTCGCGTGGCGGCTCGTCCAACGGAACGATGCGGTAGCAATAGGCGGCTTCGAGCAGCGCGTCGCGCCCGATCATAGCGATGGCCTCGCGGCGAAAGCGGTCGCACCACGGCAACCCGGTGCGCGGCTTCGCCGCCGCGATCTCGCGAAGCAGGACGCTGCTGCCTATCTTCGACATGGCCGCCGCCTCGTCAGCTTGCGTATTTGCGCGCGGCACGATACATGGCGCGGGCGTTCTCGACTGGCGTCTCGTCGGGTAAGCCGAAGGCCGCATCGAGGATCAGCTTGCCGCCTTTGTGAAAGACGTTCTCAGCGAGATGGCGCACGGCGGAGTCTACCTCGTCGGGCGTGCCGGTGGTCAAAAGCGAGGGTGAAATATTGCCGCGCAAGGCGACCACGTCACCTAGCACCTCGAATGCCTTGACCATATCGGTGCGCTCAAACCAGTAGATGCACTTGCCGGGCGGAATGTCGCGGATCGTCTCCAGCCGCTTCGTGCAGTCAGCCTCCCACAGCGGCATCGGAATGACGCCCGCGTCGATCAGATTGATCATCAGTTTGCGGAATGAGGGCCACCAGAAGGTTTCGAATTGCTTTTGCGACATGAAGCGGTCGGGCGCCCAGTGCACCGGGAAGAACACCACCGGGTGTCCGGAAGCGCGCGACCAGGCGATCGTCTGCTTGGTCAGGAAGACGGCTGCCTTGTCGAGCATTTCGAGCAGCTTGTTTTTGTTGCGATAAAGATCCTTCATCGTACCGGTGGCGCCGCGTAAGTAATCGGCGATCAGGTCATAGGGCGCGACCGAGGTGCTGATGTGCGAGGTCGGAAATCCCTGTGCTGTCATGCGGTTGGTGAAATCGATGTGTACGTTGGAGAAACGCTCCACCTCTTCCGCCGCCTTCATGATCTTCTCGAGTGCGGCGCGCACGCGCGGCTTGGCGAACGCGCGCATGCCGCCGACCAGCCGGAAGTAATGCAGACCCGGGAGGTAGGGCAGCTCCTCCATACCGTCGAACACGCCGAGCACGCGCGGCAGATATTTGGTCAGATAGAAGGCGGTGGGATCAAAGATGAACTCGTCGTACTCTTCCGCTTTCATGTACTCGCGGTCGAGATACTGATAGGGCTGATGGTCGCCGACGCCGTGCCCCGGCCAGATCAGCTGCTTGTAATCGAGCGCTTCGAGCACCGGGCCCATGGCGACGTTGAGCACCAGCGGATTGTAGCAATCCGGCTCAAGTTCGAGCAGCGCGCGTTCGGCGATCTCGGTCGCCTTGACGTCATTGTACATGAGCTCGCGATTGGTGATGCCGCCGAATTTAGCGAGGTAGAAGGTGCAGAACATTGCGGTCGGCATGCGGTCGGGCTGCTTGAGGGCTACGCAGTCCATGATGCGTTGCCAGCGCTTATCGTAGGCGGCCTTCGCCTCCGGCGATTGAACGTAGGTCTTGGGCGCGTTCATGCGGCAACTCCCATCCAGTTCTTACACAGGGAGACTGCCTCGATGGCGTTGGTACCGAAAGCGTCGGCCCCAGTGTAGTTGCGCACGGCCTCATCAACCTGGCCACCACCGATCATGATCTTGAGCTTGTTGCGCAGGCCAGCCTCCTGGATGGCCGCGATCGTCTCCTTCATCGAATCGAAGGCCAAGGTGAGGAAGCCGGAAAGACCGACCACGTCGGGCTTAAACTCATTGATCTCATCGACGAAGGTCTTCACTGGCACGTCGATGCCGATGTCCTTTACCTCGAAGCCGTTGATGTCGAGCATGAAGGTTACGATATTTTTGCCGATGTCGTGCAGGTCGCCATGCACGGTTCCGATCAGCACCTTGGCGAGTTTCTTGGGCTCGCCGCCGGGACCCTGCTTGATCAAGGGTTTCGCAACCGCGCCAATGTTCTCCAGCATCTCGCCGGCGAGTACGAGCTCGGGCAAGAAGTATTCGCCTTGCTCGAAGCGCTTGCCGACGATATCCATCGCTTGACGGCAGAGATCGAGCACCCGCATCGGATTGGCGCCCTCCTCCAACAGCATTTTCTTGGCGAGGGCAAAGGCGTCGTCCTCGTTCATGTCCGCCAGCCAGGTTACCAGCTGCTTTTCCTGATCAGTCATCTCAGACATCTCTACCCCCTAGTTTCGTCAAGCCGCTCGCATGCTGACGCTGCGGCGAATTCCAGATTCCGCAATGGCTTCGGCTAATATATCGTCGTTGCGGTATCCCATGAGATGCACGCCGGCGACGCCGTCGATCTGGCTAACCGCGCGCATAGTTTCGATCAACACGGCCTTGGCTTCGAGCTTCTGATTTTCCGCGCCGGCGATGCGCCGTATCACCGCATCTGGGATGTGCACGCCGGGCACGCGGTCGGCCATCCGGCGAAGCGACTTGGCGTTGCTCAACGTACCGACGCCGACAATAACAGCGCAGCGCTTGTGCAGTCCGCGCGCGCGCACCTCGCGCATGAAATCAGCCAGCAACGGTACGTCAAAACAGAACTGCGTCTGAATAAACTGCGCGCCGGCTTCGACCTTCTTTTCCAGATTGACGATCCGGTCGCGGAAGGGCGGCACGAATGGATTGGCAGTGGCGCCAAGAAATAGATTGGGCGCGGCCTGCAACTTCCGGCCGGAGGCGAAAGCAGCACCGTCACGCATACCTCGCGTAATGCGCAGGAGTGAAATCGCGTCGAGATCGAATACCGGTTTGGCGCCAGGGTGGTCGCCCTGACTAACGTGATCGCCGGTGAGGCAAAGAACATTGCGCACACCCAAGGCCGCCGCACCTAGAATGTCACCTTGCAGCGCAATGCGGTTGCGGTCGCGACATGAAAACTGCGCCACCGGCGTCAGCCCGTTTGCAACCAGAATGGCGGCGGCTGCCGCGCTCGACATGTGGCAATTGGCACCGGCGCCGTCAGTGATATTGATGGCGTCGACAAGGTCGCGGAAGCGGGAGGCGCGCGCAATTAGCTCGTTCGCGTCGCTGGAATCGGGCGGAGAAACCTCAACGGTGGTAACGAAACGGCCTGACTTGCACGCCTTCTCGAAATCAAACGCCTCGCGGACGGCGGCAGTGTGTCGCTCATTAACTCTCGGCGCTGGATGCGTACCGTTGATTACGCGCAGCCACGACGAGCGACCCCAAAGCTGGTGATCGATTGGCTCAAGGAACCCTTTGTTCGCCGGTTCGCTGATTTGCTTTTCACCTTTGATTGCCTCGATCCACACGCAGGGCATCGCCGAATTAACCTCGCAGCCGCCGTCAGCGCGGACGCCGCCGCACGGCCCGTTGCGCATCTGCTTGCTGCAATTGCTCGGGCAAGTCATACCTGTCGACGACAGCACGCATTGGCCGCACATCTGGCAATCGAACATTAATTGCTTAGTGGTGCGCTCCAAGGGAACGAGCAACCACTCCGCGCGTTGCGCTCTCGTCCACTGCACAAACCGGCGCAGGTACGGGGCATAATACGCACAGGTTTCGTACGTCCGCTTAAGACCGGACGCGTGCCGCACGCTCCATCGCCGCAACGCCTTCATGTCGTGCCGCCCGGACCGTTGTTGACATGTCAACGGCAATATCACACAGCGCGGCTGGTTCAATTTTGACTTGTGTCAAGGGATCCAACCGCTGCCGAAGCTTATTTTGACATCCGTGGGGGCTGCTGGCCTTAGCCCACATGTGGAGGAGAGCCATGTCTCTTCGATCGAAAGCGCGCCGGGCTGGCCCTGCGGAACCCGACGATACGCGCATTTCGCCCTACGCTCTAAATCTCGACAACTATGTTCCCGCTTATCTCACCTATCTCGCCGGCAAGATTTCGAGCTCGGCATCGGCGACTTATCGACCGAAGTTCGGGGTCGGCATCACTGATTGGCGGATTATGGCGCTGCTCGCCACCGAGCCATGGATTTCAGCGGGCCGGGTTTGCGACGTGATCGGACTCGACAAAGCGGCCGTCAGTCGCAGTGTGCGTGGAATGAAATCAAAGAGAATTGTCGAGATAAGGCAAATCGGTGAGGAACAATCCAGACATTTAGTCGCGCTGACACGCAAAGGCCTAAAACTGCATGACAGCATCGTTAGATTGTCATTGGCACGAGAGCAACAACTACTCAGAAATTTTTCGATGGCTGAACGTAAGATACTGCTAAACTTTCTTTCACGCATGCATGCACAGGTTATCGACGACGATCTGAGTCCAAAGCGCACCCGCGGCGCTACGGGTCCCAAGGACATCCGTAGCCGGATGGACGCGCGGATTTAGGAACGAGCAATCACCACCCGGCCATGAGCTGGAGCACCTTAAATGTGCAGAGCCGCCTTCAGGCGTTGCCAGTCATTTTCCGTCTTTGGCAGCCCCCATCGGAGCCAAATTGTACGATCGGCAAAGCGACGGACCAGGATGCCGCAGCGGCCAAGCCGGCCAAAAAGTTCCGCAGAGTTTATCGATTGCGTGAGCCGATACAAATGAGTGCCGCCGACAACGTCGAGTCCTGACGCAACAAGCATTTCATCAAGCCGCTGAGCCGCAATCGCAAGGCGTTTGCGAGTTGCGGTCTTCCACTCCTCATTAGCGAGCGCAATGCGCCCGATATGAATTGCAGGCCCAGAAGCAGCCCAAGGTCCAAGCCATGCTTTCAGCCGACACGCGATGTTCGATGCGGTCAATGCAAATCCAAGTCGCAAGCCTGCGAGTCCAAAGAATTTGCCAAATGATCGTAATACCACGACATTCCTCCGCGCCGCCACGGCATCAGCAACGCTGAACTCGGCAGGCATGACATCTGCAAAGGCCTCATCGACGACAAGAATGCCGTCTCGACGCGCGAGCTCATCCGCAAGGTCCAAAAGGAGTGATTTTGGAAGGATCCGGCCATCGGGGTTATTCGGATTGACGACGACCGCCAACCGAGCCTCGCTCATCTGATCGAGTCCGCTTACTTCAGCCACGTCATGACCTGCAAGAGCCGCCGCCCGCAGGTGTTCAGAATAGGTAGGGCCTAGGACAGCAGCGCGGCCGGGAAGAGCCATTTTGGCAACGAGTGGCAGCAGAATCTGAGTGCCAGGGGCAGGTACGACCTCTTCAGCCGAACTTGCACCATACGCGCGCGCCGCAGCCTCGCAAAGGCCTCGCAGCATCGTCTCATCCGGAAGCCGAACAAAAGTTGCCGCCGCTAGTCTTGGCAAGGGATAAGAATATGGGTTGATGCCAGTCGAAAGATCAATAAAAGGTTGCGAAGCATTGGGAAACATCGCGTAGGCCGCCGCGAGATCACCACCATGCGTGAGCGGAGACAAAAGATCTAGTCGACTATCCATGAGCGTAATCGTCACCTTACTGGCTCTGTTTGTCGAAGCAATTTTCGGCTACCCCCAGCCCGTGCTGCAAATTGTTGGCCATCCCGTGACCTGGATTGGAGCAATGATTGCATGGCTGGATCGCGTGCTCAACCACGACGCCATGAGCTCTTTGTCGCGCCGGCTTGCTGGCTTCATTGCACTAGGAGTGACATTGTTCGCTTGCGGCGCTGTTGCATCCGTCATTGAGCAAAGATTGCTGCAGTTGCCGTTCGGTGTTTTTGTTGATGCTATTCTTGCCAGCACTTTAATATCGCAGCGCAGTTTGCACAGTCATGTTAAGCGTGTGGCCGTCGCGCTAGAGACGGAAGGAATCGCGCACGCCCGCCAAGCCGTGTCTAAGATTGTTGGCCGCGACACTGATATACTCGATATGACTGGTGTCGCTCGCGCAGCAATCGAAAGTCTTGCAGAGAATTTTTCCGACGGAATCGTCGCACCTGTATTTTGGCTTTGCCTTGGAGGACTAGCTGGAGGCGCCATTTATAAAGCAACAAACACGGCCGATAGTATGATTGGGCATCGCAGCTCCCGGTACCGCGATTTCGGATTTGCGGCAGCGAAGTTTGATGACCTGGTTAACCTGCCGGCGTCACGGTTGTCTGCACTGCTCATCATTGCTGCAGCGGCAATGAGCGGACGCGCATCAGCGGTCTCTGCTTGGCGCGCCTTTCGTCGCGATGCTCGCCACCATCGATCTCCGAATGCTGGATATCCGGAAGCGGCAATGGCCGGCGCCCTCGGGCTCGCGCTCGCCGGTCCGCGAAACTATGGTGGCATCTTGGTGGACGATGCGACCATGGGAGACGGCCGCCGGGCGGCGAGCGCTGAAGATATCCGGGCGGCGCTTGCCCTCTATCAGCGTGCCGACGCAATTTTGCTCGTGCTTGTCGCAACACTTGTGCTTGCACTCAACCTGCCGCCAAATTGACCAGCTGGTCGAGATCGATGAAGGTCCTGAGATGCGCTGCCAGACGATCAAGCGTCGCTTCGATAAGCTCGTCGTAGGCAATTTCTGTCTGACCACCGCGCAGTCGTGTCAGCCAGGCGGAGCGCTGCCTATCGTCGGCGAACAAGCCGTGGATATAAGTGCCAATCACACGTCCATTCGCTGAAACCGCACCTTCCGGTGCACCATCTTCGAGATGCGCAAATGGACACGCGCAATCGGGCCCCTGGGTCACACCCATGTGTATCTTGTACCCGGAGAACGGGACGCCGTCCGCGGTCTCCCCTTTGGCCAATGTCAGCGTCTTATTATTCGTCAGTAAGGTCTCAACGTTCAGCAAGCCGAGCCCGGGTGCTGCTCCGGGTGACCCTTCAATGCCGTAGGAATCGGTGACAGTACGACCAAGCATCTGAAAGCCGCCGCAAAGGCCCAGCACAATACCACCACGTCGCAGGTGCGCAGCGATGTCGATGTCGAACCCAGCCTCGCGAACGGCTGACAGCCCGGCGATTGTGCTCTTCGAGCCCGGCAAAATAACGAGATCAATGTCGCCCGGTATCGCCATACCGGGATGTATGTGAAGAACCTCGACGCTAGGCTCGGCTTCAAGCGGGTCAAGGTCGTCGAAGTTTGCGATCTGCGGCAGAATCAAGACCGCGATGCGGACGCGCGCGTTTGTGCGTGCCGGCCTTGGATGATCGAGTGCGAGCACGTCCTCGGCCGGCAGATTGCGTGCTTCCGGAAAATACGGGACGAGGCCGAGCGCAGGCCAACCGGTCGCAGCGGTGATGACGTCCCTACCTTCTTTGAAAATGCTCGGATCACCGCGGAATTTATTGACGATGTAGCCTTTCACCAAGGCCGCATCCCCGGGATCGAGTACAGCCTTGGTGCCGACGAGAGACGCGATTACGCCACCGCGATCGATATCGCCAATAATGACGACCGGTACGTTGGCAGAGCGGGCGAAGCCCATATTCGCGATGTCATAACGGCGCAAATTCACTTCGGAAGCGCTGCCGGCGCCTTCAACAAGCACGAGATCAGCTTCGCGCTTTAGTCGCTCGAAACTGTCGAGCACGTAAGGCATGAGCCTGGGTTTCATTGCCATGTATTCAGCAGCCTTGGCGACCCCATGAACCTTGCCAAGGACGACGACCTGCGAGCCGATATGGCTCTGCGGTTTCAGCAAAATTGGGTTCATGTCCGCGCTCGCTGACACTCGCGCCGCGCGCGCTTGCAAAGCTTGGGCGCGACTGATCTCTCCGCCGCTTACAACGGCGGCGTTGTTTGACATGTTCTGCGGCTTGAACGGCAGCACGCGCAGGCCGCGGTTGACGTAAGCGCGCGCGAGCCCCGCGACGAGCAACGACTTGCCGACATCCGAGCCGGTGCCCTGGAACATCAACGTTCGGGCTGGCATGTTAGAACTCGATTCCGGGCTGCGCCTTCACGCCTGCCGCGAAATGATGTTTCACCAGGGTCATTTCCGTCACGAGATCCGCGACCGCAATCAATTCAGGCTTAGCGTTACGACCGGTGACCACTACGTGGAGTCCGTCTCGTCGGCCCGCGAGTGTTGTGATGACATTCATGAGATCGAGATATTCGTAGCGGAGCGCAATGTTGAGCTCATCGAGAATAATGAGCGCGAAGCTCGGATCGGAGATTAGTTCAAGCGCTTTGGCCCAGGCCTTTTCCGCTGCCGCGATATCCCTTTTGAGATCCTGTGTGTCCCAGGTGAAGCCTTCGCCCATCGTAAACCAGGCCACCTTATCGCCAAATGTCAGGAGGGCGTCGCGTTCGGCGCTGCGCCATGCGCCTTTGATGAACTGCACGACGCCGACCCGGCGACCGCGCCCGAGCATGCGCAAGGCAAGCCCAAAGGCGGCAGTCGATTTTCCCTTGCCTGCACCGGAGTGAACGATAAGGAGGCCTTTCTCTGTGATTTTACTTGCAACCTCGGCATCCTGCACTGCCTTGCGCTTGATCATCTTGGCGCGATGCCGCTCAGCATCAGCACTCTCGATCGTCTTGCTCATGTTTCACCCTTCACGACCAGCGGCACACCGGCAACGACGAGTACGACGCGATCTGCGCGTGCCGCGACGTGCTGATTGAGGCGGCCTTGCAGATCTCGAAACCGCCGTGCAAGTGCATTATCCGGCACTATGCCCGATCCTACCTCGTTGGAAACCAGTACGACATGCCCCAACATGTTGCTAAGCGCCTCGTCGAGCCGGGCGGTCTCGGTTTCTATGTCAGCGCCGGCGAGCAGCAGGCTGGAAAGCCATAACGTCAGGCAGTCGACGAGCACTGAGGAACGAGGAGGGAGCGCCGCAAGAGTGTCGGTAAGGTTTCGCGACGCTTCGAACGTATGCCAATTATTGCCGCGGCGTGCGCGATGTTCGGCAATACGTTGCGCCATCTCGGCGTCGAGCGCCTCGGCGGTCGCAAGATAGGTCCAGGGCGGCGGTTCCTTGGCGATCAGGCTCTCGCCGTAGCGGCTCTTGCCGGACCGGGCCCCGCCGAGAACAAGCGTGAGCGCCGCCATGGAGACATCAGGCACCCGGAATAAGCTGTCCGACCAAGGTGGCAAAGCCAATGCCGAGAATGACAGCGCCGGTGAGTCGGGGCGTCAGCGCGAACCCCAGCGTCGCCATCCGACGCGTCAGCACCGCGGCGCCGACGGCGATCACGCTCTGTATGATTACAAGGCCGGCAAGATAGGCGCCGAGCGGCGAGGTTTCGGCGCCATAAATCGATTCTCCAAAGGCATAGCCATGGAACAGCCCAGCTATCGCAAACAGTATGGCCCAAACCATAGTCGATAACATGCGTCCTGCCGCAATCAATATGCCAGCAAGCAGCACCGAGAATGCAACGATGAGCTCGGCCCCCGGGATCCCGACAGAGGAGACGTGCAGGCCGACGCCGAGGGCCATGGCGGTGACAAACAGCGCTGGTAGAGCGAGACTTATGCGATTGAGGCCGGTGACGACGCCAACGGCAACGAGAAAGGCCAGATGATCGGGGCCGATCACCGGGTGGCCTAGGCCGGACAGCAATCCTTCGATAAATGTGGACGGCGTCCTACCGCCCATCAGGTGGTGCGCTGATGCCGGCGCAGCGAGGAGGAGCAAGAGTGGCGCTGCGAGCGTGGCGCGTCGGATAAAGTTGACTAACATGATGATATGCCCCGTTTGCTGGGTGGGCCCGCACGGGCGGGAATAGGGATGCTACTATAGCTGCCAAGAGGAGAGTGCAGCAACCTACCGCCGCGCGACGAGATTGACAAACAGCGCCCAGCAGTCGCTAACTAGTGGTGTTCGACGATCGATACCACGACAGGGAATGCGGTGCGGAACCATAGCGCTCCAACTCCGCAGCTGCCCCCGCAACTGTAAGCGGTGAGCCCGAGCCACTATGCCACTGGGATAACCCTGGGAAGGCGGTGACGGGCGACGACCCGCAAGCCAGGAGACCTAGCGTCGAAACCGCCGCGTGCTGGGCGGGGTGCCCTGGCGCATGTCGGTTTTTGCTCCCGTTCGATCACGGATCGGAGCAATCAGCACCCTGCTTCGTCGCTGCAAAGGATTGCAGGGTGCCAGTGAACTCGACCAATAGCAAAAATCGCGGCCTGGTGGCAGAATCCTTGACCATCTTCGTCTGCATCACCTGCCGCAAGCCCGAGGACCCGGAATACTTTCCGCGTCCTGGCGCTATCCTCGCCGCGCGCACTGCTGAGGCGGCGCGAGGTACCGAATTCATCGTCAAGCGCGTGCGTTGCCTGGCCAATTGCACACGTGGGCTCAGCGCCGCGCTGCGGCGCGAGGGTGCCTGGTCTTACGTTTTTGGCGGCCTCGACCCGACGAATGACGCCGCGGCGTTGGTCAAGGGCGCAGAGCTTCTTGCCCGCGCGGGCAATGGGCAGATGCCCTGGCGTAGCCGCCCGAGCGTTTTGAAGAGTGGCTTGATTGCCCGGATCCCGCCGCTCGATTTCCCGGAGGATCAATCATGACCCCCTACTTCGCCCGTGTGCCCTGCACGGTGGTCACCGGCTTTCTCGGGTCCGGCAAGACGACAATGATCCGCTACGTGCTCGCCAATGCCGGTGGACGAAGGCTCGCCGTTATTGTCAACGAGTTCGGCGACATCGGCATTGACGGCGAGATTCTGAAAGACTGCGGCGATGAGGGATGTCCGGAACAGAATATCGTCGAGCTTGCCAACGGTTGCTTGTGCTGTACCGTCGCCGACGAGTTCGTGCCTGCGCTCGACACGATCCTATCGAAGAAACCGCCGGTCGAACACATCGTCATCGAGACCTCAGGCCTAGCACTGCCGAAACCACTAGTGCAGGCCTTTCATTGGCCGGCTATCAAGAGCCGGGTCACGGTCGATGGTATTGTCGCCGTCGTCGACGGCGCAGCACTCGCGGACGGGCGCGTCGCCAAAGATCTTGACGCGCTGGCGCGCCAGCGCGCCGCCGACGAGGCGCTCGATCACGACAACCCGATCGAGGAAGTCTTCGCCGATCAGATCGCCTGCGCCGATCTGATCGTGCTTAACAAGCGCGATCTTCTCGATGACTATGGTGTTAGGCAGGCGCTCGATGTCATCACCCGTGTGCGACCCTCGCGCGCTAAGATCGTGACTGTCGCCGGCGGCAAGGTCGATCCAGCGGCGCTGCTCGGGCTAGGCGTCGGAACAGAGGACGACATTCACAACAGGCGTACGCTGCACGAGGACGAGCTCGATCACGACCACGACGATTTTGAAAGTTTTGCCGTCTCTATGCCTGAAATTAGCGATCCCGCCGTACTCGCCGCCGAAATCGCAAAGATCGCCGAAGTCTTCGACGTGCTGCGGGTGAAAGGATTCGTCGCCGTCACGGGCAAGCCAATGCGTCTGCTAATGCAGGCGGTCGGGGCGCGAGTGACGCATCAATATGATCGCCCGTGGCGCGCAGCGGAGTCGCGCGAGGGCTGCCTTGTCATTATAGGGCTCAAAGGCCTCAACCGAACCGCGGTCACGAAGGCTTTGCTCGGCTGAACTTATGCATCTGCTTGCCACCACCTCCACCGGTCTTGACGAGATCGCCGAACCAGTCGATTTGCGTCAGCCGCCCGGTGAAGTCGTGGTCCTCTCTTTCGCCGACAGCGATCTTTCCGGCCTCGCGACCGCTTGGGCAGAGGATCGCGACATGCTGCCAACCGTACGCCTCGCGCAACTGCGCGACCTGCGGCATCCAATGTCGGTCGATATATGGATCGAGCGCGTCGGGCAGCACGCGCGTATTATTGTCGCGCGACTGCTCGGTGGCGCCGACTGGTGGCGTTACGGTGTCGACCGACTTGCCGCGCTTGCGCGCGAACGCAAAATCGCACTTGCTCTGCTGCCGGGTGAAGATAGAGACGATGCGCGTCTGGCGGAAGCCTCGACGCTTCCGGCTGCGGAGCTTAGCGAGCTTCTTCGCTATTTCCGCGAGGGTGGGCGCGAAAATCTGCGCGCGCTGCTCCGCCGGCTGGCGCGCCACGCGGGCGTCGAGCTCGAATTTCGCGCGCCCCAAGCAGTGCCACCAGTCGGCGGCTATCTTCCTGCGCAGGGTCCGATCGATCTCGATCGTCTAGCCGCAGAGCTGATGCCCGGCGCGCCGGTGATCCCGATCATCTTCTACCGTGCTATGCTTCTCGCTGAGGATATTGCGCCAATCGACGCGCTGTGCAGGTCGCTCTTGGCGCGTGGGCTAGCGCCGGCGCCGCTGTTTGTAACCACCCTCAAGGACGCAAGCGGCGCGGAGTTCGTTCGCACGGCTCTGGCGCGGCTCAATCCGGCGGTAATTCTCACAACGACAGGGTTCGCCGCCGTCGCCGAGTCGGGCAAGCCGACGCCACTCGACGGCCCCGGCATGCCGATCCTCCAGACTGTCATCGCTACTACCAAGCGCACGGCTTGGCGCGAAAGCGCGCGTGGCCTCGGGCCGTCTGACCTCGCGATGAACGTAGTACTGCCAGAGCTCGACGGCCGTGTGCTCGCGGGCACGATCGCGTTCAAAGAGACCGTACACCATCTCGACGCCCTCGCCTTCACTGCGTTGGCCAACCGGGCGGAACCGGATCGCGTCGATGCCGTCTGTGATCGGGTTGCGGCCCTGATCCGCCTGCAAGCAGCACCGCGCCGGGAGCGGAAGATTGCGATGTTGATGCCAGATTATCCGGGCGCTGGCGGCCGTAGCGGCTACGCTGTCGGTCTCGACGTGCCTGGCAGCATTCTCGCTCTGCTGTCCGATCTTACTATTGCGGGCTATGCAGTCGAAGGCGCGCCGCCCACGTCACGTGCACTGCTTGACCGAGTGGAGCGCGGCTCACCTGAGGCAACGCTGTCCCTCGATCGATACGAGAAACTGCTTGCGAAGATGCCTGCGGATGTTTATGAGCGCGTGCGCGTGGCCTGGGGCCGTCCCGCTGACGATCCCGAGCTTCGGGAAGGTAGCTTCCATTTTCGCGCTTGCGCCTTTGGCAATATCATCGTTGCGCTGCCGCCAGACCGCGGCGGCAGCGACAACCGGCGCGCCGAATATCATGATGCGACCCTGCCTCCACGCCATGCGCTGATCGCTTTTGCCTTGTGGCTGCGCAGCCGCGCCGACGCGTTCGTGCATATGGGCGCCCATGGCACAATCGAATGGCTGCCCGGCAAGGCGGTGGCGTTGACTTCGTCTTGTTTTCCCGAAGCGCTCATCGGGCCGCTGCCGGTGTTCTATCCTTTCATCGTCAGCAATCCAGGCGAAGCGGCACAGGCGAAGCGCCGGATCGGCGCTGTCACCATCGGGCATCTCCCGCCAACTCTTGTGAGGGTTGGACTGTCGGGCGCGGCGCGTGACCTTGAACGGCTGGTCGACGAGTATGCTCAGGCCGACGGTCTCGACCGAAGGCGGCGCGAGCGCTTAGCTCGACTTATTGTCGACACCGCTCAGGCAAGCGGACTCGCGCGCGAAGCCGGCCTCACCGACGCGCTCGACGCCGACGAAGCGTTGCGCCAAATCGATGCTTGGCTTTGCGATCTCAAAGATCTGCCAATCAAGGACGGATTGCATGTCTATGGCCGATCCGACGCGCAGGCCGATGACGCGGAGTGGACAGCGAGCGCAGAAGCGGAGCGCCTAGCGCTACTCGCCGCTCTGGACGGACGCCATGTGCCGCCCGGACCGGCTGGCGCGCCGACGCGCGGACGGCGTGACGTGCTCCCCACCGGCCGCAATCTATTCACCGCCGATCCGCGAATGCTGCCAACGCCGACCGCTATGGATCTCGGCCGCATGGCCGCAGACGAGGTGATCCGCAGCTACCTACAGACGCATGGCGAGATGCCGCGTTCTCTCGTCATAGACCTCTGGGGCAGCGCCACGCTGCGTACCGGTGGAGAAGAGATCGCGCAGGGACTCGCCTTCATGGGCTGTCGCCCGACATGGGATCACACCACTGGACGTGTCACAGGCGTCGAGGTCCTGCCAGCGGCAGCGGTCGGCCGGCCCCGAATCGATGTGACTTGGCGCGTGTCAGGACTGTTCCGTGATCTATTTCCGGGGCAGATCGCGCTCATCGATGCCGCCGTCCAGACGATTGCCTCCCGCGAGAACGAAGGCGATGAAAATCCCCTCGCCGCGGCACGCCGTGTTGCAAAGGGAACGCGGATGTTGGCACGCATCTTCAGCACAGCACCCGGCTCATACGGCGCAGGCGTCGAACGGCAGCTCGACGGCACACGCGAGCGTACTGAGATTGGGCTTGCCTATTTACAGGTCGCTTCTCACGTCTATGGCGGTGGTAATGGCGATGGCATCGCTCTTGCGGGTGCCTTCGCAGACTGTATAGCCAGCGCCGATCTGCTCGTGCACGCTGGCGACGATCCAGCCCGCGATCTCCTCGAAGGAGAAGCCGATGTGAATTTCATCGGCGGCTTCGCCTCGGCAGCTGCCGCCCTCGGACGAAAGCCGGACTTGATCGTGCTTGACACCAGCGATCCACAGCATCCGCGGCCTCGGCCGCTCGCCGCCGCGCTGGCGCGCATTGTGCGTGCACGCGCTGTTAACCCGGCCTTCATTGCTGGGCAGATGAGGCACGGACCGCGCGGCGCCGCCGAGCTTGCGGAGACGGTCGACAGGTTGGTCGGCTTCGCCGAGACCACCGATGCGGTGTCTAGCGATCTGATCGATCTAGTGCACCAAGCCTATCTCGCTGATCTGAAAGTGCGTGACTTCCTGCTGCGGGAGAACCCTGCAGCCGCACGCGCAATTACTGAACGGCTTTTGCAGGCGCGCCGCCGAGGATTCTGGCATCCGCGCCGTAACGATGTCGACGCCGACCTCGCTGCTCTTCACGCCGAGATAGTGTCATGATTGCGCACCTCATTCGCGGCGCCTGTCCCGGCTTGTCCAAGTCAATGCAGACCGGCGACGGGCTTTTGGTCCGGCTGCAGCCCAAAGACACGATCTCCGTCGACGCCTTCATCGCGCTATGCACGCTGGCACGCCGGCACGGCAATGGAATCATGGAAGTGACCGCGCGCGGTAACGTGCAGCTGCGCGGTTTATCGCCGCAGTCGACGCCCGAGTTGGTCGCCGCGGTGACAGAGCTCGACGTCGCTGAGACCTGCAGTGTGCCGGTGATCAGTGATCCTCTGCCGGACGACCCGTCCGCGTTGATCGAGTTAGGTCCTCTTGTCGCCACGCTCCGCGGAGCCATCGGCGCGATGCGATTAAAACTGGCGCCCAAGGTTTCGATCGTCATCGATGATGGTGGCCGCCTGCACCTTGATGCGATACCAGCCGATATACGGTTGCGCGCTCTCCCAACAGTGCAAGGATCACGTCTGCATGTCGCGCTCGGTGGTGATGCACGATCAGCAGCGTCTCTCGGCGTGATCGCGTTAAACGATGCCGTTGAAGTGGTTATCCGCCTTCTGAGCGTGATCGCGAACTGCGGATCGACCGCGCGAGCAGCGAGCATTCTAGCTACTGATGGCATCGCTGCATTCCGTTCAGCTGCAGAACCTCGTATCGATCCTGTCCCAGGCCTGCCCCCGCGACCCTCCGTAGAGCCTATTGGTCAACACCGTTTGCGCGGCGATGCCATCGTGCTCGGCGTCGCGCCCGCCTTTGGGCAGGCCGATGCCGACACGCTAGAACAACTACTGCGCGTCGCCGGCAGTCATGGAGCAAGGACGGTACGGCCCGCCCCTGGACGCGCGCTGCTGCTGAGCACATTCGACGAAGATCGCATCGCGGGGGTGTTGGTAGCAGCCAAACAATTCAACTTCATCGTTAACGCCAATGATCCGCGCCGCCGGATTGCCGCCTGTCCCGGCAAGCCCGCTTGCTTGTCCGGATGGATCCCGGCCCGCGTAGTCGCCGCCACCGTCGCACGGGAGCTTTCGTCAAACTCGGGCGACATCGATATTCACATTTCCGGCTGTGCCAAGGGTTGCGCACACCCGGCGTCTGCCAGAGTGACAATCGTTGGCGGCGCGCGAGGATACGGCATTATCCGTGAAGGCTCGGCGCGGGCCAAGTCGCTGCGTCATATCGAACAGGAAAATCTCGTCGCGGAGATCACACGCGCACTCAAACTCAGTGAGCCTAGCCATGCGTGAAGCTTACCTGCGCGACGCAAATGCGATATACGAACGTTCCTTCGCCATCATCCGTGCCGAGGCCGATCTCTCGCGCTTCTCGGCAGACGAAGCGGATGTCGCTGTGCGAATGATTCATGCCTGCGGATTTGTCGAGGTTGCGCGCGAAATCGACTTCGGCAATGACCTCGTCGCGACAGCTCGCAGGGCGCTCGCACGCGGCGCGCCGATCCTTTGCGACACCGAAATGGTTAGGAACGGAATCACTCGAAAGCGTCTGCCTGCGCGAAGTGATGTCATCTGTATGCTACATGACCCGCGCGTGCCGGCGCTCGCCGATAAGCTTGGTATAACGCGTTCGGCGGCGGCACTTGAGCTTTGGATGGACAGGTTGGCTGGCGCGGTTGTCGCGATCGGCAATGCGCCGACCGCCTTGTTTCGTCTGCTTGAGCTCATCGAAGCCGGCGCGCCTAGGCCCGGCGCTGTGCTGGGCATTCCGGTCGGGTTCGTTGGCGCTGCGGAATCCAAGGACGCGCTCGCGGCAAACCCTCAAGGTTTGCCATATTTGATCGTGCGCGGCCGCATGGGTGGAAGCGCAATGACAGCGGCCGCGGTCAATGCGCTGGCAAGGCCGGGACTATGAGTATGCCGGGGACACTCATTGGCGTCGGCGTCGGACCCGGCGACCCCGAGCTTATCACGCTCAAGGCCGTGCGTGTGTTGCAGGTCGCCGACGCCATTGCCTATTTCGCCAAAGCCGGCAATCAGAGCCACGCGCGCGACGTTGTTGCGGCGCATCTGCAATCGAGCGTCCGGGAATTGCCACTGCTCTATCCGATAACAACGGAAGTTGCCAAGGATACCGAGGAGTATAGGAAAGCCATCGAGGCCTTCTTTGAGCGCTCGACAGCAAATATTGCGAAGGAGCTCGATGCCGGACACATGGTTGCGGTCATTTGCGAGGGTGACCCGATGTTCTACAGCTCGTACATGCATATTCATGTGCGGCTGGCGGAGCGTTACAGAACCGAGGTGATTGCCGGCGTGACCGGCATGTCTGGATGCTGGTCGTCTGTGGGTGTGCCCATCGCACAGGGCGACGATGTCCTCACGGTGTTGCCGGCGACGCTGTCCGAAGCGGAGCTAGAACGCCGAGTCGCTGATGCCAATGCCGCGGTGGTGATGAAGATGGGACGGCATCTGCCGAAAGTGCGCCGTGCGCTCGAACGTGCTGGCCGACTCAGCCGCGCCATCTACATCGAGCGTGGCACAATGAACGGCGCCAAGGCGATGCCGCTTGCCGAAAAAAACGATGACGTGGCGCCCTATTTCTCTATCGTGCTGGTGCCGGGGTGGGAGGCGCGCTCGTGAGCGGACGTCTCGCAGTGGTTGGAATCGGTCCAGGCAACGCCGGTTATCTGACAGCGGACGCAGAAGCCGCGCTAGTTGCCGCCGACGCTCTCTATGGCTATGGCCCTTACTTGGCGCGTGTGCCGGAAAGGCCCGATCAGAAGCGGCACGCATCCGACAATCGCGATGAAGGCGCGCGCGCCAAAGCGGCTCTCGCATGCGCGGCCGAAGGGGCAAGTGTCGCGCTCGTCTCCGGCGGCGATCCTGGCGTGTTCGCGATGGCGGCGGTGGTGTGCGAGGAAATCGAAGCGGGTCCTGCCGCTTGGCGCAGTCTTGATGTTACCATAGTGCCTGGCGTCACCGCGATGCTCGCAGTTGCCGCCAAGGTCGGTGCCCCGCTCGGGCATGACTTCTGCGCTCTGTCGCTATCCGACAATCTGAAGCCCTGGGCAATGATTGAACGCCGGCTCGACGCGGCAGCCGCTAGCGGCTTCGTCATCGCCCTCTATAATCCGGTATCGCGCGCGCGCCCGATACAGCTCGGTATGGCGCTCGACCGACTGCGTCGGCAGCTACCGAGGTCGACGCCGGTGGTCTTCGGTCACGCCATCGGACGCGCCGATGAGCGCATAGCGGTGACTGCGCTAGGCGATGCCGATGCCGCCGAGGCCAACATGGCAACACTCATTATTGTCGGCTCGCCGGAAACGCGAGTGATCGATCGTCTGGACCGTGGGCCGCTTGTCTATACGCCACGAATGGCGTCGGGCAGGCAGCCATGATCGAGCCACGTGAACACTTCTTCTACAGTCTCGACAAAACTGACTGGCGGCAGTGGCGGCCGTCGCAGGATGATGACGCTGAGTCCAAGTGCGCGCGCCGCACCGATCTTGCCGTAGCTGGCGGCGCCGCCGCTGTTCTTGGCGACGACCGTGTCGATGGCATACGTCGAGAGCAGCGTGCGCTCGTCGATTTCTCGAAACGGCCCTCGCGCCGTGACATAGTCGGCCTTTGGCAAGGCCAACGGCGGCCAAACAGGATCGACGCTTCGGATAAGATAATGATGCTGCGGCGCTGCCTCAAAGGGCACCAAATCCTTGCGGCCGAGCGCAAGGAAGACGCGCCGCGGCGTAGCGCCAAGTGCGCTTACCGCTTCGGGCATGGTCTCGACGTCGAGCCAACGATCTCCGGGCTCTGGCAGCCAAGGCGAGCGCCGCAGTGCGAGGAACCGCACACCGGTCGCCTGCGCGGCCTGCGCGGCATTCGCGGAAATGATTGTGGCATAGGGATGCGTCGCGTCGATCAGGACATCGATGCGCTCGGATTTGAGATAATCGGCAAGGCCGGCTGTACCGCCGAAACCGCCGGTGCGAATTGGGACCGCCTGAGGCGCCGGACTCGCTGTGCGCCCGGCGAGCGACAAGGTGACGGCGGCTCCCGCGCGGCACGCCAGCCGTTCGCCAAGTTGTCGTGCTTCCAACGTGCCGCCGAGAATGAGGATACGCATGTCGCTTGCTGATCCGCTAGCGTGTGAGAATGCCGCGCCACGGCGGTGGCTGTCCATCGTCGGCATCGGGGAGGACGGTGTCGAAGGCCTCACCCCGACCGCACGCGGTCTGATCGCCGATGCCGAGCTCGTGTTCGGTGGCAAACGCCACCTCGCCCTAGTGGGGCCGCTCATTCGCGGCACTGCGCGACCTTGGCCTAGCCCGTTCGAGCACGCAGTCGATGCGGTGCTGGCGCAGCGCGGACGAGTTGTCTGTGTGCTCGCCTCTGGTGATCCCTTCCACCATGGCATCGGCGCGGTGCTCGTGCGTCACCTCGACGCGCACGAGATCGTGGCAATTCCGGCCCCGTCGGCCTTCAGTCTCGCCGCTGCGCGACTCGGCTGGTCTCTGGCCGAAACGACACTGGTTTCACTGCATGCACGCTCGATCGAGCTCTTGCGACCGAATCTGCAGCCAAACGCGCAGGTGCTCGCTTTGACATCGGACGGCAATGGGCCGGCCGTGATCGCGCGGTTCCTCGCCGATTTGGGTTTCAGCAACTCGCGCTTGACCGTGCTGGAAGCGCTGGGCGGTCCGCGCGAACGTGTCCGAACGAGAAGCGCTAGAACGTTCGATCTCACTGACGTCGATCCGCTCAATACTGTTGCAATCGAGGTCAAAGCGGGCGCTAGCGCCCGCATTATCGCGCGAGCGCCCGGCCTACCCGACGCCTGGTTTGAGAGTGACGGCCAGATAACCAAGCGAGAAATCCGGGCGATAACAATATCATCGCTTTCACCGCGGCGCGGCGAGCTCTTGTGGGATATCGGCGCTGGCGCTGGCTCAGTTGGTATCGAATGGATGCTGGCCGATCCGTCCATGCGTGCGATCGCAATCGAAGCGCAACCAGATCGGGCAGCGCGCATCAGGCGCAATGCTGCGACATTTGGTGTTCCACATCTCGACGTGCGTGAGGGCGCAGCACCTGAAGCGCTGCGAGAGCTTACGGCGCCTGACGCGATCTTCATCGGCGGCGGCGCCAGTGACCACGGCGTGATTGAGGTTGCCATCGCGGCGTTACAGTCGGGAGGCAGGCTCGTCGTCAATGCCGTCACGTTGCAGACCGAGGCACTGCTCATCGCCCGCCACAGGGCGCTTGGGGGCGAGCTCACGCGCATTGCCGTCGAGCGCGCGGGCCCGCTCGGAAACTCCACCGGTTGGCGTCCTGCCCTTCCATTGACGCAATGGGTCTGGGCAAAGCCATGATCATCGGAGGCATCGGATGTCGGCGCGGCGCGTCCGCGGCCGACGTCACTGCGGCGATCGAGATGGCCTTTGCGCGTACGAGCGCAGCCAAAGACCGGCTTCGGGCTATCGCCACGGCGGTGAGTAAAAAAGACGAGATCGGCATCGCGACGGCTGCGGCGATATTGGGGGTGCCGCTCGTTCTTTTAAGCCAAAGGGACTTGCAGGCTGCAAGCGAGCGCACGTTGACGCGTTCGGCGCGGGTTATGGAGCTCTTTCGCGTATCTTCGATCGCAGAAGCGGCCGCGCTCGCCGCCGGCGGCCCAACCGCCCGCCTTCTCGGCGCGCGAGTTACGGTCGGATCCGTGACCTGCGCTCTTACCGAAACGGACCCTGCTCCATGACCGTGCATTTTATCGGCGCCGGGCCCGGCGCCGCCGATCTGATCACTCTGCGAGGACGCGACCTGCTGGCGCGCTGCCCAATCTGCCTCTATGCCGGTTCAATTGTGTCGTCGGAGCTGCTGGCACATTGCCCGGCGAACGCGCGCATCATCAATACCGCGCCGATGACGCTCGATGACATCGAGGCGGAATATGTCGCGGCCCATGGACAGGGTAAGGACGTGGCACGATTACATTCAGGCGACCTATCGATCTACAGCGCGCTAGCGGAGCAGATCCGAAGACTTGATCGACGTGGCATTCCCTACACGCTGACGCCCGGCGTGCCGGCCTTCGCTGCGGCAGCAGCGGCGATCGGCTGCGAGCTCACCATTCCCGAAGTGACACAAAGCCTCGTCCTCACCCGCATGCCGGGTCGCGCGTCTCGCATGCCCGAGAGCGAAAGGCTCTCAACGTTCGCCGCAGCGAGGGCAACGCTCGCGATCCATCTCGCGATCCATATGATCGGCGCCATTGTCGAGGAGCTGATGCCGTTCTACGGCGCCGATTGTCCAGTCGCCGTCGTGGTGCGCGCGTCCTGGCCGGATCAGCGCATTGTGCGCGGCACGCTCGGCAACATTGCCGAGAAAATTGCAACTGACCCGATCGAGCGTACCGCACTGGTGCTGGTCGGGCACGCGCTCGGGGCTGATGAATTTCGCGACAGCGCGCTCTACGATCCGGAGTATCGCCGCCGGTTCCGTGGAGGCTCGTGGTGAGCAGATACGAATGGGGCATGGCCGACGAGCCGGCCGTCACGGTCGAACAGCGCGACCTCGACTGCAATATCGCAGCCTTCGACTACGCCCAACGCTGTCGCTTGGGCCGCGTGGGCGACGGTATTGCCGAGCGCAACACCTTCGGCCTGCGCCTCTACGAAAGCCTCAGCTGCGATGTTACTAGTGATAATTCGGGTGCACAGCGTCGTAGATCCGCCGGCCTTCTTCGCGAACGCAGCCAGTGCTCGGAAATCGAGCGAACCGCGCTGCGAATGCAGATCGAGCAGGCCTTGCGCGAGCTTGGTCATCTTTGCAACGCCGCCGGCGATGGTGACGTGCGGAACCGGATGTGTGCGCAGATATTTGAGCATGCCGCCGACGAAGTCGCCCATGTCGATCAGTGCCTGCTCCCCGAGCGGATGCAGCCGCATGACTCCCTGTTCCGAGGTCCGACCCGTTGCCCCAGCGACGTGCGTAAGTCCGAGAGCGCGAGCGACATCGATCCCTTGGTGGATACCGGCGATCCACGCGGAGCAGGAATACGGCACCACGACGCCCGTGGTGCCGAGGATCGACAGACCGCCGATGATGCCCAGGCGCGGATTGAGCGTGCGCGCCGCAAGCGCTTCGCCATCCGGAACTGCGATTTCGACTTCGATGTCGGCAGCATAGCCGGTCAACGCAGCCAGCTCCATTATGGCCTCGCGGATCATCCGGCGCGGAACCGGATTTATCGCGGGCTCGCCGACCCCCAGGGGCAGACCCGGCCGTGTGACCGTGCCGACGCCTTCGCCTGCTCGGAAAATAACACCACTGCCGGAGGCACCTTTACGTACGCTCGCAAGAATAAGTGCGCCATGGGTAACGTCGGGATCGTCGCCAGCATCCTTGACCACACCCGCGGTCGCGCCGTCGCGCCCTTTGTGGCTGACCGCGAGAGCGAAGGATGGCCGCTCGCCTCGCGGCAGTACGATGTCGACGGGATCGAGAAACGCGTCGGTGAACAGCGCCGCGCAGGCAGCCTTGGCCGCCGCCGTGGCACAGGCACCCGTGGTCCAGCCACGCCGAAGTGGACGCGCTCGCGAGGTCATGGCCTAACCTATAATCTGCCGGGTCGCGGCCGTCACGACAGGAGACTACAATGACGGCCTGGGACGCGCTGGCCGCACAGCGAGATGGCGTGCCGGTACTGCAGTGCGGCCATGTGTGGCTGGCCGGTGCCGGGCCCGGAAACCCTGGCTTGCTCACGCTCGACGCCCTCGCTGGACTGACCCAGGCCGATGTGATCGTCTTTGATGCGCTCGTCGACAGACGTGTGCTCGCGCTCGCGGGCCCGCGAGCTCGTCTCGTGTTTGCCGGCAAGCGCGGCGGAAAGCCGTCGACGAGCCAGGGGGACATCACCCGGCATCTGATCGACCTAGCCCGTGCAGACGAGAGAGTGTTGCGGCTAAAGGGCGGCGACCCCTTCGTGTTCGGGCGCGGCGGCGAGGAAGCTACTGCGTTGGCGGCAGCTGGCGTGCCCTACCGCATCATTCCTGGCGTAACCGCCGGTCTGGCGGCGCTGGCAGCGGCGGCGATCCCAGCAACGCTGCGCGGCATTAACCGTGCGTTGATTTTGGCTGTAGGCCACGACAGCGAGGATGCCTTCGACTGGGCTCCACTCATCCGCACCGGCCAGCCGATCGTGCTCTACATGGGCATGCGCAATCTCGAACACATCACGGGCACTATGTTACGCAGCGGGCTTTCGCAGCAGACTCCTGCGGCTGTGATCGCCTCGGCGACGACGTCGGCGCAGCGTGTGTTGATCTCAACCGTGGACCGCGTGGCGTTTGAGGCACGCGACAAAGGGTTCGAACCGCCAGCGATCGTCGTGATCGGAGAGATCGTCGCCGCGCGCGATCAGTTGCTCGGCGTTAGTGCACCCCCAAGCGGTCGCGCACTATGACAGGACGCGGCCTCCTCGTGGCGGCACCGACCTCAGGGTCGGGAAAGACCACCGTCATGCTCGCTATCCTGGGTGCGCTGAAGCGCCGAGGCATGCGCGTACGCACGGCTAAGGCTGGACCGGATTACATAGATCCCGGCTTTCACGCCGCCGCAAGCGGCACGCAGAGCATAAATCTCGACAGCTGGGCGATGCCGCCAACATTGCTGGATGCGCTGGTCGCGCAGGACCCGGCCGATGCTGACCTCCTCGTCATTGAGGGCGTCATGGGCCTATTCGACGGCATTCCAGGCAAGCGAGAGCGTACGGGCGCAACGGCTGATCTCGCAGCGCGCTATAGATTGCCGGTGCTGCTCGTGATCGACGTGTCGCGGCAGTCACAGTCGGCCGCAGCGATTGTGCGCGGCTTCGCCGCGCACGATCCTGATGTGCAGATCGCCGGGATCGTCCTCAACCGCGTCGGCAGCGAGCGCCACTGCAGATTCGTGAGCGAGGCGATCACGCCTCTCGGCATCCCCATTCTCGGCGTCATGCCACGTGATACAGTCGTCATGCTACCGGAACGGTATCTCGGACTAGTCCAGGCCGGCGAGCACGCCGAACTGGCGCAGCGGCTCGAACACCTCGCGGAACTGGGGGAGCGCTGCTTTGACCTTGATGCATTGCTCGGCATAAGTGCTGCGCTCAACGCGCCAAGTCCCGCCCCCACATCAGCGCTTCGGCCGCCAGGGCAGCGAATCGCAATTGCATCAGATGCGGCATTCACCTTCATGTATCCCCACCTGCTCGATGGCTGGCGCCGGATCGGCGCCGAGATTATCCCCTTCTCACCGCTCGGCGACGAAGGGCCGTCCGAAGATTGCGACTGCTGCTGGCTACCTGGCGGCTATCCGGAGCTACATGCGGAAAAGCTTGCCGCGGCGACGCGCTTCCGTACCGCGCTCGCACATTTCGCCGAAACCCGACACGTCCACGGTGAGTGCGGCGGCTACATGGTGCTCGGTGAAGGACTGGAAGACGCAAATGGTTTTCGTCACGCGATGACAGGCCTACTCGGCCATGCAACGAGCTTCGCCAAACGCAAACTGCATCTCGGTTATCGCGAAGCGCGGTTGCTCGCCGACGGCGCACTCGGCCACGCCGGCGCAGTACTGCGCGGCCATGAATTCCATTATGCCACGTTAATTGAGCTCGGCTGCGACGATCCGCTCGCGACGCTCAGCGATGGTGAAGCCCAACCGCTGGGCCCGGCCGGCGCGCGGCGCGGGAATGTCACTGGCACGTTCTTCCACGTTATTGCGCAGCAGGACGGGCGATGATCAACGCTGCTCTCGATCTAAGATTTGTCCAAGACACCGGCTTCTGCGAAAGTTGCCATGCCGGTGTGACAGGCGAGTGCGGCGCGCAACAGCAAAACGGCGACTGCCGCACCCGACGCTTCACCGAGCCGCATCTCAAGATCCACGAGCGGCAGGAGACCGAGTTCCCCGAGCAGCTTACGATGGGCGGCTTCGGCAGAGACGTGACCGGCGATGCAGTGGTCGAGAGCATCTGCGCGCAATTTCTTGAGGGGTGCAGCGGCGGCCGTGGAGACAAATCCGTCGAGGACGACTGGCACCTTCTGCCTGCGGGCGGCAAGTGTCGCGCCGAGGATCGCAGCGAGCTCGCGTCCGCCGAGAGCCGCGGCCGTGGCCAATGGATCTCCGAGGATCGCGGCGTGACGGGCGAGTGCGTCGTCGATGGCAGCACGCTTGCGAGCGATCCCCTGATGATCAATGCCGGTGCCGTATCCCGCCCAGCACAGACCATCCCCCCCGAACAGGCCTGCCGCAAGCGCGGCCGCCGAAGTAGTGTTGCCAATACCCATCTCGCCCAGACAGATAAGATCGGCCTGCGGGGGGACAGCGTCGTAGCCGGTCGTGACTGCCGCAAGAAATTCCTGCTCATTCATCGCGGCCATCATGGTGAAGTCGGCTGTCGGTTTATCCAACGACATTGGCACCACACGCAGGTCCGCCCCCGCTGTCCGCGCGAGCTGATTGATGGCAGCGCCACCAGCCGCAAAATTCGCCACCATTTGTGTAGTAACCTCCGCCGGATAGGCAGAGACGCCGCGCGCGGTAATGCCATGGTTACCCGCAAACACCAAGATTCTGACCTGCTGCAGCTGAGGCGGATTGCGTCCCTGCCACGCCGCGAGCCAAGCAATAAGTTTTTCCAGTCGGCCCAAACTTCCGGGTGGCTTGGTGAGCTGTGCCTGTCGGCGTACGACCGCGTCCGCGCTCATCGTGTCACCGCCGCGCAGATCAGCGCACAGTGCACGCAGCTCGGTAATAGATTTGAGTGCAGTCATGGCCGGAACGTGAACCAACAAAGCCGTACGACGATCGAGTACGAAGTTTGCAGACGGCCGTCCATAACGTTAGGAGCGAAGCAATGGTGCAGCTCGATGATCGCCGGATGAATCTGACGACCGACCTTAGGGTCGCGATAACGTTCTGTACGCGTCTTCCGCTTGGTTCGTCAACGCCGAACGACCCCCGAAATCTCGCGCGTGCGAGCTGGGCGATGCCAGTCGGCGGCGCAATTGTCGGTGTACTAGGCGCGTTGGCCTATGGGCTTGCATCTAAGCTCGGGCTCGGATCCTCATCGGGATCGGCCCTTGCGCTGGGGACAACGATGCTGGTCACTGGATGCCTACATGAAGACGGCCTCGCAGACACCGTCGATGGCTTTGGCGGAGGGCATTCGCGTGAGCGAAAACTCGCCATCATGCGCGACAGCCGGATTGGCACTTTCGGAGTCTGCGCTCTGATTGTCTCGTTCTTTATTAGGTGGAGTGCCGTCGAGACCATTAGCAAGCCGGCGCAGGTTGCTATCGTGCTTATTGTTACGCATGTAGTGGCGCGAGCGATGCTTCCGGCTTTAATGCGGGTTCTTGGACCGGCGCGACTGGACGGCCTCTCGGCGCAAGCGGGCCGCCCACCGCTCGCAAGTGTTGCTATAGCGATCCTCATCGCGGTTGCTACACTTGCCCTTGGTATTGGCCCAATCGTCGCAATGGTAATTGTGGCACTTCTGGCTTCCGCCGGGGCTTTAGTGGTCTGGCTTTCAAACAAGCATATCGGCGGCCAAACCGGGGACGTTCTCGGCGCCCTGGAGCAGATCAGCGAGATTGTAATCTTGTTGATTGTCGTCAGCTTGCAACCGTGGAGTCTCCATGCGTAAACCGCCGTTCTTCGATGAAGTGTTTCGCGCGCGGTTGTACGACCTCTTTATCTGGCATCGCGATGCTAGCATTGATCTTGAGCACACCTTGTACGTTGTCAAACGCACTAGCTCAATCCAGGCATTCGAGCAGCGGGTCCGAACTGCATCGTGCATGCCACTGGTTGATCCATACGATGTCGGCCAAGGGAGTGCGAGGAAGCCAGCCGGCGCTCTCTAACTCAGGCTTTTTAAAAAAATGAGAAACATAACCCACACACAGATAAGCGATTGGCTGTATTGCTTGTGGGATGGCAAGAATGCTCCGCAAGTCATCGTGCCGGAGAATACTCACCCACCCCACGCCTATGTTTTCTGCTCTCGCCGCAAGCCAAAAATTTTGCACAGCACAAACGGCGCTATAAAGATCCATCTCGGCTTGGTGAGTTCGCCCGATAACAACTGGGCCAGATCGACTTCGGTCACACGTAATGCAAATGCCGATCGGTGCCTCAACAATACCCTCCAATTTTAGTGCGCGGTAGGTTCGTTGTCGTTCGGTCTCAAACATCTCTGCAGCTTCCAGATGCGCAACCTGGAAGGCATCTCGAACTTTCTGCTTTGTCGCTACGTCGCGGATAACGATAAAGTCCCAAGGCTGCATAAAGCCGACTGATGGCGCATGATGAGCCGCCCGTAGAAGGCGAGCCAGCACACTGTCGGGAATCGGGGTTGGGAGAAATTGCCCGCGCACATCACGACGATTGAAGATACATTTGTAAACAGCTTCTCGCTCAGCGGCTGAGAACTCAACACTGCTCTGGTTATTTCGGCCTTCCATGGCGTCCCCTCGTGGTCAAGCGCAAGTGCCGCTCATCCACAGCGGCCCCAATGACTTCTAGGCCGGTCTTCTGACTGAGGGTCGCAACGATCCGAACGCCTTCCCAGCGAACGTCAGTGGTTCATATCCGGATAATCCCCATGACAGCGTTGGCGCGTAGCTGAATCTCAGCGCTTTCCCGATTCTCCCAAGGTCAATTCTCAGGCACCTAGAAGATCACAAAAGTAGCGCAGGACTAGAGCCCCCTTCAATACAAGAACCTGTCAAGGGCTGGTTCATACGCTGACGCTGGTGCTCCTGGGCCGCCGCCGTTTCTCGTCGATGAATTCGTCCTGGCCTGGTCATTTCGCTTTGGATGGGTCCTTGAAATTGGCGATGGTCGAAAACTCAACATTGTAGAGTTCGCCGTTCACCCGCTCGACCTTGCGGATATAGATATCCTGGATCACCTCGCGTGTCTCCGGATCGATCGTTATCGGCCCCCGTGGACTGACCCAACTCATCCCCTTCATCGCCGCAAGGAGATCATCGCCATTGGCCGACCCCTGGGTTTTCTTCAGGGCCTCGTAGATCAGGTGCATCCCGTCGTAGCTTTGCATTGCCATCAGGTTCGGCCGCATTCCGCCATTCGCCTTCTTGAAGGCTGCGACGAAGCTCTTGTTCTCGGGGCTGTCGTGAGCAGCCGAGTAGTGATGCGTCGTGATGATGCCAAGTGCCGCATCGCCGATCTGGTTAACAATATCGTCTTCTGTCAGGCTGCCCTCAGCAATGAATTTGATACCAGACTTATCTAACCCACGCTCGACGAACTGGCGGATAAAGATCGGCCCAACGCCAGCGGGGACAAATCCCATGAGTGCATCCGGCTTGGCGTCCGCCACGCGCTGCAGCGCAGGCGCGAAGTCGTTGCTCGACAACGGCACTCGCAAAGATTCGATCACCTTGCCGCCGGCGGCCTCGAAGCGCTGCTTGAAAGCGGTTTCCACGTCGATGCCGGGTGCGTAGTCCGAGACCACCGTCACCACCGTCTTGATGCCGTTAGCCACTGCCCAGTTGGCGAGCGGAATGGTCGTCTGCGGGACCGAGAAGCTTGTCCGCACGATGTAAGGCGAGCGCTCAGTAATTATCGAGGTCGCTGCCATCATCACCACTTCGGGGATCTTCGCCTCGGTGGCAATTGGCGCCGTGGCCAGCGCCCCCGGCGTGAGCCCAAACCCGGCGAGAAGCGATACTTTGTCGTTCACGACCAGTTCCTGGGCGAGCCGCTTCGTCATATCGGCATTGCCGGTGTCGTCCTTGACAATCAGTTCGATCTTCTTCCCGGCGACGATATCGCCATGCTGCTGCATGTAGAGCCGGGCACCGGCAACAAGCTGCTTACCGGTCGGAGTAAAAGGCCCGGTCAGCGGCACGAGCAAACCGATCTTGACGGTGTTCTCGGCGACGGCCGGCGTTGCAAAGCTAAAGATGGCTGCGATGAGGCCAGCGGTACAGTAACGAGCGATGTTCATGGACCCCTCATTCGCTTCTGCTCGGAAGCAGATTACAACCGGAGCCGTTGGTCAACGGGGCATCCTGGTTGTCACAGCAGATTAGTGGTTTACGGAACTCTGGATGCCTTTGCCAATCGCATCAGTAGATGCCCGGAATGATTCGGTGGGTACGCGTCATATATGTACGATACTCATCACCAAACTTCTCCATCATCATGCGCTCCTCGCGGCCAACACGTGCGAAGAACAACACCCCAAAACCAGTTATTCCCGCCATTCCGGTTATCCAGTTCGGAAGCAACAGTGCTTGTGAGAGCGCCCAAAGCCAGAATGCAGAATACATCGGATGACGAATTTTGTTATAAACGCCACAGGTCACCAGTTTGTGCTCATTGCGGAGTTCGAGAGTCATCGACCACAAGCGGCCAAGGTCGTGATGCGTGCGATAGAGCAACGTCATCGCCGCGATTAGCACCGCCAGCCCCACCCACGCTTGTGCCGGATGGAACCCATAATTGGCAAACTTAGGTTGGTCCGTGCTCACATAAATTAGCGGAATAAAAAACAAACCAGTGTAAGAGATTCCCATCAAAGCAGCTTCACGCCCACGATCGAAACGCTGTGCTACTGACATTTTCCGCGACGACCGCATTCGTGGATAGCGAATGATGAAATACGTCACACATCCAAGTGCCCAAATGATCTTTGCGATAACGAGCGTCATTCGACCCTGCTAGCAGCTAGCTCGTTGATTCGAGCGGACGCTCTCTGCACACAAATGCTTTCATGGGATACAAGATTTTACTCGCTTTAAGCGTACGCGAAAGAGTTGTTTGTTCTGTTTGTGCTATGTGAGCGCGTCTTCAAATATAGCGAAAGTCATTAATTACTATCAAAATG
>Ga0207806_1000024_pt1 | contig 31483 bp, 34 predicted proteins | sample LuqExpMetageno72_FD_187829 | JGI IMG/M metagenome (GOLD analysis project Ga0207806, IMG submission 187829) | Tropical forest soil microbial communities from Luquillo Experimental Forest, Puerto Rico - Sample 72 (SPAdes) | ecosystem: Environmental > Terrestrial > Soil > Tropical forest ...
CCTCAGATCCGACCCTGGCCGAATCCCGGCCGGTCCGAGGTCCCGAGCCGAAGGCGCAGCTTTATGCCTCGCGCAAGGCCTACGCCACCGAGCCGGAACGCGCTGACTACACCTGGAACCGAGAGCTTAATGCCCATACCGGTGGTGATGTCCACGTCTTCTCAGTGCATCCGGCCAACGACTACATCGTCCAAACGGTGCAGAAAACCGAACATTCGCTGCTGCGCAAGTTCGCCAAAGGTGTCTACCTGGTGGTCGCGGTCGACGACCCGGACGCTAACGAGGCAACCCGTGCCGCCTATTGCAAGTACGTCGAGCGCTCCAGCTGCCGCATCGAGCCGACTGAGCACCTATTCGCCTACACGCTCGCCACCACCGCGCAACAAAAGAATGAAGGCAGCCCGGCGATCCGCTTGTCCGATACGGCAAACCGCCGGGCAAGCGGCGGAAGCACCCTCCGGGACTGCAGCGCTGATAGCGATGGCCGCGCGCACGCATAAGCCTTCCGACCTCGCGCGCGGCATCTGCGGTGGCGACCGTGCAACTTTGGCGCGTGCCATCACGCTGATCGAGAGCAAGCGCGCCGACCACCGCAGCGCCGCACATCATCTCGTGCAGGAACTGCTGCCGCTCACCGGCAAGGCGGTGCGGCTTGGCATCACTGGCGCGCCTGGCGCGGGCAAGTCGAGCACAATCGACGCGCTCGGCACTTATCTCACCAGTCAAGGCCGCAAGGTCGCCGTGCTGGCGGTTGACCCGTCCTCGACGCGCACCGGCGGCTCAATCCTCGGCGACAAGACCCGCATGGGGCGCCTTGGCAGCGATCCGCATGCGTTCATCAGACCCTCGCCCACCTCCGGAACGCTCGGTGGCGTTGCCGCCAAGACGCGCGAGACCATGCTCTTGTGCGAGGCCGCCGGTTACGAGGTGGTCATGGTTGAGACTGTCGGCATTGGCCAGTCAGAGACCGCGGTCGCCGACATGACCGATTTCTTCTTGGTGCTGATGCTGCCTGGTGCCGGTGACGAGCTGCAGGGCCTCAAGAAAGGCATCGTCGAGCTCGCCGACATGGTGGCGGTGAACAAGGCGGATGGCGACAACATTGCGCGCGCCAAGGTGGCGGCGGCAGAATATCGTGCCGCGCTCAACATCTTGCAGCCGCAGTCAAAGACCTGGTCGCCTCCCGTAATCACCTATTCAGCGCTCACCGGCAACGGCATCGGCGGGTTGTGGAGCCAGGTGATGGAGCACAAGAGACTGATGAACGAGTCGGGCGAGCTTGTCGCGCGCCGTCGTGAGCAGCAGGTGAAATGGATGTGGAGCATGCTGGAGGAGCGCCTCACCGCGCGGCTCCGCAGCGATCCGGCTGTGCGCGGCAAGGTTCGGCAGGCGGAAGTTCAGGTTGCCGCTGGTAAGCTGGCCCCGACGCTGGCGGTGGAAGAAATCGCGCAGCTGCTCGGTGTCTAGATGGCTCTCACCATCCTCGTCACCGGCTTCGGACGCTTCCCCGGCGTGCCAGTCAACCCGACGGGACCGTTGGTGCGCAAGCTCGCGCGCACCGTGCGTTTGCCTTGCGTTAAGATCACGGCGCACGTGTTCGAGACAAGCTACGACGCGGTCGACAGCGAACTGCCGAAGCTCATTGCGCGTCACAAACCGGACGTCATGTTGATGTTCGGCCTGGCGACGCGAACACGGCTCGTGCGCGTCGAGGCGCTGGCGCGCAACGTGGTGGCCTTACTGCCGGGCGTGCACGGGAAGTTGTCGCAACGGCACACCATCGCGCCCGGTGCGCCGGCGACACGGGCCATGCCGGCGCCGACGCGCGCGCTGCTCGCCGCGCTGCGCGCGGCACACGTTCCCGCCACGCTGTCGCACGACGCCGGCGGCTATCTGTGCAATTACCTGTGCTGGCGGGCGACTGAAATCGTCGCGACAGCAAAGGGCCCAAAGCTCGCTGCCTTCATTCATATACCGCCTGTCCGATTTGGCGCGCGCCGCCGCCCTTCACTCGGCGATCTCGCCCATGGCGCCGGCCGCGTGATGACGGCTCTAGCGGCGGCAGCACGGCGATAACCTGCTGCAGCAAAGATAGGCCGATGCCGATCGATGCCGTGCCCCTGTCGGCCCATGGCCTCGGTGCTCGGCGCGCATGTGCCGGCGCGCGCAGCAGACTGCTGCTGACGGGCCGCCCTTCTTGGTTTGCAGCGAGCATGCAAACGGCTGCACTCTCCGGGCCAGCGCTCGACGGCGGCGACCACCCGCTGCCCGAGGCAGTGCACTGCGCTCATCGCCGACAACCAATCGGCTGAACCGAACTGCCACGTTTAGGCCTGAAAGCCTGCATAGCTGACAAAGCCATGGCGCCCCCCCGCCCTTCCCCCCAAAACCTCACGATGCTGCTGGTCTTTGCATTATTTTTCCTTCCACTGATCACACGCGCCGCGCTTTACGCCGTCAGCAATGAACCACGCTCCTGGCGCGACGCCGATTGGTCGAGCACCGGCCTGTTGCCAGCCGCGGCCAACTACAAGCCGGCGCGCTTCATCTTGTTCACCGGCAAGGCTGGCGCCTGGAAGGGCATCTTCGCGGTGCACAGCTGGGTCGTATTGAAGTCGGCCGGGGCGACCGAGTGGACGCGCTACGACGTGGTCGGCTGGGGCAATCCTGTGCGCACCAACGGTTGGGCGGCGGATGGCCTCTGGTATGGCAACAAGCCGACGATGATCGCGGATGTTTCCGGTGTTGACGCCGAAAAGCTGATTCCGCGCATCGAGCAGACGGCGAATGCCTACCGCTACAACCACGCCGGCGACTACCGCATCTGGCCAGGGCCAAACAGCAACAGCTTCACTGCCGCAATCTTGCGCAACATGCCGGAACTTGGTGTCGCGCTGCCGCCTAACGCTGTCGGCCGCGATTTCCGCGACGGCTTTTATGCTGGTTGGACTGATAGCGGCACCGGGGTCGAATTGAACCTGGGCGGCTACGCCTCAATCAAGCTCGGCTGGATCGAGGGCATCGAGCTCGATCTGCTCGGGCTAGTCGCCGGGCTCGACCTGCGCCATCCGGGCGTCAAGCTACCCGGTTTCGGCCGCATCGGCGTCGAACCGCCGGTCGCCACCGCGCTCGCGCGCTGAATTTTCGTGACAGCGATTTGTCCAGTGCGGTCTGATATGGCGTGACGAGGTCGCACGGCTCGTGGCAAATTTCCGCCATGCGTAACATGCGGCCGTTGCTTGAACAGGTTGCCTTCCCGCCCCTTCGGCGCGGCAGGCTCGACACGCTTCAGGTCAATCTCGGCTATCGCTGCAACCAGTCCTGCCTTCACTGCCACGTCAACGCCGGGCCGAACCGCGACGAAGAGATGCCGGCCGAGGTTATCGACGTCGTGCTTGACTTTATCCGGCGCCGGAAGGTCGCCACGCTCGACGTCACGGGCGGAGCGCCCGAGCTGAACGTGAATTTCCGCCGTCTTGTGACGCAAGCGCGCTCGCTCGGCGTCAAGGTGATGGATCGCTGCAATCTCACTATCTTGGAGCAGCCGGGCCAGGAAGACCTGGCCGAATTCCTAGCCGCCAATCGCGTCGAAGTGATGGCCTCGATGCCATGCTATCTGCAGGACAACGTTGACAACCAGCGCGGCAAGGGCGTGTTCGACGGGTCGATCCGCGGCTTGCGCAAACTCAACGCGCTCGGCTTTGGCCACGATCTGGGACTTGTCCTGAACCTCGTCTACAACCCGCAAGGGCCGTCGCTGCCGCCACCGCAGGTTTCGCTCGAGGCTGATTACAGGCGCGTCCTCGGTGATCGCTATGGCATCGTGTTCAACAGACTGTTTGTGCTCGCCAACATGCCAATCCAGCGTTTCGGCTCGATGCTAATTACGCGCGGCGAATTCGACGGCTACCTGCGGCTGCTGCAGCATTCCCATCTGGACGCCAACCTCGACAACGTGATGTGCCGCAATCTGATCTCGGTCGATTGGCGTGGATTCGTCTACGATTGCGATTTCAACCAGATGCTCGATCTGCCGCTGAAGCGCGGAGCGCGCGAGCGCGTGCACTTGTCCGACCTGCTCGCGGAAGATCTGCAGGGCAACACGATCCGGACTGCCGGCCATTGTTTCGGTTGTACCGCTGGACAGGGCTCGAGCTGCCGCGGCGCCTTGCAAGAGGCGGCGGCATGAAACTCTCCATTGTCATACCCGTACTCGATGAGGCTGCCGGGATCGAGTCAGCGCTTCAGGCGCTGTCGACTTATCGTACACGCGGCGTAGAGGTTATCGTGGTCGATGGTGGCAGCCGCGACGGTACCGTGGGACTTTCCTGCCCTTTCGTTGACCAAGTTGTATCCACACCGCGTGGACGCGCCATACAAATGAACGCCGGGGCTGCCGCTGCGCGCGGTAATATCTTGCTGTTCTTGCATGCCGACACGCGGCTGCCGGATGACGCCGATCGCCTGGTGATCGACGGGCTGGCGTGTTCGAGCTGTGTTTGGGGGCGGTTCGATGTGCGCTTCGACAGCGGCAGGCTCATGCGCTTTGTAGCCGCGATGATAAATTTGCGCTCGCGCTTGACTGGCATCGCGACCGGCGACCAGGCCATCTTCGTGACACGCACCACCTTCGCAGCGGCCGGAGGCTTCCCACCCATTGCGCTGATGGAGGACGTGGCGCTTTCGGCGCGCCTCAAGCGTATCGGCCGTCCGCTCTGCTTACGTGCGCGTGTGACAACCTCGGCGCGGCGCTGGCGCGGACACGGGACGCTGCGCACTTTGCTGCTGATGTGGCGGCTGCGCCTGTCGTACTTCCTCGGCGCTGATCCGGCGAAGCTCGCGCAATCTTACGGCCATGCGGCCGAGCCCTAGGGTCGCCATCGCCATCCTGGCGAAGGCGCCGATCCCTGGCCTGAGCAAGACCCGACTGATCCCGTCGATCGGCGCGCACGCGGCCGCTGTCCTGCAGGACCGCATGACCGAACGCACTGTCGCTACCGCGTGCGCCGCAAACCTCGGACCGACGACGGTCTGGTGCGCCCCCGACTTAAGTCATCCCGCCTTCCGCGAGTTGGTCACGCGTCATGCGGTGACGCTGAGGCGGCAGCCGCTTGGCGATCTCGGTGCGCGCATGCGCGCTGCGATGGCGGCAGGCGGCGGCGCCATTCTGGTGATCGGTACTGACTGCCCCGCGCTGAAAGCGGAAACCTTGCGCACCGCGGCGACGGCCTTGCAGGACGCGGATGTGGTGCTGATCCCGGCCGAGGACGGCGGCTATGTATTGATCGGGGCGCATGCGCCGCATCCGCAGCTCTTTTCCGACATCGCCTGGGGCACCGACACGGTGCTGTCCGAAACGCGCGCACGCGTCGCCATGCTCGGCCTGACGTGCATCGAACTCCCAACGCTCTGGGACGTCGATACCGAAGTGGATCTCGCCCGCTGCCAAACGTTGTTTCCGGAAATTTCGCTCTAGCTACTCGAGCCGGATCAGCACAGGCCGAGCGGCCGAGGCGAGCGAGATCAAGGTCATCCACGAGAGCGGCTCGATCTTGATCAGCGCGTTCCACCCGGAATAACAAAGTGCGGCCAACAGAACGGCGAAGAAAGGAGATCTTTCAACCGCTACACCTTCGCCGCCGCCGGCGCCCACAGCTTGGGCCCGGCGCGCTGATATTGCGGCGGCCGTGCCACCTCGCCGCCAAGGGCTTTGGCCGCGTGCCAACCCCAGTGCGGATCGTCGAGGAAACAGCGCGCCATCGACACCAGGTCCACCCGGCCTTGCGCCACGATCGATTCGGCGTGCTCGGGCTTGGCGATGAGCCCGACCGTCCGCGTCGGCAGTCCCGCCTCATTCTTAACCCGCGCGGCGATTGACACGTTGTAGCCGGGTTCGGCCGGATTGCGCGTGTCAGCGGTGATGCCACCTGACGAGATGCAGATGAAATCGATGTTTTCTGCCTTCAGCTTCTTGGAGATCGCTACTGCGTCGTCCGGGCTAAGCCCACCCTCGCGCCAGTCGCTGCCGGTGATACGGGCACCTAGCGGCACCTCTTTCGGCACCACGACACGCACCGCGCGCGCAATCGACAACGGGAAACGCAGGCGGTTTTCGAGCGAGCCACCGTACTGGTCGGTGCGTTTGTTGGAGATCGGCGACATGAACCCGTGCGCCAGGTAGCCGTGCGCGAAATGCAGCTCGACCATGTCAAAGCCGATACGGAGCGCGCGTTTGGCGGCGGTGACGAAAGCCTCGCGCACCCGCGCCATGTCGGCCTCCGTCATTTCGCGCGGGTTGTGCCAGTTGTCACCGAACGGGATCGACGAGGCCGCGATCGTCGGCCAGGGGTCTGCTTCGGGCTTGAGCGGCCCACCGCCTTCCCAGGGACGCTGCGCCGAACCCTTGCGGCCGGAATGCGCGAACTGGATGCCCCACTTCGCCGACCCGACGCGCCGCACCGCGGTCAAAACACGCCCCAACGCCGACTCATTGGCATCGTTGTAAAGTCCAAGGCAACCGTGCGTTATGCGGCCGTGCCTTTCCACATGCGTCGCTTCCACCACCACGAGCGCAGCACCCGAATTCGCCAGCATGCCGTAATGCATCAGATGCCAATCGTTGGCGCAGCCGTCGTCCGCCGAGTACTGGCACATGGGGGAGACCACGATGCGGTTGGCGAGCTCTAGGCCGGCCAATCTGTAGGGCGAGAACAGCGCGCTGCTCATGCAAACTCTGGTGCGGGATTAGTTGCGCTGGATGGATTTGAGATAAGCGATAATGTCACCGACATCGTCGGCTTCAAAGTTGAATTCCGGCATGTCGGGGTGGCCGGACATGAACCCCTCGCCCAGCGCCTCTTCCAGTGATTCAACCGGATAGCGCTGGCCGAGCTGGCGAAACGCCGGCGCATCCTTTTGCGGGCTGTCGCCGCTGCGTCCGATCGCATGGCAGGCGCCGCAATGGCGCGTCAGCAAAGCCTCGCCGTGCTTGAGATCTTCAGCAGCGCCTGACTGGGTAAGAACCGTCAGTGCCACTGCTGCCAGCAGCAACGCGGCCACTTTCACGCGGCCAGGCGCAAGTCGCCGTTGTCGGTAACCGGATGCTCGCCGTCGAGTCTCTGCCACGCCTTCACCGCCTAGATCACGTCGCGCACGCGCGACGAAATCCTCCTTGTCTAGTAATGCCGCTAGCGGCCCGTGAGATGCAGATCAGCATATAGGCCAGTCGGCGTTCGGCAAAAGCGTAGCCATCTGCGCGATATCTGATCGAAGCGGGGCGGGCCTGGCAAGGGCAGACGGAAATTTTGTGGCGAGCCGCTGGGCCAGCTGATCGATCGAAAAAGTGCCCGGCACCTGACGCCTGCTCAACTTTTGGAAAGCCTTTGAATACGGTGTGTCCGCAGCGCCGCGCCTGTCGCGGACAGATAGATACGCGCATTAGGCAGCGGGTGCCTTGGCCTCCGCCTCACGTTTGGCGAGCCTGGCGAGGATTTCCGCCCCGCGGTTGGCCGCCGGAAGGCCTCGGAACAGGAAGCACAAGCTGACCACCGCCTGCATTTCCTCCCAGGTCGCCCCAGCACGGCGGGCGGCGATGCCGTGCAATTGCGCAGCGTCACTCATGTCCATCAGCAGCATGCCGAACAGCATCAGTTGCGCGGTCTTTACATCGAAGCACTTCGGGTACATCGCATGCCCGCGCAACTTTTCCTGCAACTCGAGCAGCTTGGGATCGAGCGCACCGGTTACTGCGATGCGCGCCTCGATGCGTGGCGGCACGAAGCCGAGCAAGTCTTGGTAAATGGCTTTTCGCTCTTCGATCGATGCGGTGCGGTCCGCGTAAACGCCGATGCTTTCGCGTACGGCCTCGGTATCGATCCGGGGTGGTAGTTGCATTTGTGGATCCTCAGAAGAATACGGGAAATTCCGGCGCCTTGACGGCCTCACCGGCTTTTACGTTAGGCGTAGCGTACTGGATGAAGCTTTCAGGCAGCGCCGCGCCCCAGTAGGTGCCGGTGCCGCGCTCCTCTTCGTTCCAGGTCACGGGTTCCCAGTCCGGCGCCACCACAAGGAAACTGCCGGAATAAATCTCGACGCGGTTGCCGCCGGGCTCGTAAGTGTAGAGATAGAAGCCCTGCGAATTATTGTGCTTGGAGGGGCCGGCTTCTAGGAAGATGCCGTTCTCGGTGAGGATGTCGGCTGCGCGCAGCACGTCGTCGCGGTTATCGACCCACAGCGAGAAGTGGTGCAGGCGCCCGTGCGCGCCCTTCACATCCACCACATAGGCGAGCTGATGATGAATGGCAGTCGGACTCATCCAGGAGCCGATCTCGGTCTTGCCCTTGTCGTAACGGACCTGCTCGCGCAGCTGGAAGCCAAGGAGATCGGTGGCGAACTTGCGGTTGGCCTCGACGTCCTTGGCAAGCAGCGCTAGATGATCGATCCGACGCACACCGACGCCACGACCAGTATATTTCTGCGGTAGATTCTTTAGATTGGAATGCAGCTCTGGCGGCGCCATGAATTTGTGCTCTTCGTAATAGATTTCCATCACGTGGCCATCGGGATCACGAAAACGATAGGAGCGCCCGCGTCCGAAATCGCCATTGGTCCAGCCGATGCCGAGGCCCGCATCTGCGATCGCCTTGGCGCGCCGTTCCAGCGCCTGCGGGCTTGCTGCGCGCCACGAGACATAGCCGACGCCGTTTGTGGAAGCAGTGGTCAGCTTCAGCGTCGAGATGGCGTAATCGCCGTAACCGCGCAGATAGACCGAATTGCCTGCTTGGTGCACCGGCTCCATGCCGAGCAGGTCGCGGAAGTACCAGAGGCTTTTCTCGGGCTTAGGGGTAAACAATTCCACACTGCCGAGATGCGCAATGTCGTGAATGGGTTCTGCCGCCATAATTGCTCCTTTCAACCACAAGGATGGACTGTGGAGGTGGGGTGCTATTATGCCTTGATATAAGTCAATCGCATCGGCCGAAGGCGTTTAACCCTTGAACTTCTTAGCCAGCGCGTCGGCATTGCGCGCAAGCAGCCCTACGTCGGCGCCCACCGCGACGAACAAGTAGCCCCAGTCGATGTAACGGCGTGCCTCTTCCTCGTTGCCGGTGAGTATGCCCGCCGGTTTGCCGAGCGCCTTGAGGCGCGTCACCGCGTCCTTGATCGCGGTCTGCACGTCCGTGGCCTGTGGATTACCGAGATGGCCGAGCGACGCGGCAAGATCTGACGGCCCGATAAAGACACCGTCGATACCGGGAACCTTGGCGATCTGCTCAAGCTCGCTCAGCGCCATGCGCGTCTCCACCTGCACCAGCACGCAGATTTCATCGTTAGCCTTGGTCAGATAGCCGGGCACGCGACCATAGCGAGATGCGCGCGCCGCCACCGATACGCCGCGGATGCCGTGCGGCGGATAACGCGTCGAGGCGACCGCGCGCTTTGCCTCTGCGGCGTTCTGCACATAAGGGAAAAGCAAGGTCTGCGCGCCTATGTCGAGGCAGCGCTTGGCCAGGACCGCGTCGTTCCAAGCGGGCCTTATGATCGGCGTCGCGCTGCCCCGCTGGATCGCCTGCAATTGTGTTACCAGGTCGGGGATTTCGTTGGGCGAATGTTCAGTGTCGAGCAGGATCCAGTCGAACCCCGAATCGGAAATGATTTCAGCCGCTATGTTGCTGCACAGGCTCGACCACAAGCCGATCTGCAATTTGCCGGCGGCGAGCGCGCGCTTGAAGACGTTACTTTGAAATTCGGTGCTCACACTTCGCTCCGTAGTCATCGTCCGCGAACGCAGACGATCTAGTACACACCGGCGCTTCGACTCAAATTGAGACCGTCGCGATTACTGGGTCCCCGCTTTCGGGCGGACGACAGTTAGATGAACTGGATCGCGATGCCCCCAAGCTGGCCGAAGTCGGCATGCAGCGTGTCGCCCTTTTGCGCGAAGACAACGCGGGTGAACGAACCGGCAAGCACTATGTGCCCGGGCTCGAGTGAGTGCCCGTGCGGGCCAATCTTATTGGCGAGCCAGGCGACGCCTAGCGCTGGATGGCCGAGTACGCCCGCGGCGAGACCTGTCTCCTCGATCTCCGAGTTGCGGTACATGATGCCACCAACCCAGCGCAGGTCGATATCCATCGGGCCAACAGGCCTGCCCCCGATGGCGATCCCGGCGGCAGCGCCGTTATCGGCCACGGTGTCGACGATCTTGCGCGGGTCCTGAATGCGCGCGTCGACGATCTCGATCGCCGGTACCACGTATTCGGTGGCGCGCAGCACTTCGGTCAGGCCGACGCCCGGACCCTGCAAGCGCTTGCCCATGATGAAGGCTAGCTCGACCTCAACGCGCGGCTTGCAATAATCAGCGTACTTCACCTTGGCGCCATCGGAGAGCATCTGGTCGTCGAGGATGTAGCCGTAGTCGGGCTCATCGATCATCGAGGAGCGCTGCATCGCCTTGGAGGTGAGGCCAACCTTGTGGCCGATCAGCTTGGCGCCGGCCTTGATCTTGCGCTGCGCGACTTCGGTTGATATCGCGTACGAATCTTCGATGGTTATGGTCGGGAACGTGACGTGCAACTGCACGGCCTGTTTGCGCTCTTTTTGCGCAGTAATCAGGATGTCGGCGGCCTTGGCGCGCTCGGTTGCGGTTAGCATGGGGGTTCCTCGCGCATAGAGTAAGGCTGCCCCTTAACTTCCATATGCGCTCCGGCCGTGAGGCCGCGTTAATGCTTAAGCTTCGGATCGACCGTGAACTTGGCCTCAGTCTTTTTGATGATCTCGTCCGCAGTGACGCCGGGTGCGAGCTCGGTGAGCGTCATGCCGGTCCCGCCCTTGCGGTCGACGTTAAAGACGCCGAGATCAGTGATCACCATGTCCACCACGCCTGCACCAGTGAGCGGCAGGTCGCACTTGTGCAAGAGCTTCGGCGCATCCTTGGCCGTGTGCTCCATCACCACTACGACTTTCTTAACGCCCGCGACCAAGTCCATGGCGCCGCCCATGCCCTTCACCATCTTGCCAGGGATCATCCAGTTGGCGAGGTCGCCGTTCTCCGCCACCTGCATCGCGCCGAGGATGGCAATGTCGATATGACCGCCGCGGATCATGGCGAACGAGTCTGCAGAGGAGAAGTAGCTAGTGGTCGGTATCTCGGTGACGGTCTGCTTGCCGGCATTGATCAGATCCGGGTCCTCTTCGCCCTCGTAGGGAAACGGGCCGAAGCCGAGCATGCCGTTCTCGCTCTGCAGCTGCACGGTCATGCCATCCGGGATGTAATTCGACACCAGCGTCGGGATGCCGATGCCGAGATTGACGTAAAAGCCGTCGCGCAATTCCTTCGCGGCGCGCTCCGCCATCTGCTCGCGGGTCCAGGCCATCTCAGACCTCCTCTCCGGTTCCAGCCGGCGCAACGCGCTTGCGCACGGTGCGCTGCTCGATGTGCTTAACCGCGTTCGGTACGTGGATGATGCGTGTGACGTAAACGCCCGGTGTGATGATGTGGTCGGGGTTGATATGGCCGGGCTGCACCAGGTGTTCGACCTCAGCAACGGTCACCTTGCCCGCGGTCGCCATCATCGGATTGAAATTGCGCGCGGTCTTTCGGTAGACAAGGTTGCCTTCGGTATCGCCCATCCATGCGTGCACGATTGACAGGTCGGCGACGATACCGCGCTCCATGATGTAGCGCTCGCCGTCGAAGTTGCGCTCTTCCTTGCCCTTGGCGATCTCGGTCCCGGCGCCGGTGCGCGTGAAGAAGGCGGGGATGCCAGCGCCGCCCGCGCGGATGCGCTCGGCGAGCGTGCCCTGCGGATTGAACTCAATCTCCAGCTGGCCGGCAAGGAATTGCTGGGCGAACAATTTGTTTTCGCCGACATAAGACGAGATCATCTTCTTAACCTGCCGCGTCTCCAGCAGCAGGCCCAGACCTGCGCCGTCGATTCCGGCATTGTTCGACACGATCGTGAGATTCTTCACACCGGAATCGCGGATCGCAATGATCAGCGTTTCGGGGATACCGCAAAGGCCGAAACCTCCTGCACAGATCAACATGCCGTCCTTGATTAGGCCGGCGAGCGCTGCGTGCGCGTCGGAATAGACTTTTTTCATACAATCCTACCTACTCTCCTGAGCATGCAAGACCCTAGCTCAAATTGAGAGAACATCAATAAGACGCTTGAGCGCAAGCCTAGCGTTGTGGCGGCGTCACATCGGTAACCGGGTTCTTTGGCGGTGTGATGTCGGTAACCGGATTTCGCGGCCGTTGGGGGGCGGCGGGCACAGCCGGCGCCGGCAGCGCTGCGGCCGGAGCCGCGGCTTTTTGCAACGTGATCGTCGTCGGCAACGGCAATCCGTGCGGGTAATAGGTCCAGAACACGAAGATTCCGGCGAACGCGACCGCCGAGAGCACGCCGGCCATGCCGCGGTGGCCGAAGGACAATACGTTGCCCACCAAAGAGGCGAGAAAAACGAATATCGCCAGCACGACGACATAGAGCCAGTCCACGGTTGCCAAATCGATCGGCATTGGGCGTTCCTTCGTGTCTGTCGCGATGTTACCGCAGACCCGCAATGCGGGTTACTCCGCTGGTAAATGTATTTGCCGGAAAGTCGTTTGCTATTATACCTGCCGCCGCCGTGCCACAATTACTCATCCTCACCGAAGTCCAGGAAGCGATGCGGGCCCGCTACAAGGCCATGCTGCTGGAACGGTTCCCGCAATTGACCATCAATGTCGTCGGACATCACAGCCAGGTCGACCCCTATATCGCTGACACCGAGATCCTCTTGTGCTTCTCGCCGCCAATGGCCGACCACGTGGTGCGGGATGCGAAAAAGCTGAAATGGATCCAAGCGCTGGGTACGGGCGTTGATAACATCATCGACTTGCCCTCGCTCGGCCCCGAGGTTCTGGTCACCAATATCCGCGGCATCCATGGCCCGCCTGTTGCAGAGGCAACGATCACCTACATGCTGTCGCTGGCGCGCGATCTGCCGCGCTCCGCGCACGCCCAGGACAGACGGCAATGGGAACGCTGGCCGGCGCAGCTGCTGGCGGGAAAGACCGTTGGCATCTACGGCGTCGGCTTGATCGCCGAATATCTGGCGCCGATCTGCAAGTCGCTCGACATGTCCGTCATCGGCATCAGCGGCACTCTGCGCGACGCGAAAGGCTTCGACCGCATGGTTCATCGCGACGACTTACTGAAGGTCGCGCCGGAACTGGATTACCTGGTGGTGCTTGCTCCGCTCACGCCGGACACGCGCGGCGTCATCGGCGAGAAGTTGCTCGCCGCTATGAAGAAGACCGCCTACCTCATCAATGTCGCCCGCGGCGGTGTGGTCGACGAGCCGGCGCTGATCAAGGCGCTCGACGGCGGACAAATAGCCGGCGCCGCGCTCGATGTGTTCTCGCAGGAGCCGCTGCGCGCCGATAACCCGATCTGGCGCGCCAAAAACGTGATGATCTTTTCGCATCTCGCCGGATATTCGCGGGGCTACGAGGATCGCGCCATGCCGACCATTGCCGGCAATATGGAGAAGTACCTCGCCGGCAATCTCAAATCCATGACCAACATCGTGCGCACGCCCGCGTCCTGGGGAGAGTAATGATGGCTTTGTCGGAACGCCTCAATACGCCGATCTCCACCGCTGAACTGGAGCGGCGCTGGCGCGCCGTACGCGCCGCCATGACCGCCGCGAAGATCGACGTGCTGCTGATGCAGAACAACAACGATCACATGGGCGGTTATGTGCGTTACTTCACCGATATGCCCGCCACAAACGGCTATCCCAACACGGTGATTTTTCCACGCGATGAGGAGATGACCGTGGTGTGCCAGGGCCCCTTCGGGGGCGGCGAAGCGACCGCGCAGGGCGACCAGACCTGGCGTGGCGTCAAGAAGATTCTCACCACGCCTAGTTATGCATCCGCTCATTACACCAAAGACTACGACCCGGAGCTCGCTGCCCAGGCCTTGGCCTCCTATGCAAAGGGCACGATCGGCTATGTCGGCACTTACCAGATGTCCTACGCTATGCTCGACTACATCAAGCGCGCGTTCCCGGCGGCGCGCTACGTTGACGCCTCCGACCTTGTCGACCAGATCAAGATCATCAAGAGCGCGGAGGAGATGGAGTTGGTGAAGCGCGCGGCCGCAATGCAGGACGGCGCCATGCGCGCCGCCTTTGCCGCGGTGAAGCCCGGCATGCGCGACACCGAAGTGACGGCGATCGCGCAGCAGTACAGCGTGTCACACGGCAGCGAGAACGGAATCTATCTCTGCGCCTCGATGCCACTCGGTAAGCCGTCGAAATTCGCCAACAAGCATTTGCAGAACCGCGTCATCCAGAAAGGCGATCAGATTGCGCTACTGGTCGAGGACAACGGCCCGGGTGGCATGTACACGGAGCTTGGCCGCTCCTGCGTGGTCGACGCCAAGGTGCCACAGGCGATGAAGGACGAGCTAGAGTTTTGCAAGGAGTCGCGCCGCCTAACCCTCGATCTGCTCAAGCCGGGCGCCTCGTGCAAGGACATCTGGAACGCCTTCAATGACTTCATGCGCAAGAATGAGCGGCCTCCCGAAGCGCGCCTTTATTGCCACGGCCAGGGCTACGATCTGGTCGAGCGCCCGCTGATCCGCCACGACGAGCCGATGCCAATCGCCAAGAACATGAACATCGTGGTGCACCCGACCTACATCCGCGGCGGCTATCTCAACTGGCTGTGCGACAATTACTTGATCGGTGGTAATGGGCCCGGAAGTCGCTTGCACCGGTTCCCAGAAGAGATCGTCGAGGTTGGATAGCAGCCATTCTCCCCGCCCCTTGACCCTCCTGTGGTGATGGGCGCATGGATTGCTCATCCGTGGAGAAATTCTCATGAAAATAATAGCTTATGCCGCCGCGCTGGGCCTCTTGCTGGCGCTGATTGGATTCGCCAATGCGCAGATTTTTCCCGACCGCACTCTAACGATGGTCATTCCCTTCGCCGCCGGCGGACCGACCGACGTACTCGGTCGCGTGATGGCGCAACGGATGGGCGAGATTCTCGGCCAGACGGTAATCGTAGAGAACATTGGCGGCGCCGGCGGCATGAACGGCGGCAAGAAAGTGGCTGACAGCAAGCCCGATGGTTACACCATGCTGCTCGGCACGGTCGGCACGCAGGCACAGGGCCAGACGCTCTATAAGCACCCGCTTTACAATGCCTTGACCGACTTCACGCCGGTCGCACTGATTGCTGACGTCCCAATCGTGCTGATCGTGCGCAAGGACCTGCCGGTCAATAACTTCAAGGATTTCGTCACCTACGCCAAGGCTAACGCATCGAAGATGCAGTTCGGCTCCGCTGGCGCCGGATCTGCAACGCACCTCGGCTGCGTTGTGCTCAATACCGCGATGGGCACCGATATCGTGCACGTGCCTTACAAGGGCACCGGCCCTGCGATGCAGGATCTCATCGGCGGCCGAATCGATTACCTGTGCGAGATCATCAGCACCGCCAAGCCACAGATCGACGGCGGCCGCGTTAAGGCGCTGGCAATCATGACCAAGGAGCGCTCGCCGGTCGAGCCGAACCTGCCGACCACGTTGGAGCAGGGCCTCGACGTGCAGGCCTACACTTGGAACGCCATCTATCTGCCCAAGGGCGCGCCGGCCGATGTTGTGAAGAAACTTAACGAGGCGGCGATCGCTGCGATGACGACGCCGGCCGTGCGTGATCGCCTGGAAAGCATTGGCGCTATGGTCGTTGCTCCCGATCGCCGTAGCCCGGAATATCTAGGCAAGTTCACCGCCGACGAAATCAAGAAGTGGGAGGCACCGATCAAATCAAGCGGCGTGAGCGTGGAGTAAAATTACTGCGGTTATGCCGGCGTGCGGAAGCGAAGCGATGGCTGACATCAAAATTCTCAATTCCGACACTCTCGGCAAGCCGCTCGGCCAATACTCGCATATCGCCCGCGTGAAGGCGTCGGAGTTCGTTTTCATCGCGGGACAAGTCGGAATCGACAAAGACGGCAGGGTCGTCAGCGAGGATTTCGACGCGCAGTGCCTGCAGACCTTCGCCAATATCGAGGCGGCACTGAAATCGGTTGGCGCCGGCTGGGGCAATATCGTGCAGTTCACCACCTATCTAGTCCACTCGCAGGATATCCCGCGCTTCATGAAGTTCCGCCTGCGCGAATTCCCCAAGATGTTCGGAAATAGCGCCTATCCGCCCAATACGCTGCTGATGATCGACCGGCTAGTGCAGGAAGCGCTGCTGATCGAGGTGCAGGCGGTCGCCGCGCTTTAAATCGATTTACATGGCTTGCGCGACGCGCTGCGCGAAGACGTCGGTACCGAGACTGCCGTCGAGATCCGGGGTGCGCGACGCCGGATCGGCAATCGTTGCATCGAGCGCGCGCTCGATCGCCTGAGCGGCGTCATTAAGTCGCTTTTCTCCGCGTCGTTCGCCGAGCCACGCCAGCAGCATCGCCGCCGAGCCGATGAGCGAAGATGGATTGGCAATATTCTTGCCGGCGATATCGGGTGCCGAGCCATGCTGCGCCTGCGCCACCGCATGCTCGGCGCCGGCATTGAGCGAGGCGGCAAGACCGAGGCTGCCGGCAATCTCGGAGGCCTCGTCAGAAAGAATATCGCCGTACATGTTGGTGGTGACGATGACGTCAAACTGGCTGGCGTCCCGGATCAAGAGCGCTGCCATGGCATCGATGATGCTTTCGTCGTATTTGACTTCTGGATAGCGCGCCGCCACCGCGCGCACGCATTCAAGATAGAGGCCGTCGGACACACGCAGCACATTGGCTTTGTGCACAGCCGTCACCTTTTTTCGCCGCTGGATCGCCAGGCGGAAGGCGCTCTCGGCAATGCGCGTGGATCCTTCGCGCGTGATCTTGCGCACGGCGAGCGCAACATCGGACGTGGGCATGAATTCGCCGGAGCCGAGATGCATCGAGCGGTCGGCGTAGAAGCCTTCGGTGTTCTCGCGCACGATCACCAGGTCGACCGGCGAGCCGCAGCGCGGCGGAAAGCCTACGCGCGAACGCGCCGGGCGGATGTTGGCGTAGAGATCGAGGCGCTTGCGCATTTCGCCGGAGGGATTGAGCCCGCCTTGCGCGACCGGCGGATATTCGTTGTGCGAGACGGGACCCAGCAGCACGCCCTGCGTAGCCTTGGCCTTCTCCGCGACTTCGTCCGGAAATGTTGTGCCCACACGTTTGTGCGCTGCCCAGCCGATTTCCGCCGTTTCGAAGGCGAGGCCAAGCGCAAATTTCTTGTCCGCCGCCCGCAAGACGGCGAGCGTACCTGCGGTGATCTCAGGGCCGATGCCGTCGCCTCCTAACACCAGAATATCGATCTTGCCGGCCACGAGTGCTCTGCCCCATTCAACCTCTCGTCATATAGACGGAATGGCGTGCCGCGGCTACGCTTGCGGACCGCGCACAACATTCAATAACAATCGGGGAGGATTGCCGTGAAACTCCTTAAGCCGCTGTTGATTGCCCTCGCCGTGTTGTGTCCCGCCGTGGCGCAGGCGCAGGACTTTCCCAACCGCAACATCCGGCTGATCGTCCCCTTCCCGCCCGGCGGGCCGAACGACATCATCGCCCGCGTCGTCGGCAAGCGCATGGAGGAAATCCTCAAACAGACGATTGTGGTCGACAACCGCTCCGGCCAAGGCGGCGTGCTTGGCACCGACCTAGTCGCCAAGGCGGCGCCCGACGGATACACCGTCGGCATTGCCAGCGCCGGCGCGCTGGCGATTAGCCCGAGCATGGAGAAGGTCGCCTACGACACGCTGAAAGACCTGCAGCCGGTCACACTGGTTGCCAAGGTACCGGAGATGCTGGTAGTGGCGACCAGCGTTCCCGCCAGTAACATGAAAGAATTGGTCGCGCTCGCCAAGGCGCAACCCGGCAAGCTCAACTTCGCCTCTTCCGGGCCCGGCAGCATGCCGCATCTCGCCGGCGAACTGTTCAAGCTTACGGCCAAGATCGACATGACGCACGTGCCCTACAAAGGCGCGGCGCCGGCGGTGAACGACCTGCTTGGCCAGCAGGTGCAAATGGTTTTTCTCGACCTGCCGGTGCTATTGCCGCAGATCAACGCCGGCAAGCTGCGCCCGATCGCGGTCGGCGCGCCCGAGCGCGTGCCAAGCGCGCCAGATGTTCCCACCACCGCCGAAGTCGGCATGCCCGACCTGCTCACCGAGAACTGGTACGGCATGGTCGCGCCGGCGCACACGTCGCCAAAGATCGTCGCCATCCTCAACAAGGCTGCGGTCGAGGCCATAAAGGACTCGGAGGTGAAGGAAAAACTTGCGAACCAGGGCGCCATCCTGGTCGGCGATACACCGGAACAGTTCGCCGCCTATATCGACAGCGAAACCAAGAAGTGGGCCATGGTGATCAAGGAAGCCGGCGTACCGACGACCAAGTAACTCTCACCTGTGGCGGCCGGCGTGTCTGAACCGCAAAAATTCGTGCTGCGTTCGACGCTCACGTCGCCGTTCGGTCGCAAGGTGCGGATGGCGCTCGAGGTTCTTGGCCTCGCCGACCGCGTCACGGTGGTGCCCGCGAACCCGCTCGATGAGAACGATACGCTGCGGCAGCAGAACCCGCTCGGCAAAATGCCATGCCTGGTTTGTCCCGATGGCAGCACGATCTACGACAGCGGCGTCATCATCGAGTATCTGCAGGAGCTTTCGGGCGGCAAGCGGCTGCTACCCGTGCGCCGCTCCGCCCGCTACAAGGCTTTGACGCGGGCGCGGCTTGCCGACGGCATCATGGATGCTTCGATCCTCGTCGTCTACGACAGCCGCTTCCGGCCCGGCGAGGCGCCGTCGGAGAAATGGCTGGCGCATCAGCGCGGCAAGATCAACCGCGGGCTCGCTGCCTTCGAGGCGGAGCTGCCCGATCCCGGCAAAACCAACGTGGTGTCGATCGGTTTGGCCTGCGCGCTCGGCTATCTCGACTGGCGCAAGCAGGTTGATTGGCGTGCGGCCTATCCGGGCCTGGTTTCGTGGCTGCAGCTCTTTTCCGAGCACGAGCCTGCCTTCGAACGCACTCGCGCGCCCACTTCGTGAGGAAGCACCATGACAAACGCCGAAAGGCCAGCCGCCCCGCAGTCCTGGACGGACATGCCGAGCAAGCCAAGGCTGAAGTTGCCGCGCGGCGCCTGTGACGCGCATGTGCACGTATTCGGCCCCCGCGCGCGCTTTCCCTTTGGCGGCCACTACACCCCCTCCGACGCTCCGAAGGAGACGCTGTTCGCACGGCATAAGTTTCTTGGCATCGAGCGCTGCGTTATCGTGCATAGCGCCGCCCACGGCTATGACCTCGCCGCCACAACGGACGCGCTCGCCGCCAAAGGCGGCGCCTACCTCGGCGTGGCGCTGATGCCAGTGACGGTTTCCGACGTCGAGATCAGGCAGCGCGACGCTGAGGGCTTCCGCGGCGTGCGCTTCCATTACATGGAGCACCTCGGCAAGGGCGCGCCGATCGACGAGGTGATCATTTTCGCCGGTCGGCTCGCTGAGATCGGCTGGCACTTACAGATCCATATGGCGGCTAACCGCATCGGCGAACTCGCGCCGGCGTTGAGGCGTTCGCCGGTACCCGTGGTCATCGACCACATGGGGCGCATCGACGCATCGCACGGGCTGGAGCAGGAGCCGTTCCGCAATCTGCTCAAGCTGATGGAAGATCCCAAAGTGTGGGTAAAGGTGAGCGGCTGCGACCGCGCCACGCGCCAAGGTCCGCCCTATGCCGACGCGGTGCCGTTCGCGCGCAAGCTCGTCACCGAATTCGGTGATCGCTGCGTCTGGGGCACCGATTTCCCGCATCCCAATCTCGACGGGCCTATTCCCGATGACGGCGAACTGGTCGATCTACTGCTGCAGATCGCGCCCAAGCCGACCGAACTACGGTCGCTACTGGTTGACAATCCGCAGCGTCTCTACCGCTTCGAAAAGCTCGACCCGGCCAACGAGGCCCAACCATGAGCGGACGCCTGCAGAATCGCATCGCCATCGTCACCGGCGCCGGAAGCGTCGGCCCCGGCTGGGGCAACGGCCGCGCTACTTGCGTGCGCTTTGCCGAAGAAGGCGCCAAGATTTTCGCGATCGACCGCGATCCCGACAAGACCGCAGAAACAGTCGAACGTGTGACGGCTGTCGGCGGCGAGATCGTCACCTATCAATGCGACGTGACCAGCAACGAATCCGTCGCCGCCATGGTCAAGGCCTGTGTCGACCGCTTCGGGCGCATTGACGTTCTTGTGAACAATGTGGGCGGCTCGGCGCATGGCGGCCCGGTGGACATGCCCGAAGAGGTCTGGGACGCACAAGTAGATTACAATCTCAAGAGCGTGTTCCTCACCTGCAAGCACGTTCTGCCGATCATGGAAAGGCAGAAGTCGGGCGCCATCGTTAATGTCGCCTCCACATCCGGCATCCGCTTCACCGGCGCTTTCCAGGTCGGCTATGCCGCGACCAAGGCCGGCGTTATCCAGCTCTCGCGTGTTGTCGCCGTGCAGTATGCGGCGAAAGGCATCCGCGTGAACACCGTGGTGCCGGGGCAACTACACACGCCGATGGTGGAGGCGCGGCTCGCGAGGCAGCGCGCCGGCGGCGACGTCAAGGCGCTGCTCGAGCAGCGGCAGAAGCGCATTCCCATCGGCTTCATGGGCGACGGCCGCGATACGGCCAATGCGGCGCTGTTCCTCGCCTCAGACGAGGCGCGCTTCGTCACCGGCACAGAGATCGTGGTCGACGGCGGGATGACGGTGCGCTGCGATTAATAATACCAACCTACGCCCAGGCTTCGTCGTGCCTTTTCAGTCATCGCGAGTTCCTCCCTCTAAAGTCCGTGCGAATCGAAATGAAGCGTCCGCACCGAGTGGCCGACTTAGCGAGATTTCATGCTATGAAAGAATGACGCAGCCATGCGCGGCGGCATCACACCAAGCGCCGGGCATGGCCGCGAGATCAATCACCGGCACGCCCAACCGTGGCGGCACCCGGGTCCAAGTTTCAACCCGTGACTTTGGTAGCATTGGCCCGCCGCCTCGAAATTGCGGCCAGCGGTGCTAGACTTTGCTTGGTTCCCGAGCAGACACAAAGCGATGACGGTCACCCCGATGCGCCGCGATGAAACCGCCCTGCTGGACAGCGGGCGGGCGGCGCGACTTTCGATCCGCGCCAACAAGCACCACGGGCCGACGGCGGGGCTCGCGCCCGGCTATGTGCAGGGCAACCTTGCCATCCTTGCAGAGCGGTTGGCCGGTGATTTCCTGCGCTTCTGCCAGCTCAATCCCAAGCCTTGCCCGTTGATCGGCACCTCGGCGCCCGGCGATCCGCGCGTGTCCGAATTGGGCGACGACCTCGACATCCGCACCGATCTGCCGCGCTATCGAGTATGGCGCAACGGCGAGATCATCGCCGAGCCGGAAGACATCCGCGACTTTTGGCGTGACGACCTGGTCAGCTTTGTGATCGGCTGCTCGTTTTCCTTCGAGGAAGCGCTCATAGCCCATGGCATCGAACTGCGTCACATCGCGTGCGGCTGCACCGTGCCAATGTATCGCACCTCCATCGCCACCCGTGCTGCCGGGCCGTTCCACGGGCCGATGGTGGTGTCGATGCGGCCGATGACGCCGGCGAACGCGATCCGCGCGGTGCAGATCACTACGCGCTTTCCCGCCGTGCATGGCGCGCCGGTGCATATTGGCATGCCCGAACTGATCGGCATCAAGGATATAATGAAACCCGACTACGGCGACGCCGTCGAAGTGCGCGCGGACGAGCTGCCGGTGTTCTGGGCTTGCGGGGTTACACCTCAGTCGGTGATTGCGACGGTGAAGCCGGACTTCTGCATCACGCATTATCCGGGCAGCATGCTGGTCACCGACCGGAGGAATAGCGAATTCGCAATTATGTAATTAGGCTGCGTCGCGCGCGCCTTTCTCTAACAAGCCGGCCTCGATCAGCGCTTCGCGAATGCGCGCGATCTCCCCGTGTTCGAGCTTGACCAGCGGGGGACGCACTACCGCGCGCGGCAATTTGCCGAGCAGCACCAGCGCTTCCTTCATGCGGTTGTGCATGTCGACGAAGGGATCGGCGTAGAAGACGCGCGCAATTGGCGCGATACGCTCGTGCAGCCGCATGGCTTCTTCCAGATCGTTTGCCTGCACTGCGCGGAACAGCTTCGCCTGCAAATCGGCGATTACGCTGCCGGAACCGGAGAGCAAGCCGTTCGGGCCGAGCACCAACGACGAGAACAGCCAGGACGAATGCGTGGTGAGGACGTTCACCGGCCGTTGCATGTTTTGCAGCGTGCGGATGTGCCATTCGTGATCCGGCACGTTGCCGATCCAGTCCTTGATGGCGCGGATGGTCGGTACCTCTTCGCAGAGCTTGAGCAGCGTTTCCTTCGGATAACCCTGTCCGGTCGCCAGCGGATACTGGAACACAATCAGCGGCAGATCGGTGACGTCAGCGATGCGCTTGAAATGCACGAGCGCCATTTGCGGCGATTGCCCGAGCGTGAACGGCGCCGGCGGAAATACCAGCAAGGCCGAGGCGCCGCCCTGTGCCGCCATGCACGCGGTACGGGCGGCTTCCAGGCTGCCGTCGGCCCAGATGCCGTTCACCAGCGGCAGACGATCGCCGATCTCGTCCTGCGCGATCTCGAGCACTCGCCGCTGCTCGTCGAAGGTGCAGGAGCCGACCTCGGTCGAATGCGCATTGATGGTAATGGCGGACAACCCTTCAACCGAGGCCACGTCGCGTAAGTGCTTGCGCAAGTTCGCCTCGTCGATAGCGAGATCGTTATCGAACGGCAGCAACACCGCCGGGATGACACCGTGAGGTATATAATTCGCGTGCCGCGGCATGAGGTCGCCGGCCCTTTTTGCGGTTGCGATACGGCAGGAGGGACTTTAACGATATCGGCCCAGACCGACAATATCGCCGCATGCGCAGCGTCCCATGAAAGCAGCACCGTTCCGGTATTTCCGCGCCGCCGATATCGATGAGGCCTGCGCCTTGCTCGCCGCCGACGAGGGCGCGCGCGTCATCGCCGGCGGGCAAACGTTGGTGCCAATGATGGTGATGAGACTCGCGCGCCCCACCCGGCTGATCGACATCAACCGCATCGCCGCACTCTCCTACATCCGCAAGGATGCTAACGGCATCGCCATCGGGGCCACAACGCGGCAATGCTTGGTGGAACGCGACGCGCTGGTCGCGACCGAGTTGCCGCTGCTGGCGCGTGCGATCCCGTTCATCGGCCACAACGCGACCCGCGCGCGCGGCACCATCGGCGGCTCGCTTGCCAATGCCGATCCAGCAGCCGAGCTGTCGCTGATCGCCATCACGCTCGACGCAACGCTCAGCTACCGCGCCGGTGGCAAGACCTCGCACATCCCGGCGCGGGACTTTTTCGTCGGACCGATGACGACGAGCCTGCCCGCCGGAGCGTGTCTCACCGGCGTTTGCTTTCCGGTGTGGTTGGGCAAGATCGGCGTCGGCTTCCACGAAGTGAACGCACGGCGCAGCGATTTCGCTTTCGTCTCGGCGGCGGCGCAGGTCGAGTTCGGGCCCGACGGAAAATGTAAGCGCATCGCCATCGGCGTCGGCGCCGCGACCGATTTCCCGATGCGGCTTGAGACCGCCGAGCAGCAGCTCAAGGGCACGGCGCTCGATGAGAGGACGGTCGGTGCGGCACTGCGCGAGGCGCTCTCCGATTTTGAGCCGCTGTCCGATCTACATGCTTCGGCCGAATACCGCCGGCGCGCCGCCGACAAGCTCGCGGCTCGCGCGATTGCCGATGCGTGCGCTCATGCGCAGGGGAAGAAGACCCATGCGCATTGAACTCGAAGTTAACAGCGTCACCTACGCGCTCGATGTCGAGGAACGCACCACGCTGCTCGACTGCCTGCGTGATGCGCTTGGTCTGAAAGGCGCGCACGCCGGCTGTGAGCACGGCGTCTGCGGCGCCTGTACGGTACTGCTCGACGGAGTCGCGGTGCGCTCCTGTCTGATTTTCGCGCCGCAGGCGGAGGGCTCGGCCATCACCACGATCGAGGGCCTCAGCCCTAGCCCCGGCGAACTGTCGCCAATCCAAGATGCCTTCTGCGAGACACACGGCATGCAATGCGGTTATTGCACGCCGGCGATGATCCTGGTCGCGTACGCGCTGCTCGCCGACAACCCATCGCCGACCCGCGAAGAAATCGTTGAGGCCATCTCTGGCAATATCTGCCGCTGCACCGGCTACGCGCAGATCGTTGAGGCGATCGCGCTCGCGGCCGAGCGTATCCGCGGTGCCAACCGCCCACTAGAGCTGCGCAAATGAGCGCCGGCCACCACCGCTATGTCGCCACCAATCGCCGCGTACGGGAGGATCGCCGCTTCGTCGCCGGCAAAGGGCAATTCGTCGCCGACATTGACCTGCCCAACATGAAACATGTGGCGCTGGTCACCTGCCCCTACGCCGCCGCCCGCATCAAATCGATCGACAAGAAAGCAGCGCTCGCCACGCCCGGCGTGCATTACGTTCTCGACGGGGCGGAGCTTGCTGCCGCCACGCTGCCACTGATGACCGGTCTTGATACGCCAAACGTGCCTCGCCGGCCGCTTGCCTTCGAAGTCGCGCGCTATTCCGGCGAATGGGTTGCCGCGGTCGTCGCCGACACGCGCGCGCTGGCTGAGGATGCGGCAGAGGCGATCGAGATCGACTACGAGCCGCTGCCCTTCGTGCTCGACGCGGAGCAGGCGATCGCGCCGGGCGCGAGTCTGGTGCACGAGCCGCACGGCTCCAACGTACTGCTCGACAAGACGTTCGTATGGGGCGAAGTGGACAAGGATTTCGCCACCAGCCCGCACAAACTTTCCCTGCGCGTGAAATGGGCGCGCTCTTCCACCGTGCCGATCGAGACCTTCGGCGTTGTGGCGAGCTGGGATCCCTGGAGCGACATCCTCGACGTCTATGCCTCGATCCAGATGCCGCGCTACACCGACCAGATTGGTGCCGCGCTGAAAATCGCTGGTTCATCGGTGCGCGTGCATTACGACGTGGACGTCGGCGGCAGTTACGGCGTCAAGCGCGGCATCAAGCACACGGTGCTCTGCGGTTATCTGGCGCGGCGGCTCGGCTTTCCGGTGCGGCTGATCGAGGACCGGCTGGAGAACATGCGCGGCGGCGACGCGCACGGGCCGGAGCGGCTGTTCGATATCGAGGTCGCCTTCGACAATGACGGCATCGTGCGCTCGATGAAAATGCGCGCGCTAGAGAATGTCGGAGCTTATGCCGGCCGATCGCCGTTCCAGCTCGGCAAGCCGATCGGCGCCATCGTCGGGCCTTACAAGATCAGAAGCGTGCAGTACCGTGCCATGGCCGTGGTGACCAACAAGACCACTCAGGAGGCGGTGCGCGGCTTCGGCCAGGCGCCGACCAACCTCGCTATAGAGCGTGTCATGGATGAGGTCGCCAATGTGCTTGGCCTTGATCCGCTGGAAGTGCGCCGGCGTAACCTGATCCGCAGCGATGAATTCCCGTACCAGATCCCGAGCGGTACCACCTATGACAGCGGCAATTACGAGACCGTCATCGCGAAGGTGCTGGCCGACACCAGCTACGACGAGCTGAAAAAGGAGCGCGACAGACTGCGCGCCGAGGGCAATCTCGCCGGCATTGGCATCGCCGCATGCCTGGAGCCGTCTGGCGGTAACGCCACTTTCGAAGCACTGCTCAATCCTGCGAACACCACCTCCACCTTCATGGACTCGTGTCGCATAAACGTGGACGGGCTTGGCGCCATCACCGCGACGATGCACACCACGTCGTCGGGCCAGGGGCACGAGACACTGGTCGGCACCGTCATTGGCGAAGTGCTGCAGCTTGATCCCGATATAATCCGGGTGACGCGGCCAGATTCTCTCAATTCGCTACCCAGCGGCACTCCGGTCGCCAGCCGTATGGCGATTATGCTCGGCGGCGCCGCCTTTCACGCGGCGCACAAGCTCAAGATGAAACTGACCACAATCGCCGCGCACGATCTGGGGATTCCAATGGAGCGCGCCGTCTATGAGCGCGGCGAGGTCTATGACCGAAACGCGCCCGACAAGCGGCGCAGCTGGATGGACCTCGTTGCCATCGCGCACCGCAACTATCACCGCATGCCGCAGGACTTCGAGCCGGGGCTCGCGGTCGAGCACATCTATCAGGTACCGACCGGGGGCACGCTGCCGACCAAGGACGGTCGCGTGCAGATGTATCCCTGCTTCTCGTTCGAATTTCATCTGCTGTTGCTAGCCATCGATCCTGACCTCGGCGTGCCGGAGATCTTGCGCTACCGGCTCGGCCATGATTGCGGCACGCAGATTAACCCGAAGATCGTGCGCGGCATGACCCTGGGCGGCATCGCGCACGGCATCGGCGCGGCGTTCTACGAGGAGTTCGCTTATAACGACGACGGCCAGCTGATTGCACAGACCTTCATGGACTATCTGCTGCCGTCGTCGCAAGAAGTGCCGGCGGTCGATATCATTGATCACGAGACGCCGTCCCCGCATACGGTGCTTGGGCAAAAGGGTTCCGGCGAATCCGGCTATCTCGGCGCGCCCGCGGCGATTGCCAACGCGGTCAATGACGCGCTGCGACCGCTCGGAGTCTCCATCAATACGCTGCCACTGAAGATCTCCAAGCTGGGCGACCTGATCGCCGAGGCACAGGCCAAAAAGGGATAATAAATGTTCGTCGATTGCCACGCACACCTCGCGCCGAACGAGCTGCTCGTCGCTATCCGCAAGGACGCAGCGAAATTCCCCAATGTGCGGCAGATCGAGGACGGAGGCTCCCTCGCGCTCGCATTTTCCAACGGCAGGCCGACGCGGCCGGTATCGAAACCGCTGTCGGACATCCCGGCGCGTCTGGCCTGGCTCGCCAAAAACGGTATCGACAAGCAGGTGGTCGGCGGCTGGGTCGACATGTTCGGCTATGAACTCCCCGGCGCCGAGAGCGAGGCCTGGAGCCGGATGGCAAACGACGTCCTGCTCGCCACCGCCAAAGGCAAGCCGCAATTCGTGCCACTAGCAACCGTACCGCTGGGCGACGGCGCGCGCGCCGCCGCCGTACTCAAGGATACGGTAAAGGCCGGGTTTCCCGGCGCCATGATAGGTACTTTACCGCGTGGCGTCGGCTCGACGCTTGACGCGGTGGACCTCGAACCGTTCTGGCAGGCCGCGGACGAAACGGGCGCGCTGATCCACATCCATCCGAGCTACGACGCCGGCGACGTGCGGGTTAACGACTTCGGCCTCGCCAACGGGCTCGGCCGCATCACCGATGCCGCCGTAGCGGTGGCGCGGTTAATCTCGGCCGGGCACGTCACCAAATACAAAAATGCGAAATTCTTCGTTCCGATGGGTGCGGCCGCGCTACCCTTCGTGCTCGGCCGGCTCAAGCGCAACCACGCCATCACGCCCGGCATCGGCGATCCAGTGGAGGCGCTGTCGCTCATCTATACCGACACCATTCTGCATGACGCGCGCGTGCTCAAATTCGTGGCCGAGATGTTAGGCACCGAGCACCTGATGATGGGCTCCGATATGCCGTTCCCGATCGGCGACACCGAGCCGATGAAAATCGTCACTGCAGCGGGGCTTTCCGCAGCACAATGCGCCTCGATCAATGGCGGGTTGGCGCAGCGGTTGTTCAGGATCAATAGTTAGAGGCGGAGCGCAACAACAATGAAAAGGCTATCGGCCGTGCTTGGCGCGCTTGCAGTGTTAGCGCTTGCAACCTTAAGTCCGCCGCCGGCCGCCGCCCAGGCGTCGGCCAAGGTGACCATCGTTATCTTCGGCTTCCCTTCGCTTGGTGCCTTCATGCCACCGGTAATCAAGGCGCAGAAGCTCGACGAAAGGCACGGCCTCGACATCGAATTCGTCGAGCGGCCGCCCGACGCCTACACTACGCAGTTCAACTCCGGCGAGTTCAAGGTCGGCGGCAGCGCCGCGGTGCTCACGGTAGGTCTGGCCGATGCGCGCGGCGTGAAATTAAAGTACCTGTTCAATCTGTTCGACTTCTGGGGGACGATCGTCACCTCGCGAGCGGAGATCAAGACCACCAAGGATCTCGAAGGCAAGCAGCTCGCGGCCGCCTCCGCGACAACAAATTTCATTATGGCTGAGTTCTTCGCCAAAAAGCAGGGCGTGGATATTTCCAAGATCCAGGTGGTTAATACCGCCACGCCGGGCCTCATCGGCTACGCTTTAGCCGACCGCGCCGATGCCGTGCAGCTATGGGAGCCGGCCTACACGCTGTTGAAAGCGAAGAAGCCCGAGATCCGCGTCCTCGATAACGATATGACGGCGACCTGGAAAAGATTCGCCGGCGGCGACCGCATCCCCTATCTTGGCCTCGCCGCGCACGACGACTGGATCGCGCTGAATGAGCCACTAATCCCAAAGCTTTACGCCACTTACAAGGAAGCTGGTGACTTCATCGCGGCGCATCCTGAAGATGCAGCGGCGCAGATCGCGCCGAAGGCAACGCCAGAGGATCGCGCCGCGCTGGTGTCTCTGATCAAGGCCAACGACCGGCTCGGCATGAGCGTGGTGCCCGCGGGCGAAGTCGCCGACCAGATCGACGCAGTCTACAAAGCGGGCGTCGACGTCGGCTATTTCAAGGCGATGCCGTCGAATAACACCATCTACATGAAGTCGATGAAATGACAGGCTCGCGCACCATACGCGCGCTGCAAGCCGCCACCGGCATGATTGTTTTGGCGGCGATCTGGCAGATCTTATCGATGGTTTTTCCGCCGTTTTTGTTCCCACCGGTGCCGGAGATTATCTCCCGAACCATCGAAGTGCTGATCACCGGCTCGCTGCTGGCAGACGTGTTGCTCACAGCTGCGCGTATCTTTTGCGGGCTACTCGGCGCTTTCATCCTCGGCGGCATCCTGGCGTTGGCGATCGGGCAATCGAAGACGATGGAGAATTTCGTTGCGCCGGTGCTCACCTTCTTTCAGGGCATTCCAGCGCTGTCATGGGTGGTGTTCGCCATCATCTGGTTCCACGGCATCGAATTCCGCGTGCTGTTCATTATGGTGATGACAACGCTGCCGGCCTTCACCTTCCAGATCCTCGACGCCTTCCGCTCGATGTCGCAGGACCTCTTCGAGATGACCATGGCATTCAGGCCGAGCCGCTGGTCGCTGTTCCGCTACCTAATCGTGCCGACCATCGTACCGGGCATTCTCACAGCCTGGAAAGTCAATCTCGGCAACGCCGCGCGTGTCGTCGTAGTCGCTGAGCTCGTCGGCGCCACCGGTGGCGTGGGCTACCAGTTGCTGCGCCAGCAGCAATTGTTCGACATGGCCGGCGCTATGGCCTGGACGCTGCAGCTCGTCCTCTTCGTATTGGTGGTACAGCAGACCATTACCACGATCGAGAATTGGGCGCTGCGCTACCGCGCGGTGTCCGAGCGGGCGCTCTAGTTCATGTCCACCGTCATCAGTTTCAAGAATGTCACCAAGATTTTCGCGCGGCCGGACGGACGCGGCGATTTCACCGCCGTCGAGCACCTCTCCTTCGAGATCTATAAGGGTGAGATTGTTGCCGTGCTCGGTAAGACCGGCTGCGGCAAGTCCACGATGTTCAACATCGTGTCCGGGCTTATCGAGCCGACCTCCGGCGAAGCGCGTGTGATTGGTCATGACCCGTTCCACGAATTCGCATTCTTCCGTGGCAAGATCGGCATCGTATTCCAGAACGACCGGCTGATGCCGTGGCGTTCGGCGCTCGACAATGTGCGGCTCGGCCTCCAGATTCTCGACTGTGATCCGAAGGAGTCAGAAGAGACCGCGCGCGCCTGGCTTAGGCGGCTCGGCCTCGCCGGTCACGAGAACGATTACCCCCACGCGCTTTCCGGTGGCATGCGCCAGCGCGTCTCGATCGCGCGCGCTTTCGCGGTCGATCCGCAAATCCTGCTCTGCGACGAGCCGTTCTCATCACTCGACGAGATGACCGCGCGTGATTTGCGCGCCGAATTCGTGCGGCTGGTGCGGCAGAACGATAAGACCGCCGTGTTCGTCACGCATCAGATCAACGAGGCGATGGAGATCGGCGATCGCGTAATGGTCTTCCACCGCCCTGCCCGCATTGCATACGAGGCTTATCTCGGCAGCATGAACGAGGACGCACGGCGCAAGGTACGGGACGAGATCATGCGTGTTCTTGCGGTCGAGCAGGCGCTGGCACCACCGCCATTTTGGCAAAGGCGCGAACTGGGCGATCAGCAGGCCGGTGAACAGCGACCTCATGAAGGCGAGGAAACAGGCTGTTGAACACAAAGCGCATGCTCGTCTGGAATAGACAACTCGATCTCGTCACTACTTATTCCTTGGCCGGATTCACATCCACTTGTCGATCGAAGGCCGCAGTCGGCCGATGCGTTCCCATGGGTCGCCGTGCAGGCGCTCGAGTCGCGCCGGCAGGTTTCGCAACGTGTACCGGTCAGCGTTCCTGAGGGCTCCAAGGTCCGACCAGGCGATCGGCACCGACACCGGAGCGCCCGACCGCGCTCGGGTGGAATAAGGCGCCACGGCCGTCGCCTCGCGGCTGTTGCGCAGATAGTCGATGAAGATCTTGTGGCCGCGCTCGCTCTTGCTGGTGGTCGCGACGTAGCGGTCGGGCGAGTCCGCGGCCATCGCCTCGGCCACCGCGCGCGTGAAGTCCTTGGCGGCCTCCCACGGCGTCGGTTTGATCGGCAGCACAACGTGTAGCCCTTTGCCGCCGGAAGTCTTGAGGAAGCTCTCGAGCTTCAACTTATGCAACCGCTCGCGCACTTCGCGAGCGGCGGCGACCAGGTCTTTCCAGCCGACGCCGGGACCGGGATCGAGATCGAATACCAACCGGTCGGCCTCTTCGCGATGGTCGATCGTGGTGCCGCGCGTGTGCAACTCCAGCACGCCCGCTTGCACCAGCGAGATTAGGCCCGACAGATCGTCGATTGCGATGATCTTATCGCGCTTTTCCGGAACGAGATGAAGATGGGTACTGTCCATTCCGCTCGCGTGCTTCTGGAAGAAGCACTGCCCCGCCGCGCCGTCCGGACAACGCACCAGCACGAGCGGCCGGCCGACGATGTGCGGCCGCATCCAGTCCCAGATCTCGACGTAAAATTCCGCTAGCTCGCGCTTAGTGACGCCGACATCGTCCCAGTAAATGCGGTCGGGATGCGACAGCGAAACGCCGGCGACGGTTAAGTGTTTTTCGCTCATCCGGTTTTTCGGATTGAATTTCCGCAACAGGCGTCTCTCTGCGTGGCGAGGGGCCTTCTGCGCCATGGGCGAATTCCTCAATGAAGCCTCAAGCGCTGAACGCTACGGCAAATCGACCGGATCCTCCAGCCACCCGAACATTCCAAACGATGTGACGCCACCGTCTCACGCGGCACGCCGACAAATTGTATTA
>Ga0207806_1000026_pt1 | contig 30982 bp, 26 predicted proteins | sample LuqExpMetageno72_FD_187829 | JGI IMG/M metagenome (GOLD analysis project Ga0207806, IMG submission 187829) | Tropical forest soil microbial communities from Luquillo Experimental Forest, Puerto Rico - Sample 72 (SPAdes) | ecosystem: Environmental > Terrestrial > Soil > Tropical forest ...
CCATGCAGGCTGTGCGATGCGTCCTTCACGGTGAAGAAGACGAGGTCGGCCTCAGGTGCCGCGCCGCCTGAATGGATGGTGTCGGCCGGGATGTAGAGCACCGCGCCGGGTTTCGCTTCCACAGGCGTACCGGCAATCGTCCCGCTGAAGGTGCCTTCCAGCACGTAGATCCACTGCTCGTTCGGATGCGAATGCGGTTCGGCGCCGGTGCCCGCTGGCATACGCATCAGTCCCACGATCATGCGGTCGCCCTCGATGCAGGGACCGTGCGCCGTGGAGTAGGCCGGGCCGCCCATGATGCTCGAAACTGTGCCGAGATCGAACAGGTAATCGCCCGGCCCGGCGCGCGTCGCGCCCGGCGTACGTGCTTGCGGCATGAAGCTGTTCCCTCCTGCAATTACTTGTTTTGTAAGCATGCTAATGGAGTGCCGAAGCGCGCGCTACCCCTCCACCGCGGTCCCAAAGACGGTAAAAAATTCACCACCGTTCGGCCATGGTCCTGAGGCTTGTGACCGCGGGATTCGGAGGGGTTTCTCATGCTGCGTCTGTTCGCGCCTTTGGTCGCGCTGGTTACTCTCTGCGCCTGCGCGGGCACCGACAATTATGTGCCGAAGGGGGAACCGAGTTTCTATCGCAACCTCGCGCAACCCGGCGCGGAGCTCGACCCCGCTGCCGCCGCTTCGATGATCTCCGGCTATCGGGGCAATAACGGGCTCTCCGCAGTCACCCTCGATCCGGAACTGATGCGGCTCGCGCAGGCGCAGGCCGAGGTGATGGCCAAGCGCGACAAGCTTGACCACAGCGCCGGCAAGCCGTTCGTCAGTCGGCTCAAGGACGCGGGCTACGAAGCGCAGATCGCGGCCGAGAACATTTCTGCCGGCTATCACACCTTGGCGGAAGCGTTTTCCGGCTGGCGCGACTCTCCCCCACACCGCGAGAACATGCTGCTGAAGGGCGCAACGCGCATCGGCATCGCCGCCGTCTACACACCGCGCTCCAAATACAAGGTGTATTGGGCACTAATTCTGGCGGGGCCGGACGACAAGCAGAGCTGATTTTGTCCAGGTGCGCACGGCCCAGGTGCGGGCACGGCGCGGGTTCTTGGCGGGACGCGCCATCCGGAAAACATACTGGTGCCCGCGGGGGCAGGGCGCTATGCAGCGCGTCTGTCTCGTCCATGGGTTAGCTCATGCGCATCACCGGTATTGCCGACATCGTCGTTCCGATCTCCTCCAAGATCGCGAACGCCTACATCGACTTCTCGACCATGACCGCGAGCGTAGTCGCGATCTTCACCGACGTGGTGCGCGACGGAAAACCCGTCGTCGGCTTCGGTTTCAACTCGAATGGCCGCTATGCGCCGCAAGGCCTGCTTCACGAGCGCTTCATCGCGCGGCTGAAAGATGCCAAGCGCGATGAGCTTGTCGACGCGCGCGGGCTTATCGATCCGGCGAAATGCTGGACAGCGATGATGAAGAACGAAAAGCCGGGCGGGCACGGCGAGCGCTCTGTCGCAGTCGGCGTGCTCGACATGGCGCTGTGGGATGCGCTGGCGAAGGCCGAAGGTGTGCCGCTCTGGCGCCTGCTCGCTGACCGCTACAACAACGGCCAAGCCGACAAGACCGCGTGGGTCTACGCCGCCGGCGGCTATTACTATCCGGAGAAGGATATCCAGGGCCTGCAGGACGAGATGAAATATTATCTCGATCTCGGCTACGCGACGGTGAAAATGAAAATCGGCGGCGTGCCGCTGAAGGACGATCTGAAGCGCATCGAAGCGGCGCTGAAGGTGGTCGGTGGGAAGGGCGAAAACCTCTGCGTCGACGTCAACGGTCGCTACGACCTCGACGAGGCGCTGGCCTGCGGCGACGCGATCGGGCCGTACGGTTTGAAATGGTACGAGGAGCCGCTCGACCCGCTCGATTATCTCCTGCATGCCACGCTTGCGACCCGCTATCGCGGTCCGCTCGCGACCGGCGAGAACCTGTTCTCGATGCAGGACGCGCGAAACCTGATCCGTCACGGCGGCCTGCGCGCCGACCGCGACTGGCTGCAGTTCGATCCGGCCTTGTCCTATGGCCTTGTCGAATACATGCGCACGCTGGACATGCTGCGCATGCATGGCTGGTCGCCGCGCCGCTGCGTGCCGCACGGCGGGCATCAGTTCGCGCTGAACATCACAGTCGGTCTGGGCCTCGGCGGCAACGAGTCGTATCCGCAGGTCTTCGCGCCGTTCGGCGGCTTCGCCGACGAATGCAAAGTCGTCGACAGCCGCGTACCAATGCCGCACGTGCCGGGCATAGGGTTCGAGGCGAAGAACGCGCTGTACGCCGTGATGAAGCCGTTGCTGGAGCAGGCTCCGCGCTGATCCGCTTCATTCTGCGCGACCTGAGGTGGCTGTCTCGCTGCGGCGAAAGGCCGTCTGTCACCACGGCATCATGGTATTGGCGTCGCTGTGCGCGGTTTTGCGGAATCCGCGGAGGTCGCTTTTGTGATATGCGTCAATGACATTGGTTGCGCAGTGATGCTTGTAGTTAGACTTCGCGCGCAAGCGAGAAGCCCCGGCAATTTCGAATTGCCGCAATAATAATCTCGATCAAAAAATATTTCGCTAACAGGGGCCCGTCGGGCGACCTGCTCTCACCGGAACCGGGGGGTGCAAGGAGATGCTCCATGAGTCTGTTTGATCAACTCGGCGGCAGTCTTAAAGACGCCGTCAATCAGCTTTTGGGTCAGAACGCCGGCAATCTCGAGAAAAACGCGTTGCCCGACCTTTTGTCGCAGGTCCTCGGTAAGACCGACCTTGGCAACGTGACCGGTCTGCTTGCCAAGCTGCAGGAATCAGGTCTCGGCGGCCAGGTCGCTTCCTGGCTCGGCAATGGATCCAACCTGCCTGTCAGCGCCGAGCAAATCCGTGATGCGCTCGGCAATCCGCTTGTCCAGCAACTCGCCAACGCCATTGGCCTGCCGACCGACAAGATTCTTGCGATGCTGTCGGAGCACCTCCCCGACGCGGTGGATCGCATGAGCCCCAATGGAACTCTGATCGAGCCCGCGCGTCATTGAGAGCCTGATTGCTTTCCAACAAGCGCGGTTGCGTGGCCTCGCGCCAGGCAGCCGGACCCCGTTTTGGCAATGCTGAGGAGCCATCCCATGAAAGCTCAAACGAAACTGGTCTGCACATCGATCGCCTTCGCGCTCGCAATGGCTGTCCATAGCCCGGCGACCGCACTCACGATGAAGGAATGCAGCGCAAAATATAAAGAGGCGCAGTCTGCCGGCACGTTGCAGGGAATGAAATGGAAGGATTTCCGTAAGGCCCAGTGCGGCGCCGACGCCAGTCCGGCTGCCTCCACCTCGACGCCGGATTCGACAGCGGCGCCGACGACCGCTAGGCGGACGACACGCGCCACCAGCGGATCGGCGCCGGCCGCATACAGCACGGCGGTGTTCCCGAACGCGGTAAGCCCAAAATATTCCAAAGAAACGCCGGGCCACGCGCGCATGCACACCTGCGTCGATCAATACAACGCCAACAAGGCAACGAATGCCAATGGCAGTCTGAAATGGATTGAAAAAGGTGGCGGCTACTGGAGCGAGTGCAACAAGCGCCTCAAGGGCTGACCGGGTTCGTCTGCGACTCTGTTGCTTGAAGATGACCGCGGGGCGCCGCATCGTCCCGCGGTACAGCGACTAATGCGTCTCTTGAGGCGCTCGTCTCGCTAATGCGCCTCGTCCCAGTTGTCGGCCGCGCGGGCATCCACTCGCAGCGGCACGTTAAGCGCGATCGCGGGATGCGGCGCGCTCTCCATCACGTCTTTCACCAGTGCGATCGTGTCGGCGACTTGCTTCTGCGGCACTTCGAACACGAGTTCGTCGTGCACCTGTAAGAGCATCTGCGCGGAAAGCTTCGCGGCCGCGAACTCGGGCTCGATGCGGACCATTGCGCGGCGGATGATGTCCGCTGCGCTGCCCTGCAGGCGCGCATTGATCGCCGCGCGCTCGTTGAAGGCGCGGATGGACGGGTTGCTCGCCTTGATTTCGGGATAGTGGCACTTGCGCCCGAACAACGTGAGCACGTAGCCGTGCTCGCGGCAGTAGTCGCGCGTGGCGTCCATGTAGTCGCGGATGCCGGGGAAGCGCTCGAAATATTTCTTGATGTAGTCGCCCGCTTCGCTGCGCTCGATGCCGAGCTGGTTGGCGAGGCCGAACGCCGAGATGCCGTAGATGATGCCGAAATTGATCGCCTTCGCGCGGCGGCGCACGTCAGCGGGCATGTTCTTCACCGGCACGCCAAACATCTCCGACGCGGTCATCGCGTGGATGTCGACGCCGTCCTGGAACGCCTTACGCAAGCTCGGCACGTCCGCGACCTCGGCGAGCAGGCGCAATTCGATCTGCGAATAGTCGGCCGAGACGAGTTTCATGCCCGGCGCCGCGACGAAGGCGCGCCGGATCTTGCGGCCGTCCTCGGTGCGGATGGGGATGTTTTGCAAATTCGGTTCGGATGAGGACAAGCGGCCGGTGCTCGTGGCTGCGAGCGCATAGGACGTGTGCACGCGCTGCGACTGCGGGTTGACGTAGTTCGGCAGCGCCTCGGTGTAGGTCGAGCGCAGTTTCGACACCTGCCGCCAGTCGAGGATGACCTGCGGCAGCTTGTGGCCTTGCTCCGCCAACTCTTCGAGTGTGCGCGCGCCGGTGGACCACTGTCCGGTCTTGGTCTTGCTGCCGCCGGGCAATCCGAGCTGCCCGAACAGGATATCACCGAGCTGCTTCGGACTGCCCGGGTTCACCTGTGTGCCGGCGATCTTGTTGATTTCCTGCTCGAGCTGCACCTGCTCCTTGCCGAACTCGTTCGACAGTCGCGCCAGCACCGCGCGGTCGATGGAAATGCCGCGCCGCTCCATGCGCGCGAGCACGGCCGGCAGGGGCCGCTCCAACGTCTCGTACACGCTTACGACATGCTCGGCCGCCATGCGCGGCTTCAGCGCCTGCCACAGACGGACCAGCACGTCGGCGTCCTCGGTGACGTACGAGGCCGCGCGCGCGATCGGGGTCGCTTCCGGCGTGAACAGCGCCTTCTCCTTGTTCTTCACGTCGACAAAGCGCGCCGAGCCGCGGCCGAAATAGCGGGTGACGAGGCTGTCGAGATCGTGCGCGCCTTTGCCGGCATCGAGCACGTACGACATCAGCATCACGTCGTCGCAGGCGCCGAGTGTGATGCCGCGGCAGGCGAGCACCACGACGTCGCGTTTGATGTCGTGGCCGACTTTCGTGATGCAGGCGTCTTCAAGAATCGGCTTCAGCGCGTCGAGCGCCTCACGCTCGCCGATCTGCCCGGAGCTAAGCTTGGCGGCGAACAGGCCGGAGGCATCGTTATCGCTCGCATCGCGATGGCCGAGGGGGACGTAGACCGCCTCGTGCGGCGCAACGGCGAGCCCGATGCCGCAGAGCGACGCCTGCAGCGGGTCGAGCGTGTTCGTTTCTGCCTTGATCGCCAGCACGCCGGTGTCGGTCGCGCGCGCGAGCCAGCGTTGCAGTTCTGCAAGCGTTTCAATCGTGCCGTAGCGTAAAGCATCGAGCGTGGCGCTGCGCAGCGCGGCGATGCGTTTCTCCGCGAGCGAAATTGGAGTCAGCGTCTCGGCCGGTCCAGGTGCGCCGATCTTCGTGGTGCGTGGTGTCGGCGCATCCAGTGCGAGCTGGCCCTGACCGCCGCTGCGGCTAGCGGGCGCAGGACGGGCAATCGTTTTGGTCTCGGCTTCGACCTGGGCGGCATCGACGCCACTCTTCTCCGCCACGCGTTGCGTGAGCGTCTTGAATCCCATCGACTTCAGGAAGGCGATGAGGTCCTTGTAGTCCGGCTCGCGCACGCCAAGCTGCTCGATCGGCACCTCCAGCGGCACCTTATTATCGAGAGTCACGAGCTTCTTCGAGATGCGCGCGGCCTCGGCGTTGTCGATGAGACTCTGGCGGCGCTTCTCCTGCTTGATCTCACCGGCGTGCTTGAGCACGGTCTCTAGGTCGCCGAAGGTATTGATCAGCTCCGCCGCTGTCTTCGGGCCGATGCCGGGCACGCCAGGCACGTTGTCGGTCGAATCTCCGATCAGCGACTGCACCTCGATCACCTTGTCCGGCCCCACACCGAACTTCTCGATCACCTGCGGAATGCCGATCTTCACATCCTTCATCGTGTCGTACATCACGACGCAATCGTTCACGAGCTGCATCAGGTCTTTGTCGGACGAGACGATGGTGGCCGCGGCGCCGGCCTCGCAAGCGATGCGCGCATAGGTCGCTATCAGGTCGTCGGCCTCATAGCCGGCGAGTTCGATGCAGGGGATCTCGAAGGCGCGCACCGCCTCGCGGATGAGCGGAAACTGCGGGATCAGATCGTCGGGCGGCGGCGGACGGTGCGCCTTGTAGTCTTTGTACATCTCGGTGCGGAACGTCTTCTCCGACTTGTCGAAGACGACGGCGAGATGGGTTGGCTTCTCATCCGGCTTCATCTCTTTGAGCAGCTTCCACAGCATGGCGCAGAAGCCGTAGACCGCGTTCACGTGCACGCCCTGCGGGGTGCGCGGCTCGAAACGGATCGCGTGATAAGCGCGGAAAATGTAACCCGAGCCGTCGACCAGGAAGACGTGGTCGCCCTTTTTCAGCGGCCGGACGACAGGCTCGGCATCGGTCAGCGCAGGCTGCGCGGCGGTTTGAGGCGCTTTGGCCTTGGACGTCTTGGCTGTGGCGGGCATGCCGGCAATGTGGGCCGCCGGAGCACGCAAATCAACGGTGACAAGGGCGGCCTGTAAATCCGGAAAGCTCTCTGCTAAGCACGGCGCTATCGCAGCGTTACGATGCTGACAACGACTTTTACGGACTGAACCATGCGCGTTGCTATGATCGGCACCGGCTATGTTGGCCTCGTCTCCGGAGCCTGCTTTGCCGATTTCGGACACGAGGTCACCTGCGTCGACCGCGACGGGGGCAAGATCGACGCGCTCAAGCGCGGCCAGATTCCGATCTACGAGCCCGGGTTGTCCGATCTGGTCAGCACCAATATGCGCGCCGGCCGGCTCAAATTCACGACCGAGCTTGCGCCGGCGGTGTCGGAAGCCAACGCGGTGTTCATTGCGGTCGGCACGCCGTCGCGGCGCGGCGACGGGCACGCGGACCTCTCTTTCGTCTACGATGCGGCCAGAGAGATCGCGGGCGCTTTGGAAGGCTTCACCGTCGTGATCACGAAGTCCACGGTTCCGGTCGGAACCGGAGACGAGGTCGAGCGCATCATTCACGAGACACGGCCGGACTGCGAATGTGCAGTGGTGTCGAACCCCGAATTCCTGCGCGAAGGTGCGGCGATCCAGGACTTCAAGCACCCGGACCGCATCGTCGTCGGCACAAACAACGCGCGCGCGCGCGAGATCATGAACGAGCTGTACCGGCCGCTCTATCTCAACCGCTCGCCCATCCTGTTCACCGAGCGCCGCACGGCCGAGCTGATCAAATACGCGGCGAACGCATTCCTCGCGACCAAGATCACGTTCATCAACGAGATCGCCGATCTGGCGGAGAAGGTCGGCGCCGACGTGCAGGACATTGCGCGCGGCATCGGTCTCGACAACCGCATCGGAAGCAAGTTCCTGCACGCGGGTCCCGGATACGGCGGCTCGTGCTTTCCGAAGGACACGCTCGCGCTCTTGAAGACCGGGCAGGATTACGAAGCGCCGCTGCGCATCGTCGAGGCCGTCGTCGCGGTCAACGACACGCGCAAGCGCGCGATGGCACGCAAGGTCTCGGCCGCGCTGCACGGCGACGTGCGCGGCAAGACGATCGCCCTGCTGGGGCTCACCTTCAAGCCGAACACCGACGACATGCGCGAGGCGCCGTCGATCCCGATCATCACCGCGCTCCAGGATATGGGCGCGAAGGTGCGCGCCTACGATCCGGAAGGGATGGAGCAGGCGAAAAGTTTCGTTTCCGGCGTGACCTTCTGCAAGGACGCGTATGACTGCGCGGAAGGTGCATCGGCGCTGGTGATTGTCACCGAATGGGAGCAGTTCCGCGCGCTCGACTTCGAGCGGCTAAAATCTGTGATGCAGCGACCTGTCCTCGTCGATCTCCGTAACGTCTACCGTCCGGACCACGTCGCGCGCCATGGCTTCGCCTACGAAGGCATCGGCCGGCCGAGGCAAGTATAACTGGCGTCCCGGGCGAGCGAAGCGGGACCCGGGATCGATATTCCGATACTGCGGAGTATGGGTCACCGTTTTCGCGGGGACGACATCGCGATTTGATGCGCACATTCGACACCCCTCTCCCCATCGACTCCGCTTTGCCGCACCTCACTGCGGCGCTGCGCGAGAGTAATGCCGCCGTCCTGGTCGCGCCGCCGGGCGCCGGAAAGACCACGCGTGTGCCATTGGTTCTGCTCGATGAGCCCTGGGCGGACGACAAGAAAATCCTGGTGCTGGAGCCGCGGCGGCTCGCCGCGCGTGCGGCGGCATCGCGAATGGCGTTCACGCTTGGGGAAGAGATCGGCGGCATAGTCGGTCTGCGTGTGCGCTTTGGCTCTAAAATCTCCAAGCGTACGCGCATCGAGGTCGTCACCGAAGGCGTGTTCACCCGGCTCGTTCTAGACGATCCTTCGCTTGAGAATGTCGCCGCCGTGCTGTTCGATGAATTTCACGAACGCTCGCTTGATGCCGATCTCGGGCTCGCGCTCGCGCGCGACGCGCAAGCCGGCCTGCGCGAGGATTTGAAAATCCTGGTCATGTCGGCGACGCTCGATGTTGTGCGCGTCTCGAAGCTCCTGGGCGATGCGCCGGTCGTCGAGAGTGAAGGCCGCGCCTTTCCCGTTAAGACGCGCTATCTCGGCCGCGATCCGCGGGTGCGCATCGAAAATCAGGTGGCCGATGCGGTTGAGCGCGCGCTACGCGCCGAGAGCGGCTCGCTGCTCGTGTTTCTGCCCGGCGCTGGAGAGATTCGCCGCACCGAGATGCTGCTGAACGAGCGCGTGCGCGATCCCGCCGCCGATGTCGTCGCGCTTTACGGGGCGCTCGACGCGCGCGAGCAGGACCGCGCCATTGCGCCTGCGCCGTCGGGCAGGCGCAAGGTCGTGCTCGCGACGTCCATTGCCGAAACGTCACTGACCATCGAAGGCGTGCGCGTGGTGATCGACTGCGGCCTCGCGCGCGTGCCGCGCTACGAGCCCGACGTCGGCATCACACGGCTGGAAACCGTACGCGTATCGCGGGCAGCCGCCGACCAACGCCGCGGCCGCGCAGGACGCACCGAGCCGGGCGTCTGTTACCGGCTGTGGGACGAGCCGCAGACCAGCTCGCTCGCGCCTTATACGCAGCCTGAAATTCTTTCGGCGGATTTGTCGAGCTTCGTGCTCGACCTCGCGGAATGGGGCGCGCGCGATCCCGCGACGCTCGCTTTTCTCGATCCGCCGCCTGCGGCCGCGCTCAATGAAGCGCGCACACTTCTGAATGAAATCGGGGCGGTCGACGCGGACGGCCGCATTACGGACGAGGGCCGCAAGTTGCGGCAACTCCCTCTGCCGCCACGTCTGGCGCGCATGGTGGTCGACGCCGGGCGCGACGGCGCAGGCGATCTTGCCGCTTCCATTGCCGTCGTGATCACGGAGCGCGGGCTGGGTGGCGATGACGTCGACCTGCGCCACCGTCTGGATCAAATCCGCGGGGATCGTTCGCCGCGGGCCAACGATGCGCGCGCGATGGTGGGGCGCTGGGCCGACATTGCGGGCGGAAAAGGCAATGTCAATGTCTCTGCAGGTGCATTGCTGGCGCTCGCTTATCCCGACCGCATCGCCAAGAATCGCGGCGGTGGCAGCGGCGCGTTCCTGCTGGCGAATGGGCGCGGCGGGCAGGTCGACCTGGCTTCGCCGCTCGCGCGCGAGCAATTCCTTGCCGTCGCCGAGCTGACCGGCGCCGCGGCCGCGAGCCGGATTTTGCTCGCTACGCCGATCACGCCGGATGAGATCGAGAAGCGTTTCGCGGATCGAATCGAAGAACGCGAGAGCGTAAGCTTCGATCATGCGTCCGCATCTTTGCGCGCGCGCCGCACACGGCGGCTGAACGCGATTTTGCTGAACGAGCAGATCAAGCCGATTACGCCCGACGCGGACACGGCGCGCATCCTTGCAAAGGGGATCGTCGCGGCAGGACTCGACAAGTTGCCGTGGAGCAAGGCGGCGCTCCAGTTTCGACAGCGCGCCGGATTTCTCCGCGCTGCCGAAGGCGAGGAATGGCCCGATCTGTCGGATACTGCGCTGGTGCAGAACACGGCGGAATGGCTCGAGCCAGTGCTCATGGACAAGACATCGCGCGCTCAGATCGGCGCGGACGAGATGTCCGATGCACTCATAAACCTTCTGCCCTGGAATCTTCGCCGAAGGCTCGACGACGAAGCGCCGACGCATTTCGAGGCGCCGACGGGCACGCGCGTGCCGGTCGATTACGCCGCCGAGCAGGGGCCGACGATCTCCATTCGCGTGCAGGAACTGTTCGGCCTGACGCAGCACCCGAGCATCGCTGGCGGACGCGTGCCGCTGGTCATAGAACTGCTCTCGCCCGCGCACCGGCCGGTGCAGGTCACCCGTGATCTGCCGGGCTTCTGGCGCGGCAGCTACGCGGCGGTGCGGACCGATATGCGCGGCCGTTATCCGAAGCACCCGTGGCCCGACGATCCGGCCAGTGCGTTACCGACCCGCCGGGCCAAGCCCCGCGGGCAGTGATTACAATTCGAGCGAAAGCGTTAATCCGCCGCTGACCACCGCGCCGGCGCTTCGGCTACGTTAAATTCGCATTGAGCTGCGTGCGCGATACTGCGCCAGATCACGAGGCTCGCATGCGCTCTGTTCTCATCTTCGCTGCTGTGCTGGTGGTTGGCGGCGGGTATGTCGCCCGGTTGGCGGACAAGGTCGTTTCCGCGCATCCGCAGCAGGCGGCCGCCGCGGCAACCGGTCCGCGCGAGCCCGTCTCGTCGGGCCGCAGTCTGATGGTCGAACGCGAGCGCGACGGTCATTTCCATATCGACTCGCGCATCAACGGGCGCTTAGTGGGCGTGCTGGTCGACACCGGCGCCTCGATGGTGGTGCTGCGCGAGACCGACGCTGAGAATGCAGGCGTCCGGCCGCGTGCGGACGAATACACGGCGCTCGTGACCACCGCGAATGGCAAGGTGAAGGCCGCGCCCGCGACGCTCGATCGCGTCGAGCTTGGCGGCATCACCGTCTATGATGTTCCCGCGCTGGTGCTGCCGGATGAGGTCCTTTCGACCAACCTACTCGGCATGTCGTTCCTCTCGCGCCTACGGCGGTACGAAGTGGCCGACGGCCGGTTGGTCCTGGAGCAGTAGCGGACCGCTTTGCGGCCTTCGAGCATTGGGCTATGTCACTCGAGCCCTTTGCACGAGGACCTCAATGTTTCCGACGCCGAAGCCCGCGCTCAAGCCCAACACCTACGACTACGAATCCACGCCGCTTGTAAAGCCGACAGGCTTCCGTGAATACGACGCGCGCTGGCTGTTGGAAAAAGAAATCAACCTGATGGGCGTGCAGGCGCTGGGCATGGGCCTTGGCACCATGATCGGCGAGATGGGTGTGAAGAAGGAGATCGTGACCGGTCACGATTTTCGCGGCTATTCGGCGTCGGTGAAGATGGCGCTGATCTCCGGCTTGCTCGCGTCGGGATGCAAGGTGCACGACATTGGCCTGGCGATGACGCCGATGGCGTATTTCGCGCAGTTCGCGCTCGATGTGCCGTGCGTCGCAATGGTGACGGCGTCGCATAACGACAACGGCTGGACCGGCGTGAAGATGGGCGCGAACCGTCCGCTCACCTTCGGGCCTGACGAGATGACGCGGCTGAAGGAGATCGTGCTCGGCGCCAAGTTCAGGCTCGACGGCGGCGGCTCCTACGTGTTCGTCGAGAATTTCCCCGACCGCTACATCGCCGACCTGACCAACCGGCCGAAGATCAAGCGCAAATTGAAAGTCGTCGCCGCCTGCGGCAATGGTACGGCCGGCGCCTTCGCCCCGCGCATCCTGCAGGCGATCGGCTGCGACGTCGTGCCGCTCGACACCGAGCTCGACTACACGTTCCCGAAATACAATCCGAATCCGGAAGACTTGAAGATGCTGCACGCGATCCGCGATGCGGTGCTGGAGCACAAGGCCGACGTCGGCTTAGGGTTCGATGGCGACGGCGACCGTTGCGGCGTGGTGGACGACGAGGGTGAGGAGATCTTCGCCGACAAGGTCGGCGTCATGCTGGCGCGCGACATGTCGAGCCTACATCCCGGCGCGACCTTCGTCGTCGACGTCAAGTCGACCGGGCTCTATGTCACCGATCCGGTGCTGCAAAAGAACGGGGTGAAAGCCGACTATTGGAAGACCGGGCATTCCTACATGAAGCGGCGTACCAACGAGCTCTCCGCGCTCGCCGGCTTCGAGAAGTCTGGCCACTACTTCTTCAACAAGCCGTTCGGCCGCGGCTATGACGACGGTCTCATCTCAGCGCTTGCGATCTGCGATATGCTCGACCGCAACCCCGGAAAATCGATGTCGCAACTCAAAAACGCGCTGCCGAAGACCTGGGGTTCGCCGACGATGGCGCCGCATTGCGACGACGAGAAGAAATACGGCGTCGTCGACGCAGTGACCAAGCACTTCGTTGCGGCGAAAGCGAAAGGCGAGAAGGTCGCGGGTCAGCCGATCCGGGATGTCGTCACGGTCAACGGAGTGCGCGTCACGGTGGAGGACGGGACCTGGGGACTCGTGCGCGCGTCATCGAACAAGCCGGAGCTGGTGGTTGTCGTCGAAAGCCCGGCTTCTGAAGCGCGCATGCGTGACATGTTCAAGGCGGTCGATTCCGTCCTGCGCACGCATCCGGAAGTCGGGGAGTATAATCAGACGATTTGACGTTCGGACGTGCCCGCGGCTCGCTGGTTAAAACACCCAAAATCGCCCAGTGCCGCCGATGATCACGACGATCAGTCCGAGCGGCAGGTTGATCGCGATGATCTGACGGACGCGGTTGAGTTGGGCGCCCGCGGCCGGCCAGTCCTGCGCATCGACCGCGCGCTTGAATTTTATCCAGGCGCCGTGGAAGAGCCAGACGAACAGCGCGATCATGATCCAGCCGAGCGCCTGCATCAGATTGATGTAGAGCGGCGCGCCTTCGAAGCCACCGAAATGCGTGACTAGGATCCAGTAGCCGCTTGCAAGCAGCAACACGACGCACGCCCACACCCAGGGAAAGAATTTGGCGAAGAAGCGCCGCCACAGCGCGAGCCGCTGCGGAGGTTCGAGCGGTCCCGCCGCGGGACGCAGGCACAGATACGCGGCGAACATCCCGCCGACCCACACGGCGGCGCTCAGGATGTGCAAGGCGAGCGCGATCGTGATGCCGAGCATGAGACTATCCATTCCACAATTGCGCCCGCAGCGTCGGCAGGCCGATGCCGGTGGCATCAAAGCCGCCGTCGACGCACAGCACCTGGCCGGTGATGTAGCTCGCGCGATCGCTGGCAAGAAAATAGATCGCCTCGGCCAATTCCTCTTCCAGTCCGTAGCGGTTGAGCGGCATGTGGTCGTGATAGTCCTTGCGGATCTCCGGCGTGTGCACCGCCTTTGCCATGGCCGTCTCGACCGGTCCCGGCGCGACCGCGTTGACTCGGATCCCGAGGGAAGCGAGCTCGGCGGCCTGCTGCTTGGTGAGATGCGCGAGACCGGCTTTGCTGGTGCCGTAGGCGATGCGTAACGTCGAGGCGCGCAGGCCCGAAATGGACGTGATGTTGACGACCGCGCCGCCGCCATTGTCGCGCATGATCGGGGCGGCGGCCTGCGTGCACAGGAACGGGCCGTTGAGGTTCACGGCGAGCACGCGCGACCAGTCCTCGTAAGTGACGTCGAGAATCGGCTTGAAGATCGCGACGCCCGCATTGTTGACGAGCGCGTCGAGACGGCCGAAGCGCTGTTTCAGTTCGGCGAAAGCGCGCGCGACCTGCTCAGGAATGGCGACGTCGCAGATCAGCGCCAAGGTCTCGTCGGGCCGCGCGATTGCGGCATGAGCCCGCTCGAGATTGTCGCCGTCGATATCGAGCAGCGCCACGCGCCAGCCATCGGCAAGAAAGCGCTTGGCAGAGGCGAGTCCGATCCCGCGCGCCGCGCCGGTGACGAGTGCGACCTTCGACGGCGCAGCCATCCGCTCCTCCGCGTTATTCTTTATCTTCCTTGAACGTATCGCGGAACGGATGCGCGGGGTAGACGCCGAGGACGCTCAGTTCCTTGGAGAAGAACGCAAGCTCCTCCAGCGCGAGCACGAGCGCGCGGTCGTCGGGATGACCTTCGACGTCGGCGTAGAACTGCGTGGCGAAGAAATTGCCGCCGACCATGTAGCTCTCGAGCTTGGTCATGTTCACGCCATTGGTCGCGAATCCGCCGAGCGCCTTGTAGAGCGCGGCCGGTAGGTTGCGCACACGGAACACGAAGGTGGTGATGGTCTTGCCATTGCCCGGTCGCGCCCAGGCTTTCTCGCGCGAGAGCACGACGAAGCGCGTGGTCGAGTTTGCCTCGTCCTCGACATTCTCTTTCAGGATGTTGAGGCCGTAAATCTCAGCCGCGAGCCGCGACGCGATCGCCGCGCGGGCCGTGTCCTTCGCCTCGGCGACCTCGCGCGCGGAGCCCGCGGTGTCGGCGGCGACGACCGGCTTCAATTTCAATTCGCGGATGACGTTGCGGCACTGGCCGAGCGCCATCACGTGGCTCTGCACGGTCTTGATCGTCTTCAGCGTCGCGCCCTTCGGCGCCATCAACTGGTTGCGGATCGGCAGGAACCATTCGGCGATGATGTGCAGCCGGGACGTCGGCATCAGATGATGGATGTCGGCGACGCGGCCCGCGACCGAGTTCTCGATCGGAATCATGCCCAAGTCGACATCGCCGCCTTGCAAGGCGGAAAAACAGTCCTCGAAGGTGGGGCAGGGGATCGGCTCGTAGCCTGGATAGGCCTCCTTGCAAGCGAGATGCGAATTCGCGCCCGGCTCGCCCTGGTAGATAATCTTCTTCTTGGCCATCGATCGATCCTTTCGGCGCGCATGCGTCGCGCGGTGCGGGCGCGCCGTCAAGGCGCAAGCATCGCGCGCGCTTTGTCCAGGTCTTCCGGCGTATCCACCCCAAGCGGCACCGTGTCGACCACCGCGATGTCGATGCGCATGCCGGCATCAAGCGCGCGTAGTTGCTCGAGGCGCTCGCGCTTCTCGTTTTCAGATGGCGGCAACGCCACGAAGCGCTCCAGCGCAGCCCGGCGATAAGCATAGAGGCCGATGTGATGGTAGTGGGGCCCGGAGCCCTTCGCGTTCGCGCGCGTGAAGGTGATCGCGTGCATGCGGGCGGGTGCGACCGGCCGGCCGTGCGCCTTCACCACGTTGGGATTGGTCAGTTCGGCCGGATCGTGGATCACGGCTGCCAAGGTGGAAATATCGACGGCCGCGTCCTTCAGCGGGGCGAGCGAAGCGCGGATTTCGCTCGGATCGATGGTCGGCAGATCGCCCTGCACGTTGACGACGATTTCGACCCGCCGCTCCGGATCGAGCGCCTGCAGCGCTTCGTGGATGCGATCGGAGCCTGAGGCATGATCCGCGCGCGTCATGATGGCGCGCCCGCCGGCTTTTTCGACGGCGGTCGCAACTGCTTCGGAGTCGGTCGCCACCACGGCCTCGCCGATCTTGGCCTCCTGCGCACGACGCAGCACGTGCACGATCATCGGCAGACCATGAATGTCGGCGAGCGGCTTGCCGGGAAGCCGGGTCGAGGCCATGCGGGCGGGGATCAGGACAAGGGTTTGGGGCATCGCGTGAAGCCCGTTAATATCGGCAAAACGACAGGTGGACCGGGCGCTTATACGGGTTGCCAGACGGGGAGCAAACCGGTATCTGTCCGCCTCGCTTCCGGCTGTAAGGCTGGGCGCCCCCGCATTGTTTGTCCCGTTTCGGGAGCCCCGATTTCCAATGAATTCCTTCGAACTCAACAAAATCCTCGGGGCCGTCCTCGGCACCTGCCTCGTTCTGCTTGCGTTGAACATCGGGGCCAATGCGCTGTTCGCGCCGCAGGCGCCTGCGAAGCCCGGATTTGAAATCGCCGTAGCGGCCAAGCCGGAAGGTGGCGCCGCGGCGCCGGCCAAGGAGCAGGTGGAGCCGCTGCCCGCGCGGCTTGCCAAAGCCAACCTCGATCGCGGCAAGACGATCGCCAAGCAGTGTCAGGCCTGCCACACGTTCGACAAGGGCGGCCCGAACCGGGTTGGACCCAATCTGTTCGGCATCGTTGACAGCGGGCGCGGCGAGGGTCGCGGCGGCTTTAATTTCTCGACTGCGATGAAGTCGAAGGGCGGCGAGTGGTCCTTCGATGAACTCGACAAATTCCTGACGTCACCGCGCGAGTACGTCCCGGGCACCGCCATGACCTTCGCCGGCATCAGCAACCCGCAGCAGCGCGCCGACGTGATCGCATTCCTCGATACGCTGGCCGACAGCCCCGTGCCGCTGCCGAAGCCTGAGGCCGCGGCTCCGGCCGGCGGCGGCAATGCCCCGACAAAGGGCGGCGCGAAGTAAGCGCCCCAATTCACCGACACAAACGGCCGGATTTTCCCGGCCGTTTCTCTATTGCTTAGGCTGTCGGCGGCTGTTCTCAGGCACCAAGGTCGGGTGCGCGGCGTTAGGGCGCTGTCACCGGACCGGAAAACAGACATAATCTGTCCCGATTGGCCTTAATCGCGCGTTTGGCGCCGGAGTTCATTGCATGCGTGTGTCCCGTCGCTCCGTTTTGCGTGGTTCCGCAGCGGCCCTCGCGGTGCCGGCGCTTGGCGCACTCGGATCCTTGTCCGGCGCATCGTCCGCCGCAGCGCAGACGGCGGAGCGAGGATGGAAACACGGCCTCTCGCTCTTCGGAGAGATGAAGTACCCACCCGACTTCCCGCATTTCGAGTACGTCAATGCAAAGGCGCCGCAGGGTGGAAATGTGCGGCAGGTCGCCTTCGGGACCTTCGACAACTTCAACGCCGTCATCGCCGGCGTGAAGGGCAGCCTTGCCATGGGCACCGAGTTGTTCATGGAAACGCTGATGACACCTGCGTTAGACGAGGTATCGACCGAATACGGCCTCCTCGCGGAGGCTGTCAGCCATCCGGACGACCATTCCTCGGTCACGTACCGGCTGCGCGCCAATGCGCGCTGGCATGACGGCAAGCCGGTCACGGTGGACGACGTGATCTGGTCGCTGGAGGTCTGGAAAGCGAACAGCCCGCAGCTCGCCGCCTATTACCGTCACGTCGTGAAGGCGGAAAAGACAGGCGAACGTGAGGTCACCTTCACCTTCGATGGGCCCGGCAACCGCGAGCTGCCGCAGATCGTCGGCCAGCTCTACGTGCTGCCAAAGCACTGGTGGCAAGGTACCGGCAAAAACGGCAACAAACGTGACGTGACGCAGACCACGCTCGAGCAGCCGCTCGGCTCGGGTCCTTATCGCGTCAAGGACATGACCGCCGGGCGGACCATCCTCTACGAGAAGGACGCCGACTATTGGGGCAAGGGCGTCAACGTCACGATCGGCACGAACAATTTCCAACAGATCCGCTACGACTACTACCGCGATTCCGACGTCGCGTTGCAGGCGTTCAAGGCCGACGAGCTCGATTGGCGCACGGAGAACATCGCCAAGAACTGGGCGATGGCTTACGATTTTCCTGCGGTCCGCGAGCATCGCGTGGTGCGCGAGGAATTTCCGACGCGCAACGTCGGCGGCATGCAGTCTTTCGCCTTCAACATCCGCCGGGACAAGTTCAAGGATGAGCGGCTGCGCCGCGCGTTCAACTTCGCGTTCGATTTCGAGGAGATGAACCGGCAACTCTTCTACGGACTCTATAAGCGCAACGACAGCTACTTCGCTGGCACTGAGCTCGCATGTTCGGGCCTGCCGACGGGCCTTGAACTGGACATTCTCAATACCGTCCGCGATGCCGTGCCCCCCGACGTCTTCGCCAAGCCGTATACGAATCCGGAGAACGGCAAATCCGACGCAGTGCGCAACAATCTGCGCGAAGCTCTGACGTTGCTGCGGGACGCTGGTTACGAAGTGCGCAACACCAAGCTCGTCAACGTGAAGACCGGCGAGCCCTTTGCGGTCGAATTTTTGATCGCGGAGCAGGCGTTCCAACGTGTCATCCTGTTCTATAAACCCTCGCTCGAGCGGCTCGGCATCTCTGTCGCGTTGCGTCTCGTCGATCCCGCGCAATATGAGAACCGGTTGCGGCAGTGGGACTTCGACATCGTTGTCGCAAGTTGGGCCCAGTCGCTGTCGCCCGGCAACGAACAGCGCGGTTTCTGGGGCTCGCAGGCGGCCGACCAGCCCGGCTCGCGCAATCTCGTGGGTATCAAGGACAAGGCGATCGACACGTTGATTGACCGCGTCATCTTTGCCAAGAACCGCGACGAGTTGGTCGCCGCCACGCATGCGCTCGACCGCGTGCTGCTCTGGCATCACTTCGTCGTACCGCAGTGGTATTCGGGCGCGCAGCGCACCGCCCGCTGGGACCGCTTTTCGCATCCCGAGAACATGCCGAAGTACGGCGCGGCAGCCTTTCCGACCGTGTGGTGGTGGGACGCAGAGAGGGCGGCCAAGGCGCCGTCGCGCTCCTGATGCTAGATCTGTCGCGCCGGCGCGTTCTCGTGCTCAGTGCCGCGGCGGCGGCGGGCGCGACGTTGCCGCTCAGCCGGAGTCTGGCGGCCGAGAGCGAAGAGCGGCACGGCATCTCGGCCTTCGGCGATCTCGGCTATCCGCCGGACTTCAAGAACTTCCGCTACGTCAATCCGTCGGCGCCAAAAGGGGGGCGCTATTCGGAAATCGTCTCGACGCGCGGCTATAACGGCTCGTTCCTTACCTTCAATTCGCTCAACGGCTACATCCTGAAAGGTGACGGCGCGACAGGGCTCGATTTTATTTTCGCGGCCTTGATGGTGCGCTCCGGCGATGAGCCTGACGGGATGTACGGGCTCGCCGCGCGTGCCGTGCGTATCTCGGACGATGGGCTGACCTACACGTTCCTGCTGCGACCCGAAGCGAAATTCCATAACGGCACGCCATTGACTGCGCAGGACGTCGCGTGGTCGCTGACCACTCTGAAAGAGAAAGGTCACCCGATCATCGCGCAGCTTCTGCGTGACATGCAGGGTGCGGAAGCGACAGACGACCGAACAGCCGTCATCCGATTTGCGCCGAAGCGCGGGCGCGACGTGCCACTGTTCGTCGCCAGCCTGCCGATCTTCTCGCGCACGTACTACGAGAAGCGTCCGTTCGACGAATCGACGCTCGATCCGCCGCTCGGCAGTGGACCGTACAAGATCGGCCGCTTCCAGGCTGGACATTTCATCGAATACGAGCGCGTGAAGGACTGGTGGGGCGCGGAGCTTCCCGCTGCGCGCGGAACGAACAATTTCGACGTCATCCGATACGAATACTACCGCGACCGCGAGGTCGGCTTCGAAGGCTTTACCGCGGGCGATTATCTCTTCCGTGAGGAATTCACCTCGCGTACGTGGGCGACGCGTTACAATTTCCCGGCATTCAACGATGGGCGCGTGAAGCGCGCAACGCTTCCCGACGACACGCCCTCCGGTACGCAGGGCTGGTTCATCAACACGCGCCGCGACAAGTTCAAGGACCCGCGCGTGCGCGAAGCGCTGATCGACGCCTTCGATTTCGAATGGACCAACAAGAACATCATGTACGGCTCCTACGAGCGCACGCAATCGGTGTTTGAGAATTCACCGATGAAGGCGTCGGGTATTCCGTCGGAGGCGGAAGTTACGCTGCTCGAGCCCTATCGCGACAAGCTGCCGGCCGAGGTATTCGGAGAACCTTATCGTCCCCCGGTGACGGACGGCTCCGGGCAGGACCGGCGCTGGCTGCGCAATGCCGCCAAACTTCTGGCCGACGCCGGTTGCGAGTTGAAGAATGGCAAGCGCGCTCTTCCGAACGGGCGGCCGATCGTGGTCGAATTTCTGATCGACGAGCCGAGCTTCCAGCCGCATCATCTGCCGTATATCCGCAATCTCGGCGTGCTCGGCATCGAGGCGAGCCTGCGCATCGTCGATCCGGTGCAGTACCGCGCGCGCGTCGACGACTTCGATTTCGACATCACGGTCGAGCGCATGAGCTTTTCCGCGACGCCGGGCGATTCGCTGCGCACGTATTTCTCCTCGCAGGCGGCACGCACCAAGGGGTCGCAAAATCTCGCCGGCATTTCCGATCCCGTGATCGACGCGCTCGTCGACGACATCATTGCGGCGAAGACGCGCGACAAACTCGTGACGGCCTGCCGCGCGCTCGATCGCGTGTTCCGTGCCGGGCGCTACTGGATCCCGCATTGGTACAAGGCGTCGCACTGGATCGCGTACTGGGACGTGTTCGGCCGTCCCGAGACAAAACCGCGATATTTCCGGGGCATTCCGGAAACCTGGTGGGCCGAGCCAGGCAAGGCCGCCAATAGCGAGAAGAAATGATCCTTATGCGCCGAGCGCCGGACTTGTCCCGGCCAACCGCGCCGTTAAGGTGCGGTATCTGACGTGGATGCGCGGCGCGAGGCCGAGCATGAGGGCTGCACCGCCGGTGAACTGACAAAAAGATGGCCGCCTATATCGCTCGCCGCGTTCTGTTGATGATCCCGACGATGTTTGGGATCATGCTGGTCGCCTTTGTTGTGGTGCAGTTCGCGCCCGGCGGGCCGGTCGAACAGGTGATTGCCCGCATTTCCGGCTCCGATACCGGCGCGACGTCGCGTATCTCCGGTGCGCCCGGCGGCGACTTCGGCGCGCGCGGAACGGCGCAGGGCGCCTCCAGCGTCGACGCGAGCAGCTCGAAATACCGCGGTGCACAGGGGCTCGATCCCGAGTTCATCAAGAAGCTCGAGAAGCAATTCGGCTTCGACAAGCCAGCGCCCGAGCGCTTCGCGCTTATGCTGTGGAATTACGTCCGCTTCGATTTCGGCAAGAGCTATTTCCGCGACGTCAGTGTGCTGCAGCTGATCAAGGAGAAGCTGCCGGTTTCGATCTCCCTCGGCATTTGGATGACGCTGCTGACCTACCTGATCTCCATTCCGCTTGGGGTGAAGAAGGCCGTGGAAGACGGGTCGCATTTCGACCTGTGGACCTCGACCGTGGTCATCGTCGGCTACGCCATTCCGGGGTTTCTATTCGCGATCCTGCTGATCGTCCTGTTTGCCGGAGGGTCCTTCCTCGATTGGTTTCCGCTACGCGGGCTCGTATCGGAGAATTGGAGTTCGCTGCCCTGGTATTCGAAGATCATCGACTACTTCTGGCATCTCACGCTGCCGATCGTCTCGATGGCGCTGTCTGCCTTCGCGACGATGACCCTACTGACCAAGAACTCGTTTTTGGACGAGATCCGCAAGCAGTACGTGCTGACGGCGCGGGCAAAGGGCTGCTCGAAAAATCAGGTGCTGTACGGACACGTCTTCCGAAACGCGATGCTGATCGTGGTGGCAGGGTTTCCGGGCGCCTTCGTGCACGCCTTCTTCACCGGGTCTCTGCTGATTGAGACGATCTTCTCGCTGGACGGGCTCGGACTGCTCAGCTTCGAAAGCGTGCTCAACCGCGATTATCCGGTCGTATTCGCGAATTTGTACATCTTCTCCCTGATCGGCGTGGTGGTGAACCTGATCTCCGACCTCACCTACACCTGGATCGATCCGCGCATCGATTTCGAGTCGCGGGAGGTCTGATTGGACGCGAAGACTGCCATCAAATCTCCGGACACCACGGCTGTCGGCGTGGGCGGACTCGACGTCCCGCCGGAGGGGCGGATCATCGAAGTCTCGCCGCTCAACCGGCGGCGCTGGGAGAACTTCAAGGCGAACCGGCGCGGCTATTGGTCGCTCTGGATCTTCCTCGCGCTCTTTGTGATCTCGCTGTTCGCAGAGTTCATCGCGAACGACAGACCGATTTTCATCGACGTAAACGGCAAATGGTTCTTCCCGGCGGTCGTGACTTATCCGGACACGGCGTTCGCGAAAGAGCAGGACCCGATGCTGTTCGGCACCGCGGCGGATTACCGCGATCCGTATCTGATGGGCCTGATCACTAAAGAAGGCGGCACGGTGGTCTGGCCGCCGATCAAGTTCTCCTACAACACACAGGTGAGCAATCCGCCGTCGCCGTTTCCCTCGAAGCCGACTTGGGCGTTGACGGATGCCGATTGCGAATGGGCGGCGACGCATAATTTCGCCAAGTGCGACACGCTTGAAACCAACTGGCTCGGCACGGACGACGGCGGGCGGGACGTGCTTGCGCGGCTGATCTACGGCTTCCGCATTTCCGTGCTGTTCGGATTGGCCCTGACGATCGCATCCTCGGTGATCGGCGTGGCGGCCGGCGCGGTGCAGGGCTATTTCGGCGGCTGGACAGATCTTCTCCTCCAGCGCTTCATCGAAATCTGGACGTCGATTCCGTCCCTCTACCTGCTGCTGATCATCTCGTCGGTGCTGGTGCCGGGCTTCTTCGTACTGCTCGGAATTTTGCTGCTGTTCTCGTGGGTATCGTTGGTCGGGCTCGTCCGGGCCGAATTCCTGCGCGGCCGCAATTTCGAATATATTCAGGCGGCGCGCGCGCTGGGCGTGTCCAACGGCGTGATCATCTGGCGCCACCTATTGCCCAACGCGATGGTGGCGACGATGACGTTCCTGCCGTTTATCCTATCGTCGTCGGTGATGACGCTCACGGCGCTCGACTTCCTTGGCTTCGGTTTGCCACCTGGATCGCCTTCGCTCGGCGAACTTCTGTCGCAGGGCAAAGCCAATGTGCAGGCGCCGTGGCTCGGCCTGACCGGCTTCTTCTCCATCGCGATCATGCTGTCGCTGCTGATTTTCATCGGCGAAGCCGTGCGCGACGCCTTCGATCCGCGAAAGACCTTCCGATGAGCGCGCCGGCCGAACCCCTTCTTTCCATCCGCGATCTCTCGGTCGCCTTCGGCCGCGGCGATCGGCAGGTGGTCGCCGTCGATCGCGTGTCGTTCGATATCGGCAAAGGCGAGACCTTGGCGCTGGTCGGCGAATCCGGCTCGGGCAAATCCGTGACCGCATTATCGGTGATGAAGCTTTTGCCCTATCCGCCGGCGCACCATCCGTGCGGCTCGATCCGCTTCAAGGGGCAAGAACTGCTGAGCATGGCGGAGGATCAACTCCGGCACGTGCGAGGCAACGACATCTCGATCGTGTTCCAAGAGCCGATGACGTCGCTCAATCCGTTGCACACGATCGAGAAGCAGATCGGCGAGATCCTGCTGCTGCATCAGGGCATGACGGGAGAGCCAGCGCGCCGCCGCATCGTCGACCTGCTCGATCAGGTCGGCATTCCCGATCCCGAATCTCGGCTCGGCAGCTATCCGCATCAGCTTTCCGGTGGACAACGGCAGCGAGTGATGATTGCGATGGCCCTCGCCAACGAGCCCGATCTGCTGATCGCGGACGAGCCAACCACCGCGCTCGACGTCACCGTGCAGGCGCAAATCCTGAAACTGCTGAAGGACATCCAGACACGCCTCGGCATGTCGGTGCTGTTCATCACCCACGACCTCGGGATCGTGCGTAAGATCGCCGACCGGGTCTGCGTGATGAACAAAGGTAAGATCGTCGAGCATGGCGGTGTCGAGCGCGTCTTCACCGCGCCCGAGCACCCCTACACCAATGCGCTGCTCGCCGCCGAGCCGAAGCCCGATCCCGCACCGCCGCGGCCGGAGGCGCCGGTGGTGGTGCGCACGGACGATTTGAAAGTCTGGTTTCCGGTCAAACGGGGGCTCATGCGCAGGGTGGTTGGCCACATCAAGGCGGTCGACGGCATCACTGTCGAATTGCGCAAGGGCGAGACTCTAGGGGTCGTCGGCGAATCCGGCTCGGGCAAGACGACATTGGGCCTCGCCATCCTGCGGTTGATTTCCTCGAAAGGCCCCGTCGTGTTCATGGGACACGAAATTCAGGGGCTGCGCTTCAAGGACATGCGCCCGTACCGGCGCGATATGCAGATCGTGTTCCAGGACCCGTACGGGTCGCTCTCGCCGCGCATGTCGATTTCGGACATCGTCGAAGAAGGCTTGCGCGTGCACCAGCCACAACTCAGCCGAGCCGAGCGGCAAGAGCGGGTCAACACGGCGCTCACGGAAGTTGGGCTCGATCCTGACACGGGCCACCGCTATCCGCACGAATTCTCCGGCGGTCAGCGACAGCGCATCGCGCTCGCCCGCGCGCTGGTACTGGAGCCCACGTTCATCGTGCTCGATGAGCCCACCAGTGCGCTCGATATGCTGATCCAGGCGCAGATGGTCGATCTCCTGCGCGACCTGCAAAAGAAACGCGACCTGACCTACATGTTCATCTCCCATGACCTGCGCGTCGTTGCGGCGATGGCCAGCCGTCTGCTCGTGCTCCGGCACGGGAAGATGGTGGAGGAGGGCGCCGCGGCCGAACTCTTCAAGAATCCAAAGAGCGACTACACACGCGCGCTGTTCGCCGCCGCGTTCAATCTGGAAACGGCGCCGGAAGGGGTCGTCTCGCAATGACGGCGAGACGCGCACGCGGATGAGCGCCGATGCCATCCTCGTTGCCGTCGATGGGCCGCACGCAGCCCAATGGCTGCGCCTGTTTCGCGAGCAGCCGGGCGGACGCCGCGTCTACGCCTGGCCCGATGCTCCGGGGGACCCTGCGGACATCGGCTATGCCTGCGTCTGGCGTCCGCCGGCGGGTTTGTTGAGCACGTTCCCGAATCTCAGGATGATCGTCAATCTGGGAGCCGGAGCGGACCATCTGCTCGCCGATCCGCGTCTTCCCGACGTGCCGATCGTCCGTGCGGCGCATCCCGATCTCAGTATGCGCGTCACGGAATATGTCGTCCTGCACACGCTGCGCTATCACCGGCGGCAGCCCTTGTACGACGCGCAGCAGCGGGAGCGCGTCTGGCGCGTTCACCCGCAGCCTGCTGCGAGCGAAGTTGCGGTCGGAGTGATGGGACTTGGTGTGATCGGCAGCGAAGCCGCGCGTGTGCTCGCCCGCATCGGTTTTCAAGTCGCCGGCTGGAGCACTCGCGTGAAACAGATCGAGGGCATCGAGGTGTTTCACGGTGTGCACGGGCTCGATCCCTTCCTCGAGCGTACCGAGATCCTGATCTGCCTGTTGCCGCTTACCGACGTTACACACGGGATTCTCAACGCGAGCCTGTTGATCAAGCTCAAGCGCGATGGCGCGGCCGGGGGCGCCTTCCTCATCAACGCCGGCCGCGGCGGCCTCCAAATCGATGCGGACATTTTATCCGCGCTCGACGACGACACGCTTGCTGGCGCGACGCTCGACGTCTTTCCACAAGAACCGCTGCCGCCCGACAGCCCGATGTGGTCGCATCCGAAGGTGACGGTGACGCCGCACAATGCGGGCGACATCCTTCCGGCGTTTCTGGTCGCGGATGTGATGCAGCAGATCACACGGCTGGAGCGCGGCGAGCCTCTGCTGAATGTGGTCGACCGTAAGCGCGGGTACTGAGGACTCCTGCATGGATGACATCGCCGACCGGCTCGCCGACGTCACGATCTCCGAATCCGAGCTGCTCGCCAAAGGCTTTTGCGAATACCGGCGCTACAGCCTGACCGTCTCAATTCCAAATCAGGGAGAGGTCGAGCAGAAGCGCGACGTGATCGCAGGCGGCAAGGTGGTTGCCGTGCTTCCGGTCGACGTCAATCGAGACGAGGTCGTGCTGATCCGGCAATTCCGCTTGCCCGCGCACCTCGCGACCGGCAAAGGCGACATGATCGAGATCGTTGCGGGACGTGTGGACGCTGATGAGGCGCCGGCCGATGCCGCGCGACGCGAATGTTGCGAAGAAATCGGCGTCGAGCCCGCGAAGATTGCCGAACTGTTCACTTATCTGACGACGCCGGGCATCACGGACGAGCTGGTCACGGTCTTCGTGGCACGGGTCGATGCCAGCGCGGTGCGCGAGCGCACCTCAATGGACGGCGAGTACATTCGCACCCAGCGCGTGCCGATCGAAACGGCACTCGAGGCGCTGTCGCACAACACGATGCACAACGGACCGGCGCTGATGGCGCTGCAATGGCTCGCGCTCAATCGCGCGCGGCTGAAAGAGTTGCTCGGCTGATACACGCATTCGTGAGTCGCTATGTGTGCGATCGTCAGGCATGAAGCGGCCCCCCACCGGATTTTCTCCCATGTCTCTGGTTGCGCGCCTTTTCGTACTGCTGATGTTGCTCATTGCCCCAGCCGCCGCACAGGCGGACGAAGGCTTCTATCCGATTATAGCCGACGACGGCACGGTGATCGGCAACCATCGTGTGTCCGTCGAGACCGAGAGCCGGATCGAGAAGCTTGCGGGCATCGTCATCGCAGGAAATCCGCAAGGGAGCATCACGCTCGCCGAGTTCTACGACGTGAACTGTCCGTTCTGCCGCGCTGCGTCCGGCGACATCGACGCGCTGCTCAAGCGCAATAACAAGCTCCGGCTCGTCCTCGTCCCGTTCCCGGTGCTTGGCATTCCGTCGATCCAGGGCACGCGCGCAGAGCTTGCGGTCGCGCGCCTCACCTCAGCGCAGGAGTTCTATCGCTTTCATCGCATGCTCGATAGCGAGCGCGGCACCGTCGACGGCACGCGCGCGCTTGCGGCCGCAGCGGCGATAGGCCTCGATCAGGCCAAAACGCTGGCGGTGGCGAACGAAGACGGCCTCGCCGACATCATGAAGGCGCACCTGCGGCTCGGCGATGCGCTCGGAATTCAGGCGACGCCGGGATTTGTTATCAAAGGTGTCACGATCAACGGATATCCTGGACCGAAGGCGCTCGCGAAGCTGGTCGACTCGGTGGACCGCTGCGGCGCCGTGATCTGCGACGCAAAAGCTCAGTAATCGACACTGACGAGATAAAGCCCGTCCGGCGGCGCGACCTGGCCGCAGGCGGTGCGGTCGCGCGCTTCCAACGCACGCGCAAGATCGTCGACGCTCCAGCGGCTTTCGCCTACCATCACCAGCGAACCCACCATCGAGCGCACCTGATTGTGCAGGAACGAGCGCGCGCTCGCGTAGATGAAGACACGCTCGCCCTCGCGCTGCACGTCGAGCTGGTCGAGCGTCTTCACCGGCGATTTGGCCTGACATTCGCTGGCGCGAAACGTGGTGAAGTCGTGCTTGCCGACGAGCCGCTGCGCCGCCGCATGCATTCGCGCGGCATCGAGCGGGCGCGGCACGCGCCAGGCACGGCCGCGTTCGAGTGCAAGGTCGGCGCGGCGGTTCACAATCTCGTAGCGATAGTGTCGTTTGCGCGCGGAGGCGCGCGCATTGAAGTTGTCCGCTACGCGCTCCGCCGCAAGCACGGCCACCGGGTGTGGCCGCAGATGCGCGTTAAGTGCGTCGCGCACGGTGTCCGGTTGCCAATCGCGCGTAAGATCAAGATGCGCGACCTGCGCCAGCGCGTGCACGCCGGCATCGGTGCGGCCGGCACCCTGGATGCGCACGCGCTCGTCGGAGAGTGCGGCGACCGCGTCGGTCAGCACGCCCTGCACAGTGAGACGGTCGGCCTGGATTTGCCAGCCGGCAAAGGGCGCGCCGTCATATTCTATGGTCAGCCGGTAGCGCGGCACGATTGATCCACCTCAAACCCCCCTCGGGTCGCGGCTTCTATAACAAATGTCAAGAAAGGACAGCGCCATGAAGAAGGCCTTCAAGCAGCAGATCGTCGAGTTGCTCGACCGGCATCGCATCATGACGATCGCAACCAACCGAGAGGACGGCTGGCCGCAGGCGACCGTCGTGTGCTACTGCAACGACGGACTTATCATCTACTGTCTGATCGGCCGCGACAGCCAGAAATACGCCAATATCGCGCGCGACCCGCGCGTGTCGCTCGCCATCGCCAACGATTATCCGCAGCCCCTGCAGATCAAGGGCCTGTCGATCGCCGCGCAGGCTGTCGAGACGACCGATCCGAACGAGCGCGCGCATGCGCGGGAGATCCTGCTCAAGCGCTATCCTGAATACAAGATCATGCCGCCGCCCGATCCGGCGACCGTGCCGCTGATACGGATTACGCCGAAAGTGGTCTCCGTGCTCGACTATTCGAAAGGCTTCGGCCACGCCGATCTCTTACGGGTGAGCGACGATGATCTCGAGGACTTTATCGAGGCGCGGCGACATCATTGGGCGAGCTTCCACGCCGCCTGATTTTAAGTGAGCCGCGTGCCGCGGCCCATCCGGGCACCGCGCAAGAACTCGTCCGCGCTCATCGGCTGCTTGCCCGCCCGCTGAACCAAGACCAGCCGCACCGTCCCATCGCCGCACGCGATCGTCAGCCGATCGTCCAACACAGTGCCGGGCTCGCTGCCCCCTTGCGCCAGCGTCGAGCGCAGCACCTTCACGCGCACTCCCTCGTGCTCGAACCACGCGCCGGGCCACGGTGACAGGCCGCGGATGTGATCATGCACAGCCGCCGCCGGCCGCGACCAGTCGATGCGCGTCTCGGATTTCAAAATCTTCTCGGCGTAGGTGACGCCTTGCTCCGGCTGCGGCGTCAACTGCAACGAGCCGCGCTCGGCCGCCACCAGCGCGCGCGTCATCAGTCCGGCACCGACGCGTGCGAGCACGTAGTGCAGATCGCCGGCCGTATCGTCAGCTTCGATCGGCGTTCGCTCGGCGAGCGCCATCGCGCCAGTGTCGAGCCCTTCGTCCATCTGCATGATGGTGATGCCGGTTTGCTTGTCGCCCGCCATCACCGCGCGATTGATCGGCGCCGCGCCCCGCCAGCGCGGCAGAAGCGACGCATGCACGTTGAAGCAGCCGAGCCGCGGCGCTTCGAGGATCGGTTTCGGCAGGATGAGCCCGTAGGCGATGACCACGGCGGCGTCCGCTTCATGCCCCCGAAACTGTGCCTGCTCAGGCTCGTTCTTGAGCGTGCGCGGTGTGAAGACGGGAATGGCAAGACGGCGGGCCTCGCGCTCAATCGGCGTGATCTGCAGGCCCATGCCACGCCCAGCGGGTTTTGCCGCCCGCGTATACACCGCCGCAATGTCGTGTCCCGCCGCGGCCAGCTCGATCAAGGTCGGAACCGCGAAATCTGGCGTGCCCATAAAGATGAGGCGGAGCGGCATCGGGCTTCACCCGATATGATGCTCGGGCGTGCTGTCCTCGTAAGCCGCGCGCGTGGTGTCGCCGCGCTTGGCGGCTTTCTTGAATTTCTTGAGCACCATATTGCGCTTCAATTTGGAAATGTAATCGATGAACAGGATGCCGTTGGTGTGGTCGATCTCGTGCTGCAGGCAGGTTGCCAGCAGTCCGTCGGCCTCGATTTCGTGCGGTTTGCCGTCGATGTCCTGGTATTTCACCTTCACGTGCGAGGGACGCTCGACCTCTTCGTAATATTCGGGAATCGACAGACATCCTTCCTCGTAGACCGAGCGCTCGTCGGACTTCCACGTCACCTCGGCGTTGATGAACACCTGCGGCGCCTTCGGGTCGTCCTTCTTGGCCAGATCCATGGTGATCACGCGCTGCGTGACGCCGATCTGGATCGCGGCAAGCCCGATGCCGGGCGCGGCGTACATCGTCTCGAACATGTCGTCGACGAGCGCGCGCAGTTCCTTGTCAAAGCGCGTGACCGGCTCCGAGCTGAGCCGCAATTTCTTGTCGGGGATGATGAGGATGTCGCGAAGGGCCATTGCGGCGATTTAGGGGGTTCCGCAGAGCGGGTCAATGGAACACGAGCCACCCTTCCTCGGGTGCTTGAGCCGCCGCGCGCTTGGCTTTACCGTTCGCCCTTCGTTCGCATGGGGCGGGCGAATCAGGGTAAAACCCCAAGCATGACCGATCCCTTCCTTCTGGCCATTGGGCTCATCATCGTCGTCGTTATTGTGGCCGTCTTGGTGCTTCTATTGCGCGCGCCAGCACCGGTCACCGATCCGGCGGCGGAACAGCGCATGGTCGCGCTCAACTCCCGCCTCGACGGCATGGCGACGTGGCTGCAGAACGCGCACGGTCAGCTTCAGCAGACCGTTCAGGCATCGCAGAGCCAGTTTCAGCAGACGGTGAGCCAGCGCCTCGACGCGGTGACCGCGCGGCTCGGCGAGAGCCTCACGGCCTCCACCAACACCACCGCTGAGCACCTGCAGAATCTGCACGCGCGACTCGCGGTCATCGACAGCGCGCAGAAGAACATCACTGACCTCGCGACGCAGGTGACGAGTCTGCAGCAGGTGCTCGGCAACAAGCAGTCCCGCGGCGCTTTCGGGCAGGCGCAGATGGAGGCGATCATCAGCGATCGCCTCCCGAAGGACTGCTTCGATTTCCAGGCCACGCTCTCGAATCGTGCGCGTCCCGATTGCTGCATCTATCTGCCGGGCAGCCCGACTTTGGTGATCGATGCGAAATTTCCGCTCGAGGCGGTCACCGCTTTTCGGGAGGCGACAAACGAAGAAGAGAAAAAAGCCGCGATGGCACGCGTGCGTCAGGATGTGTCGAAGCACATTGCCGACATCGCCGAGAAATATCTTATCCCGGGCGAGACGCAGGACATGGCTTTGATGTTCGTTCCGTCGGAATCAATCTACTGCGATCTATACGACAGCTTCGACGATCTCTTTCAAAAGGCCTATCGCGCGAAGGTGACGATCGTTTCTCCGTCGCTCTTGATGCTCGCGGTGCAGGTCATCCAGCAGATTCGCAAGGACGCCAAGATGCGCGAGGCGGCCGACCGAATATTGAAAGAGGTCTGTTTGTTGGTGACTGACGTGCAGCGGCTGAAGGACCGAGTGGAGAATCTCGACAAGCATTTTGGTCAGGCCGAGAAGGATATCGAACAAATCGTCATCTCTGCCGACAAGATTTTGAGCCGCGGCCAGAAGATCACCG
>Ga0207806_1000027_pt1 | contig 30635 bp, 24 predicted proteins | sample LuqExpMetageno72_FD_187829 | JGI IMG/M metagenome (GOLD analysis project Ga0207806, IMG submission 187829) | Tropical forest soil microbial communities from Luquillo Experimental Forest, Puerto Rico - Sample 72 (SPAdes) | ecosystem: Environmental > Terrestrial > Soil > Tropical forest ...
GAACAGCGAGAAGTGGATGTGGGCCGGCCGCCAGGCGTTGTGGTGATTGCCCCACGGATAGGCGCCGGGCTTCACCGTGACGAAGCGATAGTAGCCGTTCTTGTCGGTCACGGTGCGGCCCGCGCCGGTGAAGTTCGGATCGAGCGGCGCGGGGTGTTGGTCGACGATGTGCACGTAACGACCACACGCGTTCGCCTGCCAAATCTCGACGAGCGTATCGGGCACCGGACGCTTGTCTTCGTCGAGCACATGGCCATGCACGATGATGCGCTCGCCGAGCGGGTCGCCGGCGTGCTGCCGCGTCAGGTCATTGTCGGTTTCCTGGACGGAATCGTGCCCGTATACCGGTCCTGTCAACTCCGACAGGGTGTGCGGAATGACAATCAGCGGCTTCGACGGCGAGCGCTTCGCGGTGCTGCGATAGGCCGGCGTCAGGTGCTTGGGGAATGCCTCCAAGCTCTTGGTCGGAAAGACGAACGACATTCTCCGGTCCCCTTAATCTTAATTTCTAGACGCGCTCGATCGCGAGCGCCACGCCCTGGCCGACACCGACGCACATCGTCGCGATCGCGCGCCTGCCGTCGCGCTCGTGCAGGCCGTGCGTGGCCGTCAGTGCAAGCCGCGCGCCCGACATGCCGAGCGGATGGCCGAGCGCGATGGCGCCGCCATGCGGGTTCACGTGATCCGCATCGTCCGCCAGACCGAGTTGGCGCATGCAAGCGAGCGATTGCGATGCGAAGGCCTCGTTCAGTTCGATCAGGTCGTAGTCCCCGATCTTGTGGCCGAGCCGCTCCAAGAGCTTACGTACGGCCGGCACGGGGCCGATGCCCATGATGCGCGGCGGCACGGCGGCGGACGCCATGCCGAGCACGCGGGCGCGCGGCGTGAGCCCATGCGCCTTCATCCCATCTTCGGAGGCGACGATCAACGCGGCGGCGCCATCGTTGACGCCGGATGCATTGCCCGCCGTGACCGTGCCGGGATTGCGGAAGGGGGTTTTCAATTTCGCGAGTTGTTCGAGCGTTGTGTCGGGCCGCGGATGCTCGTCGCGGTCGACCGTGGTGACGTCGCCTTTGCGGCCCGGCACCTGCACCGGCACGATCTCCGTGTCGAAATAGCCCTTCGCGATGGCCATGCCGGCGCGCTGCTGCGAGCGCAGCGCAAACGCATCCTGATCGGCGCGCGTGATCTGGAATTCCTCGGCGACGTTCTCGCCGGTTTCCGGCATGGAATCGACGCCATATTGCTTCTTCATCAGCGGATTGATGAAACGCCAGCCAATGGTGGTGTCGTAGATCTCAGCGCTGCGCGAGAAGGCTTCCTCGGCCTTGCCCTGCACGAACGGTGCGCGCGTCATCGACTCGACGCCACCGGCAACCGCAAATTCCATTTCGCCGGCGCGGATCGCGCGCGCGGCGGTGCCGACGGCTTCGAGTCCGGAGGCGCAGAGGCGATTGAGCGTCACCCCGGGCACGCTGCCGGGCAGTCCGGCGAGCAGCAGCGCCATGCGCGCAACGTTGCGGTTGTCCTCGCCCGCCTGATTTGCGCAGCCGAAGAAGACCTCGTCGAGCTTCTCCCAATCCGCTTTCGGATTGCGGCGCTTAAGCTCACGGATCGGGATCGCGGCGAGATCGTCGCTGCGCACCTTCGCCAGCGCGCCGCCGTAGCGGCCGACGGGCGTCCGGACCGCGTCGCAAATGAAAACGTCACGCATGACAAACCTCTATCAAGCTGCTTCGGCGTGGGCGCGCGCGGTGCGCACATGCAGTTCGCGCAAGACATCCAATTCCTGTGCCGTCGGCGGCGGCGTTTCCGCGACCTTCGCCGCGAATCGCACCTGCCAGCCCGTGTTCTCCTGCACCTGCTCGCGCGTGACGCCCGGATGCAGCGAGACGACAATCATCTCCTTCGTCTCGGGTTCGGGTTCGAACAGGGCCAGGTCGGTGATCAGCCGCGTCGGACCTTTGGTCTTCACGCCGATCTTCTGGCGCGAGTCGCCGCCCGTGACGTGCCCAATCGAGGTGACGAAATCGAGCTTGTCGACGAAGCCGCGTTTCGACTGGGCCATGATGATGAAGATCTCGCCGCATGACGTCGCGATCTCAGGCGCGCCGCCGCCGCCGGGCAGCCGCACCTTCGGCTTGCCATACGGCCCCACAACCGTGGTGTTCAGGTTCGCGTATTTGTCAATTTGCGCGCCGCCCAGGAAGCCGACTTTGATGCGTCCGCCCTGCAGCCAATAGCGGAACATCTCCGGTACTGACACGGTGGTCAGCGCGGTCTCGCACAATTCGCCGTCGCCGATCGACAGCGGCAGCACATTCGGCTTGGTCGCTAGCGTGCCCGACTCGTAGATCAGTGTGATCTCTGGCGCGTGCGTGAGACGCGCGAGGTTCGCGGCTGCGGACGGCATGCCGATGCCGACAAAGCATACGTCGTCGTTCTTCAACGCGCGCGCCGCGGCAACCGTCATAATTTCAGTCGGCTTGTAATGGGCCACGATACACCTTCAATTCGCGCGCTTGCGGGCGTATTCGGCAAAGGCCTCGGGGCCTTTGCCGAGCACGTTCTCTTTCATCCAGGCATGGAACGTGTCGCGTTCCCGCGCGATCTCATCCCACGCCTTGTAGAAGCTGTTGTTGCGCGGATAGTACCCCTGCGCATAGGAGGGGAAGGCGCCGCCCGGCACTTCCGCAACGTAACCGACCGTCCAGTGCGGCAGCACGACCGCATTGAGGCTCCGCTCCGGCAACTCGTTGACGATCTCCTCGACCGTAACGACCGAGCGTTTGGAGGCGAGCACCGCCTCCTTCTGCACGCCGAGCACGCCTTCGATCATCACATTGCCCTGCCGGTCGGCGCGCTGCGCATGGATGACCGCCACGTCCGGACGGTGCGCCGGCACGGCCGCAAGCTCCTCACCGGTGAACGGACAGGTTACACGCTTGATGTTCGGATTGACGGCGGGAAGTCCGCCGCCGATGTAACCGCGGAAGATCGCGCAGGGCAGCCCCGCCGCGCCCGCCTCGTAGGCGTTCGCCATCGCCGCGTGCGAATGTTCTTCGATCTCGAGCTTGTTCGGCCAGCCCTGCTCGACCGCGTCGCGCAAGCGATGCAGCGAGCCGACGCCGGGATTGCCGCCCCAGGAGAAGATAATCTTTTTGGCGCAGCCCATCCCGATCAGTTGATCGTAGATCAGGTCCGGCGTCATCCGGATCAGCGTCAGCTCCTCGCGGCCCTGCCGGATGATCTCATGGCCGGCGGCGTGCGGGATGAGATGAGTAAAGCCCTCCATGGCCACCGTGTCGCCGTCGTGCACGGCGGCCTTGATGGCCTCGGAAAGCGACGTCAGTTGCGCCATTGCGTACAATCCTGCGAATGCGAAGCGTATTTACGGCCCGTACCGGGCGGGGTCAAATGGCGTTACAGCGGACGGTCGGGACGCAAACGGACTGGGCGAGCATGTTGTCAGCGCAACCGATTTTCACGATCGAAGCGGAGCTCGCGCCGCTAATGAACCTCGGCAAGACGCCGATCGGCGAGCGGCGGATCATCGGCATTCTCGGCGGCACCGTGCGCGGGCGGAAGCTGCAGGGCCGCATCCTCCCCGGCGGCACCGATTGGCAGATCGTGCGCGCGGACGGCGCCGCCGACATCAGCGCGCGCTACACGATCGAGACGGACGGTGGCGCGCGCATCCTCGTCAACAGCGACGGCCTGCGGCATGGTCCGGCGGAGGTGCTGCAAGCGCTCATGCGCGGCGAGCCCGTCGATCCTGCCTCATATTATTTTCGGACCGCGATGCGGTTCGAGACGAGCGACCCTTCGGTAGACTGGATGAACCGCATTCTTGCCGTCGCGCGCGGCGAGCGGCTTGCACTGGCGGTGAAACTAGATGTTTATGAAGTCGAATAGGCGGGCGGTTAGCCAAACTCGCGCAGCAATTTCATCAGTTCGGCCCTACGCTTCTCCCCGATATACTCGGTCAGATGCGTTTCGTGCTTCTGCGCGAGCGAAGTAATTTTGGTGAGTGCCCTTTCGCCTTGAGGCGTCAGGATCAGCGCGTGTGAGCGCGCGTCACGGCCCGATGCCCGGCTGATCCAATCGCGCGCTTCGAGCGCATGCAGCATGCGTGCGAGCCTGGCGCGCTCGATATTGAGCGTTCGCCCGATCGCCGATTGCGACTGTCCGGGATTGGCGGCGATGACCAGCAACACCGAATATTGTGCAGGCCGGACATTCATTGCGCTCAGTGTCGCCATGAAGTCCTGAAACACCCAAACCTGTAGCCGCCGCAGGAAATAACCCAAATGCCGGTCGAGCTGCCCGAGGTGCAGCGGCCCACCTGCATCGGATTCCGCATTCGGCGCTTTCGTCCGTTCGGTTTTCGTGCGCCCGTCTCGCCTCACGCCAGCCCCGGTTGGGCCGCTTGACCCAGATTGTTGTCGCTGACAACATTTGCCACAGGCGGGTGAAATTTCAAGAACTCCGCCACGGATGGGAGGACGTCATGCTGAAAACGGTCAAGCTGGCCGCGCTTCTGCTTGTCGTGACGGCGCCGCCGGCTTTCGCGGAAATGAACGGCACCGTCCGCATCGGCGTGCTGAACGACATGTCCAGCGTCTATGCCGATTTCCAGGGTCCCGGCTCAGTTCTCGCCGCGCAGATGGCGGTCGAGGATTTTGCAAAGACCTCGAAACGCAAGGTCGAGGTCCTCTCGGCCGATCATCAGAACAAGCCGGATGTGGGATCCGCCATTGCGCGCCGCTGGATCGACACAGAGGGCGTGGACGTGCTGGTCGACCTACCCAACTCGGCAGTCGCACTCGCGGTCAGCGACATCGCTACGGAGAAGAACAAGGTCGCCATCGGCTCGGGAGCGGGCACTGCGGCGCTCACCGGCGCAAAATGTTCGCCGAATTTTGTGCACTGGACCTACGACACCTGGGCGAACGGGCACGCGCTCGCGCGCGGCGTTCTGGACGCCGGCAGCAAGTCCTGGTTCTTCGTCACTGCCGACTACGCCTTCGGGCACGATTTGGAGAAGCAGGCGAGCGACGAAGTCACGCGCAGCGGGGGCACGATCCGGGGTAGCGTTCGCCATCCACTTGGCACGCCGGATTTCTCCTCCTTCATCCTGCAGGCGCAGGCCTCGAAGGCCGACGTCGTCGCGTTCGCGAATGCAGGCGGCGACACCGTCAACGCGATCAAGCAGGCGGCGGATTTCGATGTCGGAGCAAACCAAAAAATCGTCGCGCTGATCTTTGACTTGCAAGGCGTCCCGGCCCTGGGGCTTAAGACTGCGCAGGGGCTGCTCGCACTCAACGGCTGGTACTGGGACATGAACGACCAGACGCGCGCATGGTCAAAGCGCTACCAGGAACGGCATCCGAAAAAGATGATGCCGAACCATATGCAGGCCGGTGTCTATTCGGCGGTGCTGCATTATCTCAAGGCGGTCGACAAGGTCGATTCATCCACGGACGGCAAAGTGGTCGTGGCGGCGATGAAGAGCATGCCGACGGACGATCCGGTGTTCGGCAAGGGTACGATCCGCGAAGACGGCCGCCACATGCATCCGATGTACCTCTTGCAGGTGAAAAGCCCGGCGGAGTCGAAAAGCGAGTGGGACGTGTTCAAGATCGCTGCAACCATTCCGGCCGAGAAGGCTTTCCGTCCGCTGGCGGAAGGCGGATGCCCGCTGGTGAAGAAGAACTGAGTTCGTTGCGTAACACTGCTCCGGACGCGAAAATAGAGAACGCCGCCTGGGGCGCTTTGAGGAAATAGATGTGAGTTCACGCAATCGACCGAGCCGCATTTCGTTGCCGCCTACACTCGCTGCCGAGCTCGATGACGACGTCGCTATCCTGCGGCTGAACCGTCCGGAAAAGCGCAATGCGCTGGACGATACGACCGTGCACGGCATCGAAACGTTCTTCGGCACCGTGCCGGACGAAATACGCGCGGTGCTCCTTTGCGGCGAGGGCGATCACTTCTCCGCCGGACTCGATCTCTCCGAACTGCAGGAGCCCGATATCCGGCAGGGCATCGAACATTCGCGATTGTGGCATCGCGCGTTCGAAAAAATCCAATACGGCCGCGTGCCTGTCGTCGCGGTGCTGCATGGCGCGGTCGTTGGCGGCGGGCTCGAACTTGCTGCGTCCGCACACTTACGTGTGGCCGAACGCTCGGCCTATTACGCGCTGCCGGAAGGCAGTCGCGGCATCTATGTCGGCGGCGGCGGCTCGGTGCGATTGCCGCGGCTGATCGGCGTCGCTCGGATGATGGACATGATGCTGACCGGCCGCACCTATTCGGCCGAAGATGGCCTGGCGATGGGGCTCACGACCTATCTCGTTGAATCCGGCCAGGGCTTCGCGAAAGGTTTGGAGCTCGCCAAGGGCATCGCCAAAAACGCGGCGCTGACGAATTTCGCGGTCATGCACGCGCTACCGCGGATCGCCGAGATGGCGCCGCAGAGCGGATTCGCGGTCGAGGCCTTGATGTCTTCCATTGCGCAGGCGGATCCCGAAGCGAAAAATCGGCTGAAGGATTTTTTAGAAAAACGCGCGCCCAAGGTGACGCGCGACTAGAGGAAACGAGATGCCCGCGTCTGCCGAGAAGGCCCGATCCGCACCCTTACGTCGGGTGCGGCTCGGGATGCCGCAGCCCGAGCTCGAACGCCGCGCCGACGGCACCATCTTGATCCGCGCGAAAACACCGCTGCCGGCTTACGACGCGCGCGTCACGGATGCGTTGGCGCGTTGGGCGGAGAAAGCGCCCGACGGCGTCTTTCTTGCGCATCGCGATCCTGACGGCGATTGGCGGCGCATGACTTATGCGCAGGTGCGCGATGCGGTGGCGCGCATCGCCGCCGCGCTCTTGCGGCGCGAGTTGTCGCCCGAGCGGCCGATCGCGATCCTGTCGGGCAACGACATCGAGCACGCCTTGCTTGGGCTCGCTGCGATGACCATTGGCGTCCCCTACACGTCAGTGTCGACGGCCTATTCGCTGCTGTCGAACGACTTCGGCAAGTTGCGCGCGATCCTCGACGTCGTTACGCCGGGGCTGGTGTTCGCCAATGACGGCGCGATGTTCGCGCGCGCGATCGAGGCCGTCGTTCCCCAAAGCACCGAAGTCGTGGTAACGCGCAATGCGCCACCGAGCCACAAGACAACGGCGTTAACAGACCTCATCGGAGCGGAGGACCCCGCCGGGGTCGCGGCGGCGCACGCGGCCGTCACGCCCGACACGATCGCCAAATTCCTGTTCACCTCCGGCTCGACCGGTCATCCGAAAGCGGTGATCAATACGCACCGCATGCTCTGCTCGAACCAAGCGATGCTCTATGCTGGCTTCCGTTTTCTCGACGAGGAACCGCCGGTCGTGCTCGACTGGCTGCCGTGGAGCCACACCTTCGGCGCCAACCACAATTTCAATATGGTGCTGACGCACGGCGGCTCGCTTTACATCGACGACGGGAACCCGACGCCGCCCGGCGTGCCGAAGACCGTGCGCAATCTGCGCGAGATCGCGCCGACGATCTATTTCAACGTGCCGAAAGGATATGAAGCGCTGGTGCCGCATCTGCGCGCCGATGCGGAGCTGCGGCGCAATTTCTTCAGCCGGCTGAAGGTGCTGTTTTATGCCGGCGCCGGGCTGAACCAGACGACGTGGGACGACCTCCGAGATCTCTCGGTTGCCGCGACCGGCGAACGCATCATCCTCGTTTCGTCGATCGGTTCGACCGAGACCTCGCCGCTCGCGCTCGCCTGTACCTGGGATTTCGACAAGGCGGGCAATATCGGTCTGCCCGCGCCCGGCGTCGAATTGAAACTCGTCCCGAGTGAAGGAAAACTTGAAGCGCGCCTCCGCGGGCCCCACATCACGCCCGGCTACTGGCGCGCCGAGCACCTCACGCGCGACGCCTTCGATGAAGAAGGATTCTATAAGATCGGCGACGCGCTGAAGTTCGCCGATCCCGCGGCGCCGGAACAAGGCCTGCTGTTCGATGGCCGCATCGCCGAGGATTTCAAACTCTCGACCGGCACCTGGGTCAGCGTCGGACCGCTGCGTGCGCGCTTCCTCGACCACTTCGCGCCGTTCGCGCGCGATGTCGTGTTCGCCGGGCCCGACCGTGACGAAGTCTGCGCGTTGGTCTTCCCTGACATCGAAGCCTGCCGCAAACAGGCTGGCCTGCCGGCGGAAGCAGCCGGAACCGATGTGCTTGTGGCACCGCGTGTGCGCGAGACATGCGCCGAACTGCTGCGAGGTCTGCTCGCCGGAAGCTCCGGCACGTCAACCCGCATTCTGCGGCTGATCCTGATGCCTGAGCCCGCCTCGATGGACAAGGGTGAAATGACCGACAAAGGCTCGATCAACCAGCGCGCCGTGCTTGCGAACCGCGCGGCACTTGTGGACGAGCTCTATGCGGCGGAGCGGTCAGCGCGCATCATTACAGCAGGCGTCTGAGTTCAGGAGGGGCAGCATGGAAATCAGAGGGCAGGCCGCGATCGTTACCGGCGGCGCATCGGGCCTCGGCGCGGCGACCGCACGCGCGCTTGCCGCGGCGGGGGCACGCGTCGCCGTTCTCGACATCAACGGGAAGGCCGCGTCCGACCTCGCGCGCGAGATCAGCGGCGTTGCCGTCGCTTGCGACGTGGCTGATGCAGGAAGCGGCGAAGCGGCGGTCGCGAAGGCAGCGCAGTCACACGGCCCCGCGCGCGTGCTGGTCAACTGCGCAGGGGTTGGACCGGCCAAGCGCATCGTCGGGCGCGAAGGACCGATGCCACTCGCCGACTATGAGCGCGTGATCCGCATCAACCTGATCGGCACCTTCAACATGATGCGGCTCGTCGCCGCCGCCATGCCGCAGCTTCAGCCGCTGCCCGACGGAGACCGCGGCGTGATCGTGTCGACCGCCTCGGTGGCCGCGTTCGAGGGCCAGATCGGACAAGCCGCTTATTCGTCGTCGAAAGGCGGTATCGCCGCACTGACCCTTCCCGCCGCGCGCGAATTTGCGCCGTTCGGCATCCGCGTGCTCGCCATCGCGCCCGGCATTTTCGGGACGCCAATGCTGCGCGCGCTGCCGCAGGAGGCGCAGGATTCGCTCGGCGCGTCGGTGCCGTTCCCGAAGCGGCTGGGTGAGCCGCGCGAATTCGCTGCGCTCGTGCTGCACTGCATCCACAACGGCTATCTCAATGGCGAAGTGATCCGGCTCGACGGCGCGCTGCGCATGGCGCCGCGCTGATCCCATCGGATGAACTCGGCGGCCGATAAGATCATCGATCTCTACGAGCGCCGCGCGCACGAATGGGTGAGCGACCGTAGCCGCCAACCAGTATTCATCGAACAAGCGTGGCTCGACCGTTTCTGTGCGCTGATCAAGCCTCGCGGCACAGTTCTCGATCTTGGGTGCGGTCCGGGCAAACCCATGGCCGCCTATCTGCTCGCGCAGGGCTTCGATATCTGTGGCGTCGATTCCTCGCCCACGATGATCTCGCTTGCGCAAGGCAACTTCCCGGAACGCGAATGGATCGTCGCCGACATGCGCGCACTGTCGCTCGGACGGACCGTCGACGGCGTGATGGCGTGGGACAGCTTCTTCCACCTTAGTTACGACGACCAGCGGCAGATGTTTCCCATCTTCCGCGCACACGCCAAACCGGGCGCTCCGCTGCTGTTCACCAGCGGGACGCAGCACGGCGAAGCCATCGGCAGATTTCGCGGAGAGCCGCTGTATCACGCGTCCCTTTCGCCGGACGAATATCGCGCGCTCTTTGCGGAGAATGGTTTCGAGTGCGTGGCTGAAAAGATGGAAGATCCGGAGTGCGGCTTGCGTTCGGTCTGGTTGGCCCGGCGCGTCGAAAACGGCTAAGAGCGGGTATGAAGTTCACCAACACCCGGACCGTTCGCATCGAGTGGGGCGACTGCGACCCCGCAGGGATCATCTTCTACCCGCGCTACTTCCACATCTTTGATGCCTCGACCGCGCTGCTGTTCGAAACGGCGCTGGGCATGAGCAAGTTCGAGATGTTCAAGACGCTGCCCTTCTCGGGTTTTCCGCTGGTGCGTACGCAGGCGCGGTTCCTGCGGCCTACCCGCTTTGGCGACGAAGTCAGGGTCGAAAGCACAATCAGCTTCGGGCGCTCGAGCTTCGACGTCACGCACCGGCTCTCGCTGAAAGGCGAACTCTGCGCCGAAGGCAACGAAAAGCGCGTTTGGACGCTGCGTGATGCGCACGGAAAGCTCAAGTCGCACCCAGTGCCCAACGCGGTGCTGCAAAAATTCGCCTAGCCCAGACGCCCCCCGCTCACTCCACCTGCGTGGCGATCTTGCGGCAGATTTCCAGAAAACGCTTGCGGTCTCGCGCACCGATAATGTCGTCCAGCACACGCTCGTGCCGCCGCGCGCAGCGCATCAGCGAGGCCAGCACCTTCTTGCCCTGCGGCGTCAGTGAGAGCCGGTAGGCGCGCTTGTCGCTGTCGGTCCTCTGCCGTTCCACCAGCCCGCGCCGGACCAGGTCTTCGACGACCGGAGTGATGCTTGATTTATCGCGCCCGCTCGCCTGGCCCAGTTCGGTTTGACTGATGCCGGGATTGCGATGGATCAGCGTCAGCGTGGCAAAGCGGCCGGGGCTCTCGCCGATCTCCTGCGAGCGGCGGGAGAAAGCCTGAAAGGCGGACTCCTGCGCTATGCGCAAATTGAAACCGATCCAGCCGGCGAGCGGCCCGAAATCGGTCGCCGGCGATTCGGCGCCGGAATGCCGACGCCGCCGCGACGATTTCCCGTTCGTCTCTGCCAATGCGCGCCTCGCCCTCACTTGTCCGTCCGCCGTTTAGTTTGATCCCAAACGATAGCCTTTACAACCGTACGCTCGTTCGGCTCAAATGATGCGCAAGGACTTGGGCGCGACAAGCCCGGCCCACCGGAGGACGCCATGAAGAAATGCCTTGCGACTGCGATCTTCGCCGCAACGCTCGCCCTTGGCGGCAGCGCGCTTGCGCAGGAGAAGACCTTCGATCTGAAAATTTCGCATTGGGTACCGCCGTCGCATCCGCTGCAGAAGGCACTGGAGGACTGGGGCGCGTCGGTCGAAAAGGATTCCGGCGGTACAATCCATTACAAGGTCTATCCCGCGCAGCAACTCGGCAAGGCGTTCGACCATTACGACATGGCGCGCGACGGGATTGCCGACCTCACTTACATCAATCCCGGCTACCAGCCCGGCCGCTTTCCGATCATCGCGGCCGGCGAACTGCCGTTTCTGATCGCCAACGGGAAAGGCGGCTCGCAGGCGCTCGATGCCTGGTATCGCAAATACGCCGCACGGGAGATGAAGGACGTCAAGTTCTGCCTCGCATTTGTGCACGATCCCGGCTCGTTCCATTCGAAAGCCAGGAAGATCGTGCTGCCCTCCGACGTGAAGGGGATGAAGATCAGGCCCGCGCACGCGACGATGGCGACGTTGGTGACGCAACTCGGCGGCACCAACGTGCAGTCGAGCGCGCCGGAAGTGCGCGACATTCTGGATAAGGGTGTCGCCGACGCGGTGACCTTCCCGTGGGGTTCAGTACCGCTGTTCGGCATCGACAAGGTCACCAAGTATCACATGGAGGTGCCGCTCTACGTGACCACCTTCGCGCTGGTGTTCAACAAGAACACCTACGACCAGATGTCGGCGAAGCAGAAGAAGGTCATCGACGATCACTGCACCAATGAATGGGCGCTGCGCGTCGCCGCGCCATGGGCCGATTTCGAACACGGCGGCATCGCGAAGATCAAGGCCGAGCCGGGCCAGGAAGTGTACGAGCTCACGCCCGACCAGGTCGCCGAATGGAAGAAGGCCGCCGAGCCGCTGCACAAGGCTTGGGCCGACAATGTGAAGAAGGCGGGTATCGACCCGGCCGCGGCGATGAAGGAACTGGAAGCCGAGTTGGTCAAGTTCAAGTCGAATTACTGATCGGCGGTTTTCCTTCGCATCGGGCGCCGTCGCGCGCCCGGTGCTCTTCACGTCCGGAATGCGCATGCGCGAACGTGTGTTGAGCGAGGAAGAGGTCGCCCGCCGTGTCGCCGGCGGGACCGGCCGGCCGCGCCAGCACAATCTGATGGACCGTTTCATCAACGGCATCGAGTTGATAGCCGCGTTCTTTGTCGGCATCGTCGCGGCCGACATCTTCATCTCGGTCCTGCTGCGCTATTTCTTCAGCGTGCAGATCCCGGATGCCTACGATTTTGGACGGCTGCTGCTCGGCATTTTGATCTTCTGGGGGATCGCGGCGACCTCCTATCGTGGTACGCACATCACCGTCGATCTTGTCTGGAGCAATGCGAGCCCGCGCTGGCAGCGTGTCATCGACGTGTTTGCGACCTTGGTGCTGCTGTTCGTCGTCACCGTGCAGACCTACACCTTATTCGACAAGGTGCGCGGCACTTATTACGACAACGTGCTGACCTTCGACCTGCGGCTGCCGACATGGCCGTTCTTCGCCATCGCCTGGGCGGGCGACGTCTCCGCTGTGCTGCTGATCGCGATACGCACATATCGGCTCATCTTCCATCCCGAATTGATGGAAGGCGGCGGATATCAAATCAAGGCGGTGGAATAGGCGATGAGCACAGACGCCGTCGCCATCATCGGCTTTGCCGCGCTGTTCGCGATGATGCTGCTGCGCGTGCCGATCGGCATGGCGATGGGGCTCGTCGGCGTCACCGGCTTCGGCTACGTCGTCGGCGGCTATCCGGCCCTGAAGATGGTCGGCCAGACCTCCATGCGCACGGTCACCGACTACACGTTCGGCGTCATCCCGATGTTCCTGCTGATGGGCGCGTTTGTGTCGAACTCGGGCATGAGCCGTGAGCTGTTTCGTGCTGCCAACAGCTTCCTCGGGCACCTGCGCGGGGGCCTGGGCATCGCGACCATCGCGGCCTGCGGCGGCTTTGCCGCGATCTCCGGCTCATCCGTCGCGACGGCGGCGACATTTTCGACCGTCGCCTATCCGGAAATGCGCCGCTACGGCTATCCCCAAAGCTTCGCCACCGGCGTCATCGCCGCAGGCGGCACGCTCGGCGCGATGCTGCCGCCGTCCACAGTGCTCGCCGTCTATGGGATCATCACCGAGCAGGACATCGGCAAATTGTTTATTGCCGGCATCCTACCCGGGCTGCTCGCCGCCTCGATGTACATCTGCACGGTCGTGATCATCGGCTTAGTCAAACCCGATTTTCTCCCGCGCACGCCGGTGCACGATTGGAAGGAGCGGCTCGACGGCCTGCGCAACATCTGGGCGATGCTCTTGCTGTTCGTGTTCGTGATCAGCGGGCTCTATGGCGGGCTGTTCACGCCGACGGAAGCAGGCGGCATGGGCGCGGGTGGCGCGTTTTTGATCGGCGTGCTGCGCGGACGACTAGACGGCAAGGAAATCCGCCGCTCGCTGCTGCAGGCGACCCGCACGGCCGCCGCCGTGTTCACCGTGCTGATCGGGGCGCTGCTGTTCGGCTATTTCCTCACCGTCACGCAGACGCCGCAGAAGGTGACCGAGTTTCTGACCGGGCTCGGCGTCGGCCGCTACGGCGTGCTGGCGCTCATCATGCTGATGTATCTCGTGCTCGGCTGCCTGATGGATTCACTCGCTATGGTGATCCTGACAGTGCCGATCATCTTCCCCGTCGTCACGCATCTCGGCTTCGACCCGATCTGGTTCGGGGTCATCATCGTGATGACGGTGGAACTCGGGCTCATCCACCCGCCCGTCGGGATGATCGTGTTCGTCATCAAGAGCGTCGTGCAGGACGTGAGCTTCACCACGATTTTCAAGGGCGTGCTGCCGTTCATCATCACCGACCTGATTCGGCTCCTGATCCTGATCAGTTTCCCGATCATCGCGCTTTGGCTGCCCTCGCATATGTAGCGTCGATCTGATATAGTTTGGCCTCAAACTAATTGGGCCTCCGATGGAACGTTCGTTCAAAAAGGAACTGCGGGCGCTGAACCTCGGCGACGGTCAGGTCTTCCGCGGCGAAGGTATCCTCGCGGTCACCAAGGCGCTGCTGCAGTCGGGCGTGTCTTACGTCGGCGGCTATCAGGGCGCGCCGGTGTCGCATCTGCTCGACGTACTCGTCGAAGCGCAGGACATCCTCGCCGACCTCGGCGTGCACGTCGAGACCTGCACCAACGAGGCGAGCGCTGCGGCGATGCTCGGTGCATCGATCAATTATCCCTTGCGCGGCGCGGTGACCTGGAAGTCGATCGTCGGCACGAACGTCGCCGCCGATGCCCTATCAAATCTGGCTTCGCCCGGCGTGATCGGCGGCGCGCTGATCGTACTCGGCGAGGACTACGGCGAAGGTGCGAGCGTTATCCAGGAGCGCTCTTACGCCTACGCGCTCAAGTGCGGCATGTGGCTGATCGATCCGCGCCCGGACCTGCCGACCATCGTGCGTATGGTGGAGAAAGGCTTCGAGCTGTCCGAAGCGAGCAATGCGCCGGTGATGCTGGAATTGCGCATCCGCGCCTGCCACGCCACCGGTGAGTTCCTGGCCAAGACGAACAAGAAAGGGCGCGGACTCGACAAGCTGCAAAATCCGGCGCGGTTCAACTACGCGCGGCTCTCGCATCCGCCCGTTACGTTCATCCAAGAAAAGCTCAAGGTCGAGCAGCGCATGCCGACCGCGCGCGCATTCATCCGCGAGCACAAGCTGAACGAGACGATGGCCGGCGATCTGTCCGATGTCGGCATCGTCGTGATGGGCGGCTTGAGCAACGGCGTGCTGCGTGCGCTCGAGCGCATCGGGCTTGCCGACGCGTTCGGCGCCACGCGCATTCCGATGCTGGTGCTGAACGTGGTCTATCCGCTGGTGCCGGAGGAGATCACCGAGTTCTGCGCTGGCAAGCGCGCCGTGCTCGTGGTCGAGGAGAGCTATCCCGATTACATCGAGCAGGCGATTAACGTCGAACTGCGCCGCGCCGACATCCAGACGCATATCTACGGCAAAGGGCCGCTGCCGAAGGCCGGCGAATATACGTCCGACGTCCTGCTCGAAGGCCTCGCCGCCTTCCTGCAGGCGACGCGACCTCCGGGCATCGATGCCGATGCCGTTGCGGGGCACGCGCGCAAACTGACCGCGCACAAACAGAAAGCCGCAGCGGCGCTCGGCTCGCTGCCGCCGCGTCCGCCCGCTTTCTGCACCGGCTGTCCCGAGCGACCGGTGTTCTCCGCGCTAAAATTGATGCAGCGGGAGCTCGGACCTGCGCACATCAGCGCCGACATCGGCTGCCATTCATTCGCGACCTTCGCGCCGTTCTCGATGGGCAATTCGATCCTCGGCTATGGCATGTCGCTCGCCAGCGCCGCCGCCGTCGGGCCGAACATGCAGAAGCGGCCGATCGCGGTGATGGGCGACGGCGGCTTCTGGCACAACGGGCTGATCACCGGCGTGGCGTCGAGTCTGTTCAACAAAGGCGACGGCGTACTCGTCATCATGCAGAACGGCTACACGTCCGCGACCGGCCAGCAGTTCATGCCGTCGAGCAAGGCGAGCCCGTCGGGCGACGCGCCGGGCATGGACATCGAGACGACGTTGCGCGCGATGGGCGTCAAATGGCTGCGCACCGTGCGCAGCTACAGCGTGAGCACGATGGCCTCAACGCTGGAAGAGGCGATGCAGACCGTCGAGCGTGGCCTGAAGGTTATCATCGCCGACGGCGAGTGCCAGCTTGCGCGGCAGCGCCGCGTGCGCGTGGAAGATGCCGAGAAATTGAAACAGGGCAAGCGCGTCACGCGCGTGCGCTACGGCGTCGATGAGGAGATCTGCACCGGCGATCATTCCTGCATCCGCCTCTCCGGCTGCCCGTCGCTGACGGTGAAGCCATCGTCCGACCCGCTGCGCACCGACCCGGTCACGACCGTGATCGAGTCCTGCGTCGGCTGCGGATTGTGCGGCGAGGTCGCGCATGCGGCCGTGCTGTGCCCATCGTTCTATCGCGCCGAGATCGTGCGTAATCCGACGCGCTGGGATCGCGAATTGCACAAGTTCAGGCAGCGCGCGATTGGGTGGTTTTCACCCTCCCCCTTGTGGGGAGGGTCGACCGCCGAAGGCGGTCGGGGTTGGGGGGCTTCGGAAAGCAGCTCAGCTACCCCCACCCCCGACCTAACCCCAAAAGAGAGAGCGGAATTCCCCATCCAGCGGGAGGGGTCGCAAACTCCAATCAAAATTTTGATTGCCGCCCTCGGCGGCGAAGGCGGCGGTGTACTCACCGATTGGATCGTCAGCGCAGCGGCCGAAGTGGGCTTCCCCGTACAGTCGACCTCGATCCCCGGAGTCGCGCAGCGCACCGGGGCGACGACCTATTACATCGAGATCCTGCCGAGGCCCGCGCACGACCTGGTCGGCAAGCGGCCCGTGCTCGCGCTCGCGCCCGGCGTGGGCGACATCGATCTGGCCGTCGCAAGCGAACTGCTCGAAGCCGGGCGTACCGTTGCCGCTGGCTTCGTCACGCCGGAGCGCACGCAAGTGATCGCCTCGAGCAGCCGCGCCTATGCCATGGACGAAAAGATCGCGATGGGCGATGGGCGGCTGGATTCCAATCGCTTGGTCGAGGCTGTGACCGCGCACGCGCAGGACACGATCTTCCTGGACATGGCCGCGCTCGCAAAAGAAAGCGGCTCGGTGGTGAGCGCGGTGATGCTCGGCGCGATGGCGGCGTCCGACCGGCTGCCGCTCTCGCCCGCGCAACTCGAAGCGGCCATTCGCGCCGACGGCAAAGCCGTTGAAACGAATCTGCGCGGCTTCCGCGCTGGGCTCGACAGCGCGCGCGCGAATGTTGCCCCTGCACAGCCGCCCAAGCCGCCATCGCGCGCGGCCGCGACGCTCGCCGCCCTCAAACAGGAAGTCGCGCGGGCGATTTCGGAGCCCGCGCGCGACATCGCGCGCGAAGGCGTGTGCCGGCTGGCCGCATATCAAAATGCGGAATACGCGCGCCTCTATCTCGCTCGCCTCAAGCAGATCGCTGAGGCCGACGCGCGCGCCGGAATGCAAGGCAGGCTGCTGCGCGAAGTCGCGCGCCATCTCGCCCTGCGCATGTCGTTCGAAGACGTGGTCCGCGTGGCGGAGGCGAAAGTCGCGCCTGAGCGGCTTGCGCGCATCGCGCGCGAGGAGCTTGGCGTCGGGGACGAGCCGTTCTTCGTGCATGACTTCCTCAAGCCCGGCATCGAAGAGCTCACGCAATTGCTGCCGCCTGTGCTCGCGCGTCCGATCCTGCGCATTGCGGAGAAGAAAGGCTGGCTTGGCCGCCTCTACTTCGGCATGCAGATCCAGACGACGTCGGTCTCCGGCTATCTGCGTTTCCTCGCGCTCGCGAAGCTGCGCCGCCTGCGGCCTTACGGCATCCGCTATAAGGACGAGCAGGCGCAGATCGAAAGCTGGCTGCGGCTGGTGCGTGAAGCGGCCGCACGTGCCGGCGAACTCGCGCTGGAAGTCGCCGAGTGCGCGCGGCTGATCAAGGGCTACGGCGATACGCATGCGCGAGGCTTGAAGAACTACGCAGCGATTGATGCGCGCGTGATCCGCCCGGCGCTGCAGGGATCGCTCGATCTCCCCCGCGCGGTCGATGCGATCGCCAGCGCGCGGACGGCGGCGCTTGCCGATCCCGACGGCGAGAGCCTTGGCCGCTGCTTCGCCGAAATCGAGTCCCGTGCGCCCATGATGGAGGCGGCGGAGTAGGCCGCGCGCCACTCCGTTGTCAGTCCCGCGGTCATCCCGTAAACAGACCGCAAAACAACCGGCCCGAGTTCCGAGGCATTTTCTGGGGGAAACGAATGGCGCTGCAGCCCACCACACAACGGCCGATGCTGGCCGCCGAAGCTTTCCTGCGCGCGCTAGCGGATCACGGCACGGGCTACTTCTTCGCGAACCCGGGCACCGACTTCCCGCCGATCGTCGAAGCCTATGCGCGGGCGAAGAAGACGAACGCGAAGGTGCCGCAGCCAGTGCTCGTACCTCACGAGAACCTCGCGGTCGCGATGGCGCACGGCGCCTATCTGATGACCGGCCATCCGCAGGCGGTGATGGTGCACGTCAATGTTGGCACCGCGAATACGCTCAACAATCTGACGAATCTTTCTCGCGACCGCATTCCGCTGATCCTCGCTGCCGGCCGCACGCCGATCACGGAAAAAGGCTCGTTCGGCTCGCGTTCGCGACCCATCCATTGGGCGCAGGAGATGTTCGACCAGGCTGGCATGCTGCGCGAACTGGTCAAATGGGATTACGAACTGCGAAACGGCAGTCAGGTCGTCGATGCCGTGGCGCGCGCGCATGAAGTGAGCATGGCGCATCCGCGCGGTCCCGTTTATCTCGTTCTGCCGCGCGAGCCTCTCGCACAGTCGATGCCCGACCCAATGGCGCCGGTGAAGCGGCGCCCGATAGCAGCTGCCGCGCATCCCGATCCGAAGACGATCGCGACGCTCGCCGAATGGCTGGCGACTGCCGAGCGCCCGCTGATTATCACCTCGACGCTGCCGAGCGAGGCCGTGCCGGTGCTCGCGCATCTCGCCGAGCGCTGCGCAATTCCGGTCGTAACGCACAATCCGCGCTCGGTGTGCCTGCCGTCTAGCCATCCGATGCATTTCGGCTACGAGCCCGGCACGCTGCTGGCCGATGCCGATCTGATCATTGTGATCGAGTCGGACGTGCCGTGGATTCCACAGTTGCAAGCGCCGAGCGCAAGCGTGCGCATCGCGCATGTCGGCGAGGATCCGTTCTACGTGCGCTATCCGATGCGCTCATTCCCGAGTGACCTTGCGGTGCAGGCCGGCGTGGTAAACGCGCTGTCAGCCCTGAGCGCCGCAGTCGAGCAGCGGCTCCAAATGGCGAACATCACAGCGCGGCGCGGAAGGTTGGCCGAGCGCATGCGAAATCGCCGTGCGCAACTGGCGAAAGACGCGAGCGCGGGCGAGCACATTTCGCCGGAGTACCTGTCGCGCTGCATCGGCGAGTGCGTCGGCGAGGACGCGATCATCTTCAACGAATATCCGCTGCGCGCGGATCACTGCACGCGCGAAAAGCCGGGCACGCTCTATGCGCTCGGGCCCGCCGGCGGGCTCGGCTGGGGCTTTGGCGCCGCGCTTGGCGCAAAGCTCGCTGCACCGGACAAGCTCCTAGTCGCCACACTCGGCGACGGTGCCTACATGTTCGGCAATCCAATGGTCGGCCATTGGGTGTCGAGCAAATACGGTCTGCCGATTCTCGCCATCGTGTTCAACAACAGCCGCTACGGCGCAGTGCGCCGCGCGACGCTCTCGATGTTCAAGGAAGGCGCCGCCGGCGAGAACGATGGCCGCAGCTTCGCCGATCTCGATCCGGCGCCCGCCTACGACGAGATCGCGCGCGCGCAGGGCGCGCATGCCGAGCGCGTCGAAAAGCCGGCCGATCTGCCGGACGCGCTTGCGCGTGCCCGCGATGCGGTTGTGAAGGAGAAGCGCCAAGCGCTGCTCAATGTGATTACGCCGTACTAACTCGACCGACGCCTACCTTTTGTCGTGACCCGTCCGGAACGGATCGGGAAGCCTGTGACAGGAGGAAACCCAAGTCACCCACGGAGAAACCCATGCGTATCGATGCCTATACCCATTTTCTGCCGAGCCGGATTTTCAAGAAGCTCGTCGATAGCGGTTATCCGGACATCGGCAAGCGCATGCGCGAGGTCCCCTGCATCCACGATCTGGATGAGCGTCGCCGGGTCGCCGACACGTTCAAGGACTATGCGCAGATCCTCTCCTATCCGATGCCGCCGCTGGAGAACCTGTCGAAAGGCAAGCCGGCCGAGATCGAAGAAAACGCGAAGCTGATCAACGACGAATTCGTGGAGATCATCGAGAAGCACCGCGGCCATTTCCCCGGCTGGGTCGGACAGGGCGCGCTCGGCGCGCCGGATGCCGGCGTGCGCGAGGCCGAACGCGCGCTCAAGAACGGCGCGCTCGGCATACAGATCTACACCAACGTTGCCGGCAAGCCCCTCGACGATCCGGCATTCGAGCCGTTCTTCGAGTTCATGAACAAGTCCGGCAAGCCGATCTGGCTGCACCCAGCGCGCGGCGCGAACTTCGCCGATTACCAGAGCGAGACGAAATCGAAATATGAAATCTGGTGGGCGCTTGGCTGGTCCTACGAAACGGGGGCGGCAATGGCGCGGCTCGTATTCTCGCGCATCCTCGACAAGTACCCGAATCTCAAGATCATCGTGCACCACTTCGGCGGTGTCGTGCCGATGTTGGAAGGCCGCATCGGTCCCGGTTGGGACCAGCTCGGCGCGCGCACGTCGGACGAGGATTATGGTGTGCTGCTCAAGCAATTGAAAAAGCGTCCGCTTGATTACTTCAAGCATACCTTTTACGCCGACACCGCCACTTTCTCGGCCAAGCCGGCGATGGACGCGGGCTTCGACTTCTACGACCTCGACAAGATCGTGTTCGCCTCCGACTGCCCGTTCGATCCCGAGAAGGGCACGATGTACACGCGCGACACGCTGCGCCTGATCGAGGAGCGCGACATGCCGAAGGCCGACAAGGACAAGGTCTGGCACGGCAACCTGGAGCGCATGACCGGCGTGAAGCTGGTGAAGTAAGGCGAACTTAATGCCGTCGTCCCCCGTGAAAGCGGGGGGCCCAGTTCTTCGTCATGGCCGGGCTTGTCCCGGCCATTTCTTTTTTGTGAGCGGGGACAGCGTGGATGGACAGCGTCTAGCGGTGTTATTGCCGGCGTCCGTTTGCTAACGTTCCGACATGGCCCTGACGCACGGTTTCAACGAACACGAAGCGCCGCCGCCCGACCAACCGTCGGCGCGCGACACCGGCCGCGTCACCCCGGTGATGGAACAGTACATCGAGATCAAGGCGGCGAACCCGGACTGCCTGCTGTTCTACCGGATGGGCGACTTCTACGAATTGTTCTTCGAGGACGCGGAAGTCGCCTCGCGTGCGCTCGGCATCGTGCTGACCAAGCGCGGCAAGCATCAAGGCCAGGATATTCCGATGTGCGGCGTGCCGATCCATCGCGCCGACGAATATCTGCACCGCCTCATCGCCCTCGGCCATCGCGTCGCCGTGTGCGAGCAATTGGAAGATCCGGCCGAGGCGAGGAAGCGCGGATCGAAGAGCGTCGTGCGGCGCGACGTCGTGCGCCTGGTCACGCGCGGCACGATCACCGAAGATTCGCTGCTCGACGCAAAACGCAACAATTATCTCTTGGCGATCGCACGCGCGCGTCTGTCCTCCGTCGGCGAGGATTTGCGCTTTGCGCTGGCCTGGATTGACATCTCGACCGGCGAATTTCGAATCTGCGAATGCGCGCGATTCGCGCTCGCAGCCGAGATCGCGCGGCTCGAGCCGGGCGAGATCGTCGTCTCGGATGCGCTCTATGCCGATCCCGAACTGGCGCCGTTCTGGCGCTCGCTGCCCGCCGTGACGCCGCTCACGCGCGACGTGTTCGATTCGGCCACCGCCGAGCGGCGGCTCACCTCGTATTTCGCGGTCGCGACTAGCGAGGCGTTCGGCACGTTGACGCGGCTCGAACTGACCGCCGCGGCCGCAGCCATCACATATGTCGAGCGCACGCAATTGGGCGCCCGGCCCCCGCTGTCGCCGCCCGCACGAGAGCGGCTCGGCGCGAGCATGGCGATCGACCAGGCGACGCGCGGCAATCTGGAATTGACGCGCACCTTATCCGGCGAGCGCCGTGGCTCGTTGCTCGACTGCATCGACCGCACCGTTACGGCCGCGGGCTCGCGCCTGCTGGCGCAGCGTCTCGCCGCACCGTTGACCGATCCGGCAGTGATCGCGCATCGCCTCGATGCGGTCGCCGCGTTCACGAGTGACGTTGCTATCCGCGCCGAAACCCGTACGCGCTTGCAAACCGCACCCGATCTCGTGCGCGCGCTGTCGCGGCTGGTGCTCGGACGCGGCGGACCGCGCGACCTCGCCGCCGTGCGCGACGGACTGATCGCTGCGCGCGTCCTTGCGGACACGCTCGGCCGCTCGGAATGGCCGCAGGAGATCGCAAGTGCGCTCGCCGCCTGCCTTGCTCCAAGTCCTGCGCTTGCCTGCGAACTCACCGACGCGCTCGCCGACGAACTGCCTCTGCTCAAGCGCGATGGCGGCTTCGTCCGGGAAGGTTACGACCCCGCTCTCGACGAGACCCGCGCACTGCGCGACGAATCGCGCCGCGTGATCGCCGCGCTGCAGGCACGCTATACCGAGGAGACCGGCATCCGTGCGCTGAAGATCCGGCACAACAACGTACTCGGTTATTTCGTCGACGTCACGGCGCAGCATGGCGAAAAATTGATGACCGCGCCGCTGAACGCGACCTTCATCCATCGCCAGACTCTCGCCGGTCAGATACGCTTCACCACGACCGAACTTGGCGAACTGGAGGCGAAGATCGCGAGCGCCGCCGAGCGTGCGCTCGGGCTCGAATTGGAAATCTTCGACCGGCTCTGCACTAGCGTGGTCGAGGCGAGCGATACGATCAAAGCCTGTGCGCAGGCATTGGCCGAACTCGACGCGGCGACGAGCCTCGCGCATCTTGCGATCGAGCGCGACTATACGCGCCCGCAGGTCGACAACTCGCTCGCCTTCACGGTCGAAGGAGGCCGTCATCCGGTCGTCGAGCAGGCGCTGTCGAAGGACGGAACGCCGTTCGTGCCGAACGACTGCGCACTGTCGCCTCCCGAGGGCCAGGAGGCCGGTCGCATCTGGCTGATCACCGGCCCGAACATGGCCGGCAAGTCGACCTTCCTGCGGCAGAACGCGCTCATTGCCATTCTCGCGCAGATGGGTTCGTTCGTCCCGGCCAAGAGCGCGCATGTCGGAGTCGTCGACCGGCTGTTCTCGCGGGTCGGTGCGGCTGACGACCTAGCGCGCGGCCGCTCGACCTTCATGGTCGAGATGGTCGAAACCGCCGCGATATTGAATCAGGCGGGCGAGCGCGCCCTCGTGATCCTCGACGAGATCGGCCGCGGCACCGCAACCTTCGACGGACTGTCGATAGCGTGGGCCACGGTCGAGCATCTGCACGACGTCAACACGTGCCGCGCGCTGTTCGCGACGCATTTCCACGAGTTGACCGCGCTTTCGGCCCGGCTCGGCCGGCTGCACAACGCGACGGTGCGCGTGAAGGAATGGAAAGGCGACGTCGTCTTTCTACACGAGGTCGTCGATGGAGCCGCGGATCGTTCCTACGGCATTCAGGTGGCGAAGCTTGCCGGGTTACCGCCGGGCGTGATCGAGCGCGCCAAAATCGTGCTTGCAAAGCTCGAGCAGGAGGACCGTGCCGCTCCGAAAGGCTTCGAGGACCTGCCACTGTTCGCCGTACCTTACAAGCCGTCGGCCGAATTGAATAAGCAAAGCGACGAACTGCTTGCCGCTGCGATAGTCGCACTCAATCCGGACGACATGTCGCCGCGCGAAGCGATGGAAGCGCTCTACCGGCTAAAAGAGACGCTGGAAAAAACGCGCGATCCCGACCGATGATGAATGTGCCCGAGCGCAAGCAAGCCAACGCGCCGTCGATTGCGGCCGACTGGCTCGCGGGCTTTGCGGCGGCACTGTCGGCGCAGGACGCGGCGGCAGCGGCGCAGCTGTTCCTGCCGGAGGGCATGTGGCGCGACGTACTCGCCTTCACCTGGACGATCCGAACGCATTACGGCCGCAGCGAGATCGAGGTGATGCTGCGCGACACGCTCGCGCGCACGAAACCGTGCAACTTCATCATTCCGCCGGAGCGTACGCTGCCGCGCTGGGTCTCGCGCGCCGGCACGGACTGCATCGAGACGATCCTCGAATTCGACACCGCGTTCGGCCGCGCGAACGCAATCCTGCGCCTCGTGCCGGATCGCGAGAACCGCATGCTCGCTTGGACGCTGAACACGAATTTGCAGGAGCTGCGCGGACACGAGGAGGCGTATAAGCGTCCCGAAGCGCAGGAGGACACTCGCGACTTCGGCGGCAAGAGCTGGCTCGAGCGCCGTCGCGAGGACGCTGCTTATGCGGACCGCGATCCCGCCGTGCTGGTGATCGGCGCAGGGCAGGCGGGCCTCGCAATCGGCGCGCGCTTGCGCCAGCTCGGCATCGACACGCTCATCGTCGACCGGCATGCGCGCATCGGCGACAACTGGCGCACGCGCTATGCCTCACTAACGCTGCACAACGAACGGCATGTCAATCATCTTCCCTACATGCCGTTTCCGCCGACCTGGCCGGTCTACCTTCCGAAGGACATGCTAGCCAACTGGTTCGAAGCTTACGCCGACGCGATGGAATTGAACGTCTGGAGCGACACAGCGCTGATCGGAGGCCGCTATAACGATACGACCGGCGCGTGGGAATTGTACCTGCGCCGCGCCGATCGCACCGAGCGCACACTGCGTCCGCGGCATCTCATTTTCGCGACCGGCGTGAGCAGCATTCCGGTCACGCCCGACCTTCCCGGTTTGAAGGATTTCGCCGGACCCGCCGTGCATTCCGGCCGTCTCGCCGGGCCGGAGAAATGGGCGGGCAAGACCGTGCTGGTGCTCGGCAGCGGCACCAGCGGCCACGACGTCGCGCAGGAACTGCATGCGCATGGAGCGCACGCCACCATGATCCAGCGCAGCAAGACCTATGTGGTGAGCCTGAAGGAAGCGCAGAGCGTCTACGCGATCTACACAGAGGGCATTCCGTTCGACGACTGCGACCTGCTCGCGACATCGATGCCTTATCCCGTCCTGCGCCGCTCCTATCAGCTCTCGACCGCGAAAAGCAGCGAGATCGACAAGCCGATTTTGGAAAAGCTCGCCGCGCGCGGATTTCGCCTGCATTTCGGTGAGGACCAGACCGGCTTCCAGATGATGTATCTGCGCCGCGGCGGCGGGTATTACTTCAACGTCGGTTGCTCCGATCTGATCGCCGCGGGCGAGATCGGCCTGATGCAGTATGACGAGATCGACCGTTTCGTAGCACATGGCGCGCGGCTCAAGGACGGCCGTATCGTTCCGGCCGATCTGATCGTCCTCGCCACCGGCTACAAGAACCAGCAGGACACGGTACGGCTCTATCTCGGCGAGACAACCGCCGACCGCATCGGCCCGGTCTGGGGCTTCGACGACAATGGCGAACTGCGCAACATGTGGCGGCGCACCGCGCAACCCGGCCTTTGGTTCACCGCCGGCAGCCTCGCGCAATGCCGCATCTACTCGCGCTACCTCGCGCTGCAAATCAAGGCGCTCGAGGAAGGGCTGATCTAGCCGCTCGCCGAGCGGCTCATCTCACTCAGTTTCGTCCCATTTCAATAGCGCGGATCGTACATCTGCGCGGCGACGGCTTCACGCATATTGTTGGGCCGGACGCCCGGCGCGAGTCCGGCATCGAATGCCACGTCCGCCACCGCCGTTGCAATTTCGGCGGAGACCTCACGGATGCGCGGCAGGGCAGGATAAAGGCTCCCTTGGCGAAGGTCGGCATCGTCGACGAGACCGGCGAGCGTCTTCGCCGCGGCCATGAACATGTCGTTGGTGACGAGCTGCGCCGCGCTTGCGATCACACCGAGGCCGACGCCGGGGAAGATGTACGAATTGTTGCCTTGCCGCGGCACGAATGTTTGCGAGCCGAGGGTTACCGGATCGTACGGGCTTCCGCAGGCGAACAGCGCGCGACCGTCCGTGTGGCGATACGCCTCTTCCGCCGAGCATTCCGCCTGCGAGGTCGGGTTCGACAGCGCGAACACGATCGGCCGCTCGTTGATTTTCGCCATCGTCTGCAACACTTCGGGTGTGAAGGTGCCGCCGACAGCGGCGACGCCGATGATGGCCGTGGGTTTCAGCGTTTTCACCGCGGTCGGGAAATCGTCGACCTGATGATGCGCATGCGCGTAGCGCTTTTTATTCTCGTTCAAGCCGGCCCGGTCCCTGACCACCAGCCCACGCGAGTCGACGAGCCAGATGCGCCCACGTGCGTCTTTCTCGCTCGCGCCTTCCGCCTGCATGGCCGAGACGACGAGATCGGCGATGCCGATTGCCGCTTCGCCAGCGCCAAGGAACAGAATGTTCTGTTCGGACAGCTTGCCGCCGGTCACGCGCAGCGCAGTGAACATTCCGGCGAGCGCCACAGCCGCAGTGCCCTGGATGTCGTCGTTGAAGGTCGGGATCTTGTTGCGGTAGCGATTGAGCAGTTCGAAGGCCGAATGATTGCCGAAGTCCTCGAACTGGATCAGCACGTTGGGGAAGCGCGCACGCGCCGCGGTAATGAACTCGTCGATGAACGCGTCATACGCCGCGCCCGTCACGCGCTTCTGGCGCAGTCCGATGTAATACGGATCGTTCAGCAGCGTTTCGTTGTTGGTTCCTACGTCCAGCATGACCGGCAGACAGACATGCGGATCGATGCCGGCGCACGCGGTATAGAGCGACAGCTTGCCGACCGGGATGCCCATGCCGTTGGCGCCGAGATCGCCGAGCCCGAGGATGCGCTCGCCATCGGTGACGACGATCAGCTTGGCGGAATAAGGCCAGTTCTCCAGAAGCTTCGCGACCCGGCCCTTGTCCGCCGCGCTGATGAATAGCCCGCGCGGGCGCTGGAAAATGTGTCCAAAACGCTGGCAGGCGAGCCCCACCGTCGGCGTGTAGATCAGCGGCTGGATCTCGTCGATGTTGTCGCAGACGACGCGGAAGAACAGCGCCTCGTTGCGATCGTGAAGTGCGTTCAGCGCAACGTATTTTTCCAAATCGTTCGGCAGCCGGCGCAAGTTGCTCATGATGCGGGTCGCCTGCTCGGCCATCGTGAGCACGTGCGGGGGCAACAGCCCGCGCAACCCGAACCGGTCGCGTTCTTCCTCGGTGAATGCGGTTCCCCGATTGAGCAGCGGATCACGCAACAGCGCCAACCCACGCAAAGACTGTAAATTTGCCTGCTCTGTGTCGAGTTCCGCACGCACGTTCATAATGTCGCCCTGATTTGCTGTCTGAAGCCCCAGATCGGCACGGTCGGACCGATTGGATCGCGCGCTGCCGATGCGAAGAATAATTAGTTTAGCTCTCGCGGCCACAGAAACGTGTTGAGGTAGATCAACACCGTTCTGCTTGCATGCAGTGCATGCGTGTGCGCAACATCTGGATTGATCTAGCGCAAAAGCGAATGGGCGTACTCCGGTATGCGTCGTCGCATTCGCATGGAAAATGCGCAATCTCAATCTGAGTCTATCGAGGAGACAGTCGTGAGCACGCTAACGGCTACGGCGCCTAACGCCATGGGCCAGCCCGCAAAGAAGCCTTTCTATAAAGTTCTGTATGTGCAGGTGCTAGCCGCCATCGTCCTCGGCGGGCTGCTCGGCTGGCTGTTCCCAGACATCGCGACTAACGACTGGATCAAGGCGATGGGCGACGGCTTCATCAAATTGATCAAGATGGTGATCGCGCCGATCATCTTCCTCACCGTCGTGTCAGGTATCTCGCATATTCAGGATGCCAAGAAGGTCGGCCGCGTCGGCATCAAGGCGCTGGTTTATTTCGAGGTCGTCTCGACCTTCGCGCTGATCATTGGCCTCGTCATCGGCAATTTGTTCCAGGTCGGCCACGGTATCGGAGCCAAGGCCGATGCCTCTGCCGTCGCGACCTTCGTCAAACAGGCGCACGACCAGAAGTCGGTCGACTTCGTGCTCAACATCATTCCGGACAGCGTGGTCGGCGCCTTCGCCAAGGGCGACATCCTGCAGGTGCTGTTGTTCTCGATTCTGTTCGGCTTCGCCCTGATGGCGATGGGCGAAAACGGCAAGGGAGTGCGGCGGCTGGTCGACGACTGCGCGCACGCGGTGTTCGGCGTCATCAATATCATCATGAAAGCCGCGCCGGTCGGCGCCTTCGGAGCGATGGCGTTCACCATCGGCAAATATGGCCCGACAGCGCTCGGCAACCTGATCGGCCTGATTGCGCTGTTCTATCTCACGGCGGCTCTGTTCGTCTTCGTCGTGCTCGGGCTGATCGCGCGCATCGTCGGTTTCAACATCTTCCGGTATCTCGCCTACATCAAGGACGAGCTGTTGATCGTGCTCGGGACCTCCTCCTCCGAGAGCGCCCTGCCGCAGTTAATGAACAAGCTCGAGCGCCTCGGCTGCTCCAAATCCGTCGTCGGGCTGGTCGTACCCACCGGCTATTCGTTCAACCTCGACGGTACGAACATCTACATGACGCTCGCGACGTTGTTCATCGCGCAGGCGATGGGCGTCGAGCTTTCGCTCGGCCAGCAGTTGACGATCCTTGTTGTGGCGATGCTCACGTCGAAGGGCGCGAGCGGTGTCACCGGCGCAGGCTTCATCACGCTCGCCGCGACGCTGACGGTGGTCAATCCGGCGCTGGTGCCGGGCATGGCCATCGTGTTCTCGATCGACAAGTTCATGAGCGAATGCCGCGCGCTGACCAACATCAGCGGCAACGGCGTCGCCGCGATCGTCGTGTCATGGTGGGAAGGCGAGTTGGACCGCAAGAAGCTCGATCAGGCGATGCGCCGCAGGTACGAGGAGTTGCCCACGGCTGCGATCGAAGCTACTGCCGACTAACCTCCTACTGCGTATTGCCGTAGAACTTCCTCCGGGCGCCCATAGTGGCGCCCGGAACGTTTTTTTCTGCGTTCCGTGGCGGTTGATGCCGTTGGGCTCCACTTTGAAGGAGAGAACAAGCCGATATACTTCCAACCATCGAGCGCTGTGACGCTTACGTACACTCTCGGCGACAAGGAACACGAGTTGTCGGGCAACGCTCGCTTCCTAAAGGCGGCAATAGATGTCGCAAGAAGGGGTGGTGCGCCACGCCTCGACTCTCAAGTCCATTAAGGACGTCGAATGTGCTCGGAGATCGACGAGGAATTGCGAACGGACAACATTCCAGGCATTATCATCAAGTGAAAGGCCGCGGGCGCCCTCTCGGGGTCTAAATCGATGCCGACAATGTAATGAATACCTTCTTAAAAATCTTCATTGTCACGGTGCCCGCTCTTGCGTTCATCGGCTGGCTCGCGGACCGACGCGCTGCCGCCCAGAAACCTAACGTCACGCCTGGACTCTCTTTTCTGCCCGGCGACATCAAGTACGAAAGTCCGAACGGAAATGTTCGCGTCTATTTCCCTATAGTGACGTCAATTGTCCTCTCGGTCGTCCTCACCCTAATCCTCCGCCTCTTCAGTTGAGTGCCGCCGCTGGTCTGTGATCTTCATCATTGGCTGTCGGTCCGGCAACCGCCGCCGCGTGAGGAGGGTTGCTAGCGGTCATCGTCTGCGGCACGATGCCTTGCATCATCAACTTGTTCGGCGATGCCGTCCTGATGTAAGCTTCTGGCCCTTAGCGGACATTTTCGAACGCGGCACCAATGTCAGCTGTTAGGGATAAAGCGGACATGGCCTTCTGCGCTTCAAATGTCTGCTTTTGACCCATCCGAGACATCGGTCGCGGCACGGGCCTACGGCGGCTTTTGACCCAAAGCGGACGTAGGGTTGTCTATTAACGACCCTCATCTGAACCGCTACGATGCTCTGGCTGGCTTTTGGGGGCAGACATGAGACGGCGCGAGTTCATCGGGCTTGCTGGCGCTGCGGCGGCCTGGCCGCTGACGGCGCGAGCCCAACAGGGCGAGCGGGTGCGGCGGGTTGCAGTACTCATGTCCTTGGATAATTCGGAGCAGCGCACCATCCATGCAGCTTTTATTCAGTCTTTGAAACAATTGGGCTGGGTGGATGGCCAAAACGTGCGGATCGAAACCCGTTGGGCCATGGGTGAAGCCTCTCTAATTCGCAAAAATGCGACCGACGTGCTCGCGCATGCGCCTGACGTGATCGTTGTAAGCGGCAATTCAACGGTGGTTCCGGTGTCGCAGGCGACTCGAACCATACCGATCGTTTTTGCACAAGTCGCGGACCCAGTGGGCTCGGGTTTTGTAAAAACAATGGCGCGGCCAGGAGGCAACATTACCGGTTTTGTCCAATTCGACTACAGCTTGAGTGGAAAATGGCCAGAACTTCTCAAGCAGATCGCGCCGAACGTGACGCGGGCAGCAGTTCTTCGCGATGCCAACGTCCCCGCCGGGATCGGACAATTTGCTGTCATTCAAGCGATGGCACCATCACTCGGATTGGAAGTCGGTGCGATCAACGAACTTGATGCGGATAACATTGAGCGTGAACTCATGGACTTTGCGGCGTTGCCAAATGGTGGCCTGATCGTGACAGCGAGCGCCCTATCAATCACCCACCTTGAATTAATCGTCGCGCTCGCAGCGAAATACAAAGTGCCTGCAGTTTATTACCGGCGCCACTACGTCGACCGAGGCGGCTTGATTTCTTATGGGTATGATGTTCTGGAACAATTCCGCGGCGCCGCCGACTACGTCGATCGTATTCTAAACGGTACGAAACCGGCCGATCTACCGGTGCAGGCACCGAATAAGTACGATCTGGTAATCAACCTCAAAACCGCCAAGGCACTTGGCCTCACTGTGCCACCAACACTACTCGCGCGCGCCGACGAGGTGATCGAATAAACCCAATGTCCGCTTCTCTAATCGGCCGATCTGGGTCAAGCGCTTTAGACTGTCCACGACAGATGAATGTCACTCGCGGGCT
>Ga0207806_1000028_pt1 | contig 30529 bp, 28 predicted proteins | sample LuqExpMetageno72_FD_187829 | JGI IMG/M metagenome (GOLD analysis project Ga0207806, IMG submission 187829) | Tropical forest soil microbial communities from Luquillo Experimental Forest, Puerto Rico - Sample 72 (SPAdes) | ecosystem: Environmental > Terrestrial > Soil > Tropical forest ...
TACGGGCCTCAGGCATCAGAAGGAGAAGCGCAGCATGGAGCATTTTGCTGGATTGGATGTATCGGTCAAGGAAACGAGCGTCTGTATTGTTGACGAGGTCTTCAACGACAGGGCCGAGAAGCATGCACATGCTTCTCGGCCCAACACGGCAATAGGATCGCTCGAGAGCGTCCAGACCTGGCCGCCAATTCTGCCGGCATCATTCAATCAAGCCGCCTGGCGATCCTCGAATCTCGGAAACAGCACATTGTTCTCAAGATGGATATGCTCCATGACGTCGTCGACCAGTTTGGAGCCTCCCGCCCAGAGCGCCTCCCACGATCGACACGCGCCCTCGGGCAAGACGAAGCCGTTCGTCAGGGTCTCGAGGCGATGCAACAGTTCACCATGCTGATCGTGGTCGTGACGCAGTTGCGCAATTGGAAGTTGGCTTCCCTTACCGTCCTGTTGCTTCATGAACGGGAAGAGTTCTGTCTCTTCGATCTGCATATGCTTTTCCAGCTCGGTCTGGATCGCATTAAGTGTCGCGGCGATATCTCTCGGCGGCTCGGGATGATGAGCATGCACAGCCTCGACCTTCTTGGCCAGTCGAATGAGTTCGGGCAGTTCACGCCGATGCACCTCGTGATAGCGGGTTAGGATATGGTCGATCAGCGCATCGGTTGCTTCGGGTGCCGGAGCGGACTTGCTGGGATCGATCGCAACAAGCGCGTTCTCGATGACTGCGGTGTCCAGCCCGCGCTCGCGGGCGGCATCAGCCAGCTTCACATCGCCGCCGCAGCAGAAGTCGAGCTTGAGTTTCCGGAAGATACCCGTTGCGCCGGGCAATGTAGCGGCAATGTCGCCGACGGTACGGTTTCTAAGCGAGTCGTTGGTGCTCATCATTCACGTCATCCCCCATGCAATAAGATGCATTGCAGATCGATCTTATTCGTCCAGCTTCGATAGAGCAATATTCTGGATATATCTTTTTTGACCAACGCCCGTTCGAAAGAACAGAGACAGGCCCGCAGCCTCGCCCCCGGGGCATTCATTGTGGCCAGAGATCGAGAAACAGGCGTCCTGCCGCTAGGCCGAAGACACCTTGGAGTGCACAGCCGACCCGGTCGCGCGGCTTGCATATGCAAACGCCCGCATCAGGCAGACCGTGCCGGGATCCTGCGTGCGCGCAAGTGCGCCGAGCAAAGACACCCAGGCTTCATCGTCCGCCTCTGCCGCAAAGCGCTGCACGGCAGCGCGTGCGAACGAGCCCAAAGTCTCGCCCTCCTCTTCCGCCTGCTTCCGCAAGGCCGCGAGCAAGGCGACGTCGCCGACGCGCAGCACGGTTTCGGCCGCAAAGGCTTCGTCATCGAAGTGGGCGAGAACATCTCCGAGCAGCATGTCAATTCACCCGATGTGTATTGGCGTCGGCGAGGCTCACGCCCGAGATCTCAGCGGCTGACACGAGCCGGGCGATGTACTGCGCCGAGGCGCGGCGCTGCACGCTCTCGCGCAGATAATCGGCGATGCGCTTGCTGACCAGTTCGTACGGCAGAGTCTCGGCGGGCTGCCGGCGATCGAGCCGGATCAGGTGGAAGCCGTACGGCGTCGCGACTGGCTCGCTGCACAGTTCGCCCGGCAAGAGCGCGGCAAGCGCCTGTTCGAATTCCGGTGTCGTCTGCCCGGGGGTGAGCTGGCCGAGCGAACCGCCGTTATCGCGTGAGGGGCAGCGCGAATAGGCACGCGCCAACGATTCAAAGGCTTCCGGGCGCTCGTTGACCGTATACAGCGCCGCTTGCGCATCCGCGCGCGCGAGCGCCGACGCTTTGGTGTCCGAGGCGGCCGCCGAGAACAGGATGTGCGATGCCTCAACAATCTCTGGCGACCGGAAGCGCGCGCGATTGTTTTCGTAGTAGCGACGGCATTCGTCGTCGGTGGGCTCGGGAACCATCACCTCCTGGGCGGTGAGCGCGCGCGTGAGCGCCTCCTCGTCCGTCTCGCGCCGGCAAGAAGCGTCCGTTTCCGGCGCGGCGGTTAATCCGAGATGGCGCGCGCGTTGCACCAGCAATTCACGCACGATCAGCGCCTGCGCAGCAGATTGCCATGCCTCCATCGGCTTCGTGCCGATGTGGTACTGCATCTCGCGCACGATCGCGTCGCGCGCGATCGTCGTACCGTTAACGATGACCGGCTTGCCAACCGGGAGATTGTGGATGCCGCAACCCATATTGTCTTACTCCGCCGGGACCGGAGGACGCGCGGGGTAGCTCGCGGGCTGCACCTCACGTGTTTTCTGCGGGCGCCGGGGCGCGGTGGGCCCGCGCCTCTTGGTGCGCACAATCTGATAGCCCTCGCGCCCGAGATACCAAATCGGCGCGCTCCAGATGTGCACAAGGCGGGTGAAGGGGAAGAGCAGGAAGATCGTCATGCCGAGGAACAAATGCAATTTGAACAAGATATCCACATCGGCGATCAGCGCCGAGGAACCCGGTTGGAGCGTGAGAATGCCCTGCGCCCAAGACATGAACTTGACCATTTCATGCCCGTCGAGGTGTCCCAGCGAAACCCGGATGGTGCAGAGTCCGAGGATGAGCTGCACATAGAGGATCAGCAGAATCGCGATGTCGCCAAACGAGGAGGTCTTTCGGATGCGTGAATCGAACAGGCGACGGTGCACCAAAAGCGTGAGGCCGATGAAGCACGCGATGCCGGCCACGCCGCCGACGCCGATCGCGATCCACTGCTTGAACCCGTGCGAAATGCCAATCGCCTCGAAAATCCAGATCGGCGTCAACAGACCGCCGGTATGGCCGAAGAAGATAACCAGCACGCCGACGTGGAAGAGATTGGACCCCCAGAGCAACTGCTTCCGGCGCAACAGTTGGCTCGAGCCCGAGCGCCACGAATATTGCTCGCGGTCGAAGCGCAGCAGGCTCCCAACCAGAAACGTCGTAAGGCAGAAGTACGGATACCAGCCGTAGACGATGTAATTGATGAGATCGCGCATGATCGGTCCTCAACGAGACGAATGAGTTGACATGCCGGGCGCGGGCCGCAGGGCGCCGCGGACACGCGCGACGATGCCGTCTTTGCAGGCGTTGTCCGGCCCGAAGGATACCGGCACGTCTTCCCACGCAGCATCGAGCGCGGCGAGATCGCCCGCATCGGCGTCGGCTTCCTGCAGCAGAGCCGACACGTCTTCCTGTTTCGGTTCGACGTTCGCGAGCGCGATGAGCGCGCGGAACACGGCTTCATAGGCGGACTCGCGCTTGGCGAGACGCTCCGCGATCGCCGCGAAGATGTGCGCCGGCTGGCTCAGGCTTTCGTACGCTTCGGCGGCCGGCAGCAGTGACACATATTCAAGAAAGAGCGGCAGGAAATCCGGTAGCTCATTCTCCGCCATCGCGAGCCCATGCTGCTCGTACTGCGCCTTCAGGTTGATCATCGCCTGCCCGCGATCACGGCTTTCGCCGTGCACGTGCTCGAACAGATGCAGCGACAGCGAACGCGTACGATCGAACAGCAGCACATAACGCTCCTGCAGGTCGTAGAGGTCGTGCGTGGCGAGCTCTTCGAGCAGCACCAGCAAGCGATCGCGGATCGCGGCCGGCAAAGCGCGCTCACCATCGATCAACTCGGCGATCTCACCGGCCGCAAGCTGCAGCTCGGCGCTCGGATAGGTCAGCAATGCCGAAAACGCTTTCAGGCTCTTGTTCATACGACCTCCATCGGCGTCTTCGCGCGCTTCGGCGTGCCGAACAGGTTCGGCTCGCTGGTGCCCCCCGAACAGCCATTGCCGAAGGAGAAGCCGCACGAGCCGCGCAGGTCGTAGGCGTCTTCATTGACTTCGCGATGCGCGGTCGGAATGACGAATCGGTCTTCGTAGTTCGCGATCGCCATGACCTGGTACATTTCTTCGATCGCCTGCGCCGTGAGACCGACACGCTTGGCGATGGATTCGTCGATCACGCCGTCGATCGTCTTTGCCCGCATGTAGCCGCGCATTGCCAGCATACGTTCGAGCCCGCGCGCGACCGGCTCTTCCTTGCCGCCGGTCAGCAGGTTGGCGAGATAGCGCAGCGGAATGCGCAAGCTACGCACGTCCGGCATTTCGCCGTCGTGGCCGATCTTGCCGGCCGCAGCCGCCGACTGGATCGGCGAGAGCGGCGGCACGTACCAGACCATCGGCAGCGTGCGGTACTCTGGATGCAGCGGGAACGCGACGCGCCAGTCCATCGCCATCTTGTAGACGGGGGAGCGGCGCGCGGCCTCCAGCCAGTTGTCCGCAATGCCGTCGGCGCGCGCCTGCGCGATCACCGCCGGATCGTGCGGATTGAGGAAGATGCGCAGTTGCGCTTCGTACAGGTCGCGCTCGCCCGGCGTCGAGGCCGCTTCCTCGATGCGGTCGGCGTCATACAGCACCACGCCGAGATAGCGGATGCGGCCGACGCAGGTCTCCGAGCACACCGTCGGCTGGCCCGCTTCGATGCGCGGATAGCAGAAGATGCATTTCTCGGATTTGCCGCTCGACCAGTTGTAATAGATCTTCTTGTACGGGCAGCCGGAAACGCACATGCGCCAGCCGCGGCACTTGTCCTGGTCGATGAGGACGATGCCGTCCTCCTCGCGCTTGTAGATCGCTCCGGAGGGACATGCCGCGACGCAGGTCGGGTTGAGGCAGTGCTCGCACAGCCTCGGCAGGTACATCATGAAGGTATTTTCGAACTGGCCGTACATCTCCTTCTGCACGCCCTCGAAGTTCTGGTCCTTCGAGCGCTTGGAGAACTCGGTGCCGAGGATCTCCTCCCAGTTCGGGCCCCACTCGATCTTCTCCATCTGCTCGCCGGTGATCAGCGAACGCGGACGCGCGGTGGGGAACGCCGGCAACTCGGGCGCCTTCTGCAGGTGCTCGTAGTCGAAGGTGAACGGTTCGTAGTAGTCGTCGATCTCCGGCAGGTCCGGATTGGCGAAGATGTTCGCCAGCACCCTCCATTTCGCGCCGAGCTTCGGCTCGAGCTTGCCGTTCTTCTTGCGGACCCAGCCGCCCTTCCACCGCTCCTGGTTTTCCCAATCCTTCGGATAACCGACGCCAGGCTTGGTCTCGACGTTGTTGAACCAGGCATATTCCATGCCTTCGCGACTGGTCCAAACGTTCTTGCAAGTGACCGAACAGGTGTGACACCCGATGCACTTATCGAGGTTCAGCACCATCGCGATTTGCGCGCGGATTTTCATTCTGCGGCCTCCATTTTGGGCGCAATTGCGAGAGGTTCGGGTTGGTCGGCGGTCGGCGTATCCAGCCAGTCGACTTTCACCATCTTGCGGATGATGACGAACTCGTCGCGGTTGGTGCCGATCGTGCCGTAGTAGTTGAAGCCGTACGACTGCTGGACGTAGCCGCCGATCATGTGGGTGGGATTGACCACCGTGCGGGTCACCGAATTATGGATGCCCCCGCGCTGCCCGGTCACTTCCGAGCCGGGCACGTTCACGATTTTCTCCTGCGCGTGATACATCAGGCACATGCCGTCCTTCACGCGTTGCGACACCACGGCACGCGCAACGAGCGCGCCGTTGGTGTTGTAGGCTTCGATCCAGTCGTTGTCCTCGATATCGGCCTGCTTCGCGTCGTTCTCGCTGATCCAGACGATCGGACCGCCGCGCGAGAGCGTGAGCATCAGCAGGTTGTCGGTATAGGTCGAGTGGATGCCCCACTTCTGATGCGGGGTGATGAAGTTGAGCACCACCTGCTTCTGACCGTTCGGCTTACTGTCGATGATCGGCTTGACCGTCTTCAGATCGACCGGCGGACGATAGACGCAGAGCGCCTCGCCGAACGCCCGCATCCACAGATGATCCTGATAGAGCTGCTGACGGCCGGTCAGCGTGCGCCACGGAATCAGTTCGTGCACGTTGGTGTAGCCGGCGTTGTAGCAGACCTTCTCGGATTCCAGCCCCGACCAGGTCGGCGACGAGATGATCTTGCGCGGCTGCGCGACGACGTCGCGGAAGCGGATCTTCTCGTCTTCCTTCGGCAGAGCCAGATGCGTGTGATCGCGGCCGGTCATCTGCGACAGCGACGCCCAAGCCTTCACCGCCACCTCGCCGTTCGTCTCCGGGGCGAGCGAGAGGATCACCTCGGTGGCATCGATGTCGCTGTTGATGCGGGCGAGGCCCTTCGTTGGCCCTTCCTCGGTGACGACGCCGTTGAGCCCCTTGAGCAGGTGCACCTCGTGCTCGGTGTTCCAGCTCATGCCCTTGCCACCATTGCCGAGCTTCTGCATCAGCGGGCCGAGCGAGGTGAAGCGCTTGTAGATGTTGGCGTAGTCGCGCTCAACCACGGTCACCGACGGCATCGTCTTGCCGGGGATCGGCTCGATTTCGCCCTTCTTCCACTCCTTAACGTCGAGCGCCTGCGCGATTTCGCCGGCCGTGTCGTGCATGATCGGGGTCAGCACGACGTCCTTCTCGACGCCCAGCACTTCCGGCGCGACCTCGGAGAACTTCTTGGCAATCGCCTTATAGATCTCCCAGTCGCTCTTGCATTCCCAGACCGGATCCACCGCCGCACTGAGCGGATGGATGAAGGGATGCATGTCCGAAGTGTTGAGATCGTTCTTCTCGTACCAGGTCGCGGTCGGCAGAACGATGTCGGAGTAGACGCAGGTCGTCGACATGCGGAAGTCGAGCGTGACCAGAAGGTCGAGTTTTCCCTGCGGCCCGTTCTCGTGCCAGACGACTTCCTTCGGTTTCTTCTTCCCGGTTTCGCCGAGGTCCTTGCCCTGCACGCCGTGCGAGGTGCCGAGAAGGTGCTTGAGGAAGTACTCGTGGCCCTTGCCAGACGAGCCGAGGATGTTCGACCGCCACACGAACATGTTGCGCGGCCAGTTGTCCGGATGATCCGGGTCCTCGCAGGCCATTTGCAGTTCGCCCGACTTGAGCGCCTTCGGCACGTAGTCCTTCGGGTCGAGGCCGGCGGCTTGCGCCTTCTTGGCGAGGTCGAGCGAGTTCTGCCGCAGCGCAGGCGCCGACGGCAGCCAGCCCATGCGCTCCGCACGCACATTGTAGTCGATCAGCGAAGCATCCCACGGACCTTCCGGCGCGGTCGGCGAGAGCAATTCCTCGACTCCGACGGTCTCGTAGCGCCACTGATCCGTGTGCGCGTAGAAGAACGAGGTTGAGTTCTGCTGGCGGGGCGGGCGGCCCCAGTCGAGCGCGAAGGCGAGCGGCGTCCAGCCAGGTTGCGGACGCAGCTTCTCCTGGCCGACGTAATGCGACCAGCCGCCGCCGGATTGGCCGACGCAGCCGCACAGCACCAGCATGTTGATGACGCCGCGATAGTTCATGTCCGCGTGGAACCAGTGGTTCATCGCAGCACCGATGATGACCATCGAGCGGCCTTTGGTCTTCTCGGCATTGAGCGCGAATTCGCGCGCGACGGTGATGATCTGATCGCGCGGCACGCCGCTGATCTTCTCCGCCCAGGCCGGCGTGTACGGCACGTTCTCGTCGTAGGATTTGGCGACGTGCTCGCCGCCGAAACCGCGATCGAGACCGTAATTGGCGGCGAACAGATCGAACACCGAGGCGACCAGCGCCTCGCCGTCCTTCAGCTGCACGCGTTTGGCTGGCACTTTGCGCACCAACACGTCCGGATGATCCGTGCCGGCGAAATGATCGTGCTCGAGATTGCCGAAATAGGGGAAGCCGACGTCGGCCAGCTCGTCTTTGATATCGGCCAGCGTCAGCCGCAGCTTGGTCTCGCTGCCCTTCGCGTCCTTCTCCTCCAGGTTCCACTTGCCCTTCTCGCCCCAACGGAAACCAGCCGATCCGGTCGGCACGACGATCTTGCCCGACGTCTCGTCGAAGGCGACCGTCTTCCATTCCGGATTGTTGGCTTCGCCGAGATTGTCGGCGAAGTCGCAGGCGCGCAGTTGGCGGTCTGGCACTAGGCGGTCGCCCTGTTTCACCAGCTTCACCAGCATCGGCATGTCGGAGTACTGCCGGACGTACTCTTGGAAATACTGTGCCTGCCGGTCGAAGTAGAACTCGCGCAGGATGACATGCCCCATCGCCATCGCGAGAGCCGAGTCGGTCCCCTGCTTCACCGAAATCCAGAGATCGGCGAACTTAGAGGCTTCCGAGTAGTCCGGCGTGATGACGACACTCTTGGCGCCGCGATAGCGCGCTTCCGTGTAGAAATGCGCGTCGGGCGTACGCGTCTGCGGGACGTTGGAGCCCCACAGTATCAGGAAGCCGGCGTTGTACCAATCGGCTGATTCGGGAACGTCGGTCTGCTCGCCCCAGGTCTGCGGCGAAGACGGCGGCAGGTCGCAGTACCAGTCGTAGAAGGACATGCAAACGCCGCCGAGCAACGAGAGGTAACGCGAGCCCGCGGCATAGGAGACCATCGACATCGCCGGGATCGGTGAAAAGCCGATGACGCGGTCAGGCCCGTGCTTCTTCACGGTGTAGGCATTGGCCGCCGCAATGATCTCGGTGACCTCATCCCAGGTCGCGCGGACAAAACCACCGAGACCGCGCTTGGCAGTGTAGGCCTTGCGCTTCTTGGGATCTTCGACGATCGAGCCCCAGGCGCCGACCGGCGTACGCAGCGCGCGCGCTTCGCGCCACAACTTCAGCAGGCGAGAACGCACTAGCGGATATTTCACCCGGTTACCCGAATAGAGATACCAGGAATAGCTAGCGCCGCGTGAGCACCCCCGCGGCTCGTGATTTGGAAGTTCTGGCCGTGTACGCGGGTAGTCCGTCTGCTGGGTTTCCCAGGTGACGATGCCGCCTTTGACGTAGACCTTCCACGAGCACGAGCCGGTACAGTTCGCGCCATGGGTGGAGCGCACGATCTTATCGTGCTGCCAGCGCTTGCGGTAACCGTCCTCCCAGCGGCGGTCTTCCTGCGTGACGATGCCGTGGCCGTTCGAGAACTCGTCGGTAACGCGCTTGAAGAAGGTCAGTCGATCGAGAAAATGACTCATGGTGCTTGCCTTCATTCAGCCGGTTGTGCAGGGGCGGGCGACAGCGCGCCGCGGTGTTCGACCTCGTAAAGGAGGCCGCTGCGGCGCGTGTAGAAGAACCAGGTAATGCCGAGACAAAGGGCGTAGAACGCCATGAAGCACCACAAAGCAGCCTGCGTCCCGCCGGTCAGCGCGATCGAGGTGCCGTAGGCCTTCGGGATGAAGAACGCGCCATAGGCTGCCACTGCGGAGGTGAATCCGATGATGGCAGCCGACTCCATCTCGGCCTGCTTCTGTTGGGCCGTTGCAGTTGCGCCCGGAGTCAGTCGCGGCATCTCGGTGCGCATGATCGCAGGGATCATCTGGAACGTCGAAGCATTGCCGATTCCGGTCGCGCAGAAGAGCACCATGAAGGTCGCGAAATAACCCCAGAATGCGCCGGGCTGGTCCTTGATGCTGAGGAAGTAGAGGACGCCGAGGACCGCCACTATCATCAGGCCGAAGACCCAGAAGGTGACGCGTCCACCGCCATACTTGTCGGACAGCTTTCCCGTCAGTGAGCGCGAGATTGCGCCGACCAGCGGCCCGAGGAAGACGAGTTTCAACGAATCGACGGCGGGAAACTGCATCTTCGCGAGCAGCGGGAAGGCGGCCGAATAGCCGATGAACGAGCCGAATGTGCCGGTGTAGAGCACGCACATGATCCAATTGTGCTTGCGCTTGAAGATCACCGCTTGGTCGGCGAAGGACGCCTTCATCGCCGCGATATCGTTCATGCCGAACCACGCCGCGAAGGCGGAAACGGCAATGAACGGCACCCAGATGAAGCCGGCATTCTGCAGCCAGAGCTTGGTGCCGTCGCTCCCGACCTGCGGATCACCGCCCAGCCAGCCGAACACGCCCGCGGTGATGACGAGAGGTATGACGAACTGGCCCACGCTGACGCCGAGATTGCCCAAGCCGGCGTTCAGCCCGAGCGCATTGCCCTTCTCCGATTTCGGGAAGAAGAAGCTGATGTTCGCCATCGACGAGGCAAAATTGCCGCCGCCGAAGCCGCACAACAGCGCGAGCCCGAGGAAGATGATGTAGGGCGTGTCGGGCGACTGGACCGCGAGGCCGATGCCGACCGCCGGGATCATCAGCGACCAAGTCGCGATCGACGTCCACAGGCGTCCGCCGAAGATCGGCGGCATGAATGAGTAGAAGATGCGCAGGGTGGCGCCGGAGAGACCCGGCATCGACGCAAGCCAGAACAACTGGTCGGTGGTGAATTTAAATCCCACCGCCGGCAGTTTGGCTACGACGACCGACCAAACCATCCAGATCACGAAGGCGAGCAAGAGCGCGGGAATCGAGATCCAGAGATTGCGTCGCGCGATCGCTCGACCCTTGGATTTCCAGAAGGCCTGATCTTCCGGATTCCACTCGGTAAGCACGCCGGCAAGCGCGCCCTCGTGCTTCTCGCCGTGGATCGGCTCCATCTCCGGGAACTGCGGCAGCTTGCGCAGCGCCGGCTCGAGCTTCTCTTGCTCCATCCGCCGGATGGCGAGATACATCCATACGAGCGACACGCCGGCGATGAGGAAAAGCAGCATGAAGCAGCTCGTCCAGATGCCGGTTAGGTCGTTCAAGACGCCGAATGCGATAGGAAGGACGAAGCCGCCAAGCCCGCCGATCATGCCGACCAGTCCGCCGACGGCCCCAACGTTATCGGGATAGTAGACGGGAATGTGCTTGTAGACCGCCGCCTTGCCGAGGCTCATGAAGAAGCCAAGCACGAAGACGAGACAGGTGAAGGTGACAACGCCGGTAGCGAGATGGAAGTGAAAGGCCCCCTTCATTCCCTGCACGATGTATTCGGTCGGCGGATAGCTTAGGATGAACGTGATCAGCACCGAAACGCCGAACATCCAGTACATGATGCGGCGCGCGCCGTAGCGGTCGGAAAGCACGCCACCATAGGCGCGGAAGAGACTCGCGGGGATGGAATACGCCGCGGCCAGCATGCCGGCGGTTTCGATATCGAGATGATAGACGCCGATCAGATAGCGCGGCAGCCACAGCGACAGCGCGACGAAGGCGCCGAAGGCGAAGAAATAATAAAGCGCGAAGCGCCAGACCTGCAGGTTCTTCAACGGTTCCATCTCGAGCCAAGCGCTACGCGGGCGCTTGCCCAGTTGCCGGCGCTCCATCTCGACCGGATCTTCCTTGGTCGTGAACCAAAAGATGATCGCCATGATGGCGATTCCGACCGCCCATACCTGAGCGGTGACTTGCCACCCGTACGCGACAAGCACGAACGGTGCGCAGAACTTGGTAACCGCGGCACCGACATTGCCGGCGCCGAAAATGCCGAGCGCGGTGCCCTGCTTCTGTGCCGGATACCAGCGGGAGACATAGGCGATACCGACGGCGAACGAACCGCCCGCGACGCCGACGCCGAGAGCAGCCACGAGGATTTGCGGATACGTATGCGCGTAGGTGAGCAGGAAGGTTGCAACTGCGGCCGCGAGCATCACGACCGTATAGACCCGACGTCCGCCGTATTGGTCGGTCCAAATGCCGAGGAAAATTCGAACGAGCGAACCGGTCAGGATTGGCGTGCCAACCAGGAGACCGAATTGCGTCTCGTTCAGCCCGAGCTCCTGCTTAATTTGCACACCGATGATCGCGAAGATCGTCCAGACCGCGAAGCAGACCGTGAATGCGATGGTAGACATCCAGAGCGCGCGGCCTTGGCCTTCGACACTCGCATACGGCTTATCTAGCATTGGGAAGACCCCGTTTGGCCGTTTGAATTCGGATCGTGCGGCGCAGCAAAACGGGTTTCCGGTCTCCTTTCTTTGTTTTCGATCAAAACGAATATGATTTTGTGTTCAATAACTTAGCTTCACTTAGTTGTGCCTATGACTTACCTAGATTGGGTGATTGTTTTGATGTTATCTGTACGGTCACTTGATATTAGTCAATCTAGTTTGCCGACCGACAGATTTCGATTTTTGAGGTCTGATGAGCCCATGTGCGGGCCCAATTTTTCGTCGCACCACCTGAGCGGCGGCAGTTCCAAGACGACAGCAGAAGCGACCTCGTGAGACGGACGAGTTCAGCCGGGGGAAGACTGCTTCTCGAGCAACTGCTTGATCACAACGCCTGCCCGATGCACCGCCTCTTCGATGAGTCGGTGGCCGAACTCAATTGTCGCCCTTTGAGGATCGCCGATGACGCCGCCCTGCGATAGCGATCCATCATCGCTGGTCCACGGCCAAGTCACCGCGAGATCAAGAATCGTCTCATGCACGTGAACGGCATTCGCCTTCGTCGCATCATTCGAAAGCCGGTCGAGTCGCACCAATTGCGGCGCAACCGCCAGCATTATCGACGTCTCGTTCTTGCCCCCGTGGATTTCCGGAATTGCACCACCGCCCGCACCGTCGTCGCTCAAAGCGGCCGGATGGAACGTGCACACGTTCAATTCCATATCGGCGCGAAGATCACGGACGAGCGCCTCCAGAATCCCGCGGTTTCCGCCATGCCCGTTCAGGATGAGAAGATTCCGGGTCGGCAACGAGCGGCGGATTGTCCGTCCTGAGTCATGAATGAGCTGCGTCATCCCTGACACGGAGAGCGATAGGGTGCCGGCGGCCCATTCATGCTCGCGCGCCAAGCTGACCGATATCGTCGGCAGCATCCACAGATCGAAGGTGCCCATCCAGCGTTTAACGATGGCCGCGCTCAGCGCCTCGGCAATGAGGACATCTGTGTTCAGCGGAAGATGCGGCCCGTGCTGTTCGATTGAGCCGATCGGCAGAATGAGAACAGAACGCGCAGTCAGGAGCCGCGAAATGTCATGAAATGTAAGTTCGCCAAGCAATCGCTCCGAGCGGGCATCTGGCATTGCTGCTCTCCGAGCATCGACGGACGTTAAGGCATCGGATTATTGCGCGAGCGGCGCCTCGTCCGCGAGTACATCAAGCGGGCTGTCCAGGCTGGCGAGGAGACGGTCGAGCCGGTGTCCCGCGCGCGCGGCCTTCGCGGTCATATAGCGAAGATTATGGGCATTGATCGGAGTCTCGATCGCCACCCGGCCCGCAATATCGATACCCGCATCCGCCAATCCCTGAAGTTTGGCCGGATTGTTCGTCAACAGCACGACGTTCCCGCAGCCGAGCAACTGCAGCATGCGGCCGGCTATTCCGTAATCGCGCTCGTCATCTTCGAATCCGAGACTCGTATTGGCATCGATCGTGTCGAGGCCATCGTCCTGCATCTGATACGCGCGCATCTTGTTGGCAAGCCCGACGCCGCGGCCCTCTTGCGCGAGATAGAGGATGATGCCGGCCCCAGCGTCCTGGAGGTGCTTGACGGCAAGCTGCAACTGATCGCCGCAATCGCAACGGCGTGATCCGAACACGTCGCCGGTCAGGCACGCCGAGTGCAGGCGGACCAGCACAGGTTTTGACAGATCAGGTTTGCCGATAACAATCGCAGTCGACGTGCCGCCGATCGCGTCGCGAAAGACGATGAAGTCGGCGCGCGAACCGGAGTTCAGAGGAACAGAGGCTTTGCTGGCGATTGTCAGCGATCGCAAGAGATCCTGACTAAAACGGTCGATCGTTTCGGCCTCGAGCTTCACAATGCTGTCGAGTTCACGCCGCGTCGGGCCGAAATTGGCAACCAAAACGGCCGGCAGCGCCTGCGACATTTTCGCAAGCTTAATCGCAGCTTGCGCGGCATCTCCCGATTGGCGGACAGGCAGTTTGCAGCTCGCCGCCGCATTGGAGACAAGAGACAGAATCGCCTGTGCTTCCAACTTCGCATCGAGCGGCAGATCGACCGAACCTTGCGTATCGATGCCGAGGGCGCGGGCACGTTGCGCGGTAATGACGAGCCTCGGTATGGCCGGCGCACACAGACTTCGAAAAACGGCGAGCCGTACGGTATCGAGGCCATCGACCGGAAGCGCTAAAATGCTTTCACCGGGCGCCGTCATTTGCACGGGACGGCGCGCATGGAATTCCGCAAGTCCGCGGGTGACGGAAATTTCAGACGTTGTCCCAAAACAGCTCAAATCGCCGCTTCGCCTAATCGCACTCATACAAAATACCGTTTTGGTCTTGTTCTACCGGCGCACAGGCACCGGCCGAACATCTGTCGCAAACCAAGCATTATTTATGCAACAGTTTGAAGCTGTAGTCGTTCAACAATTAGAGAGTACGTGTGTGAGCACCTCGACCGCAGAAGCACCCCCCGAGCCCCCTCCCTCATGGCCCGATTTCGTAGAGCGCTTCCGCCAGATGGCCCCGCTTCTGCCGCCTTGGGGGCCCCTTTTCGGACCGTTACAAACGCCGGGCGCGGACGGGCTAACGATCGTGGGACAGATCGGGCAATCGCTGGATGGTCGCATCGCGACCGAAACGGGTGACTCGAATTACATCAACCAAGCCGCCGGGCTGGAGCACCTGCATCGCTTGCGGTCGCTGGTCGATGCGGTGCTCGTCGGAATTGGCACGGCCATCGCTGACGATCCGCAACTGACGGTGCGCCGGGTGGAAGGGCCAAATCCGGCGCGCGTCGTGCTCGATCCGAACGGCCGCCTGCCGGCCAGCGCAAAACTGCTGCGGGACGATGGGGCCCGCCGTGTGATTCTGACGGCCGCTGGGCGGCATGCCGCCGCGACAAGTGGGTCCGAAATCATCACCCTCTCCGCGTCGGGCGGACAAATCGCACCTGCGGCAATCCGGACGGCGCTTCGCCAATGCGGATTTCGACGCGTGCTGATCGAAGGCGGGGCGGTCACCTTGTCGAGGTTCTTGCAGGCGGGATGTCTCGACCGGCTTCACGTCGTTATCGCGCCATTGATCCTCGGCAGCGGCCGCCCCGGATTCATACTGCCGCCGATCGCGCGTGTGGCCGACGCCTTGCTGGTCACAATGCACGCATTCACGCTAGGAGACGAAGTGCTTCTCGATTGCGGCCTTGCTCTTCAACCCGGGGACGGGGGTACCGCGAAGAAATCCACATGACCGACGCGCAACGAGGCGCGTCCCGCCACGATTTCCGCCTCGCGAAATGTGAGCCATTGGTACAAATCTACCGAAGTAATTTTACCGGCCTCGCCCGCCGCGGCACCCCAGCCGCGGACAATCTCGTTCTGGAACGCAGCGTCTTGCTCCCGAGCAAGCCAGTCCGCCGGACCCCGCACCACGAAGAAGCCGCGCTGCATCAGTTTGGATATAGCGGCCGCTACGGCTGACAGTCCGAGCGCCGGTCCAAAACCCTTGTCCCTGCGCTGATGGAGATTGACGGCATCAATGATCGCTTCGTCCAGCGGATGCGCAGGCGCGATCTCGATGCGGCCGTCATAGCTCAAGCCCGCATAAACATGCAGGCCGCGGCCCGTCACCGAATTTGCAAAGCGCTCCAGCCATTCGTCCGAAGCGAGATCGAGGAGAGCCGACATCGTGACCAGATCGGCAGCCTCCTCCATGAGCGATTCAATCTGGGAATCGAGATCGACGGATACGGCCCTCGCCGGCACGGTCAACCTGGTCGAACTTTCGACCGCCCGCGCAAGCAGATCGCGATCATGATCGACGAGACGCCAATCTTGCGCCGGCCCCAGCCGCGGCGCGAGCGTGCGCAAGGTCGAACCGGTGCCGCAACCCAGATCGAGGACGCGCAGATTCGCCCTGCCTTTAAACGCGTCGATCACTGCATTCATGACGACGGGGTTGCGTGCGCGCACATCGTACGGCTCGCGCAGAGACAGCCATTCCGCGGAAAATCCGCTCATGACGCCGCCTCGATCGCTTGCGCGAAAAGTTTTGCCGAAGCGGGCCAGGTCGGCTGTTCCGCGCTTGCGACGATGGCACAAGCCGACATGCGCCGCCGTTCGTCAACATTTTCAATCAATCGCCGCAGCGCCGCGGCGAGCAATTGCGCATCGTCAGGCGGGACAAGCACGCCGGCTCCTTCCGGCACGGTTTCGGGGATCGCTCCGGCAGTCGTGCCAATCACAGGCAGACCGTGCGCAAGCGCTTCGGCGAACGCCATACCGTAACCCTCGAAGCGCGAGGGCAGCACGAACAGATCGGCGCCTTGATATAATTCGGCGAGATCGGCATCCGAAACCGCGCCCCGCAACGCGACGCGGTTCGCGAGGCCAAAGCGCGCGATGTCGTTCTCCAGTTGCGCAGCGCAAGACGGATTGCGCGTGCGATCGCCCGCGATGCTCAGCGTCCAGGGCAATTCGGACAATGCGGCGAGTGCGGCAATGAGCACGTCATACCCCTTGCGCGGCACGATCGAGCCAACCGCGAGCAGCCGAACGATGCCCTCTGTGCGAGCTTGTGCGGCAGCGGCGATGTCCGTGCCCGGCGGTGCAACCGTGATCTTCTCCTTGGGAACGCCGTAGCTCGCAACAAGAACGCGCGCCGTTGCCGCGCTGGTGACGATGACGCGCCTCGCGCAGGCCAGGGCGTCGCGTTCGGAGAACCGCAGTCGCGTCGCCTGCTCGTCAGACAGGCCCGTCTCAAGGGCGAGCGGATGGTGCACCAGAGCGATCACCGGGCGCTCGCAGCAAAGCTCTACGGCCGCTTCCGGAAGGACGCCGTAGGCCAGACCGTCGACTACGACGGCGCGGCCTTTTGGAATGGCGAGAAGCCGCGTGACCGCCGCCTTGCGCTGCGCGACCGTGGGGTGCGGAAATGCATCCGCGAGACTCACTACCTCCACCGTCCAACCCGCACTGCGAAGCTCCTCGATGATGCGCCGGTCATAGGCGTATCCGCCGGTGGGAGTGGAGAGCTCCCCCGGCACGACGAAAGCCAACTCCTTCACCACAAGGGCGCCTCGTACCACGCACGCGCGACATGCGATTCCGACAGAGTGACGCGGATCACTTTCAACTCGCGGCCGGACCGGCCAAGCCTATCGGTGCGCGCGGCGTCCGCGAGCTTCTCCTGGATATATTTGGTCAAGAACTCAGTCGTCGTGTTGACGCCCTTGAACTCCGGCAGCGTGTCCAAGTTGACGTAACTGAGTGGCGTCAGAACGGCCTTGAGCACCTCATGCGCGCGGCCGATATCGACCACGATCCCATTCTCATCGAGGCTGTCGGCGATGAAAGCAGCATCGACTACGAAGGTCGCGCCATGCAGTGCCTGCGCCGGGCCGAAGATCGCGCCACGAAACGAATGAGCGATCATGATGTGATCGCGAACCTCGACCGCGAACAATTGCAAAACCCCTACGTTGCCGCTTCCGCGGCCGGATAGCGCACGACCTGGCAGAGCACACCGCTCTCCGGCGCAAGGATATCAGGCAGCCGGGCCGGAAGATCGCGAAAATCGATCGGCTCCGCGAGCAGCGCGTCGAGCTTCGGCTCGCGCAGCAGATCGAGCGCCGCCGCGAGCCGCCGTTTGCGGCTCCAGCGCGGCCGGTGCGAGGGCGCGACCTCGCCGACCTGGCTCGATATCAGGCTGAGACGGCGGCTGTGGAACGAGCCGCCGAGCGCCACTGGAATCTCGCCGCTGCCGTACCAGCTCAGTTCCAGAACCGTCGCCTCCATTCCGGCGAGTCTCAATGCTGTCGAGAGCCCCGCCCCTGAACCTGTCGCATGCACGACGAGGTCGCAGTCGCCCGGCGCAGCGTCCGGCGACGAGAACGCGACCCCCAAGCTGCGCGCTAGCGCCGCACGCCTCGGATCGATATCGACGAGGCATACCTGCGCTCCCGGCATTCCACCGCAGAGCCAGACGACCAACGCGCCAACCACCCCGGCCCCAACGACGGCGATCCGGTCCGCCGGGCCCGGCCGAGCGTCCCAGACCCCGTTGAGCGCTGTTTCCATGTTTGCCGCCAATACTGCCCGTGCCGGCGGCAACCCGTCCGGCAGCGGCACGACGGAATCGACCGGCAGGTTCACCGTGTCCTGGTGCGGGTAGAGCCCGAAGACCGGGCGGCCGGCGAGATCGGCCGGACCGTGCTCCACCCGCCCCACTGCGGCGTAGCCGTATTTGACCGGGAACGGGAACGCGCCGCCCATGAAGGGCGCCCGCATTCGGTCATATTCGCTATCCGGCACCCGCCCACTCAACACCAGGCTTTCCGTGCCGCGGCTGATCCCGCTGTACAGAGTGCGGACCCGGACCTCGCCGGGCCCCGGATCCGGCAAGGGCTCGGAGCGGATTTCGGCCCGTCCGGGCGCGACATACCAAAGCGCTTCACTCCGCCCGGCCACTTCGCGATCCTGTGCTTGGACTTTGAACAGTCCCGATGGGTATATCTCGCAAGGCTAGTGCTGAGCAGGGGGCCCGGCTGCGTCATGTTGGATCGTGTAGCTGCTTTTCCCGCCACGGTGGGAAGGCCGGACGCCATTGTGATCGCGCGGCGGCGCGCCTTTTATACCGCCATGGTCGTCCTGACCACAGTCGCCGTGCTCTGGCTTGCCGTGATTGCCGTGCCTCCGACCAGCTTCGGCGGCATCGCGTTTCTTCTGCTCTTCACAGTGACGCTGCCCTGGTCGGTAGTCGGCTTTTGGAATGCGCTGATTGGATTGCTGCTGATGCGCTTTTCACCCGATCCGACGGCAGCCGTGAACCCGCTCGCGAATAGCGTGAGTGGCGTTGAGCGCATCACCGCGTCGACTGCGATCCTGATGTGCATCCGCAACGAAAGTCCCGACCAGGTGGTGCGCAATTTAGAGCCGCTGATGGAAGGCCTCGCGCGCGCCGGCGTCGCGGACCGCTTCCACGTCTACATCCTCAGCGACTCGAGCTTCTCCGACGTCATCGAGGCCGAAGAGGCGCTGCTCGGTCCATTCGCCGAGACATGGAAAGACATCATCCCGGTCACCTATCGGCGCCGTGCGATCAACACAGCGTTCAAGGCGGGCAACATCCGCGACTTCTGCGAGCGCTGGGGGCGCGATCACGATTTCGCAGTGACGCTGGACGCCGACAGCTACATGCCGGCGGAAACTGTGCTGCACCTCGTGCGCATCGCGCAGGCCAATCCGACGCTCGGCATTCTGCAAACGCTCGTCATCGGCATGCCGTCAGTGAGCGCATTCGCGCGCGTCTTCCAATTCGGCATGCGGCTCGGCATGCACTCCTATACGCTCGGCGCGACCTGGTGGCAGGGCGATTGTGGCCCGTATTGGGGACACAACGCGCTCATCCGGCTCGCACCGTTCATCGCGCATTGCGAGTTGCCGCAGCTGCCCGGCACAGGCCCGTTGAGCGGTTGTGTGCTCAGCCACGATCAGGTCGAGGCAGCGCTGATGCGGCGCGCGGGCTACGAAGTGCGTGTGCTGCCGACCGAAGGCGTGAGTTGGGAGGAGAACCCGCCGACGCTCATGGAATTCAGCCGCCGCGATCTGCGCTGGTGCCAGGGCAACATGCAGTATTGGAAACTGCTGAGCATGCCGGGATTGAAACGGGTCAGCCGGTTCCATCTGATGTTCGCGATCTGGATGTACCTTGGCTCGCCCGCCTGGATGGCGATGATGGCTATCGGAACGGTGCTGCTAGCGATCTCGCAGACGTCCGCGACGCAATACGTGCCGGTGAAGGCCGGAGCCGGTACGGCGCTGTTCGTGATCACGCTGGTGATGACATTTGCGCCGAAGATCGCTTCGATGATCGACGTTTGTCTGGAGGAGACCAGGCGTCACTCGTTCGGCGGCTCGCTCCGCTTCGCGCTGAATTTGGCCGCGGAAACGTTGTTCATGATGCTACTGGCGCCGATCATTGCGCTGACGCATACGATCTTCATGATCCGGTTGTTCGTCTTCCGCCGCGGTCTCGCTTGGAACGGCCAGGCGCGTGAGACCTATGCCGTTCCGTGGCGGCTTGCTTTCGCAAAACTCTGGCCGCAGACGCTCGCGGGCTCCACCGTGCTGGGCGTTGTCGCGCTGAAATCGCCACACGATTTCGGCTTCGCGCTGATGGGCACGAGCGGGCTCGTTCTCGCGGCTCCGTTTGCGGTGGCTACCGCATCGCCGCTGATCGGACGGTTGTTCGCGCGGTTGGGCATCGCGCAATTGCCTGAAGAGAACGAGCACCGGGACGCGCTGCTGCCGTTGCGGTTGCCGGCGATCGAGTTGAGCGCACCATCGGCTGGACAGGCCGCGGACCGCTGATGCTCGACGCGCTGAGGTCATTGCGCGGCGTTCTTCGTTCCCTGTGGATCTATTACGGCGACAATCGACGCGGCCGAGCGATGCAGCGGCTCTACGGCTATTTTGTGCGATCCGGCGATCTCGTCTTCGACATCGGCGCGCATGTCGGCGACCGCGTCCGCGCATTCCGCCGACTCGGCGCGCGCGTGGTTGCACTCGAACCGCAGCCGCCGCTGGCCGGCACCTTGCGCTTGCTCTATGGCCGGGATTCGATGGTGACGATCGAACAGGCCGCCGTCGGCCGGGAGCCGGGCGCGATCGAACTGAGCATCAATGTGGACAACCCGACCGTCTCGACCGCGTCCGCAGAATTTATCCGCGCAGCGGAACACGCGCCCGGCTGGCAGGACCAGCGCTGGAGCAAGCGCGTCGAAGCTCGCGTGACCACGTTGGACGAACTAATTGCGGCGCATGGAATGCCTGCGTTTATCAAGATCGACGTGGAGGGCTTCGAGGCGGAAGTTCTGGCCGGCCTGAGCCGCCCGCCCGCGGCGCTGTCGTTCGAGTTCACCCTGATCCAGCGCGCGCTTGGACGCGTGTGCATCGAACGGTGCCGCAAGCTCGGCTACGCCCGCTTCAATGCCGCCTTGGGTGAGAGCCAGACATTCGAGCATGCCGAATGGATCGATGCGGACGCGATCGAGCGCTGGCTCGAGGCGCTGCCGATGGAAGCCAATTCGGGAGACATCTATGCGCGGCTCGCCTGATACGCGCCGCGCGCGCGCGGCAATCGCGACGCTATGCGGCATCGGCTTCGTGGTCACGCTGTGGATCTTCTATCCCGGTGTGATGACGTTCGACGCGCTCTACGTCTACAAGGACATGGCGAAGCATGCTTACGGCGACTGGCAGTCGCCGGCCATGGTTGCGCTCTGGAGATTGATCGATCCACTCGCGCCGGGCACGGGAAGCCTCCTGCTGCTCACCGTGGCGCTTTATTGGTTTGCATTCGGATTGATCGCGAGCACGATCGCCGGCCGCTCGCCTTGGCTCGCCGTCGTGCTGCCGCTGCTCGGCTTCTCGCCGCCCGCCTTCGTCTTGTTGGGCGTCATCTGGCGCGACATTTTGTTCGGCGCGTCATGGCTGCTTGCTGCAGGCCTCGCTTTTGCCGTCGCACGCAGTCCTTCGCGTTTGCGGCTCGTCTGTCAGACCCTCGCCTTCGCTCTCTTCGGTTTCGGGGTTTTGCTTCGCCCAAACGCACTCGCCGCAGCTCCAATTCTGGCGACCTATCTGCTGTGGCCCTCGCAATTCAGGTGGCGACGCGCCGCACTGGCGTATGTTCCGTTCGCGATTGCAGTGTTCGCCTTGGTGCAGGTCATGTACTACGGCATGTTCCGTGCAGAACGGCAGCACCCGCTGCATTCGATTATGGTCTTCGACCTAGGCGGCATTTCGCATTTTTCAGGCGCAAACGTCTTTCCAGGCCAATGGACGCCCGAGCAAAGCCGCATGATCACGTCTGGCTGCTACAAGCCGATCGCCTGGGACATCTATTGGACGCAAGAGCCTTGCCTGTTCGTGATGGAGCAGCTTGAAGGCGAGAAGCTGTTCGGCACGTCCGCAATCTCGAGCGCCTGGGTTCGCGCCGTCGCCGCCCACCCGCTTGCTTATCTGACGCATCGCTTCATGTTCGAGTGGACCTTCCTCGCGACCAAGAATCTCGCGCTCTGGACGCGCGATCTCGACGATGCCGATAAGATTATCTTTGCCGACAATCCGCGTCTCATGGCACTCAAGGCCGTGAACGACGAGCTGAATGAAACGCCGCTGTTTCGCGCCGGCACGTGGCTCCTGCTCGATGCTGCGCTGTGCCTGCTGGTTTGGCGTCGGCGGGAGACACCCGACGGCGCGTTCGTCATCGGCGTATGCGGCTCCGGCGCGGTTTATCTGCTGAGCTTTATGGCCGTCGGCGTCTCGACCGACCTGCGTTACGCCTATTGGGCCGTGCTCGCTGGCTTGGCCGGCGCCATCGTCGCGGCGCAACGCCCTGCCAAGAGCGAACTGCGGCCCGGCGCATCGACAGCGGCCGTGTAGATGCCCGACGCGACACGACGCGATTGGCAGCGCTTCCGCGTCGTCGTCATTGCGGCGGGGCTCGCCGCTTCCATACTGTTCGTTCTCGCCGGCGTGGCGACACGGCTGCAAATGTACGGAGACGGCTCGATCTTCTCTTATGCTGTCGCTGCGCAAGACGCCTGGGCCTTTCATTGGCACAACCTTTCGGGCCGGTTTTTCACATACGTCTATGCCTACATGGTGCCCGAGCAGATCGTCGCGCTCACCGGAAGCGCACGCGCCGGCATTGCCGTGTACGGCGTCTTGTTCTTTTCGGCGCCTTTGCTCGGCCTGCTGATCACGGCGGCGGCCGACCGCTCCCGCGAGCGCATCGTCTTCACCTATGCCTGCGCATCGACGGTCCTCCTCTGCCCGTTCGTGTTCGGCGCGCCGACTGAGATGTGGGTGGCGCATGCGGTGTTCTGGCCGGCGCTGGCCGTGTCCCTCTCCGCGCCGGCAAACGTGCGCGGCGCGATCGTCGTGTGCCTCGCTTTGCTCGCGCTCGTCTTCACGCACGAGGGCGCCGTCGTCCTGGCGGCATCGATGCTCGCGGCACTTTTGTGTCGCGGTTGGCGCAACCCGGTATTTGTGCGCGCCTGCGCCGCCTGCGCACTGGCGATCCTGGTATGGGCCGCCGTCAAGCTGACGATCCGGCCCGACGACTACATTGCTGCGGTGCTCGCAGCGGCAGCCTTCCGGTTCATTGATCTGCACAATCTCGCGCAGCCGATGGTCCTGACCTTGTGTACTGCGTTGGCGGGTTATTCCGTTGTCCTGCTTCTTCTCCACGCCGCGAGCATCGAGCGCGCGCATGTCTATTCGAGCCTCGTGTGCGTCGCTGCGCTCGCCCTCTTCTGGGCGCGCTTCGACCACTGGCTGCTGGCCGAAGCTCGTTACGATCTTCGCACCGTGCTGCTGATCGGCATTCCGGTCCTCGGATTGGTTGCTGCGTTGGAGACGATGACGGCGGACGACTGGCAACGTTCGCCTCTGCAGAGCGTGGGCCCCTGGTTCCTAAAGGCGCGCGCTTTGGCAGATCCCCGCGCGCTGGCCGGGGCGTTCGCATTTGTGTTGCTCATGCACGCGGTCGAGAGCGGCAAATTCGTTTCCGGTTGGCTGGACTACAAGGCCGCCGTGCGCGCGCTCGCGTCCGGCTCGGTGTCGAATCCGGAGCTCGGCAGCCCGCTGTTCGTCTCCTCCCAGCACATCGGCGCCGATCTGAGCCGTCTGGCATGGAATTCGACGACGCCGTTTCTCTCCGTGTTGGTCGCGCCGGACTTCAAGCCGGCCCGCCTAGTCGTCGATCCGACCGCCGGCTATTTCTGGCTATCGTGCAAAACAGCCGAGCAAAGTGAAATTGAAAGCCGCGCCTTGCCGGACGAGGCGCGAGGCCTCATCCGGCTACACGCCTGCCTGCACCGTCCGAATTGAACTCAGCTACTGATTATTGCCCGGCGCTGGTGCTGCTGGTGCTGGTGCTGGTGCTGGTGCTGGTGCTGGTGCTGGAGCTGGAGCTGGAGCTGGAGCTGGACCTGGAGCTGATGCCGCTGGTGGCGGCGGCGTTCCGGCTGCAGGCTGCTGCCCGGCGGTCCAGCTCTTGAAATCCGCCTCAGAAACATCGGCGAACTTTTTTACAAATGCAGCGATCTTCCACAGATCCTCATCCGTGGCGCCTGCCGCCGCAAAGCTCGGCATTCCGGTCATGTTGATGCCGTTCTTGACGACCCAGAATATCTGTTGCGGCGTCAATTCGGGCGCGACCTCCTTGAGGTCCGGCGGGTCCGGATGCATGCCCTCGGAGAACTTGGCCCATTTGACGCCGGGCGCTCCGTGGCAGGTAGGGCAACCGTGCTCGAGATATTCGCGCGCACCCTCCTGCACCGTCGCAGAGTCGGCCAAATTGACGCCGGCGGGCGGGTTATCAGCCGCCCAGCGCAGGATGGATGCGGTACGCACGTGGAGCAGCGCCCATTTAACCGCGGCAGGGTCCTCCATGCTGCCGGCGACATTGTAAAATCCGCCGAAGAAATAGACGACCGCAGCAATAATGAAAGCGACGGCCAACAAGCCGATAAAGGCGAGAAACCGCATGTTTGTTCTCCCTGGGTTTCCGGCGGCAACTTGATCGAACACTATTCCTTTTTAACGATTTTGCCGGGAGCGCTGATGCTCAAATAGGCGAGCAGTTTCATCTCCCGGCGTCCGCGCGTCACGGTATCGAGCACCAATCCCGCCGCGGCCGACAACAACGCAGCCAGCATCAAGCCGGTGCAAAGGACGGCGGTCGGCAGTCGCGGCACGAGACCCGTTTCCAGATAGGTGAGCATCAGTGGGATAGCTAAGCCGACCGACAGCGCTACTAAGACTGCGGCGATCAGGCTGAAAAACATGAGCGGGCGCTCCGCACGATAAAGGCTGATCATCGTCCGGAAGATGCGCAGACCATCCGCCCACGTGCTGAGCTTCGAGATCGAGCCTTCCGGCCGCGCGTAGTACGGGGTCTCGATCTCCGCACACGGCAGGCCGAGTTCGAGGGCATGAATCGTGAGCTCCATTTCGATTTCGAATCCGCGCGACATGAGCGGAAAAGATTTCACGAACCGGCAGGACAGGACGCGATAGCCCGATAAAATATCCGTGAGCGCCGAGCCGAACACGGTCCTGACGAAGCCGGTGAACAGCCGGTTACCCAGGCGGTGGCCACGCCTATAGGCCGACTCGTAGTGATGCCGCCGGCTGCCGACCACCATGTCGAGCCGGTCGTTCACCAGCTTGGACACCATCGGCCGGACACTGGGCGCATCATAAGTGGCGTCGCCGTCGACCAGGACGTAAATGTCGGCCTCGACGTCCGCGAACATGCGCCGCACGACAAAGCCCTTGCCCTGCCGGGGCTCCCGGTAGACCTGTGCGCCGGCCTTTTGCGCCGTCTCGGCCGTGTCGTCGGTCGAATTATTATCGAAGACGAACACAGCCGCATTGGGCAATGCGATGCGAAAATCTCGAACCACCCGTCCGATCGAAGCGGCCTCGTTGTAGCAAGGGATCAGCACCGCAATTTCATGGCGGCGCAACTCGGCGCTGACATACGGCAATACGTCGAGGTGCGTCGGACCGCGGGCGGCATGCATCGCAACACTCACTGGTGTTGCGGGAGTATAGGCAGCCCGATTTGCACCGAGCAAGATGGGCTCGTCGGCTCGCCGCCGGCGGAAACACAATAAGAAACCGCGCACCCGGAGGTGCGCGGCTTTCGTTGTTACAGCGCTGCGTACGCTGATTACACGGTCGAGGCCGAGGTGGCCGATCACCCGTGCGCATTGCGCGATATAATCAAAAACGCGAGCCACCGGCCCGCAGCGGCGATCGCGCTGCCGGCGAGATACCCGTAAGCGGCGCCGATCAGCCCCCATTCGGCCATCAACAGCGCCACCAAGAACACGGTCACGGCAGCGCCGAGCCCGCCCACCACGACGATCGCGCGCGGCCTCTCCATGCTGGCGAGCGCACTTGAAGCGGGCATGCCGACCGAGGTTGCGAGCAGCGCCAGAGCGAGCACGATCAGAACCGTTTTCTGATCCTGATATTCGTGGCCGGGGAGAAGCAACTCCAACACATCTTCTCCCGCAAGCGCAACGAGCAGGCAGAACGCACCGACGAGCATGCCGAGCAGAGCGGCATTCTTTCGCGCTTCCTTACGAATGCGGGGACTCGCGCCGTGCTGCCAGGCTTGCACGAGTTTCGGGGTCAGCACATTACCGATGCCGATCGCGACACCCGATTTGCCGGTAAACGTGACTGTCACCGATGATCTGCGTGCAACTCGCGCTCGTCGCCGCGCCGCCGGAATAGCTGACCGCCCCAGTCGGCACATAGACGGCGCGCCGCCAAGCGTCTGCGTACTGCCGCCTGCCGATTTCTGAGGCGCCCTCGGCTATTTCCTGTCGCACCGACCCTTCCGTTCTCGCTATCAGCTCAGTGATGTTCGAGGTTATTGGCTCGTGACACGCTGACGGGCGTCATTGGGTGTGAGATAGCCCATGTACCCTTCTACTGCCTCCAGGATTGGTCCGGGCGCTAACGGAAGGCCGCGCGCTTAACCGAACCGCGGGACTTTTCTGCTGTCAAACGGCCCATCCGTGATCACCGTCACATCCGCAGCAATAGCGTTCGGTTGAGATTGTAGCGGTGCCCCCGACCCCTGCTCCCTGATTGAGTGGCACCGACGGGAGGCCGCGCGAGGGCGCACTCTGCGGCCTTTCTGTTACCGTGGAGGCTGCGACATGAAGCCCAAAGCAGAACAGCCGCCGCTCGCCTATGAACCGAATTGCACGGATCATCGCGAGGCCGAGCGCAGGCGTCAGGAAGTGCAGGAGTGGCTTAAGCGAAGAGAATGGAGGCTGGATGCGGCACCGATCGTTGCCAACGCTCAACCGACAGACCATGAGTGAACTCGCCCAGTAGCAGCCGACCTCATAAGAGGCCGAGTCGGCGGCCTTTTTCGATTGACATCACCTACGCCGACCCAACCACTGCGCCTTGAATGCTGGGTACTAGCCACTTTCCATCCCAGTGGCTCGTTTTGAATTCTGAGTGCCGCTTAACAATTGCGACTACTCCATGGAGGTGCTCCCATGACGATGCAGGGTGATCACCACATTTCCAAGGCGGAAGATGCTGCGTTCGATAAGACTATGAAAATCGGCGCGATCGTTGTGCCGATATGCGTGCTCGCGCTGGCGGCGCTCTGGTATTTTTCCGCGTAGTCAAGCTAGCTGCGAAGCACGAAAAGTGAGGCCGCCTTTCGCGGCGGTCGGCACCTGTAGGTAAGTAGCAGAGCAGGAGGTGCCCTATGCTCAAGGCGCTCACCGTCACGTTAGCAAGCTTCGCCGACCACATCGCCGCTGCTGTGTTTCGTCGAAGGCTGTCGTGCCTTTGGTGCAGTCTGCGTGGCTGCCCGCCATCTTCCCGTTGCGCGCAGCAAAGGCGCAGCATCGAGGCCGATTAGTTCTCCGCCTTGTATCTACTGACTCTCACCTTCGCCGCCGCAGCCAGTGCGCCTTGAATGCTGGGTACTGGCCCCTTTTGGCCTTCGCCAGTCGTCCACCTGGTGTAATGCATCCACGCGGTGGGTCTGAGGCCGCGCCCGGATGGCTCTCACCGTCAATTTTTATCCAAACATTATTTGTGATCAGCCCGATCGTAGGCGAAGCATTCCCCCAGGGAGGATGTGGATGCCAATCGTCATCGGGATCGTATTGCTGGCCGCGTGCATGGGTATGCTCATTATCGCGCGCCCCCAAGCAGGCCAGGCCAGCGCGATCTGGCTAAGCAAGCCGTGGATTCTCGGCCAAGCCTACGTCCTGGTGGCCCTTATCACCGCCGTCGTGGGCGTCACCTTTTTACTGAACGGCTGGCCCACTTAACATGGAGGCCATAGTTGGCGGCCTCTTTCGTTTGACTCTCACGTACGCCGCCGCATCCACTGCTCCTTGAATGCCGCCATGGCCGCTTCGCGCGTTTCTGCTGTGCCGCTGCCCGACCTCGATTTTAAATCATTCCCTCAAACTTTACATGCGGCCCAAGCTTTTCCGACGCCGCCAAGGCCTTACAATAAATTTCCACACAACTAATGCTGCCATGATTAGGGAGCCACCAAGTGCAGAAATTACAGAAACAAGGTCGGAACTTTGAACCAACACGGAGTAGTTCAGAAAAGGAAAAAACGCTAGTTGGAATAATGCAATGATGCAGACTGATGCCGTTGCGCAGATGAGATCGATTGGTAATTCTGAAACGGCAATTCCCATGGGACCGAGAATTTCTCTCTCACGCGCATAGCCACCCGGTTCTGTAAATAAATATGGATTGGAGGCAGCGAATCCACTGCCTCCAAGCATGAGACCCCGCTTCGTCACGAACGATCCAGTTAAAAATAAAAGACAATAAAACGCTGAAGAAGTACAGACTATCCAAATCACCTCTGGAGGCAAGATCACAACACTTTGTGGGACCACCCATTTCCAGATTGCAGTAGCTGGCCCCGCAAGGGGGATGAACCAGCCAAACAATATAGAACCTATCGTGATCCTTAGGCGCCAGAAATCGATCGCTCTATCAATCCTTTCAAGACAATTCTTCGCAGCAGACTCGGAAAAGCGCGTTTCCAACAGTATCATTTTGCGCACTGCCATTAGCCGATTGCGGAAGTGCCAATGGAGCATGCCGATGACGAGAGGCCGTAGGTAAGTTCTTCGATTGATCTCACCCATAGCGGTTACTTTGGAAAGACCTTTCCATTCCCAATCGGCAGGGCGTTGCCAGAAGGATGGGCCAATAAAAGATAGACGCATCGCGGTCTTTTCAACATCGACATATAATTTTAATAGCTCTTCCACGCTGGACGTGAAGTCGACTGAGGCGTTGGGCCCCGGCTGAGCCGATGCGTGATTGGATGTTGATGGCTCCATTACTTCATGATAGGCAATTCGGTCTATTTGTTTCAATGCGGCGCGAATATTGGTTTATGACCAGGGGGCGCAGGGATGCTGCAGGGCGTGCCGGTCGAGGCCGGCTACAAGGTTGCGGCGATCAGCAATACCTGAGCCTCCATATTGTCCTTCGCCGCCGCAGCCAGTGCGCCTTGAAGGCCATCATCGCCGCCTAGCCGTCTCTGCCGTTCCGCTGTCGGTGGCGACGGCTGGAAATAGCTGCTCCATTTATATGCTTTTTACTTGCGTGTGAGGGCGCACCAAACTCCAATGCGGATGTGCGTAGCCGCCTTTGGGTGGCTTGTTCCTCCCACTAACAAAGCCCCGTCCCACACGCGGCTTCTTTTCTGCGGCACGCGAACGCCGACTACCCGCACGATCCCTACTGATCAAAAACGAAGGTCCTGTCAGAGATATTTTGGGCCGGCATCGCTCCGTAATGCATCGTGAGCGGCTCCAGCGTTGTCGCGGCGGCCTTCGTCGGCACAGGATGCCCAGAGAAGTACGCAGCTTTGGTGGCTGCAGCGGTGAGCACAAGCGTAGCGCTCGCGAACACAATCAGATATTTCCGCATGGCATCCTCCTGTCTGATGTTCAGGAGAGTAATGCGCCAGCCGCATCACGCGCTGTGACGGGGATCACGATGGCTTCACGCACTAGTTCGCGAAATCGACACGCGCGTGATGCACATCACATCACGCACTCTACGAATTTGGTCAGATCAATTTGTTCATCTAGGCCCCACACCTAGGTGGATCACTGTCACGAACTAGCCCCGGCTCGCCGGGGCTTTTTTTCTTCGGCGGGCGAGTTTCCACGGCTGAGCAATGTCAGATTGCTGTGCCAATTTCCACCCTTGCTGTGTCCTAAGTGAATCTCGCGATGTTCTATTTCAATAAGTTGCTGTTGGCATGGATCAATGGAGTTCCGCTGGTGTTCGCAGCGGCTCGGCGGATCGGGCGTACGATGGCCGATATACGTTGCGCTTCCGCCAATTGCATTAATCAAGCATGGGCCACCTGATCGTCTTCTCGCAAACTGATCTTGGTCAATGCTCGGCAGCGCGTTTTACATACAAAGGCAATGTGGATGACTTGTTTGCATGGGCGCTGGTGTTTGCTCCGGTCGTGATCGGCTGCGCGGTGGGGTGGGTTTTATTCCGTTGGACGAATGAGACCACCTTGTTGACGGCCTCTTTCATTTGACTCTCACCTACGCCGCCGCAGCCACTTCGCCTGAAAGCGGCGCTACGGCGCGCATGATCGAATACAGCATATCAAAAACACCGAACGACGTTCCGCCCTGTGCGTTGCATTCACACACAGGAAAGGAAAGACTATGTCGACTACATCACGACGGGCCGTACTGATCGGCGCTGCTGCCCTGACGGCCGCGCCAGCCGCCGTGCTGGCCGGCGAGATCCCTACCGCGTCCGATCCGATCTTCGCAGCAATTGAGGGATACAACCGTTCGGTTCAAACAAGAAACAACAGCAGCACGAGAGCCCAACTGCTGTATAAAAACGGGGAAATCAACAACGAAGAGTTAGACCGCTTCTACGATAATGGCCTCGATATTGAAAACCAGGCATTTGACGAGCTGCTGCAAACGGTCCCAACCACGCCAAGCGGAGCGGTGGCATTAGCCTCGTTTTTGTTGATCGAACTTGATCGGAAAGGGAACGGCAGTTTTGCTGCCTCGTCGATGGACGGTGGGGCCGAGGACGGAAGACGGCTGTTGCGGAACGTGGTGACTGCTCTGCAACCACTCGCTAGCGCCGCATAAGGGTCAGCAAGTTGGACAATGAATGCCGCTGGTCTCTCACAAGGGCACTCTTGCCATTGCAG
>Ga0207806_1000029_pt1 | contig 30525 bp, 24 predicted proteins | sample LuqExpMetageno72_FD_187829 | JGI IMG/M metagenome (GOLD analysis project Ga0207806, IMG submission 187829) | Tropical forest soil microbial communities from Luquillo Experimental Forest, Puerto Rico - Sample 72 (SPAdes) | ecosystem: Environmental > Terrestrial > Soil > Tropical forest ...
GGAGTCTGTGCTCAGGAATGCCCGCAGCGCGCCATCAGCATGGTCGAGGAGGCCGGACGATGAGTTCTGCTGCGGCGGCCAAGTTCAACAAACCCGCTTTCGTCGTTTGCGAGGGCAACGAGGCTGCCGCCATAGGTGTCGGATTGTCACGGCCGGACGTGGTCGCCGTCTATCCGATCACGCCGCAATCCTCGCTGGTCGAGCATCTGTCGCAGATGATCGCCGACGGCCGCCTCAACGCCAATTTGATGAACGTCGAGGGCGAGCACGCGGTGCTCAACGGTTTGCAGGGCGTAGCGCTCGCCGGTGGCCGCACCTTCACGGCAACCTGCGGTCCGGGCATCGCCTTCATGTTCGAGCCCTATGTACGCACGCCAGGCCTACGCCTGCCGATGGTTGCCACGCTGGTCACGCGCGATCTCTTGAGCCCGCAATGCGTTTGGGGCGGCCAGCAGGACGCCATGGTGGTGCGGGAGGCTGGCTGGATCCAGATGTACTGCGAGACAGTGCAGGAGATTCTCGACACCACGGTGATGGCCTACAAGATCGCCGAGCACCGCGATGTCATGTTGCCGGTCAACGTCTGTCATGACGGCAATTATCTCTCCTTCGGCGTTACTCGCGTCGAGCTGCCCCACCAGGAGGCGGTCGACGAGTTCTTGGGCCCGCCCAACATCAACTGGCATATCGCGCTCGATCCGGAGCGGCCAATGGGAGTCGATCCGCTCACCGGTGGCGCTGGCGGTCCCGGCCCGCGCAATTTCGTGCGCTACCGCAGGGGCCAGTGCCGCGGCATGCAGAACGCGCTCCGCGTCATCCGCGAGGTGCATGCGGCCTGGGGCGAGCGCTTCGGTCGGTATCATGCGCCGCTGATCGAGGAGTATCGCCTCGACGACGCCGACATGGCGCTGGTCACTATCGGCAGCATGACGGGCGCCGCAAAGGATGCCGTGGATGCCGCGCGCGAGGCGGGCGAGCGGGTCGGACTGATCAAGGTGAAGACATTCCGTCCATTCCCGATCGAAGCGATGACGGTCGCGCTTGCCAAGGTCAATCGGATCGGCGTCGTCGACCGCTCTGTGAGCTTCGGTTGGAATGCCGGCCCGGTTTATCAGGAGACGCTGGGGGCGCTCTACCTCACCGGCAAACAGATTCCCGCCATCAGCTTCATCGGCGGACTCGCTGGCGCCGACATCACAGCCGAGCATTTCGCGCGCGCCATCGCGCTCACGCGTGAGGCGCAATTCGGCCGCACGCAAGAGCCGGTCTGGCTGAACGAGAACGACTGAGATGCAGAGCAAATACCTCATCGTCGGCTCGAGCCACGCCGCGATCGAAGCGGTCGCCGCCATCCGTATGATCGACACGGACGGAACGCTCACGCTGCTGACGCGCGATGCCCATTTGCCCTATTCGCCGACCGTCTTGCCGTATGTTGTGTCGGGGCGTTCGCAGCCGGACAATGTAGGGCTGCGCGATGCCGCTTATTTCCGCGAGAACGCGATCACCTTCGTCCCCGGCGCCGAAATCACGTCGGTCGATCCCGCACGATCCATTGTACGTCTCGTCCCCGGTGAGACCTGGCAGTACGAGCGCCTGCTGATTGCGACCGGTGCTGCGCCCAGCCTGCCGCCATTAAAGGGGCTGTCCGACGTACCATTCCACGTGCTGCGTTCAATGGACGACGCAGTCGGCCTCAAGCAAGCGATGGCGAAAGCCAAGTCGGCGCTGGTGCTGGGCGCCGGGCTGATCGGCATGCATGCAGCCGAGAACATGGCCAAGGCCGGCATCAAGGTGACCGTGGTCGAGCTGCAGCCGCATGCGTTGTCGACCTACTTCGAGCCGAACGCCTCGGCCATCATCGAGCGCGCCTTCACCACGCATGGCGTGCGCATGCTGATGGGGCGCACGCTCGCTAGCGTCGTGCGGGTGGGCGAAGGTGTCGCAGCCAAGCTTGACGACGACACCGTCGTCGACGCCGACCTGCTGCTGGTCTGCACCGGGGTGAAGCCGAACATCGCCTTCCTCAACGGCTCCGGCATCGAGACCGCAGCCGGCGTGCTCGTCGACGATCGCATGCGCACCAATGTTGCGAACGTCTGGGCCGCCGGCGACGTAGCGCAGGCGCGCGGCTTCTGGGGCGACAAGGTGGTCAACGGCATATTGCCGAACGCGGTCGAGCAAGGCCGCATCGCCGGCGCCGACATGGCGGACGATGCCGGCGTGCAGCCGTTCCCCGGCGCGGTGCCGCTCAACACCTACAGCTTCTTCGGGCAGCAGGCGATCTCTGTCGGCCGTTCCGGCGGTGAAGGAAATGAAGTCACGGAAACCGGCAGCGACACCAGCTACCGGCACATCGTGCTCGAGGACGGGCGGCTGGTCGGCATCTCCACCATCAACGATTTCGTCGATGCCGGCATCATGTGGCAGCTCATCCTGCGTCGCACCGATCTCTCCGCTGTCAAGCAGGCGTTCGTCGCCAATCCGCAACTCACCGGGCGGCAGCTCATGTCGCAGCATTGGCGGTAGCGCATGACGACCTGTTTCCCCACACTGCAATTTCGCGCTGACCGTTGCGACGGCTGCGGCGACTGCATGACCGCCTGCGCGCAGGCCAAGTCGGGCACCGACAATCTGGCGCAATCGCGCATCCGCATTATGCCGGCGGCAAACGGCGGCGGGCCTGAACTGGCGCTCTGCCGGCAATGCGCCGATCCGATCTGCGTCGCCAATTGCCCTTCCGGCGCGCTCGTCAAGAATGCCGAAACCGGCGTGATCGATTGGGCCGGTAGCAAGTGCGTCAATTGCCTGCTGTGCACGGCCGGCTGCTCCTACGCGGGCATCGTCTATGAGGCCGAGGTCGGCCACATTACCAAGTGCGATACCTGCGACGGCGATCCGGCTTGCGTGAAGGTTTGCTCGAAAGGCGCGCTCGAATATCGCACCGAGGTGCGCGTCTTCAACGAATACGCCGACAAGGAAGATTTGTTCTGCCGCGGCCTGTCCGCCTGCCACGGCTGCAATTCCGAGCTCTTGATCCGCCACACTATGCGCAAGGTCGGCCCGGATTCGGTCGTTGCCTGTCCGCCTGGCTGCATCCCCGGCATGGGCACGGTCGGCTACAATGGCCAGACCGGCGCCAAGGTGCCGACGTTCCATTCGCTGCTCACCAACACCGCCACCATGCTGGCCGGCGTGAAGATGCAGTACAACCGCGTCGGACGGGATGTCACCGCCATCGCCCTGGCGGGCGACGGCGGCACATCGGATGCCGGCTTCCAGTCGGTGTCGGGCGCGGCCGAGCGCAACGATCCGATCCTGTTCATCTGCGTCGACAACGAAGGCTACATGAACACCGGCATGCAGTCGTCGGGCGTGACGCCTTATGGCTCATGGACCTCGACCACGCCGGTCGGCGGCGCCATGAAAGGCAAACCGACCGAGGCGAAGAACCTGCCGGTCATCATGACCATGCACAATTGCTCTTACGTGGCCACGGCCTCGACCGCGTACCTGGAGGACTATTACGACAAGCTCAAGAAAGCGATCGAGGTGTCTAAGACCGGCATGGCCTATCTGCATGTCTACGCGCCCTGCCCGACCGGCTGGCGCTTCCCGTCGTCGATGACGACGGAAGTCTGCCGCATGCAGGTGCGCACCAACTTCATCGCGCTTTGGGAGTACGATCCGGCGAACGGTTTGCACTTCACCCATCCGGTCGAGCGGCCGGAGCCGGTGAAGAACTATCTCAAGCTGATCGGCAAATATAAGCACCTGAGCGAGGAGCAGGTCGCTCACATTCAGCGCACCGTCGACGACAAGATCGGATACCTGCGGCAGTTGACGCAGGTGAAGGCTGGAATTGCTGACCCAAAACACTCCTCAGAGCCTCTTTACCGCCAAACTCCTCAGTGATTTCAGGCGAGGAATGTCGTTTGGGCCCCAAGGTCAAAGCATGTGACGAAATAGGCGCCATGTCGCTCGGTATCGAGGCGACGTTCCGATCGAGTGCGCCTATTTCGGCCTCTTTAATTCCGCGATCAGCGCTTCTACACGATCCTGAATGGCAGGAAGCGCGACCTGCGACGAAGTTACACCGACGTCTTCGACATCCCAGAATTCGGTCCGGGCGTGCCAATCCGCATAGCGCTCTAGTATGAGCGGTCTGTGCTCGGCATCGCTCAAGGCAATGATGAGATCGGCGGATTCGAAATCTGCTGGCGTACAGGACGCCGGGAAGCGCTCGGCACCCGCCGGAATCAATCCGAGCTCCGCCAATGCGCTTCTCACAAGCGGCGAGATCGGCCCGACGTTTTCTTTTCCCCGCTCAATAGCGAGCGCGCGGGACTCCGCGCGCCAATCGAGTCCGGCTTCGCAAGCTCGCGCGTTGAAGAGCTCCTCAGCAAAGCGGCTCCGATAGTAGTTGCCTGTACAGAGAAAAAGTACCGTGTACATCGCGTGACAGGGGGGCTACTTCGACCTCAAACAACTCACCACGATCGTTGAAGGAAACCTTGGCTGGGGCGCCAGGATTCGAACCTGGGAATGGCGGAATCAAAATCCGCTGCCTTACCACTTGGCTACGCCCCATCACGTCGGGATTGCGCCGCGGCCTTGGCCCGTCCCGGCGCGGGCGGACCATAGCGGCGGGGCCGTCCGCAAGCAACTTGGCGGCGCGCCTTCGTGCATCTTTGCGCGGCGAAAACGCGGGACTAGAGTACGGGCATGACCTACCGCGCGCCAGTCTCCGACATCGCCATCGCCCTGAAATCCGCCGGTCTCGATTCCGCCCTGCAAGACGGCCTCTACGGGGAACTCGACCAAGACACTGTCGATGCGGTGCTGGAGGAAGCCGGCCGCTTCGCGACCGATGTGCTCGCGCCGCTTAACCGGGTCGGCGACAAGTTCGGCACGCCGTTCAAGGAGGGCGCGGTCACGACGCCGCCGGGCTGGAAGGAGGCCTACACCTCCTGGGCGGCCGCCGGCTGGAACGGGCTCGCCTCACCGTCGGATTGGGGTGGCCATGGATTGCCGCACGCGGTCAACGCCGCCTGCATCGAGATGTGGAATTCCGCGTCGATGGCCTTCGGCATCGGGCCGGTGCTGACGATGGCGGCGATCGACGCGCTGCACGCCTTCGGCACGCGCGACCTGCAGGAGCGCTACCTCGGCAAGCTCGTCAGCGGCGAATGGATGGGCACGATGCAACTCACCGAGCCGCAGGCGGGCTCCGACGTCGGCGCCTTGCGCACGCGCGCAGTGCGCGCCGCGGACGGCAGCTACCGCATCACGGGCTCGAAGATCTTCATCACCTACGGCGAGCACGACCTCACCGACAACATCATCCATTTCGTGCTCGCGCGACTGCCGGATGCGCCGGCGGGCACGAAAGGCATTTCGCTCTTCCTCATTCCCAAATTCCTGCCGGACGGCGCGCGCAACGACGTGCGCGCGCATTCGGTCGAGCACAAACTTGGCATCCACGCCTCGCCAACCTGCACGATGATGTACGGCGACAAAGGTGGCGCGGTCGGCTGGTTGATCGGCGAAGAGCACAAGGGTATGGCCGCGATGTTCACGATGATGAACCGCGCCCGTCTCGCCGTCGGACTGCAGGGCGTCGCCATCGCCGAGCGCGCGACGCAACAGGCGGTCGCCTATGCGCGCGAACGCAAGCAGGGCCCGGGCGGCACGATCGTGCATTACCCCGACGTCAAGCGCATGCTGCTGACCATGCGCGCTTTGACCGGCGCCGCGCGCGCGATCGCGTATCAGACCGGCGTCGCGCTCGACCGATCGATCCGGGAGAAGGACGAGACTGCGCGCAAACGCGCGCATGAGCGCGCCTCGCTCTTGACGCCCGTCGCGAAAGCGTTCTCCACCGACATCGGCATCGAGGTGGCCTCGCTCGGCGTGCAGGTGCACGGCGGCATGGGCTATGTCGAGGAAACCGGCGCCGCGCAGCACTATCGCGACGCGCGCATCGCCGCGATCTACGAAGGCACCAACGGCATCCAGGCTCTCGATCTCGCCACCCGCAAGGTGCCGCTCGACGGCGGCAACACGGTCGCGCGCTACATCGGCGAATTGCGCCGCAGCGCCGATGCGGTGGAGACGAGTAACCTGCCTGGATTCGGCGAGACCGTATCGCGTCTCGGCGAAACGATCGGGGCGCTCGAGCGCGCGACGGATTGGATTTTGATCCACAAAGGCTCCGACGCGGTGCTCGCGAGCGCGACGCCTTATTTGCGGCTGTTCGGCACGGCGGCGGGCGGATGCCTGCTCGCCGAGCAGGCGCTCGCGGCAGCGCGCCAGAATGGCGACGGCGCAGGGCGCATCGCGCTCACGCGCTTCTTCGCCGAGAACATCTGCACCCATGCGTCCGGCCTCGAACGCGCCGTGACCGAGGGCGCCGACAGCATCCTGCAGGCTGAAGCGGCGCTCGCCGAGTAATGTGCCGCGCGCGCCACCCGGGGGCAGCAGATGCCGAAGTTTCTCGAAAGCGCGACCATCCTCGAAGTGAAGGACGTGGTCGCGAGCGAGATATTCTACCGCGAAAAGCTCGGCTTCCGGCCCGGCGTCTTCTTCGGCGACCCACCCACCTTCTGCATCACGAGCCGGGACAAGGTCACCGTCTTTTTCGACAAGACGCGCACCTCGCCATGCGCGACGCCGCTCAATCAGCATTGGGCGCTGTACATCTACATCGACGACGTCGACGCGGGTGCGGCTGAACTGGCAGCACGCCGCGTCGTCTTCGATCGCGCCATCGAAGACCAGGATTACGGCTGCCGTGACTTCGACGTGCGCGAACCGGACGGCCATCTGATCGGCATTGGGCAAAAACTGGCGAAAGGCTGACGCCATGTCGTTGCAAGGCAAGACATTGTTCATCACCGGCGCGTCGCGCGGGATCGGACTCGCCATCGCGCTGAGAGCAGCAGCCGACGGCGCCAACATCGCGATTGCCGCGAAGACGGTCGAGCCGCATCCAAAGCTCGAAGGCACCATCCACACCGCCGCTGCTGAAATCGAGACAGCGGGCGGCCGCGCGCTGCCTCTCGTCGTTGACGTGCGCGACGATCAAAGCGTCAAGGACGCGCTCAACAAGACGGCGCAGGCCTTCGGCGGCATCGACATCGTCGTCAACAATGCGAGTGCGATCCAACTCAGCTCCGTCGCGCAGACCGATATGCGCCGCTTCGATTTGATGCATCAGATCAACGCGCGCGCCACCTTCATGGTGTCGAAATTCGCCCTGCCCTACCTCACCAAATCGCCGCTGGCGCATATCCTGATGCTGTCGCCGCCGCTCGACATGCAGACGAAATGGTTCGCGCCGCACACCGCCTATTCGATGGCGAAGTTCGGCATGAGTCTCGTCGTGCTCGGCCTTGCCGGCGAGTTGCGCGGCAAGGTCGCTGTCAACGCGCTGTGGCCGCGCACGACGATCGCCACCGCCGCAATTAAAAACCTGCTCGGCGGCGACGCGATTATGCGCATGTCGCGTAAACCTGACATTCTCGCCGACGCCGCGCATCGCATCTTCCAGAAGCCCGTGAGCTTCAGCGGCAATTTCCTGATTGACGACACGTTCCTGGCTGGCGAGGGCGTGACCGATTTCGACCGCTACCGCGCCGATCCGAGCCAGCCGTTGCAGGTCGATTTCTTCGTGCCAGATACGATGCCGCCGCCGCCGGGCGTCAACCTCGGCAAGCTCGGGTGACGCTCACCACAGCGCGGGCATATTGAACGAGTAGGTCACGCCGATGCCGCCGGCGAACTGATCGGGCGTGCCGCGCAAACTCACCAGCGGAGAATTGGCGACGGCACCCACGAGCCGCTGATATTCGACGTAGGTGTAGGTCGCCCATTGCGGTGACCATTCATAGCGCACCTGTCCTCCCACGCCCCATGATGTGACGCCGCCGCTCGTGCTGTAGACCGGCAGGCCCGAGGTTGCAGACTGCGCGGCGGTCACGTCGAAATACGGGGACACCGCCTTCTCGCTCTGAACGGCCAGGCGCGGGCCGGCGGAAAACGTCAGAGCGGGCGTGGCGCGATAGACAGCGTCGACCAGAATGTCGGAGACGAGCCCGGTATGGCCGCCGATGCCTTGCCGCAGTTCGCCGTAAGCGCGCAGCCAGGGAAGCACCCAGTATTCGGCGAAGGCGCCGAGTTCGAGCGCCCAGTCGACGTCACCCAAACCGCGCAAATTCGCGTCGCTGCTCTCTTTGCGTTCGTAGCGCAGCCTGCCGACCGGGCCCATGCGGAATGAGCCCGTATCGAGGATGCCGAAGCCAAAACTTTCGCGCGGGCTGTGAAATCGCGCCGGCGTACCCGCCTGGCGCACGTCGACCAGAGGGAAAGGTCGAAAGACGTAGCGGGTGGCGCCGTCATAGGCCGGGACAGCGGCGCCTTCGGCCCCGATGCTGACGGTCCATGCCTTCGGATCGTCGGCATGAGCCACACCGGCGAACGCCAACGCCAGAATGGCCGTCACCAGCGCCGTTACACTCCGCATCGCCCCTCACCGCTTCCGCACGCCACGCTCGAAATCCGTAGCACAGCGCTAAGCCGGCAACCTCCCGAAAGTAGGCACATTTCGACCGAACGGCCCGATACAGTAACCGGTGTGGCGTTTATACATCAACGGCGGCGGGTGCCTTGCGCTCCTGCCGCCGCTCGCGCCGGCGCGACAGCGCCTGCGGGACCGCATCGATCACCTCGCGCACCCAGTAGGCGCCCTGTACCAGTGCCCGCCCGAGCCGCCCGCCGGCCCAGACGAGTTCGTAGGGCGAAAACAGCCGCCAGGTCTGGTCCGCGTCGAGGATGCCGCGCGCGACCAAGCCGCCGGCCATCGCGGTCGTGTTGAGGCCATGGCCGCCGAACCCGCTGGCGAGCCAAAGCCCACGCTCCAATTCGCCGACCTGTGGCATGCGATGCACCGTGCGGCCCAAAGTACCGCGCCAAACCGAAGCGGGCTCGACGTTCTCCAACGCCGGAAAATTGCGCTTGATGTCGCCCAGCAGGCTGCGCGCAAAGCGGCGTGGATCCGCCTCCCACACGCGCATGCGACCCGACCACTGCAACCGGCTGTCGTCGACGATGCGATAGTGATTATCGGCATGGTCGCCGTCGCTGACGGCGCCGCGCCAGCGAATCACGTCTTTCAGATTTGCAATCGGCTTGGTGACGAGCACAAACGTCGAGACCGGCATCAAGGTCTCGGCGATTTGCGGCATCAGTGCGCCGAGATGCACATTCCCGGCAAGCACGACGGTATCGGCGCGCAGCCGTCCTTGCGGCGTTACGATGCGCTTACGCACGCCGGCCGGATCGAACGCCGTCGCAGGAGTGTCTTCAAAAATGCGCACTCCCGTCGCTTCGGCCGCTGCGGCAAGGCCCAATATGTAATTGAGCGGATGAATGTGAAACGCATTCGGCACATGCATCGCGTCGAAGTACCGCCGGTTCGGCAATACCTCGCGCACCTGGTCATTCGGCCAGAATTCCGCCTTCGCGCCGATCCAGCGCAAGCTCTCCACCCGCGCCCTTAAGCGCGCGCTATCGTCGGTCTTGGAAACGTAAAGCCAGCCCGACACCGGCGCGACGCCGGGCATCCCGGTGTCCTCGATCGTGCGGCGGACATAGGCAACGCCCTGCTCCGACAAGGCCCAAAGTTCTTTCGTGCGATCGAGGCCGACGCGCTCGACCGTGTCGGCGACGTCCTCGGCAAATCCGGGCAGCACGAAACCAGTGTTAAGTCCAGATGCCGCCCACCCGACGCGATGCGCTTCCAACACGGCGACCGACCAGCCGCGCTTCGCCACTTCATAGGCGACGGTAAGCCCCGCGAGCCCCGCCCCGATCACACAGACGTCGACGTCGAGGTCGAAATTCAGCCGTGCCCGCTCGCACGACGGGACGCGTGTTGTCTCATACCAATTCCCCGTCGGGTCGTTCATCGGCTTTAAGTCCGCCCTGTTCGAAGAGGCCGCATGCTAAACTCCCTCGGATTCGAAAGCGACCGGCGAACGCTCTATGGTAGGCGCGAGTCTAAGCCCGGGTTACCGCCATGCGACGCCTGATCCTCTTCCGTCACGCGAAAGCCGAACGCTCGCAACCGGGTGAGCCGGACCGCACGCGTGCACTGATCGAGCGCGGTCGCAAGGACGCGACCCGCATAGGCAGTTACATGGCGAACCACGCTCTGATACCCGACCGCGTCTTCGTCTCGCCTGCCACTCGCACCCAGCAAACCTGGAAATCTGCTTCGGAGGCCTTTCGACCCGCGCCCGGCGCGACGACGGTGGACCGTCTCTACGACGCAACCGAGCACGCGATTTTCGCTTCGATCAAAGATGCGCCGGCCGCGGCGCACACGCTCTTGGTGATCGGGCACAATCCAGGTTTGCACGAACTCGCGCGCCTGCTGATCGCGTCCGGCGACATCGAGGCCCGCGAACAGTTGGCGGAAAAGCTCCCGACCTCCGGACTGGTCATCATCGATTTTGCGGTAGATAGCTGGGCCAGGCTGCATCCGCATTCCGGCCGGCTGGAGCGCTTCGTGACGCCGCAATCGCTCGAGGCGGATGCTTAGGCGGGAAGTGGCAACCGAACAAACCGGAGTTCGTTAGCACTGCGTCAGGGACGGGCGTGGCAGAGGTCCGTTTTGTGCGATGCCAGAGACGAGCCGACGCATGCGCACCCTTTACATCCTCATCCCGCTGTTCGCTCTACTCGCGGCGGCAATCTGGTTTGCGGGCACCACCTGGATCCACCTCGGCGGCGCGATGTGCCGTCAAGATGAGGGCGACGACGATCCGCGCGACTGAGTCGTGGATAGTGTCAGGAACCAATTTACGTATCCCGGACGCAACTCTATGATTTCACTGCGTCTTGTGTGTCGGGGGTACGTAAGTAGGGAACGTACCTATAAACCTGCCGGGGGCCGAAATGTGGAACCAAGTCTACAATCCGCTTAACAATTCCGTCTTGTCGACGATGGCGGCTGCGCTGCCAGTGGTCACACTCCTTGTGTTAATCGCCTCGAATAAAGTGAAGGCGCATATTGCCGCAGTCATCGCGCTGATCGTCGCCAATCTCGTCGCGATCGTCATCTTCACGATGCCGTCCAGCATGTCGCTACGCGCGACCGTACTCGGCGCCGTGACCGGCTTCTTTCCGATCGGTTGGATCGTACTCAACGTCATCTTCCTCTACCGACTGACGGTGGAGAGAGGCGTATTCGAGACATTGCAGACGACGATCGGCGGCGTCACCGAGGATCGCCGTTTGCAACTCCTGCTCATCGCCTTCTGCTTCGGTGCATTTTTCGAAGGCGCGTCCGGCTTCGGTACGCCTGTCGCAGTCACGGGAGCGATCCTGATCGGCCTCGGCTTCTCGCCGCTCGCCGCATCCGGCCTCTCGCTGATCGCCAACACCGCGCCCGTCGCCTACGGCGCGCTCGGCACGCCGATCGCGGGCCTTTCGAGCGTCACCGGCATCGATCCCTTCCTGCTCGGCGCAATGGTCGGGCGTCAGTTGCCGTTCTTCTCGCTAATCGTTCCGTTCTGGCTGATCTGGGCCTTCGCCGGCTTCAAGGGAATGAAGGAAATCTGGCCGGCGATCGTCGTCACCGGTGTGTCGTTCGCGATTCCGCAATTCCTGATTTCGAACTTCGTCAATCCGTGGATCGTCGACATAGGCGCGTCGCTGATCTCGATGGCGTGCCTGATCGGCTTCCTCAAAATCTGGCAACCCAAGAAGATCTGGTCCTCGCCGGCGCTGCGGACGCACGACGATTCCGCCAGTACGATGCCTCCGAAAGTCACGTCGACTAAGAAGTACACGACCGGCGAAGTCTGGCTGTCGCTGCTGCCGTGGATCATCGTCTGCGCCGTTCTCCTGTTGTGGGGCACGAACTGGTTCAAGGGCGTGGTCAATCCGTGGGCGACCTGGAACTATCCGGTCCCCGAACTGCACAACATGATCAACAAGGTTGCTCCGGTCGCAGCCAAACCCACGCCGGAAGGTGCGGTGTTCGCCTTCACCTGGCTGTCCTATACCGGCTCGGGCATGCTGATCGCGGCGATCATCTCCGGCCTCCTGCTCGGCTTCTCGCCGGTGCGGCTGGTGACGGAGTACGCCAAGACTATAAGGGTCTGCGCCTATTCGCTGCTCACGATCTCGGCGATGCTGGCGATCGGCACGCTCACCCGCCTGTCCGGCATCGACGCGACGCTCGGTCTCGCCTTCGCCAGCGCCGGCGTGCTCTATCCCTTCTTCGGCACGCTGCTCGGCTGGTTGGGCGTCGCGCTGACCGGATCGGACACCGCCTCGAACGTGCTATTCGGCAACCTGCAGAAGATCACGTCCGAGCAGTTGGGCCTGTCGCCCATCCTCATGGGCGCCGCAAACTCATCCGGCGGTGTGATGGGCAAGATGATCGACGCGCAGTCGATCGTCGTCGCATCCACTGCGACCAACTGGTTCGGACACGAAGGCTCGATTTTGCGTTTCGTGTTCTTCCACTCGATCTCGCTCGCCTGCCTCGTCGGCTTGCTGGTGATGGCGCAGGCCTACCTCGTGCCGTGGATGATCGTGCACTGAGACTCGCAGTACTACGCGAAAAGAAGCCCTGCATAGCAAGATGCAGGGCTTCTTCGTTTTAGAAAAAGACGCGTCGACTTGCCCTTAGAGTTGTAAATTTCAGCCGCGACCGCGCCGTTTGGCTCAAAGCAGAGCCGACGCATTCGGGCAAAACGGCGGTGGCGCTTCCGTCTTGCGGGTCGTCCGCGTCATCCAATCCTCGCACGCGTCGACGGCCGCGCAATCATCACATGTCGTCACCGCGCCGAAGCGCGCGATACCCGATGGCCATGCGGCCGGGACAAGCGTCTTGTCCGCCACAGACGCGGCGCGGGTGCGAGCATCGGATGCGAGCGAGAAGAACATCGGTCTTTTCTTCGGCGCGAACATTTCGCGGCAGAGTGGCCGAATGTGCAGAACTTGCATTGACCCAGCGCAACCGTACAAACACCTACGTAGCTTCACGTAGCGCAACTCTTGCGCTCGGCCGCCGTCGAAAAACATTGTCCCGGCGGGAAGATGGCAACGCGTCTGCCGACGCCTCGCGAATCGAAGCTCACGAATGAAGAAGGGCCGCCCCAGCGGGACGGCCCTTTGCAGCGAACGTACGCTTTCGCGCATTGGAAGCATCGCAAGAGCGGCTCAATGAGGCGCTTCGACGCTACCTCACCAGTTCCCGAATGCCGCGCTCCAGACCTTCCAGCGTCAGCGGATACATGCGGCCGCCCATCAACTGCTGCATCATCGTGATCGAATAGGTGTAGTCCCACTCCTTCTCCGGCACCGGATTGAGCCAAATGCACGCCGGATAGGTGCGCGTGATTCGTTCGAGCCAGAGCGCGCCCGCCTCCTCGTTGTAATGCTCGACCGAGCCGCCGGCCGCCGAAATCTCGTACGGGCTCATCGCGGCGTCGCCGACGAAGATCACTTTGTAGTCGTGCGGGTACGTGTGCAGCACATCCCAGGTAGGCGTGGTTTCTTGGAAGCGGCGGCGGTTCTCCCTCCACACTTTTTCATACAGGCAATTGTGGAAATAGAAATGTTCCATGTGCTTGAACTCGGAACGCGCGGCGGAGAACAGTTCCTCCGTCGCCTTGATGTGCCAGTCCATCGAGCCGCCGATGTCAAAGAACAGCAGGACCTTCACCGCATTGTGCCGCTCGGGCCGCATGTGGATGTCGAGGTAGCCCTTATGCGCGGTGCCCTTGATCGTGCCGTCGAGATCGAGCTCCTCGGCTGAGCCGGTGCGGGCGAATTTGCGCAAGCGGCGCAGCGCGACCTTGATGTTGCGGGTGCCAAGCTCGACCTGGTCGTCGAGGTCCTTGAACTCGCGCTTGTCCCAAACCTTCACCGCGCGGAAATTGCGGTTGCCTTCCTGCCCGATGCGCACGCCTTCCGGATTATAGCCGTAGGCGCCGAACGGTGACGTGCCGGCGGTGCCGATCCATTTCGAGCCGCCCTGGTGGCGGCCCTTCTGCTCGGCGAGGCGCTTGCGCAAGATCTCCATCAGCTTGTCGAGCCCGCCCAGCGCCTCGATCTGCTTCTTCTCTTCCTCGGTGAGATATTTCTCAGCGAGCTTCTTCAGCCATTCGGCCGGGATCTCCGCCTCGACCGCATCGCTCATCAGTTCGAGGCCTTTGAACACGTGCCCGAACACGCGGTCGAACTTGTCGAGATTGCGCTCATCCTTCACGAGCGCGGCGCGCGACAGGTAATAGAAGTCCTCGATGCGGCGCGAGGCGAGGTCCGCCTCCAGCGCCTGCATCAGATCGAGATATTCGCGCAGCGTGACCGGCACGCCTGCGCTCCTGAGTTCCTGGAAGAAGCTGACCAGCACGGTCCTTTGTCCTATTTCGGCCGCAGCATTTCCCTCTGGTGCTTCCGGGGTCAAGCCGGGTAGAAAACGCGCCGGATTGCCGGGGAATTCAAGGATGTCGAAGAGCGACCGCGCCGTCTGGGCGCTGGCCATTGTCGTTTGCCTGCTCTGCCTCATGGGGCCCGCGCTGTGGAACGGCTTCCCGCTGATGGAGTGGGATACCGGAGGCTATCTCGCGCGCTGGTACGACCACACTTTGGTGATCAACCGCGCCGTGCCCTACGGACTGCTGCTCAACCTCGGCAGCGGTCTCGCTTTTTGGCCCGTACTGATCGTTCAGAGCCTACTCACTGTGTGGGTCCTGGCACTGCTGTTGCGCGTTCATGGACTGGGTCACCGGCCGCTGCTGCTGACCGCCATCGTCGCGGGTCTGTCGACGCTGACCACGTTGTCCTGGCTCACCTCTATCATGCTCACGGACATCTTCTGCGGGCTGGGCGTGTTTGCAACGTACCTCCTGCTGCTCCGCTCAGACCGCCTCGGCACATGGGAGAAGCGCGGCCTCTTCCTGCTGTTGGCGTTTTCCGCATCCACGCACAGTGCGACCCTCGGGGTTTGTATGGGCCTGCTCACCGTGGCCGCGATCCTGTCGCGCTTCGATCGCAAACGCGTCCCTTCGGCGAAGCTCGCCGGTGGCGCCGCCGCGCTCGCTCTCTCAATCGTGCTCGTGTTCGGCACTAATTATCTTGTCGCCCAGCGCCTCGCCTGGACACCTGGCGGCTTCGGCATCGCGTTCGGCCGCATGCTGCAGGACGGGCTGGTCAAGAAGTATCTCGACGAGCATTGTCCGGATCCGGACCTGCGTCTCTGCCGCTACAAGGACCAGATGCAGCAGGATGCGGACCAGTTCTTCTGGCACGATCCGCTGTTCGAGCAGAAGCTCGGCGGCTTCAACGGCCTCGGCCCCGAAATGGAGCGCATCGTGCTCGGCGCGACGGCCGACTATCCGCTATTGCAATTGAAGACGGCGATCGTCGCCAGCGCGCGCCAGCTCGTCGCGGTGCGTACGGGCGAAGGCGTGGAAGATACGCTCTGGCATACTTACCTCGTGATCCGCGACCACCAGCCGCAATGGCTGCCTGCGATGAACGCCGCGCGTCAGCAGCAGCACCCATCGATTTCATTCACCGGCGTCAACATGGTTCATTACCCGCTGGCATTGCTGGCGATGGCGTTGCTGCCGATCATCTTCCTGCTTGCGTGGGTCGAGGTTCTGCCGGCGCCCTTGGCCGAGCTCACCGGCACGGCAATGTTGGCGCTGCTCGGCAATGCGGTCATCTGCGGCGCGATTTCGAATCCCCACGACCGCTACGGCGCGCGGATCGGGTGGATCGCGGCTTTCGTCGCGCTGCTGGCACTAGCGCAGGCGGTCGAACGGATTCGCCGCGCGCGCCTCGGCCCGTTGCCCAACGCCGAGCCGCTGTTCTACTGACGCACCTGCGTGCTATTGCGGGGCCGAAAAAGGGGAGTCTTGCAATGACCGACGCCGCCGTTCTCAAACAGCTTGCACCCGCCGGAGGGCTGCGCGTCGCGATCGCTGTCTCGCCCTCCCCGTCGGCGCAGTTCGCGATCCGTGACGGAGACAATTTCCGCGGCGTGGCGGTGACGCTCGGCCGCGCGCTCGCCGAGAAGCTCGGCGTGCCGGCGCAGATCCTGCCGCATCAGGCCTCTGGCGAAATCCAGAACTCGGCCGCCGACGACAAATGGGACGTGGCGTTCCTGCCGGTCGACGAGGAGCGCAAGAAGTTCGTCGACTTCGGCAATGCCTATCACTTGCTGCAGAGCACGTTTCTGGTCGCACCGGGCTCGGCGATGCGATCGGTGAAGGACGCGGACGCAAGCGGCATCGCGATCGGCGGCGTCGCCAATACGGCGACATTCCGCGCGGCGACGAAGGCGACGCCCGCCGCGACGCACGTCGAATTCGCGAAAGTGGACTTGGCTGTCGCGGCGATGCAGGAAGGCCGCATCCAGGCGATCGCGCTCTCGCGTGAATCGCTGTCCGGACTCGTCGGCAAGCTGCCCGGCTCGCGCATTCTCGACGATGCGTTCCTGAATTCCTCGACCGCGGTGTGCGTGCCCAAGGGCCGCCCGGCGGGGCTTGCTTACGTGAGCGAATTCATCGAGGAAGCCAAAGCCTCTGGCCTCGTCCGCCGCGCGCTGGACGAGATGGGGCTCACGTCCTCGCAGGTGGCGCCTGCCGGGATGAAGCCGTAGCCCGTCCTCTGCTCATCCCGCAAAAGCGGGAATCCAGCTCGGCCTTTTAGTTTTGAAAATCACGCTGGGTTCCGAGGACGAGCGGGGGCTACACCGCGACCGAGTGCCGCTTCTGTCCGGCGGCAAGATAGGTGTCGAACGCGGCCGCCGCGATGCGCACGAACGGCCGTCCGCTGTCGGTGACCGTGATGCGCGCACCGTCAATCGCAAGCAGGCCTTCGCCGGCGAGCGGCACAAGCTCAGTCAGTTCAGTAGAGAAACGCTCCGTCCCGCCAAAGGCGTCGAGATCGAGGGCGAGATCGCACATCAGCCGCTCAATCATCGTAGCCCGAAGCCGGTCTTCGTCCGACAGCGCGAGCCCCTTCACGATCGGGAATCGACCCGCGCTCACCGCGCGCGAATAGCCGCCGAGATCGGGGGCGTTCTGCGCAAATCCCTGCGGCAGCTTGCCGATCGCGCTCGCGCCGAGCCCAATCAGCGCATCCGCTTCGTCCGTCGTGTAACCCTGGAAATTCCGCCGCAGTCTTTTCTCGCGCGCCGCGACCGCCAGCTCGTCATCCGGCAACGCGAAATGATCGAGCCCGACCACCTGATAGCCGAGCCCCGTCAAGGTTTCGGCCGCCACCTGCGCCTGCTGCAATCGCGCCGCCAGACCCGGCAACGCCTCCTCCGGCATCAGTCGCTGATGCGTCTTGAACCACGGCACATGCGCGTACCCGAACAGTGCCATCCGTTGCGCGCCGAGACCGGCCGCGAGCTCCGCGCTGCGTGCGACTTCGGCGACGCCCTGGCCCGGCAGGCCGTACATGAGATCGATGTTGAGATCGCGGATGCCCACCTCGCGCAGCCACATCGCCGCCTGTTCGACGAGTTCGAACGGCTGCACGCGTCCGATCAGCTCTTGCACGTGCGGCGACACGTCCTGCACGCCAAGGCTTGCGCGCGTGACACCAATCTCCTTCAGCGAGCGTACGAGCGTCCGGTCGAGCCGACGCGGATCAAGCTCGATCGCCTGCTCCTTCAATTCCGACAAATCGAATTGCGAGGCCAGACGCGACGCGACCGTCTCAAGCCATTGCGGGCCGAGGATCGAGGGCGTGCCGCCGCCCCAATGCAGATGCGTCAGTTTGCGGCCGCGCAGCATCCCGAGCAGCGCGATCTCTTGCAGCAGCCATTCGACATAGGTGTCGACCGGCTCGCGCTTGCGCGTCGCGCGCGTGTTGCAGCCGCAGTAGTGGCACAGCTCCGTGCAGAACGGCACGTGGATGTAGAGCGAGAGCGTCTCGCCTTGTGGCAAGGCCTCGAGCCACCCGCGATACACGGCCGGAGTGACGACGGCGGAGAAGTGCGGCGCGGTGGGATAGGACGTGTAGCGGGGGACGTTTCGTTCAGCGAGGGCGAAGCGTGTGCTCATGAATGATGCTCGAACCACAAAGTTTCGTCTGGTTCGCGCGCGATCCAGCGACCGTCCGCGCCCCGTTCATACCGCCGCTTGACTGCCGCCCATGCGATCATGTGCGAACGCCGCTCACGATCCGCCTCGTCCGCCTTCGCGGCGTAGGCATGGTTGAAAGCCTCGCGGTAGATGTCCTGCGCGTGCTCGGGAAGATGACTGCGCACCGGTTCAGGCAAATCCAAATTTGTGCGGTACGGCATGTCGCGCTTCCTCGGGCCGTCGCCGGACCGATATGATGACGATAATCAAGGTTCGGTCGCTCTCCTTGCGCTAAATCAATTAGCGGATACGGGTGCCGGAGTGGCCGGAAAAAGTGGCAGTTTCCGGGCCGCCACGCTCCCCCAGAAAACGGGTGCAGGCGCACGGTTAAGGCTCGACGTTTCGGCACCGCAAGATCGGTGTTCCAGGCGCACGTTGAGTCGCGCATGGGGCAACAGGGGAAAAGCGTCATGTTCCGGAAAGGCTGCGCTCGCGGCCGTTTTCGCGTTGGGGCTGCACTCAGCGGAAGCCGGGACGACGAGCCCGCGGCGGCTGCGCCATTCCGATCATTGGCGGATGGCTGATCGACCAGGCCTACGAGAATCATATCCTCTGGGCGCCGGATGAGCCGCAGGCACAAGCGGCGGTGGTCCGGGTCAAGCATCACAAGAAGCACGTCGCTGCGCGCTGAGCGCCGCGGGCTTAGCCCTTCGCCGAAATCTGCGGCGTCCGGATATGCTCCGGACGCACGCCCATCCCGACGAGCCGCGCGGGGATGCGCTGCAAGGGCGGGAACCAGCCGAGCAGCCTGATCACCAGCGGCGGTTTCGGACGCGCGGCGCCGCGCAGCACCCGCGTGACCACGTTATTCTGGATGAATATCTGCGGGCGCTGCGTGAAGCGCGTGGGAAATTCACGTCGGTCCTGTACCTTTTGCAACACCCGCAGATCGGCACTGCCCGTACGCAGCGGTTCGGCCAGGATATTTGCGGCCGCAACCGCATCCTGAATGGCGAGATTGATGCCGACGCCGCCGATCGGCGACATCGCATGCGCGGCATCGCCGATGCACAGCAGGCCCGGCATCGACCAGCGCGACAAGCGGTCGACCGCGACCGTCAGCAGCTTCACGTGGTCCCAATCGGCGATCTCGCCTATGCGGTCGGCGAGAAACGACGAAAGTTCGACGACCGATTGCCTGAATGCCTCCAGCCCAGCGGCCTGCACCGCGGCGAAGCCGTCCTTGCGGATAACATAGGCGCACTGCCAATAGTCGCCGCGGTTAAGCATCACCAGCATGCGGCCAGGTTCGATGTGCCCGAACGCGCTCGAGTCATCGCTGGCTTTACGTGACAGCCGGAACCACAACACGTCCATCGGGGCACCGAGATCCTCCGCCTTGAAGCCCGCGCAACGGCGCAGTGTCGAATGGCGACCATCGCAGGCGACCACCAGATCGGCGCGAATATCCAATTCTCCGTCCAGCGTCTTTGCGCGCACGCCCGCCACGCGGCCGTTCTCCTGCACGAGATCAGTCGCCTCGGCGCGCATGCGAAGATCGAAATTGGGGAAGCGCCTGCCCCGCTCCGCCAGGAAATCGAGAAAATCCCACTGCGGCATCAGTGCGACGAATTTGCAATGCGTCGGCAGATGCCTGAAGTCGCCGATCGTGACCCGCGTTTCGCCGATCTGCCCGCTCAAAGTCTCCACGCGCGAATGCGGCAGCTTGAGGAAGGCATCAAGCAGCCCGAGCTCATGCATCAGTTCGAGGGTCGACGGGTGGATGGTGTCGCCGCGGAAATCGCGCAGGAAATCGGCATGCTTCTCGAGCACGGTGACGCGAATGCCGGCACGCGCGAGCAGAAAGCCGAGCATCATGCCGGCCGGTCCGCCTCCGGCGATGCAGCAGGTGGTGGAGATCTGATTATCCGCCATCGCGCCAGCCCCCGTCCTTAGGACGACGGAATCGCTTCTTTCGCGAATGCGAGGCTTACGCCTGCTTCTCCGGCGTGCGCACGATCAGGCCGTCGAGCTCTTCCGACACCTTGATCTGACACGACAGGCGCGAATTCTCCCGCACGTCGTAACCGAAATCGAGCATGTCCTCTTCCATCGGCGATGGCTCGCCCGTCTTCTCGCGCCAGGCCTGATCCACGTAGACATGGCAGGTCGCGCACGCACAGGCGCCGCCGCATTCCGCCTCGATGCCGGGGACGTTGTTGCGGATCGCCGTCTCCATCACCGTGGAGCCAAGTTCGGCGTCGACGGTCCGCTCCGTTCCGCTGGAATCGATGTACGTGATCTTCGGCATGGCTGGCTGAATGCTGTGACGGTCAGGGGAGTTCCCCGCGGACTGCGGAGCCGTTTCCTATAACGTCATTCGTCAGAGTGCGCCAGGATGGCCGTAATCGCGGCCCGCGCCACTTCGACCGCCCGGCCGAGCCCGAGCATTGCGGTTCGGCGGGACACTGCTGAATGCATGCGCCGCACGCGCGACTTCGTGGGTGCCGATGCTGAGCGCCGAGCCCTTGAGCCGCGAGCGCCGGCACGGCGGCCCGATCGCCGCGCCGCAGCTTCTCCATCAACTGTGCCGCGTGCGCGGGAAAGAGCGACAGCAGCTCGCGCTGAGCGCCGCGTCGCCCAGGGTCAACGCCGCGCGGATGGGTGAGATCGATGACCGACTCGGCGGCGGCGAGTTGCTGCTCTGTACGGGCTGTTATGGCCGGCACGCGCCCAAGCGGGCGCAAATTGTCATCGGCCCAGGCCGAATATGGTTAACGCTTGCGGTAAGCGCGCCTCAATTTGCCAGTCGATTGCCGCAGCATGGCCTCAATTGACAGGCCATGCTTGTCTTTATGCGCATCATCCGCATCCGCCGGCGGATATGGTGAAAAATCGGTTAACGATATTCGCAGAGTTCCAAGGGGGCCGTTGTTTCTTTCGCACACTCAAGACGATAAGATTAGCGCCGGGCGGCGTGCGGGGCGGGCGAAGCGGCAAAACGAGATTTTTGGACGACGACGGTAGCACCGCGGCCGACGGTCCCGGGGTATCCGGCGTAACCACGAGGCGACGATCGACCATGGCGAATACCACGCAGAAACCGAAGGATGTGACCGAAGTCGCGCTGTCGGCGATCGAGGACGCACTCAATATTCGCCCGACCGACATGCCGGCAACGGCATTCCCGGCAGCGGTCAGCGAACATCCGGCGCCGACGGAAGCGCAGGTCGCCGACCTATTCCGGGCCGAACAGACCCCCGCCAATGACGACCGCGAGCAGGTCGGCGACATGCTGCAGGCGCTGCAGCGGCGCCCGACGCGTGCGCCCTACCTTGCCGCCGCATGCGCCTCTCTAATCTGGGCAGCGATCGGTCTTGCCTTCACCTCGATGTTCCGCGCCGACATCGTCGCGCTCTTCGAGACATCGCGCCTCGGTTACGCCGTGGCCGCAGGAATTGCAGCGGCCATCCTTCTTCCGATCGCCATCTTCTATGCCGTCGCACACCTTGTCAGCCGTGCGCAGGATCTGCGACACATGGCTGAGTCGATGGCGCAGGTCGCCATGCGTCTTGCCCAGCCGGAGACCGTCGCACACGAATCCGTGGTCAGCGTCGGTCAAGCGATCCGCCGCGAGGTGGCGGCGATGGGCGACGGCGTTGAGCGCGCGCTCGCGCGTGCCGCCGAGCTCGAAGCCTTGGTGCACAACGAAGTCTCGGCCATCGAGCGCGCCTACAACGACAACGAAGTGCGCGTGCGCGATCTCATCGGCCAGCTCGCCCACCAGCGCGAGATGCTGGTGAACCAGGGCGAGCAGGTCCGCAAAGCGATCTCCGACGTGCATCTGGATCTTTCGAACGACATCACGTCGGTCGGCGATCTCGTCGCCGAAAAGGTGAGCGAAGTCGCGCAGCGCGTCTCCTGCTCGCTGACCGAAAAAGGCGAAGTGATCACGCTCGCCCTCGGCCAGGCCGGCGACTCCTTGGTGCAGGCCTTGAGCGAGCGAGGGTCCGCACTGCTCGACCAGCTCGAGAACGGTGGCTATGAAACGACGAACGCGATCTCGAACGCGACCGACCGGCTGACGCAGAGCCTGCATTTCCGCACCGACACGATCCACGACGAATTCGCCACACTGAGCGGCCGACTTGAAGCCACGCTCAGCGGCCAAATGGATCAGATCCAGAAGAATTTCGCGCAAAGCACCGCAATCACGCTGGAGACGATGGCGGCGCGATCCGAGCAGTTCGTGCAGACCTTTACCGAAAGCGGCAACCACATCGCCGATACGATCGCCTCGCGCGGCGAAGACGTCACCGTACGTCTGCTCAAGAGCGGCGACGCCTTGGTGCAGGACATCGAACTGCGCGGCGGCGAGGTCGCAGGCCGCATCGAGCAAACCGGGATGCGCGCGTCCGATGCACTGGTCAGCCGCAGCAACGGCATCGCCGACACCTTCCGCGAGCACACGGACGTGCTGGTGAACACGCTCGACGCGCGCAACGAGGCCGCCAAAGAGATGCTCGTCGCGCGGCTAAAGGCGTTCGAGGAGCTGTTCGAGCAGAACGGCGGCGAACTGAGCGCGAAGATCGCCCGCGATTCCACGATGCTGGGCTCGCTGATCACGCGCCATCTCGCCGAGTTTGACAACACGGTGAAGACCTACGGCGGCGAACTGGTCGACCGGCTCGGCACGCGCGCCAAGGATCTCGCCGAGACCATGCGCAGCCATCTCGACAGCTTCGACCAGCGTGTCGGCGGCCGCGCCGAGGATCTCGCCGAACATTTGGACAAGCGACTCGGCCGCTTCGAGGATATTCTCGCCGTGCGTGTCGCCGACATGGCGAAGACCCTGGGCGAAGGCGGCAAGGAAGTCGTCAGCTCGCTCGACCGGCGCCTCGCGGAGATCGGCAGCACGATCGACGGCCACAGCGGCTCTTTCATCCAGTCGCTGGAAGTCAAAGCCGGCGAAATCGCCGCAACCATCGACACGCGCGGCGGCGCGATCGTGTCGTCGCTCACCCTCACCGCCAACGAAGTTGAACGCGCGCTCGGAAGCCGCGCCGGCGAGATGGATCGCGTGCTCGGCAGCCACGCCGACGCGCTCGCCGAGACGCTCGACGTACGCTACGGCCGCTTCGAGGAACTGCTCATCGGCCGCGCGGAAAAGGTCGCCGATCAGGTCGAACTGCGGACGCGCGCGGCCGCCGACCTGCTCAACGCCCGCATGGAGCAGGTCAGCCAGTCGATCGAGCTCAACGCATCGACGGCGGAGCGCAACCTGGGCCAGCTTGCGCAAACGACCGCCGAGACGATCCGCGCGAGCGCGAACGAAGCCGAACGCAAGCTCGTTGGCACCGGCGAGCAGGTCGCCCAGGGCTTCATCGGTCACGCCGACCGTATCGTCGCCAGTGTGGGCCAACGCACGCAGGAACTGGAAACGATCCTTTCGGACAAGAGCGGCATCCTGCTCGCGGCAATTAGCGAAAAGGGCCACGAGTTCGGCAAGGAGATCGAACGTGCGACCGAGAACGCGATCCAGTCGATCGAACAGAAGGGCGCCGCCTTCGCCCGTTCCGTCGCGGAGGACAGCGAACATCTGTCGCGCCTGATCAACGAGGCCGGCGACACCGCCGCGCAATCGGTAGCGCGCACGCTCTCCACGCTGCACGGCACCGCGCAGGATGCGATCGCCCGTTCACGCGAGACTGCGCAGTCCACCGTCAACGAGTTGATGGAAACGCACAACATGCTGCGGTCCGATTCGACCGCCTTGTTCGGACGGCTGCGCGAAGCCAACATAATGCTGCAGGAACTACTCTCCGGCTCGCACGAAAACGTGAGCGCGCTGGAGAACACGCTGATGCTGCGTGTCTCCGAGTTTGTCACCGCGATGAACGACGTCACCGCCGCGACGGGCGACGTGACCAGCCGCATGGAGAACAATATCGGCGGCTTCCGGCAGGTCACCGGCGATGTGCTCGCCAATCTCGGCGAACTCGCGCGCCAGTTCGACACGCAGGCGAACCAGCTTGCCAGCGCCGCCACGCTCATCGAGCGCAGCAACCGCGAAAACGAGGAGAACATCGGCCAGCGGCGCGGTCAGATCGAAGCGTTGGTCTTGGCGCTCGACGCGCGCACGGACGACATCTCGCAGCGGCTTTCGCGCTTCTCCGGCCTGCTCGACCAGTCGCTCGACTCGGCCGCCGCGCGCGTGCGCGACGTTGCGCGGCTCGTCTCCGAATCGAGTGCGGAGGGCCTGCGTGCGATCGATGCGGAAATCGAACGCGCTCGCCAGCAGGCGGAGGACGTCGCCCGTACGTTGCAGGACTCGACCACCGAGGGTGCGCGTTACGCGATCGAGCATTATCGGCGCGTGCGTGAAGAGGCCGAAGAGGTTGCCCGCGCCCTTCAGGAGAGCGGCGGCGAAGGCGCGCGTGCGCTGTCTGAGCAGTACGCCCGCCTGCGCGAGCAGGCCGAGACCGAGCGCCGCCGCGCGACTGCAGCGATGCATGAGGTCTACGAGCAGAACGCGGGCGAAGCACAGGCTCTTTTCGAGCAGGCGAATCAGCGCTTCGCTGAAACGGTCCGCGCGATGAAGCAGATGGCGGCCGAGATGCAGCGCGAATTGGAATCGACACGCGGGGAACTCCGCCGTGGCGTGCTCGAGCTGCCGCAGGAGACGGCCGAGAGCGCCGCGCAGATGCGCCGCGTCATCGTCGACCAGATCGAGGCTCTGGCCGAGCTCAACCGCATCGTCGCGCGGCACGGACGCGGACTCGATGCCGTCGCGCCGGCGCCGCGCAACGAGCGCGTTGCCGTGACGGCGCCGATCCGCCACGAACCGCTGCCGCGCAGCGAGCCGGCGCGTACGGAGCCCCTTCCGCGGCCGTCGACACGTGCGACCGACGTTGCGAGCTTTGCTCCGACACAACGACGTGCGTCATCGCCGGCGCCCGCGCCCGAGACGCCGGCGCCTCCCGCCGGCAAGAGCTGGCTGTCCGAACTGCTAAACCGCGCCTCGCGCGACGAGGACGAACCGCTTTCGCGCGAGCGCGCGCACGGACCGGCGCGTCCGGAGCCGGAGTCGCGCGGCAGCGACGAGCGCACGGCGCGGCACTCGATCGAGTCGCTCGATTCGCTGTCGGTCGACATCGCGCGAATGATCGACCACGACGCGGCGATCGATCTGTGGGACCGCTACAAGCGCGGCGAGCGCAACGTGTTCACGCGGCGGCTCTACACATTGCAGGGCCAGCAGGCGTTTGAGGAGATCCGCAAGAAGTATCGTTCGGACCGCGATTTCAAGCAGACGGTCGACCGCTATCTCGGCGAGTTCGAGCGGCTTCTCGACGACGTGTCGCGCGACGACCGCGGCCAGATGGTCGCCCGTACCTATCTCACGTCGGACACGGGCAAGGTCTACACTATGCTCGCGCACGCGGCGGGACGGTTCGATTAAATCGATTTAGTGAACTGTATCGCCACACGCTCTCCTGACCTCCCCCTTTCGGAGAGAGATCGCGCCGTAGCGGAACGAAGACGGCGGGTGAGGGTTTCAGATCACCCTGCCCAAGCGAAAAAGACGTATCTTGCCCGATACGGGCACCGCTCATTCGCGGGCGCGGCCGCCCCGGAGCGCCGATGACTTCAGGCCGGGCGACGGCGGGACGTGCTTGCCGATCGTCTTGAACATTTGGCCGACGAAGCCATCGGGAGTGCAATTGGCGAGCCCGATCTTGCCTCCCCGGCGGCAGACGCGGCCGAGTTCGCAAACGCTATTCGTACCCCGTCGCGCGTCGTGCAGAACTGTATCTGCTGCTTCATCCGGTGCGGGCCATGCGCCTCTAATGCTCTCTGCAAAATACCATAGACGAGCGCGGCTGAAACGATGCGATAGATGGCCGCTACCGGCTCGACGGCGGCCCGCCGCCCCAGAGCAGCCGGCTCGGGTTCTTGTCGAGGTTGTTCACCGCGCGGTCGATGGTCGACAGCGTGCGCTGCGCGCTGACCGAGAGCGTGTCGAGATGCTTCGTACCGGCGGTGGTCAGCTTGGTGATGCCGGTGCTGATCTCCGCCGTGCGCTTATCGACCGAGTCGAGCAGCGCGTTCAGCGAGCGAGCGGCGACGTTGATCTCGCCACCCTTGCCGTCCTTGCCGCCGGTCAGATCCTCCAGACCCTGCGCGATGTGATCGAGCCGCTCGGAGTTGTCGGCGAGCACTTTCGAGAACCGCTCGATGTTCGACAACGTGCTGTCGATCGTACCGGAACTCTTCGCCAGCGCGTCCGTGAACGTATTGATGTTCTGCATCGCACTGTGGAACGCCGTCTGGTTCTCCGCAATGAATTGATCGAGCCGCCGCAGCACGTCGCGCGCGTTCTGCGCGACGTCCGCATTCGCGCCGGGTGGCGCCTTCAAGGTCGGCGGATTGCTCCTGCCGCCTGGCTGCACTGGCGCTTCCGTGCCGCCCTTCAGCGACAACGACGCGATGCCGGTGAGGCCCTGATATTCGAGCCCGATCTGCGTATCCGGACGGATCGCCACGCCCTTGTGCAGCGCGACGGTGACCAGCACCTGCTCGGCATGCTGTGGATTGAGCTCGAGCCCCGTCACCTCGCCGACGCGGATGCCGTTATAGATCACCGCACCGCCGCTGCGCAGGCCGGCGACCGAGCCGTCGAAGGCGATGCGGTAATAGCCACGCTCGCCGCCGACGCCGCCCTGGAACCAGTAGACGAAGCCGAACACCGCCGCGACGACAGCGACGGTGAACAGACCGATGATAGTATAATTCGCGCGGGTTTCCATTTCGCTCCTCACGCCGACGGCAGCGCCGCGGCAAGCCCTGGATGGCTCGCGCGCGAACGTTTGCCGTGGAAATACGCTTTCAACCAAGGATGCTCGGAGGCGAGCATCGCGTCCATGTCGCCGGCCGCGATGATGCGGCCGTCCGCGAGCACCGCGATGCGGTCGCAGACGGTGTGCAGGCTGTCGAGATCGTGCGTGACCATGAACACGGTCAGCCCCAGCGTGCGCTGCAGCGTCGCGATCAAACTGTCGAACTCGCCGGCGCCGATCGGATCGAGGCCGGAGGTCGGCTCGTCGAGAAAGACGATATCCGGATCGAGCGCGAGTGCACGGGCGAGCGCGACGCGCTTGGTCATGCCGCCCGAAAGCTCGGACGGATATTTGTCGAGCACGCTCGCATCGAGCCCGACCATCTCGAGTTTGGCGAGCGCGAGCTCATCCATCAGCGCCTGCGAGAGCTTGAGATACTCGCGGAGCGGAAATTGCACGTTCTCGCGCACGGTCAGCGAGGAGAACAGCGCACCCTGCTGGAACAGCACGCCCCAGCGCCGCTCAACCGCCTGCCGCTCGCGATCGCTCGCCGCGTCCATGTCCTGGCCGAAAACTCTGATCGTGCCGGCGCGCTTGGGGATGAGGCCGATGATGGTGCGCATCAGCACGGACTTGCCCGCGCCCGATCCGCCGACGAAGCCCAAAATCTCGCCGCGATAGACATCGAGATCGACGCCGTCGAGCACCAGCTTCTCGCCGAAGCCGACCTTGACGCCGCGCGCCTCGATCACCGTCTGATGTTTGCCGTTTAACCCCATCGCTCACATCCCGATCGAGGCGAAGAAGATAGCGAACAGGCCGTCGAGCACGATGACCAAAAAGATCGATTCCACAACTGACGCGGTCGTCTGCCGGCCGAGCGACTCCGCGCTGCCTTTCACCTTCATGCCTTCGACGCAGGCGACGACGCCGACGATCAGCGCCATGAACGGCGCCTTGATCATACCGACCTCGAACGTCCTGATGTCGATCGCCTCTTTCAGCCTCTGCAGATAGACGTCCGGATCGATGCCGCCATACAGCCAGCAGACGAGCCCGCCGCCGTAGAGCGCGGCCATCGAACCGAGGAACGTCAGGATCGGCACGCCGATGATCAGCGCCAGCACGCGCGGCAGGCACAGGACCTCGATTGGGTCGAAGCCCATCGTGCGCAGCGCGTCGATCTCCTCGCGCATCTTCATCGAGCCGAGCTCGGCGGTGTAGGCGCTGCCGGAGCGGCCAGCGACCATGATGCAGACGATCAGCACGCCGATCTCGCGGAGCACGAGGATGCCGACCATGTCGACGACGTAGATGTCGGCACCGAATTTGCCGAAATGGAAAAGCCCCTGCTGCGCGATGATGCTGCCGATCAGGAACGTGATCAGCAGGATGATTGGCACAGCACGCCAGCCGACATTGTCGAGCTGATGCACCATCGCGGTCAGCCGGAAGCGGCGCGGGTTCGCGATCACGCGCGCGAACGCGACGGCGAGCGCGCCGAGCATGTTGAGGATGGCGACGAGGCCGTCGCCCGCCGATGCCACCGACTTGCCGACAACCACGAGCCCATCGACGATTGGATTGCCCTGCCGGCGCGCGGGCTCCTCCAATTTGACCTGCTGCAGTTCGTCAAACAGCGCGCGATAGTCCTGCTTCAGCCCACGCACTTCCGTCTCGCAGCCGCGGCTCGAAAAGCTGCTCACTAGCTTTTTCAAAAGCCACGCGCCGAATGTGTCGAGCCGCTCGACCGCGCCCATGTCGATCGCGACCTGCCGCACGGCGTCGTACTGCTGCGCCGCCGTCTCGATCTGCCGCTCCAGCGCGCCGGCGTTCTGCGACGTCCATGCGCCTGTGGCGGCGAGCGCGAGGCGGTCGCCGTCGATCTTGTCGATAAGCAGTGCGTGGGCCATGAAAGGGCCTATCGTCTTATACTCGCTTAGGCTGCTGAGAATCCCCTGCTCCGGCCCCGATAACCGTGCAGGTTCGCGTCGCGGGTCTTGGCCGCTCCATCAGGAACTGCCGGAAATGCCTACCCCCTTGAGCCTTCGCGTGTCCGTTGAGCGTTGGCCGATTCGCGGGTCGTTTGCCATCAGCCGCGGGGCGAAGACCGAAGCCATTGTCGTGGTCGCTGAATTGGGCGACGGCAAGGCGACAGGGCGGGGAGAATGCGTTCCTTACGCCAGGTATGGCGAAACCGTGGAGAGGGTTACCGCCGCAATCGAGGCCTTGCGGCCCCGGCTCGGGGCAGGCCTGACGCGGGCTGACCTGCAGACCGCGATGCCGGCGGGGGCGGCCCGGAACGCGGTCGACTGTGCCTTCTGGGACCTCGAGGCCAAGCGCTCCGGCCGCTCCGTGCACGCGCTCGCCGGCCTGCCGGCACCCGGCCCGCTGAAGACGGCCTACACGATCTCGCTCGGCACCCCCGAGGTGATGGCCGCCGCGGCGCGTGCGGTGGCCGGCCGCGAGTTCCTGAAGGTCAAGCTCGGCGCCGACGGCGATCCAGAGCGTATCGCTGCCGTCCGTGCCGCCGCGCCCGACTCCACGCTGATCGTCGATGCGAACGAGGGGTGGACTCAAGCCAACCTGGAACAAAACCTCGCCGCCTGTTCCGCCGCCGGCGTGGCGTTGGTCGAGCAGCCTTTGCCCGAGGGCAAGGATGCGGCGCTCGCGAGCCTCACCCACTTCATTCCGATCTGCGCCGACGAAAGCGCGCACGACCGCGCGTCGCTCAAAGGCCTCGCCGACAAGTACGATGCGGTGAACATCAAGCTCGACAAAGCCGGTGGCCTCACCGAAGCGCTGGCGATGGCGGACGAGGCGCGAAGAATGGGGCTCGCGCTGATGGCAGGCTGCATGGTGGCGACGTCGCTCGCGATGGCGCCGGCCATTCTGCTCGCGCAAACGGCGCGCTTCGTCGACCTCGACGGACCGCTGCTGCTTGCGCAGGACCGAGAACACGGGCTCGCCTACCGCGAGAGTCTCGTGTTCCCGCCGGTTCCCGAACTGTGGGGTTGAACTGAGCAAGGGCAAACCAACAAACTTTCGCCACGCGAGTTCCTGGAACTCACAGTAATACATAAAATTTGATCTAAATCGTCTAGTTTGTTCACGGTCCGTTTGGCCAACCAATGCTTTCCAACCGCACACCGCTTGGCCTAGAGTTGAGTTAAGAACGGTAAGAGGGAAGGGGGACTATGCGTATTCGGGGCTTGCTGCTCTGCGCCGCTATCGCTGTGTCTGCAGTCGCTCCCGCGAAAGCGGAAATGCGGATCGCCGAAGATCGCGGGGGCCAGATCGGCCGTTATCTGCAAGCCTTCGCCACGGTGCGCTCGTCGGGCGAACGCGTCGTCGTCGACGGGAACTGCCTCTCGGCGTGCACGCTCGTGCTTGGCGTCGTTCCGCGCGAGAAAATCTGCGCGACACAGCGCGCGCGCTTCGGCTTCCACGCCGCGTGGATGCCGAACGAAAACGGACGTCCGGTCACCAGCCGCCTCGGCACGCAGGCGCTGTGGGATGTCTATCCGGCCTCTGTGCGCCGCTGGATCAACCAGCACGGCGGG
>Ga0207806_1000030_pt1 | contig 30475 bp, 25 predicted proteins | sample LuqExpMetageno72_FD_187829 | JGI IMG/M metagenome (GOLD analysis project Ga0207806, IMG submission 187829) | Tropical forest soil microbial communities from Luquillo Experimental Forest, Puerto Rico - Sample 72 (SPAdes) | ecosystem: Environmental > Terrestrial > Soil > Tropical forest ...
GCTGGCGGCGCCAGCAGATTGCGCGCGGCCAGCAGGTCATGGGTGGCCGCGGCCGGCTGCGGGCGGCCATAGAGATAGCCCTGGCCGTTGAAGCGGCCCATCTCGCGCAGCTTGGCCAGCACGAATTCGTTCTCCACCCCCTCGGCGGTGATCGGCAGGCCCAGGCCCCGGCCCAGCGCGGTGATGGTCTCGACTATGGTCTGGCTTTCGCCGGCATCGCGCAGGCTGGAAATGAAGCTGCGGTCGATCTTGATGCGGTCGAAGGGCAGGTCGCGCAGTTGGGCCAGGCTGGAATAGCCGGTGCCGAAATCATCGAGGCTGATGCCCACGCCCTGGTTCTTCAGGCTGGTGATCAGCGCGTGCACGCCGGCGATATTGTCGTGCAGGCTGCTTTCGGTAATCTCGATATCCAGCCGGCTGGGCGGGAAATTGGCCGCCACCAGCAGGCGCAGCAGCTTTTGCGCAAACCACGGATCGCGCAGCTGCACCGCCGAGATATTGACCGAGAGCTTGAGCGCTGCATCCCATTCGGCGGCATCGACCAGCGCCTGGGCAATCAACCGCTCCGACATCTCGCCGATCACGCCGATCTCCTCGGCGATGGGGATGAAGATTTCCGGCTTCACCACGCCAAATTGCGGCGAATGCCAGCGCGCCAGCATTTCAAAGCCCACCAGCCGGCCGCTGTCGAGGTCGATCTGCTGCTCGTAATAGGGCACGAACTCGCCCCTGGCGATGCCGGCGCGAATGCCGCATTCCAGCTCGCTGCGCTGGCGCAGCTCGGCCTCCATCGGCTCCTCGAACCACAGGTGGCGGTTGCGGCCCTGCTTCTTGGCCTGATACATGGCGATATCGGCGCGGTGCATCAGCGCGGCGGCATCGGCCTTGGCCGCGGCCCTGTCGGTGCTGACAACGCCCAGCGACACCGTCACCTCGCCATGGAAACTGTCGATCGTGAAGGGGGTGGCAATGGCATTGATGATGCCGCTGGCCAGCCTGTCCACGCGGTCGGTCTCGGCCGGGTTGTAGGGCACCACGCAGGCAAATTCATCGCCGCCAAGGCGGGCCACCAGCGCCTCGCGCGGCATCAGCGCGCGGATCCGGCTGGCGCAGGTCTCCAGGACCCTGTCGCCCACCATATGGCCGTTGAAATCGTTGATCTGCTTGAAATTGTCGAGGTCGATCATGAGGAAGGCGACTGCCTCGCCATGGGCCCGGGCGGTGGCGATCAGCCGGTTGGTGGCCTCGGCGATGCTGCGCCGGTTGAGGCAGCCGGTCAGCGGGTCGATATCGGCCAGCTGGCGGGCCTGGGCCTCGGCCTCGCGGCGCTCGCGCACTTCCACGCACAGCTCGTCATAGCGCCGCCAGCCAAAGATCAGCAGCGCCACATTCAGCAGCAGGGCATTCACCAGCAGGTGATTCGGCCCCAGCCCCAGCCCCGCCAGCTTGCGCAGCGCCTGCGGCAGGGCGCTGGCGCCATTGCCGATAAACAGCACAATCGCCGCGATCGCCACGCCCAGCGCCAGCACGCCGCGGTCGAGGGCGGCCTGTCGCTTGCGGGGCTGCGGCGCCTCGGCGGCGGGCGAATGTTCGGTCTGTTTCAAGTGAACTCCCTTCGGTTCGCCCGTTGCTTTAGGGGAATCCTCTGAAAAGCCGGTTAATGCCGGGCCGGGGCCAGCCTATACTTTGAGAAAACAGCCGGTGGCGGTAATCTGGCTGGGCAGCGATGTAATGAAACCACTGAGCGGCGAATTGAAATTCACCGTGAACTGCACCTGCGAGGAACCCGCCGTGCCATAGCAGGTGGTGCTGCTGGAATAGCTGATGGCAGAGGAACTGACCGTTACGCCATAGCCCGCCGCCCGGCTCACCACATAGCTCTGCAGCGTGCTGGAGGTGGAACAGGATGTGCCATAGGCCAGGCAGCGCGCCGCGCTATAGGCCACCTCATTGGCGGCCTGGGTGATCCACATCAGCCGGCAATATTCGATCGTGCCAAACAGCAGCAGCAGGAACACCGGCGCCAGCAGGGCAAATTCGGTGGCGGCGGCCGCGCGCCGGCAGCGGGCCAGAAGCAGGGCGAGGGGGCTGCTCATTGCAGGCGGATCGTTGCTGTGCGGCTGATGGTGGAGCCATCGAAGAAGCGGCCGGGCAGGATAATCGCCTTGAACGAGGCAGTGGCGGTAATCGTCAGATAATAGCCGGAGACCGCCCCTGTCGAATAGCTGCTGCCCGAACAGGTGGTGCCCACAGCGCTGGTGGCCGTGTAGACGCCGCCGGTGGAAAGGCAGGCGCCGGTGCGGCTGGAATTGGTGCAGGCAGTGGCGCTGGCGCCATTGCACACCACCGACACGCTGGCCGAGGAAAGCCCGCTCTGCGCCTGGATATAGGCGGGAATGTTGCTGAAGCTGACCGCGCCGCGATTGGTGAAGGCCGACACCGCCGCCGACGATACCGCCTGCGCCAGCTTGCGCTGCAGGATGAAATACCAGCCCACATCCATCACCGCCATGAAGGTGAGGAAGAAGCAGGTGACAAGGATGGCAAATTCCACCGTTGCGGCGCCCTTGCCATCGCGGGCCAGTGAGGAGAGCCTGCGCATCGCCTCAGCCCACCAGCTGGATCGTGGTGCTGCTGCTGGAGCTGCTGTAGATCGCCCCCACCGACGAGCACATCGAGCCCACCGCCGCCCCGCCTGTCACCGCGATCGTGTTGGCGATCAGCATGAAGCACTGGCCGCTGGAATTGGTGGTGCTGCCCCCGCTCATCGTCACCGCCGAATTGGGCAGGTGCACAGAGCCGACGAAAGTGTTGGTCGATCCTGCCGCCCAGGTGGTGGCGCTGCTCGTCTGGCTGTCCACCAGCAGGTCCTGTATGCCGCCGCCGCTGGTGGTGGATGTGGGGGCGATGAGGAAGGTCTTGGCGCCGCCCGCCAGGTTCAGCGTGCCGGCCAGGATAAAGCTCACATACACGCCGGCCATGTCATAACCGCTGGTGGAATAGCCCTGCAACGTGCTGCCATAGGTCGTGCCGGTGACAGAGCTGGTGTAGGGCCAGGTGGTGCCGCCGGTGCCATTGGTGAAATTGCCGTTGACGATATAGGCCCCGGTGCCAAACAGCACGCTGCCGGCGATCGCCATGTTGCCGTTGATGTAATGCGCCGTGGTGCTGCCGATCACCAGCCGCGATCCGCCCGCTGTCACGATATTGCCGGCGGTGCTGAAAGTGCCATCGCCGCAGATGAACACGCCGCTGCCCGACAGGTTGATCGAATAGCTCGAACTGTCCTTGCCGATGCGCACCGCACCCGCCCCCGTCGCCACGGTGGAGCTGCCGCCCACGGTCACGCTCTGCGTCACATCAAGGTCGCCCGCGCCCATGTTCAGCCAGCTGCCGCCGGCCACGTTGATGCTGGCAAAACTGTGGTGCCCGGCCCCCAGCGTCAGCGTCGCTCCGCCTGAAAGCGTGGTGGCTGCATTGATCGTCACCGTGCCCGCGCCCACCGTGTTGGTGCCCGAAAAGGTCACCGTGCCGCTGCCGATGGTAAGGTTGCCATTGCCCATGGTGAAGCCGGAAGAGCCGGTGACAAAGCCGCCGTTCACCGTCACCGTGCTATCGCCAAAGCTCAGCGAGGAGCCCGAATTGTTCAGCCCGCCATTGATGTTGATCACGCTGCCCGACGTGAAGGCCACCGTCACCCCGCCCGAAATATTCAGCGCGCCGATGTTGTAGGTGCCCTTGGGGATCACATATTTGCCCGAATAGGCCGCTGTCTGATAGGCCGAGACATTGCTGCTGGGCGAATAGTTGAGGTTCCAGTCCGATGCGCTGGAGGTGGTCGGATTGCTGATCGTCTGCGGCGAGGTATAGGTGCCGATCAGCGCCCGGTCGGTAGTCAGCGCGCTCACGCTGTTCCAGGGGTCGGTCAGGGTGGTGGTGCCCTTCACGATCTTGCTGCTGGCAGGGATCGCGGTGTTCCACGAAGGGTTGGTGAAGGTCGTGGCATATTGCAGCAGGTTGGCCGACAGCGAACCGTAATTGTTCGTCACCGATCCTGCCGCCGAAACGATCTGCGAGCCGGTGATGCCGCTGCCTTCATTGTCGATGCCGCCCACCGCCGCCACATCGCAGCTCGATGCGCTGATGGTGGCGCCGCCGCTGGTGGAAAGGGCGGTGCTGGCCGACGACAGCGCCAGCAGGCAGGGCGAGAAGCTGTTGCCCGAACTGAGCGCGGCATAGGCGGTCGTCACCACATTGTAGCTGGCCCCCATGCCGATCGCGCGGGCAATGGAGATCGGCACGGCGGTGGTCACCGTCACCTGCACGGCGGTGCTGCCCGATGTGGGATAATTGCTGACAAGCGCGGCGCTGGTGGTGCTGGAAGCCAGCCCGTTGGCCACGGCCACATCCTGCGCTGTGGGGTTCAGCACGGAAGAGCTCTGGCTGGCCGCCGTATAGGCCACCGCCGCGCTCAGCGCCGCCGAATCAGCCACCGTCTGGTTGGTCACCCGCTGGCTCAGGCCCCGGCTGATGTCGAAAGCCATCGCCCCCATGCCCAGCAGCGCCGGCAGCGCAAAGGCGGCAATGATGCCCACCGTCGCCCGCCGGTCTGCCCCCAGCGCGGCCAGCATGGAGCGGATGCCGCGCCAAACCGGGCGCTTGTCGTTGGCCTGTCGGTCGCCTGTCATTTTGCGCGTGTGCCTGCCTGGGGAAAGGATCCGGAGTGGCCGGTTGCAACGAAATGTGCCTAGGTGGAATCCCTTATAATCCTTAATATTCCGCTAAATCGTCGTTTACTGCGGGCCCGGCCGGCCGCTGCCAGCCGGCACCGCGCAGGCCCCCAGCAAGGCCAGCGCCCGCGCCAGCGCCCCGCGCAGCGCCAGATCGGCGGCCGCCAGCAGGTCGGCATCATGGCGCGCCTCGCCATTCAGCTGCGCGCTCACCGGCGCCGGCATGGCAGGCACATCGCCGGCCGCCACACAGGCCACCGGCACCGCCTCCTTCACCACCACCGGCGCCGGATTGTCGATATGTGGCCCCGCCGCCGCGCAGCCCGCCAGCCACGCCGGCAGGCTCAGCAGGGCCGCGCCCAGCGCCAGCCGCAGCCACGGCTGCCAGCCCCCGCTCACACACCTCGCGCTCACAGCTGCCCCCGCGCGCGCAGCACCGCCGCCGGGGTAGCGCAGCCCACCCCGGGCGCCGCCGCCACAGAGGCCGCATCGCGGGTCATCGCCGCGGCCAGGCGCTGGCGCTGCCCCTCTTGCGCGGCCACCCGCGCCAGCGCCGCTGCCGCCGCCCGCTGCCCGGCCAGCCCCGCCTGATGCAGCGCCTCGATGCTGGCATTCTGCTGCGCCACCTGTGCGCCCAGCAGGGCGAAGGCCCGCCGTTCCAGCGTGTAGGCCTGCTGCCACAGGGCGATGGCGCGCCCCTTGCGGGCGATCTCGGTGCGGGCGTGGTGCCATTGCCAGCCATTGGCCAGCAGGCTCAGCCCCAGCGCGGCCAGCGCCAGATGCAGCCGGCTGGCGCCGATCCAGCCCAGCGCGCAGGCCACCCCCTGGCGCAAGGCCCGCCACAGGCCCAGCCAGGGCGCCAGCATGGCCGGCCCGAACTGGGCGGCAAGCGAAAGCAGAAAGGTCATGGCAGCACTCCTTCACGCGGCGAGTCGCGCAAAATGTGCCAAATAGGTTAAATGTAGGACAGCCCCCTCAGGGCACCAGCACCAGCGCCCCTGCCACCGCGCCCCGCCGCACCCGGTCCAGCGCCTCGTTGGCCTGCGCCAGCCCCAGCGCCTCGGCATGGGTGCGCAAGCCCGCTTGCCCCGCCAGCGCGAGGAACGCTTCGCCATCCGCCCGCGTCAGATTGGCAACGGAAAGGATCTGCCGCTCCTCCCACAGATCGGCATAGGGAAAGGCGGGAATATCGCTCATGTGGATGCCCGCGCACACCACGCGCCCGCCCTTCTTCACCGCCTTCAGCGCCATCGGCACCAGCTCGCCCACGGCCGCGAAGATGATCGCTGCATCCAGCGGTTCCGGCGGCCTCTCGCCCGATGCCCCGGCCCACTGGCAGCCCAGCGCACGGGCAAAATCCTGCGCGGCCGTATCCCCTTCCCGCGTGAAGGCAAACACCTGCCGCCCCTGCCACAGTGCCAGCTGCGCCAGAATATGCGCCGCCGCGCCAAAGCCATAGAGGCCCAGCACCGGCGCTGCCCCCGCCAGCCGATAGGCACGATAGCCGATCAGCCCCGCGCACAGCAGCGGCGCTGCATGAATGTCGTCAAACCCCTCGGGCAGGGGGAAGCAGAAATGGGCATCGGCGATCGCATGGCTGGCATAGCCGCCATCGCGGGTAAACCCGGTGAACTGCGGCGCATCGCACAGGTTCTCGCGCTGCGAGAGGCAATAGGGGCACACCCCGCAAGCATGGCCCAGCCACGGCACCCCCACCCGCTGGCCGATTTCCAGCCCGCTCACCCCCGGCCCCAGCGCGTCCACCACGCCGACAATCTCGTGCCCCGGCACGATCGGCAGGGGCCCATGGATATCGCCATCGCACACATGCAGATCGGTGCGGCACACCCCGCAGGCCCGCACCGCCACGCGGATCTCGCCGGGGCCGGGGCTGGGCAGGGGGCGCGTCACCGGGCGCAGGGGCATGCCCGGCGCGTCCAGTTGCATGGCATGCATGGTGGCAGTCTCGGACATGGGTCTGTTTCCCTGAAGCGCGGGCAGTGTCGGCCCCGCCAAAGCGCTGGTCAAGCGGCTTGGCCGCGCATGCATGCAAGTGCTCAGGCGGCTTCCTGTTTCTCGAAGGCGCGGGCGGTGGCATGGCCGCTGATCTCGGCGCCGGCATCGGGGGCAAAGCGCAGGTTCCAGATCGTCGCGCCCAGCGAAATCGCCGTCACCACCCAGAAAGCGGCGGAAAAATCGGCCAGCGCCGGCCGGTGGCTGCCATGCACCAGCATCGCCAGATGCAGCGCCACTGCCGCCACGCAGATCCCCAGCGACAGCATCAGCTGCTGGAAGGTGGAATAGAAGGCGGTGGCGCTGCTCATCTGGCGCTGGGCAATGCCATCATAGGCGATGGTGTTGTAGGCGGTGAACTGCAACGACATGAAGAAGCCCGCCACCACCAGAATGGCAAACATCTGCCACACCGGCCAGGCCGGGCTGAACAGCCCGCAGGCGGCATAGCCGGCCGTGGCGATGATGCCGTTCCACACCAGCGTGCGCCGAAAGCCGAAGCGGCGCAGCACGCGCGGCCCCGCCGCCTTCATCGCCAGCGAGCCGATGGCGGTGGCCACGGTGATGGTGCCACTGCGCGCGGCCGAAAAGCCAAAGCCCACCTGCATCATCAGCGGCAGCAGGAAAGGCTGCGCGCCCTGGGTGATGCGCGTCACCGATCCGGCGATCAGCGACAGGCGGAAGGTGCGGTCCTCCAGCAGCGTCAGGTCGAGGATGGCCCCATCGCGCCCGCGGGCATGGCGCAGATAGAACACGCCCGCCAGCGCCCCCACGCCCACCAGCCCGGCGGCCAGCGGGCCCTTGCCGGCGCGGCTGGCCATTTCAAAGCCAAACAGCAGGCAGCCCAGCGACACCCCGCTCAGCACAAAGCCGACAAGGTCAAAGGCGGTGGTATGCGCCTCGCGCAGATTAGCGATATAGCGGCGCACCAGCCACAGGCCCACCACGCCGATCGGCAGGTTGATGTAGAAGATCCAGCGCCAATCCAGATAGGTGACGATAAAGCCCCCCAGCGGCGGCCCGACAATCGGCCCGATCAGCGCCGGCACCAGCAGCCACGACATGGCATTCACCATATCCTGCTTTGCCACCGAACGCAGCAGCACCAGCCGCCCCACCGGGATCATCATCGCCCCGCCCATGCCCTGCACAAAGCGCGCCAGCACGATCAGCTCCAGCGTGGGCGCCTGGCCGCAGGCCAGGCTGCCGGCCATGAACAGCATGATCGCGGTGGAAAACACCGTGCGCGATCCAAACCGGTCGGCCAGCACGCCAGAGGCCGGGATGAACACCGCCAGCGCCAGCAGATAGGAGGTGAGGGCGATGCTCATATCCTGCGGGCGCACGGCAAAATCGCGGGCCATGGTGGGCAGGGCCGTGGCCAGCACCGTCGCGTCGACAAATTCCATGAACAGCGCCGAGGCAACGATCAGCGCCACCAGCCGATAGTTGGGCCCGGAGGTATCAGGCCCACCCGGATCGCGCGGCACGGCCAGCGCGCCGGCCGCCGGCACGATGCCATCACGCACCTCCGCGTTCACCGAGGCCATGCCGCGCCGGCGGGGCTGAGTGGCGGCAGGTGGCGCGTCGGGGGCCTTGGGGCTCATCGCGATGCCTCGGCAAGCGGGTGGCGGCCAGTAAGCAGGCGGGCGGGCAGAAGGGATCGCATGGGAAGGGCATATAGGCGCTGCGGCCGGATATGGAACCGGCATGGGGGCGCTTTCGTATGCACAGGGCCCGCCCAACGAAAAAGGCCGACCTTGCGGCCGGCCTTTTCATGTCCCTGATTTCTCAGGAAATAAATGGTCGGGGAGAGAGGATTCGAACCTCCGGCCCCTGCCTCCCGAAGACAGTGCTCTACCAGGCTGAGCTACTCCCCGACCGGAGCGGCGTTTCCCGTTTCCGGAAGAGCGCCGCTGGGCAGGAGCGCGCCTATAAGGGGGGTTTTCCGGAGTGGCAAGCGGGCATTTGCAAAAATTTCCGTATCATGACGATTATCCTGCGGCTGGCCTCACCGTTGCCCCCGCAAAGCCCCGGTTTGCCGCGTCTGCGCGTACCCGCAACGAGAAGCTTGCACTGCCGGCCGCACCCGGCAATCTGGCCCCATGTTACAGCCCCTTGCCCCGCCGCCCGCCGAATCGCCCCATTGGGAAGCGCAATATCTCGCCCTCATGGCCCGCATCGTTGCCGATGCCGATTTTCCCGCGCGCTGAGGCGATCTTGGCCCCGTCTATCAGCCGGCGGGCGAGGGGCTCTATCGCCAGGGCCCCGGCATCAACCAGATCGCGCAGCTGGTCGATCAGCTGAAGCACAGCCCGGCCAGCCGGCGCATGTCGCTCGGGATTTTCCAGGGTCAAAAATCCCGCGAATCGCAAAATTGATGGTGTGAGGATCCTGTGGGCGGGGCGGCGGCGCTGATTTGCCAAGTGGCGGCCGACATCGTAGCGTCTAGGGAACGAGCAAATATCGCGGGATCGAGCTGATGCCCGTCGAAAGAGAGATTCTGCCAGTGACTGACCTTTCGCGCCGCCATCCAGAGCACCAGTACCTCGATCTGGTCGCGCACATCCTTGAGCATGGCGACCAGCGCATTGACCGGACCGGTGTTGGCACGCGATCTGTCTTTGGCGCGATGGCTCGCTTCGACCTGTCGGATGGCACTGTGCCCATCCTGACCACCAAGCGTATATACTGGAAAACCGCCGTCAAGGAGATGCTCTGGTTTCTCTCCGGTGGAACCAACATCCAGCCGTTGATTCGCGAAAATGTCCGGATCTGGACAGATTGGCCACTTGCGACCTATCGGCGGGAGACGGGCGAAGACATCAGTCAGATCGACTTCGAGCAGCGGATTGCAGATGACGATGCTTTCGCTGCCAAGTGGGGGGAGCTTGGTCCGGTTTACGGCAAGCAGTGGCGCCGTTGGCTTGGGGCGGACGGTAAAGAATACGATCAAATCGCTGATCTGATCGATATGCTCAAAAACAACCCTTCGAGCAGGCGGATGCTGTTTCATGGGTGGAATGTGCCGGAATTGGGGCAGATGGCTCTGCCTCCCTGCCATATGGTTTATCAATATTACGTTACTTCCGACGGTAGGCTGAGTTCTCTTTGCTTTCAGAGGTCTGCTGATATCCATCTTGGGATCGGGTTCAACTGGGCCAATGGGGTTGCGCTTCAGTTGATGATTGCTCAGCAGGCAGGCCTTGAACTGGGAGAGTTCATTTGGTTTGGGGGCGACGTTCACCTCTACCTTAACCACCTTGAACAGGCGCGCGAGCAGTTGACGCGTGAACCGCGGCCGTTCCCCAAGATGCGGCTGATTCGCCATGCTGCCAGCATCGACGATTATCGCATCGAGGACTTTGAGGTCGAAGGTTACGCGCCTCACGCGGCCATCAAGGCAGACGTTGCCGTTTGATCTGATGTCAAATGCGGTGGGGGGCGGCACAGCGGCGGCGACGATCATTCCGCCGATCGCAGGGCCGGTGCTACGAGCCACATTGAAACCGATGCTGTCGAGCGCCGCTGCTGACGGCGGTGAGGTGCGCGGCGCAATGTCGCCCTATCGGCGCCTGCCATGGCGGAGCCTGCAGGGCGCTGCCGGATCCCACGAGGAAGGTACATGAGAGCCTGCAAGGCTGGTCGCCGTTCCCCGGTGCGTCTGCCATGCTCCGCTGATTCATTGTTTTCCAATGTTTGTTTTAGCCATATTGGCAATATTTATAACGAACAGTCATTTGTTTTCTGGGTTTGCTCATGGGCTGTAGGCATAGCCTCTCGATTAAGAGCGATAAGGGGAGGCGTTTCCGGGCGAGGCGAGAGATCGGATCTGCTTGAGCAAAACTTTGGGCTGAATATACACAATAATTTGAATATAAATGAATTTTTATAATTCTGATGCTCCGCTTCTGCGGGTGGCCTTCGAGCTGATGCTGATTCCGAAGCGCTTTGGGGGAGATCGCCGAGAAACTCCAGAATCAGGCCAGAAAGATATAGACTAATGAACGAACGTATCTAAACTTGGGTCGAAATGCCCCGGTCAGGACCAACCCGAAGAATGGGTAGCACCGAGGTTTCCGATTCTGAGAGGGTACAGAATGAATGTGAGTGAAGCTGTGGCCACGCGCCGCGCCGTCAGGGCCTTTTCGCCCCAGCCTGTGCCACTGGAAATCCTGCGATCTGTTCTGGACAAGGCCCGCATGGCGCCATCGGGCTGCAATTATCAGCCATGGGAGGCGGTCGTGTTGACCGGAGAGCCGCTGCTGGCGGTCCAAACGGCGGTTTGGGCCGCAACGCCGCAGGATGACCCGGAATATGTGATCCATCCGCCAGCCCTGCCAGCCCATTACAAGGGGCGCCTGGAGGAGGCGATGCGGCCGCTCTACCAATCCATCGGCATTGAGCGTTCCGATGCTGCTGCCCGAAAGGCTTTCACCGATCGCAACCGTCACGGCTTTGGCGCCCCGGCGCTGCTCCTCTGTTTCATCCCGCGCTGTATGGGGCATCCGCAATGGGCGGATCTTGGGATCTGGTTGCAAACCGTTATGTTGCTTCTGCGCGAAGCGGGCCTTGATAGCTGTGCCCAAGGCTATCTCAGCTATTTTGCCAGATTGATCAAATCTTGCGTCGGGATCGATGACGCATCGCAAACGCTGTTTTGTGGTCTCGCGATCGGATATCGCGACGCCGACAATCCGCTCAATCTCAGTGCCAGAAGTCGCGTCGCGCTTGATCAACAAATCAAGTTCCTTGGCTTCTGAGGCGATCAGCGCCGGCAGGTCTGTCCTGCTGTCCCCACCCCAGGGCTGCTCTCTCTTTGCAGGGGGGGGCTGGTTCAACAGATAGAGGCGCGTATGGCGAAAGAAGGTGAGCTGTTGGCCCGGCTGTCCAGCCTTGAGGCTCGCTTTCAGGCGCTCGAGGACGAGCAGGCCATTCGTTCCCTCCTCGTCCGCTATGGGTTCAACGCCGATCTCGGGCGTCTCGATGCCTACCTGGCCAATTGGGTGGACGATTGCGAGTACGAACAGGGTGTCGGCCGCGTGCTGCGGGGCAAGCCGGAATTGGCGACCATCATGGCGCCGGATGGCGGCGCCCATAAGCGCCATTTGGAAAACCGCAGTCAGCATATGATCGCCAACGTGGTGGTGCAGGTCATGGGCGACACCGCCTGGGCAGAGGGCTACTCCTTCGTGCTTTATCGCTCCGAGGGCGGCTATCAGATCTGGTCATGCGCTTGCAATCAGTGGGATTTCCGGCGCGAAGCTGGCGGCTGGAAGATTGCCAGGAGGAGGCGTCGCGCGATCGGCGACGATGGTTCCGGGGGCGATGTGATCCATCGTTATCTCGCAGATCAAGGCGAAGCGGGTGAAATCGATGTCGGATAAGGTCTATATTCTCGATCAAATCACCGTTCAGCCCGGTGCCGTGGCGGCATATCGCGATGCCTATCTCTTGGGATACGCCCCACTAGCGCGAGCGCGCGGTATGACGCTCGAACATGTTCGTATGACCCCGCCGTTCGAGTGGAGGGAAGGTTCCAACACTCTCCATTTCCTATGGTCCGTGAAAAACCCGGACGGCTGGTGGGAAATGCGGATCGGCGGGGTTAACGGCCGTCCGCTTGACACCTCGGGCCTGGGCAATGCGGATTGGTGGCAACTCTTCGCTCATTTGATCGTTTCACGGCGCCGGGACGTATTCGTGGACTATGCGCAGGAGGATGCTGTCTGATGTATGTTCTGATCCTCTCCATTCGGCTTCATGCGCCCGCCACGGCTCCCGCCCTTCTGGCCCGGTTGGATGCGGCAAGCGAAGGTTTGCCGATGATCCATTCGCACTTGTTGCAATTGGCCATCTTGGCTCGCCCCTTGGATCCGCAGGTGATCTGGCGCATTTGCTTCGAGTGCGAGGATGACTATCAGGCAATGCTGCTTGATCCGGTCTGGACTGCGCAGGTGGTCCCTTTGCTCGGGGGCGCCGGGGGCGTGGAGGTCGAACAGATTTTCTACAGGCGCAGCCTGTTTGCCGCACCGTTCCCAAACATTTGCCAGGGGATCTGGCGCACGCTGATCGTGGCGGTCAAGGCAGGGGTCGCAGTAGCCCAGCGCCGTCAGTTTGAGGCTGAAATGCAGATGATGCCATCCTACATCGGGACGATCCGCAATTGGGCTCTCAATCCCGTTCTTTCCTCGAAAGGCAGCCGTAGCTGGTCCTATGTCTGGGAGCAGGACTTCGATGATGTCAACGGCTTGCTCAACGAATACCGCATGCATCCCATACATTTCGGACTGGTGGATCGTTGGTATGATCCCGAGCATCCCGACCATATCCTCGACGCCCGGCGGCTCAGGCTGGTCTGTAATGCGCCCGAAAGTGCCATCGCCCCGCCGAGACGCTCTGTGCAGGCTCAGAACTAGGGCCGGTTTAGACCCGGCTTACCTGCGTGGCTGTGGGCTCGCCTCAGTTGGAAGCCCGCTAGCGCGCGCGGCAGCGTATCTGAAAGGAAGCTGCCAGTGCGCGCCGCCAGCGGGGTACTTGCATCAGGTTGCGGCTGAAGGGGCCCAGGTCAGATCGAGGCGCTCGAGAGTCATAACCGCTCCGCCTCGACAGTGCGCTTCGTAGTGGTCGCCGAGCCGGAATTCAGGGATCCGGGAAAACCATTCCCGAAACAGGGCCCCCATCTCGAAGCGCGCAAGGAAATTCCCAAGGCACAGATGCGGGCCAGTCGAGAAGGTGAGGTAGTTCCGCTTTTCGCGTTCGAGAGCGAATGTATGCGGATCTGCATTCTTGTCTGGATCCCGCCCCGCCACGCAAAGCGCATTGAGCAGCATTTCTCCCTTTTTGAACGAGACGCCAAAACGCTCGCAATCCTTAGCGACAATCCTGGGAACGTTCGCAGGGCCAAAAAGACGCAACACCTCTTCAACAGCTGCATCAATCTTCTCAGGTTCCGAACGCAGCGTTGCCTGAATGTCGGGGCGCTCAGCGATAAAACGCATGCCGAAGCTGAGCGCATTGGTCACCGTATCGAGACCCGCCAGAAAGAGGAGGAAGCAGATCGAGCCGAGTTCCTGATCGCTAAGGGGCCGATCGTGAACCTGTGCCTGCAAGAGGTAGGAAATCAGGTCATCCTCAGGCGCCGTTCTGCGCTCATCGACGATCTCGAGCAGAAGTTTGACAATCTCCTGGGCAAGCATAACCATTTGCGCCTCGCCCTGGATATTAAAATATCGAACCGCGAGAGCTCTAAACTCGTCAAAGCGCCTGATGGGAAGGCCCATGATTTTCATGAAGATGCTCACGGGAAAGCGCGCAGAGATCTCGCTCACAAAATCGCAAGAGCCCTTGCTTGCAACTGCATCAATAATTTCTGTCGCAAAACCCTTGATGTCCTCATCCATCTTTTTGATCGATTTCGGCGCGAACCAGGGCATAAGGATCTGGCGATAGGGAATATTATCCGGCGGATCGAGGTTGATGGGGATTAATGTCATCTCTCCCTCGACTGGTGGGATCTGCATTTGGCGGGACGAGAAGTGCTCGGGATCTCGCACGATTTCCGACATGAGGTCGAATTTCGTAACCACCCAGTGGCCGCCGTTTCGGGGAGTGTAAAAGACGTCCGGAGCTTCGTCACGCATCGCTGCATATGCGGCGTGGACGTCTGTCGTGAACCTTGGATCCCGATAGAAATCGAAATCGTATACGCGTTCCGGCGCGATGTGATCGGGGATGGCAGACGCTGACGCCATGTGTGAGACTCCCATTTGTCGATACTAGCGATCGATCGTTCGTATAGTGGTTATGCGCTGTGTAGTGGGCCAGTCAAGCAAGAACCTTCCCCCAATCCCTATCGCGATCCTTGCAGATCGTGTGCAGCCGGCGAGCTATCGCCATCGTGCGGGCCGTTGGATCATCGCCGGTAAGAAATCTCAGATTTCCGTCATTTTCCGGGGCAGGGCGGCCGGGGTGTCCAGGTGCTGCTCGCGGGGGAGTGAGCCCTGTTCATGCGCGGCGAAATCACGTTGCCTGCCTCACTCGGGAGCACCCGTGCCGTTGGGGGCGGCGATGTCAGGCAGGGGCTAATGCTCATTCATCTGCGATCGGAGATGGGGGGAGGTGTCGCGCAAAACAAAAAGGCCGCCGGTCAATGACCGACGGCCTATGTGACGCGCTTTTGGTTATCCGCCGATCTTCACGCGCAGCGACACACCAAAGGTTCGCGGCGCACCGTAGTTCGTCAACGGGCCTAACGCCGAAGGAACATTTGCCTCAAGATAGCGGGCGTCGGTGAGATTGCTCACGAATGCCGTGATGCCATAGCCGCCCTTCGGTGCTGTCCAGCCGGCTGACAAATTCAACAGGACATAGGAGGCCTGTCTGAACCGGTTGTCGGGGCTGAACGAGTAAGAACCGTTGTAACTCGATGACCCTGTGAAGTTGAGTTTGCCGATGTCGGTTTCGATATTGTAGGTGACCCCCAAATTGGCGCTGTATGTTGGCGTACGAACGGTTGGATTTCCATTGGGATAGGTTGGTGCCAGAGTTCCATTGAGAACAGAGACCGGATAGGATGGCACTGCCTCGTCGAAACGGAGGTACTCGCCGTGAATATACGCAAAGCCACCATTGAATGTCAGATTTCGGACCGGCACGACGGCAAAGTCAAGATCGACCCCTTGAATATGCGCTTTTGCCGCGTTGATCGTCTGCGACAAGGCCACGGCGCCGCCACTCGGGATGACTTGCAGCTGGATGTTGCTGTAGTTGTAAAAGAAATAGGCTGTATTGAATCGAACGCGATTGTTGAAAAGCTGGGTTTTCAGGCCGACCTCATAGGCATCGAGCTTCTCGGGATTGAAGCCATGACCCAATCCCGAGAAATCTTCGAGATCGAACCCACCAGCTTTCACGCCACGGTTATACGACACATATGCGTGGATATTTGATGTGAAAGCATGGTCGAGAGCCACCCGCCATGTGGGTTTGTCATATCCAATGGAATTGGGGACCGGGATAAATTGCCCGGCCAGCATAATGGTCGCCTTGTCGGTTTCGTGAGTGAAACGAATGCCGAGCGTAAGCTTTGTATTATGGACAATCGTCGCATCTGCCTGAGCATAGCCGGCGATCGACTCATCCTTCTGCATGCCATAATATGGCAGGCTGGCATATTGGTTGGGGATCGAACTTACCGCCGTTCCGGCCACTGTCGAGCCATAGTTGTATCCGGCGCTATTATTGAAGTAGAATACGCCGGCGGTAAGTGAAATAGGCCAGGATTTCGGGGAAATATATTGCAGCTCTTCTGAAATATTGTGCTGATACGGCCTGAAAGAAACCTCTGTCAGAGGAACCGGCGTCATGTCTGGATCGAATACGACCGTGCCGAAGGATTTACGGTAAGCCGTGATGTTCACGAACTGTCCGATATCGGTGCTGTAATCGATCCGCAGCGAGCCCCCGAACTGATTGACCTCGAGGAACGGCTCGCCATATTGGTTGATCGATACCGTGCCAGTGGTGTCGTAAGGGTTCTGCGGCGCAGGCACGCCATCAATACCTGCGACGCCGGGGGGGAGACGGAAGTCCGACGTGCCGCTTTTCATATACCCATAGTCGCCGCTGAGATGAACAACAATATCATCCGTTGGCTTCCAGAGGAGTTTTACGCGCGCTGAGAAATCGCTGCTTCTGAAGGTCTGAGCGCCAGTGTAAATATTATGGCCCCAGCCATGGCCTTGGTTCGATCCCTGGATCGACAGGTTCCCGTCCAGATTTTCAGCGATGCCGGTCGTCGCGTAGAGCGAGCCGGAAACCGTTTCATAGTTCGAGTAGCCGACCGCCATGTCCATCATCGGGGTCGATGTTGGGTCTTTGGTGACGACCTGGATGACGCCGCCGGTCGCATTCCGGCCGAACAGGGTCCCTTGAGGGCCCTTCAAAACTTCGATGCGCTCGATATTTTCGAGCTTCTGAATGTTGGTGTAATTGTTGGCGATGTAAACGCCATCGACATAAGTCGCGACCGATGCCTCGACGTTGGGATCGCCATTGGTGGTTCCGATGCCGCGTAGAAATGGTGTGCCCGCGCCACCCGATGTCGTAAACTGGAGACCGGGAACAAGCGATACGAGGTCTACCGATGACCCGGCCCCGCGTGCGGCCAGTTGTTCTCCGGACACGACGTTTACGCTGATCGGAACTTCCTGAAGCCGCTCGCTTTTGCGCTGCGCAGTCACGATGATTTCGCGCAGTCCACCACCATTGTCATCGGATGCTTGCCGATCGGATGGCGGCGTTGCTGCCGGTGCGGTTTGCGCTCTCGCCGCGGTCGAACCCAGTCCGATAAGCGCGACGGCGCATAGAAGCCTTCCCTTCATCCCTTCCTCCTTGTCTCGTCAGGCTGTGCCGCCTGCTCAAATTTTCTAAACACGCTCTAAGGCAAACGAATCATTGATAGCGTCTTGTCTTTATCGCCTGACGGCTAAATGCAGGCCGCGATCGTATCTGGAAGAGTCCAGCCAGAACTGTGCTCATCGGTGCGGTTGAATGTCATATGATATTAGAAAATATAGATAAAATATATTCTTGATCAATGTTGAGGGGCAATTTTGTCCAGGTGGAAAAATGATGCCTGCCGCTTTGGCAATGTCGAATCGGCAGATCAGATGTCGAGCTTTTTCGTCATAAAATGAGCTAACGTTCGTTCGTTTAATCTGGGCTGTCTTGAGCATGGCGTCAAGGGCGATCTCAAGGCTTTGTGTGAAGCTTCGCTGAAATATCCCAGCGACTGGTTCCCACGACACGCGCGACGGGGAAGGGGATGCCTAATGGCGGTTCGACGCTTTCTCCAAGGAACTAGAGGTAGCGCCAGGTGAGCTTCCAGCGGATGGGGCGCAGACCGCCCGGTCCAGCGAGGAGGGGGCGTGAGAATGGGCACTCAGGTTCATGTGATGGGCCGCTGATAGACCTGTAAGCGGCTTTCGCGCGTTGAAGTTGCGAGGCGGTCCATTTCCTCGATGTGCAGGAAAAACCAACGGCATTTCCACCGGCTCAAGCCATCGGCAGTCAATCGCCGACCAGTTTTGCACGCGATCCCACCCCGGTTGAATTTTGCGCGGCATCATCGCGTTGCTGTCCGCCGGCTGATCGGCGGTGCAATCCGATCTCAAGCTCGAAGCGCTTTTCGGCACTTCGAGCTTGAGCTTCCCTTTACCAGGTGACCGGGAGTGCTTGTATCCCGTAGATTTGTGAGGTCTCCTGGAAAACAAGGGTCTCCGGGTCAGTGGCAAATTTGAGATTGGGCATTCGCTTCGCAAGGGTTGAGAAGAAGACCGCCAATTCCATCCTTGCCAGCAAATTGCCCGCGCAATTGTGGGGGCCAAACGCAAAAGCGACATGGCCGCGGGCATCGCGGCGGATATCGAGTGTGTCGGGATCGCCCCGAAACGCTGCCGGGTCGCGGTTGCATACATCATCGACGAAGACGATCGCTTCGCCCGCCTTGATCGTCACATCCTCGATCTCGATATCCTCGAGAGCCACCCGGCGTCGACCGAAGTGCGTCACGGTGGTGAAACGGAGCAGTTCCTCCACCGCCATCCTGACGATCGAGACATCATCGGCATGGTCGCGCAGGTCGGCCCATTGTTCAGGCGCGCTCAGCAAGGCATAGGTCGCAAGCGAGATGGTGTTCGCGGTCGTTTCATAGCCCCCTGAAATCAGAAGGCTCACGGTGTCGAGGACTTGGTCACGGGTCATTATGCCCTGACGGAGTTGTTCATTGGCCATTTGGGCGAGGACGCCGTTTTGCTGGTCCGGGCCGATGTTGTCCAGCATATCGGCGAGATAAGCCTTCAATTCCCCAAACGCCGAAATCGCTTGGTCCGGTGTGCTTGCGGCATTCACGAGCTTATAGGCGAGCACTGAAAGCCGGTCGTAATCGCTGTAAGGTATACCGATTAGCTCGAAAAGCACGACGGATGAAAATGGGTAGGCGAGGTCGGCCACGATATCGATCTGGCTATTGCCCGCCATCACCTTGTCAAAAATCGAGTCGAGATGGGCTTGCACCGCAGGACGGATCGCATTCATCTGCTTGGGAGAAAAATGCGACATCACGATCCGGCGGATGATCGCATGTTCATCACCATCCCGGCGGTCGAATGTGCTGAGACCTCCCCTGACCCGCAGTTCCTTGAAGGCCGGTGTGGCGGAGGGATATGCGTCATTGCGGATGTCGTTGCTCACCCGGGGATCAGCGATCAGTTTCTTGAACAATGCGTTTGTTGAAACCAGCCAGGGCTGCGTGTCATCCCAGATCCGGCCGCGTTGCAAGGGAGCGAACTCGCGATGAGCGGGCGCAGGATCCAGCGGGCAGCGACGATCCCTCGTTGCCACGGGGTAGAGGGGCGGCTTATTCTCGCTGGTCATTTTCATCTCTCCTCGCTGGTGAGCTCGGCTGGTCTCGGGCCATCTGGATGCGATGGGGCTCACCTTCACGTTACCACTCCAGTTATACGTGCGATCGATCGTTAGTATAGCAAAAATTTTGCTGATCCTGTTCGGTTGATCGCGGCCGGTGCGTTTGGCAGGGGACAGGTGGAGACGGCATGCGAGGCGCGCCTGTTCTAGGCAGCATGCGTCTGGTTCTCCTCGCCAACTAGGCTTCTGTCGGCCGGACGGTCCGGTGACGGGCGTCAGCGCTCTTGGCGCATTTGCCTGCTTTTGTGCCCGTACCTCGTGCCGGATGTGAAGCATTGCGTATGCTAACAGTCATTTGTTTATGGGCGGACTATGGGGCGAAAGTGTTCGCCCAGGCGTTGTGTCCGCAACGCCTCCTGCCTCGATCAGGGGTGCAATGCCGGGCGCGATGTTCCGCTTCATAGGAGATCGAGAGTTCGGCCCCCGCGATCCGGGCCAGCACGCGCGGTGCCCTTTCAAGCAATGTTACGCTAACGCCCATTCGGGGCCGCACGGCAGCCGCTTCGAGCCCGATATACCCAGGACGATTGCTTGTCAGGTGGCGTCGGCTCGGGCCCATGACCCTCCTGGCCTGGAACGCCGGCACAATCGCTTCAGGATGCAGCACCGGCCGTGCGAAATGCCTTCACTTCCTCGCGGCTTGGGAGGCTGACGATTTCTATCTGATTGCCATCAGAGTCCTCACACATGAACATGGTGACGACCCCGTAATTCTCGATCAGATTCGAAACCGGCTTGGTGTAACAATCATAGCCCATGTCGGTCAGACGCAAATAGATGCCGTCGATGTGGTCGCGCTCGACCCTGAAGGAGAGAACCCATGGGCCTGGGTCACCGGCGCGTATTGGCTTGGCGGTGTCAGCCACGGGAAGTTGCCATTCAACAAGCTCGATCTGCCCCGTGTCGCGCCCCTCACCCTGCAGGAAGGCGGTACGCCCGGTCGTTCCTTCGGGCAAGCGAAGCAGCCTCCAACTGTCCTTGCCGACAGATTTTACGAGCGTCTTGCGCAATCCCAGCCCCTGCTCGTAGAATTCGAGTGAGGCTTCAAGGTTGCGGACGTTGATGGCTACGTGATTGAACGAGCTCACACGCGACATTGGGCATTTCCTCTGACTTTGAGCGGCCTGCTTTTCCTCATCGCATGGGCAGGCTTGCATGCGGCGCTCAGGATTCCTCGACGATGCGCACTTTCAGACCGTCCAGCGCGTCGGTGATCGCGATCTGGCAGGAAAGGCGAGACGTGCTTTCGACATTTTCGGACGATTCCAGAAGGTCTTGCTCGTCATTCGAGGGCGTGCCCACCTTTTCTGCCCAGGCCGGATCCACGATCACATGACAGGTCGCGCAGGAGCAGCACCCCCCGCACATCGCCAGGAGTTCGTCAAAACCGGCGTCTCGGATGGCTTCCATGACGGTGATGCCGTTTTCGACATCGATCTCGGTTTCTTCATAGGCAGTGTTCACAACGGTCAATTTGGGCATGATGTGCTCCTTTGCACGGGCGTCAGGATTCCGGGATTGCCCAGGTCCTGGCGATGAATGTCGGCATCCTCACCCGGCAGCTGCCAGGCAAGGCTCAGCTCAATTCAAGTTCTGTCGCTTGCGGGGCAGGGGCAAGTGGGATGCGTTCGAAATCATCCATCTCGAACTCGCTGAGCCGGCGTGTATGTTCAGCTCGGTTCCATGGCCACACGATCGGTGTCCCCGACTGATCGGTAAACCAGTTATGGCATTCGCCAAAGGTCGTGAGGGGGAGCTCCGCGCGAACCTCGTCCCGAAACCGGAAGGTGGCTTCTTCGGTCGGAGCCACGGCGACGCGATCACGGCGAACGACGTTGAGGATGTTCAGGATCAGCTTGGCCTGATCTGCCATGCCCGCTGGCGGTGGAATGAGATTCACCGGGGCAAAGGGGCCATTGAGCATGAAAAAGTTTGGAATGCGGGGAATGGCAACGCCCTTGTACGAGAAAACAGCGTTCTTCCAGATATCTTCAAGGGAGATGCCCCCGATCCCGCGGACCTGCATCGGGCGCATATAAGCGTGACTGTCGAAGCCCGTTGCATAGACAAGCACATCGATGGGATGGAATGCCCCCCTGCTGTCGACAAGCCCGGCGGGTTCGATCCCGGCAACGCCGCCCGCGACAATCTTGACGTTGGCCTGCTGCGCGACCTGATAATAAAATTCAGTTTTGGCGATGCGCTTGCAGCCGGCGAGTTCGGTCGGAGTCAGCTTCTCCCGGAGTTCGGGATCGGCAATCGCCTGGCTGAGTTCGGCTGCGAATTGCGCGCGCGCCCTGTCGCGGTCGGGGCCCGGACGGAAACGCCAGCTATCGGGCCCTTCGATTTTGACACGCATGCGCTTCATGTGCGCGTCCATCAATTTGGCGGTGCCGGGTATGGCGAGGAGTATCCGCTCGATCAGCGAGATTTTGGGGTTTTTGCGGATCATCATCCATTGGGGCGTCCGCACGAATTGCGTGACGTGGTGCCCCTGTCTGCCTAGTTCCGTAACGATCTGTACGCCGCTCGAACCCGTACCGATCACACCGATCCGCTTGCCTTTGAGATCGACCGAATGGTCCCATGCGGACGAGTGAAAGGATGGCCCTGCAAAAGTGTCCTTGCCAGGAAGGCTGGGGATCGAGGGAACGCGCAGGAAGCCGGTCGCGGCAATAACCGCATCGGCTGAAAAATGACGGCCATCCTTGGCCGTCAGTTCCCATTCTTTGCCATTGAAATTTGCTTGCGCGATCTCGGTGGAGAATGTGATGTGCTCCATGAAGCCACGGGATTTCGCAACCCGCACCAGATAGTCCTGAACTTCAGGCCCGGGCGCGTAACGCCGCGACCACCCATGGTGGCGGGCAAAGGGAAACTCGTAGCTGCGGGTCAGAACATCGACGTGAAGACCCGGATAGGTGTTGGCATACCAAGTGCCGCCAACCTGAGGCGCCTTTTCGAAAATCGTGTAATCAATCCCGGCAACGCGAAATTGCTCGGCCATGAAAAGGCCGCCCATGCCCGCGCCGATGATCGCTACTTTGAGTGGTTTGTCGGTCACCTTGCCACCTGTGGTGTGAGATCGCCTATTTGATGGCGAGAGGATTGATGGGAGAGCCAACCGAGCCTGTGATGGTCAGGGGCTGAGCGGTCAGGAAAAAATCATAGATGCCGTCATGGGCGCAATCGGCGGCAAGCGCCTCCATGTCCCAGATCTCGCCAATGTAGATCCCGGCATTAACCAGCAGAATGACGTGGAGCGGGCAGCGCACATCGGCTGATTCATAGGGGAGCACTTCCATGCCCCAGGTATCGGTCGCGATCGCGGTGACCTGGCGCTGGCACAGGAAGTTTGCCGCCGAAATGCCAAGCCCCGGGGAGGGGCCGGCTGCATAATCCCCCCAGATCCCGGCTTTTCGTCGCGCCTCCAGGTGGCCGGTGCGAACCAGCAGGAAGTCACCTTCGCCGACCTCGACGCCCTGCAGCTGTGCGCAGCGTTCAAGGTCGTGGTCCTGAATGGCTTCGCCGGGATCGAGATGATCGCGGTTTTTCATTCGGGCGATATCAAGCAGCACACCGCGGCCCAATGCGCGATCGCGCAGGTTGGTGATGCTGTTGCGGTTGGCTCCTGTCGATGTCACGGACTCGGGGCCGCGATTGTTGTAGGTCTTTCCGTCATAAAAGACATGGCACAGCGCGTCCCACTGGGTGGCGGCCTGCAGCGGCATGTAGACGGCGTCGTCGGTCGCGCACATGCCATGCAGACCTTCCGCGGCAATGTCCGAACCCGAGCGGAGCATGACATGCTGGGGGTTTGTCCGGCGGGTGTTCTTGCCGTGCTGAGGGCCTCCTCGGTCCAGCGGAATGGACATCGAAAAAACCTTGCCGGCGCGAACAAGGCGAGCAGCCTGCGTGATTTTGTCCGCAGTGACGCGATTGGCAGCTCCGAGTTCATCCTCCGGCCCCCAGAGCCCCCAGGTACGAACCTGCCGGGCAAGTGCGAGCACATCCTCTTTGCGCCAGTTCTGACGACTGGGGTGATCGTGCGGCTGGAAGGTTTGTCCAGTCGCTGTCATCGCGCGATCGGAGCGCATTTGCTCGGCCCTGCCACTGGTTCCTGCATCCTCATGTTGACTGCCTTATCAAGAAAACTAACAAACCTTCATTAGTACCATGAGGGCGATGGCGTCAATCCCGTGGTTCACGAATCTCTGCGGAGCGTTGGCTGGCTTGCTTGACGATGCGATAGTTCGTCATTGCAGAGGAGCGCCTTCAGGCGCCCAGGCTCGCGCATGACCTCGCTCAGTCGAGGAACCCCCGGCCGCTCTTGGCCAGTTCGGTAAGGAGAGGCGCGGGCGTGAAGGCGGCGCCGTGCTCATGGGCCAGGCGGGACAATGCCGCCTCGACATGGCCGATGCCTATTCCATCAGCCCAGAACATGGGGCCACCCCTGTAACGCGGCCAGCCAAGGCCAAGAACCGCGATGACGTCGATGTCTGAGGCCCGTGCCGCGATCTTCTCTTCAAGGAGGCGAGCGCCTTCATTGACCATGGGAAATAGCAGGCGATCCCTGATTTCTGCATCGGTGACGTCTCGCCGGACAATCCCCTTATCGGCAGCAAAACGGGTGATCGCCTCCTCGACGACCGGTGAGGGTTCGGGGCGGCGATCATCGCCATAGTCGTAGTAGCCCTTGCCCGCTTTTTGCCCCGGCCGCCCCATTTCATTGAGAATGTCCCGGATGCCTGGCGATGAGCAGTCTTCGCGATTCCATCCCGGATCCAGCCTGACCAGATCGTACATTTCGAAATGTCCCATCGGAAAACCGAAATCCCTGAGAACGCGATCGACGTCAGCAGGCGATGCGCCTTCGAGGATCAGAAGATTGGCTTGCCTCTCACGGGCGGCAAGGATGCGATTGCCGACAAAGCCGAAGCTGTTACCCACCGTGACCCCGGTCTTGTCAATGCGGCGGGCGATGTCCGAGGCGGTCGCCAATACATCGGATGCAGTCTCCTTGCCGCGCACGATCTCCACCAGCGCCATCTGGTTGGCCGGAGAGAAAAAATGCATCCCCACGACATCTCGAGGTCGCGATGTGGTGCCGGCAATCTCGTCGATATCGAGGAAAGAGGTGGTGGTGGCAAGAACCGCCCCCTCACGCACTATAGCGTCAAGATTGCGGAAAATATCCTTTTTGACGGGCATCGTCTCGAACGCACATTCAATGACAAGGTCCGCATCGGCAAGATCGGCAAGGGTGGTCGAGCCGCGTATGCATCGCATGCGAGGTTCAACTGCGGCGGCATCAAGCTGGCCGTTGGCGATGCTGCGCTCATAATGTCGACGTATCGTTGCCAGCCCCCGATCAAGACCGGCCTGGCTGGTCTCGACGATGATGGTCTCCAGCCCTCCATTGGCAAGGTTCGTGGCAATTGCGGTGCCCATTGTTCCAGCTCCGACGATCCCTACCCGGCGGACAGGACGCGGAATGGAGGCGGCGGCCTTGGCATCAGGCTTTTTTGCCTGCCGCTCGGCGAAGAAGAGATGGCGAAGAGCCTTGGCCTGGGGGCCTGCGACAAGTCGATCGAAAAGAGCTCGCTCGCGAATGAGCCCGTCCTTGATCGGCAGGTTAAAGGCCGCTTCGATCGCGTCGATGCAGGCCAATGGGGCGATGAGGCCGCGATAACGCGACGCGACATGGGATCGCCAGCGTTCAAAAAGCTCGGGCGTTCCCTCTTCGAGATGATTAGGTCGATTAGCGATCCGGACCAGGGGACGTTGTTCCACAACGACCTGGCGGGCAAAGGCGGTGGCAGCCTCTCGCAACTGGCCTTGCGCAGCGGTGGCATCGATCAATCCGATTTCGAGGGCCGTCCGTGCGGAAACGGGACTGCCGCTAGTGATCATGTCCAAAGCTTTTTCCGCGCCGATCAGGCGCGGCAACCGCTGTGTCCCGCCTGCACCCGGAAGGATGCCGATGTTCACCTCTGGCAGTCCGAACTTTGCTGATGCCTCGGCAATCCTGAAATGCGTGACGAGAGCGAGTTCGAGCCCGCCTCCCAGCGCGGCGCCATGAATGGCGCTGACAGTTGGCTTGTCAGACGCTTCAAGGATCTTGAGCAGATCACGAAGCGAGGGCTCCACTGGCGGTTTACCGAATTCGGATATGTCGGCGCCGGCGAAAAACGTGCGGCCCTCGCAGAGAAGGACGATGGCTGATGCAGCCTTGTCTGCGGTTGCCCGGGTAACGGTTTCGACCAATCTGGCCCGGACGCGTGCCCCCAGCGCATTAACGGGCGGGGCATTGGTCGTGATGATGGCGACCCCGTTTTCCAGGGTATAGGTGACGGGGTCCAGATCGGTCATGCCCTTTTCCTTCTTGATCGCTCATTGCCATGCCCGGGATTGGTGTGGCTTTCCTCACCAGTGACGGCGGGCCATTCTTCCCTCCCGCGCACGCTGCCGGTACGAATGCTGCGCCAGACCTGCCGGGAAGGCGCCGGTGTCAGCGCGGTCTCGGCTCCCGTTCTCCGGTGGTCTCTTCGTTGCGAATATTGCTAATTATCGTTAGTTTGAAATAAGGCAACTCACCTCTGTGACCACGGGTGATATTTTTTCCAGATTTTATATGTTCGAGGCATCTGGGGCCTCAAGCCGTGCCGCAATGGGCCGAAGCGTTTGGTGTGCCGAGGCGCATAATCCTCCGATTATAGGCAAAATTGGAAGGTGTTGAGGCCTTCTCGGAGGAGGGGGCTGGATCAATGACAGATCTGGGCCGCCGCCGGTCACTCGTGCATTGACAGCCCAGATTGCCGCACCTAATACTAACGCTCATTCGTCAGTTGGCGTGAGCGGTCCATGAATATCAACGAAAACATGCATGAGAGGGTTTTCGAGGCGGCGCAGGCTGTCGTTGCGCGGTTTGGCGCCGATGCCAACGTGCATGACGTCTATGCCGCATGGTTCGAGGCGGGGCTAACGTGGGTCCATTTTCCCATCGGGCTCGGCGGTCTCGAATTGCCACGTTCCTTGCAGGGCGTAGCGGACACGATCCTTGCATCTGCCGGTTGGCCGCTGCCCAGGATTTTCAATAAGAATGCCTGCGGTTTCGTTGCCCCCACGCTGATCGAATTTGCCGAGCGATCGCTGGTCGAGCGTCATATCCGCGCTATCGCGACCGGGCGTGAGAGTTGGTGCCAACTGTTTAGTGAGCCGGGTGCGGGATCGGATCTTGCCGCGCTCTCGACCATGGCGCGCAGGGCCGAGGCAGGCTGGCGCGTGACAGGCCAGAAGGTCTGGAGCAGCAAGGCCCACGAAGCCGACTGGGCAATCTTGCTGGCACGCACAGATCCCGATGTTCCCAAGCACAAGGGCATCACCTATTTTGTTGTCGACATGCGCTCGGCCGGGATCGAGGTGCGGCCGCTGCGCCAGATGACAGGGCGCGCCGAATTCAACGAGGTTTTTCTCGACGACGTGCTGGTGCCAGAATGCAATCGCGTCGGGCCGGTCGATGAGGGATGGCCGATTGCCAGATCGACGCTCCTCCACGAGCGCATGTCCGTGGCAGATCGACATGGCGATAAACGTGCCTCGCCGATCGACGATGCGATCACAGCCTGGCGTGCCTCTTCCGATCCAAAGGACCCGATCGCAAGGGATCAGCTTGCTGCTCTTTGGGCACGGGCGCAGGCCCATCGGCTTACATGCGACCGCTTGCGCGGCGATCCGGCGATGAAACAGAACGAAGGCTCGATTGCCAAGGTGGCCGGTGCCGCACTCAATCAGGCCTGCTACGAATTTGCCATGCAAATGCTGGGGCCCGCGGCTGCGCTGTTTGGGGCTTATGATCCTTATCTGCCTGAAGATCCGGAATTTCTGGTCCAGGAGCGCTTCTTGCGATCCAGAGCCAATTCGATCGAGGGCGGCACCACTGAAATCCAGCGCAATCTGATTGCCGAGCGCATTCTGGGGCTCCCTGAGGAATTCAAGCCGGATCGCGGCAAATCATGGCGTGACGCCAAACGGGGCTGAGCGCGGCATTTTCAGCGGGCAGGCGGCGGATACAGGCTGCGGCCCCAAAATTCGGGAATGGATGTATGCGGTTAAAGACGCTTGGCGTTGTCGGCGCTGGTCCGATGGGAGAGGGGATTGCTCAAACCGGGCTTGCTTCGAACCTCCATGTCATTCTCTACGATCTGAGTTCTGATGCGCTGCACAAGGCGGCCCGGAGCTGCCACGCTCGCCTCGCGCGGATGGAGGAAAAGGGACAATTGGCAGCCGGGTTTGCTCAAGCCGCCAAGGGACGGCTGACGCTGGCGACCGACCTGTCTGCCTTTGCGCCTTGTGAGGTCGTGGTCGAGGCCATTGTCGAGCGGCTCGACGTCAAACAAAAGCTGTTCGCCGATCTCGAGACTGTCGTCGCTCCCGATGCGATGCTGGCAACCAACACAAGCTCGCTGTCCGTGGCCGCAATCGCTGCAAGATGCCTGCATAAGGAGCGCGTTTGCGGGCTGCATTTCTTCAATCCGGTGCCGCTTATGAAGCTGGTCGAGATCATTGTCGCGCCGGCAACCTCTCCAGATGTCGTGAGCTGGGCGCAAGAGGTCTCACGGCAGATCGGCAAGGTTCCGGTCAGCGTGCGGGATGCGCCCGGTTTCCTGGTCAATCTGCAGGGCCGTGCCTATGCCCTCGAAGGGCTGGCGATCGCGCAGGAGGGTGTCGCTGATCCGGCTACAATCGACCGGATCATGCGGGATGCAGCGGGCTTCAGAATGGGGCCGTTCGAGCTGATGGATCTCACCGGCATCGATGTGAACTATGCTGCGAGCACATATATCTATGAGGGCTACCAGCATGATCCGCGCCTCAAGACCACGACGCAGCACCAGTTGATGGCCAATGCCGGGCTGTTCGGGCGCAAAACGGGCAGGGGCTTCTTCGATTACAGCCAGGGCCAGGATCATGGCGATGTGCCGCTCGCTTGCCCCGCTCCGGTCACGGTCAAGCCGCGCATCGTGGGAGGTAAGGACTGGAAGGTTATCACTGGTCTGCCGGGTTATACCGAGGGCGATGAGGTAACGCTGATCGCGCCCATCGGGGAGGACTGCGCCACGGCTTGCATACGGCTGGGGCTTGACCCGAGGTCAACGGTCGCGGTCGACCTGACGGCAGCCGAGCGCAAGCATCTCACCGTGATGTCCGCAGTAGGGGGCGGGGCCGCTGCACAAAAGGTGGCGGCCTGGCTCCGGGGCACGGGTTTCCAGGTGGAAGTCATCCAGGATTCCCCCGGTTTCGTGCTGCAGCGCATCCTCGCCATGATCGCCAATCTGGGCTGCGAGCTGGCCCAGATCGGCGTTGCGACGCCGCAGGACGTCGATCTGGCCATGAAGCTGGCTCAGAACTATCCCAGGGGGCCGCTCGAATGGGCGACGTGGCTCGGGCTGGCGAAGACCCTAGAGATCATGACCCAACTCCAGGCCATCACGGGTTCCGACCGCTATCGCCCAAGTCTGTGGTTGCGCCGGCGAGCGCAGCTCAACCTTTCCGCCTATGAGGTGGCGTGATGTACGGGCTGCTCAAGGGTATGACCGTCGTCGAGGGGGCTGCCTTCATCGCTGGGCCCTCATGCGGTCTATATCTCGCGCAGATGGGCGCAGAGGTGATCCGCTTCGACCAGATCGGAGGTGGGCCCGACAGCGCCCGCTGGCCGCTAGGCTCCAAGGGGCAGAGCCTTTATTGGGAAGGGCTGAACAAGGGCAAGAAAAGTATAGCCCTCAATCTTGGAACTCCCGAGGGTCGTGAACTGGCCCAGCGCATTGCCACCGGCGGAGACGGTCTCTTCGTGACCAATTTCCCGGTCGAGGGGTTTTTGTCCTACGACAGGCTTTCGGCTCTTCGGCCGGATCTGATTTGTCTGCGGGTGATGGGATGGGCTGACGGAACGCCTGCGGTTGATTATACGATCAACGCCAGCGTGGGCGTCCCATGGCTGACGGGCCATGCGGATGATCCCCGTCCGGTCAATCACATGTTACCGGCATGGGATCTGGTCGCTGGTTCTTACGGGGCTTTTTCACTTCTCGCGGCGGAACGCGATCGCCAGGCGACGTCGCGTGGCCGGGAGCTGCGCCTTGCCCTCTCGGATCTGGCCGCAGCGACCATGGGCAATCTTGGCAATGTGGCCGAGGTGCTGCTGTCCGGGAAGGACCGTGAGCGCAATGGCAACAATCTTTTCGGTGCCTTTGGCCGCGATTTTCAGACGCTGGATGGCGAGCGGGTGATGATCGTTGCGATCACGCCCCGTCAGTGGACCGGGCTCGTCACGGCGCTGGGGCTGGCGGACGCCATTGGGGCGATCGAGGCGGAGTGTCATGTCGATTTTGCCCGCGACGAGGGGGCGCGGTTCATCCACAGAGCCCGGGTCGATGGCCTCGTCGCCGAGGCTCTTGGACGCCGGACGCTCGCGGAGTGCAAGGCTGTCTTCGAAAAGGCGGGCTGCACGTGGTCGGTCTATCACAGTCTGTCCCGTGCGCTTGAGGCAGAGCCGCGCCTGTTTTCGGACAATCCGATTTTCAGCAGCGTCGCCCATGCCGGCGGCGACACATATCCCACGCCGGGCGCTGCAGTTCGCCTTCCGTCGGACGAGCGCGGCCCGGCCGCCGCCGCGCCCAGGATTGGTGCGCACACGGATGAGGTCCTTGCCGGATTTCTGGGGCTGTCGAGCGGCGAGATTGGCGCATTGCATGATGAAGGGGTCGTTGCGTGACAATGGTGAGCGAGGACATGCTGGCCCAATGGCGTGATGCCATTGGGCGTCGTCAGCGCAGCGTCGAGACGTTGGAGCTTGAAAGCCTGCGCCGCTACGCGCTCGCGATCGGTGGCAATGGCGATGTGGAGCAGCGCCAACCGGCTCTGCCCCATTGGGCATTCTTTCTTCCCCGGCCGACCGACGGTGATCTGGGCGCCGATGGGCATGCGCGGAGGGGCGGCTTCCTGCCGCCGGTGAGCTTGCCGCGCCGGATGTTCGCGGGATCATCGATCACATTCGTCGCGCCGCTGCTTTTGGCAGCTGAGGCCGAGATGACGGCCACCATTGTCGATGTGGCTCATAAGAGCGGACGATCGGGCGACCTCGTGTTTGTCGATCTTGAAAATGAATTGGTCCAGCAGGGCAGCATCAGGGTCACCGAGCGCAAGCGGTTCGTCTACCGCGCCGAGGAGGCCAATGCTGCGCC